>SDBT01000365.1_pt1 | contig 69448 bp, 61 predicted proteins | sample 2277101 | NCBI WGS metagenome assembly SDBT01 (sample SAMN10404973, study PRJNA504765) | marine sediment metagenome | isolation source: marine sediment core GS10_PC15, 103 cmbsf | place: Arctic Ocean: Southern Knipovich Ridge | collected 2010
AGGACAGCAATAAGGGCCGAGGGAGCGAGCGGCTGGATGCGCTTGAGTGCAAACAGTAGCGCGAGGGCCACGAGCCCTATGGCCGCCGTGGCCAAGTTGGCCTCCGTCAGAGTCGCCAGCACTGCCCATATCTGCAGGAAGAAGCCCGAGTAGTCGGTTTCCAAACCGAATAGCTGCCACACGGAGCCCCGATATTCCTCGACGACTCGTGCGAAGGCCGCACTTGTCCCGAGGATGACCGGCACCTGGCTGGCGATCACGATCAAGGCGATGCCCTGCGTGAAACCCTGCAGCACCGGTTGCGACAGGAAGCTGGCGGCCCATCCGAGCCGCAAGAGGCCGAAGACCAGGAACAGCACGCCGACGACCAGAGTGAGCGCCGAAGTGAGCGCCAGGAACTGTGACGGATCCGCCACGGCGAGCGCGCCTACCGTGACCGCCGAGATGATCGCGATGGCCGACTCCGGACCCACGCTCAGGGTTCGTGAGGTGCCGAAGATGGCGTAGGCGATCATCGCCACGGGGACGGTATAGAGGCCGTAGATCGGCGGCACGCCGGCAATTCCGGCATAGGCCAGCGCCTGCGGCACCGTCATCGCCCAAACCGCGAGCCCTGCCATGATGTCGGCCCTGAGCCAGCTGCGCTCGTAGCGAGGCAGCCAATCCAGAATCGGAATTAGGGATCTCATTGGCTTCCGTCCTCCGCGCTGGTCTTCATGAGAGCCGCGCCTCCTTTTGAACCTTCGAAGTTGCCGAGGTTCATTCTGCGGTTGTATCTGTCAGGTTAGTCAGCTTGGTTCTCGAATCTCCGAAGTCCACATGGTTCGGAATCTCTACCGTCTTCCTCCTCTTCTGCCGCCTCGACGGCTACCTCCCCTGGAGCTACGGCTGCTCCTGAACTGGTTGGTACGCTGCGTGCCCCGGCTGCGTGCCTTGCTGTCCTGCTGCAGTCGCGACTGTGTTTGGCTGCTGGGCCGCTGCGCCGTTGAAGGTCGCTCTGTTTGAGCTCGCTGCCTCGCTTGTTCCGTGCTCGGCTGCGCACCCTGGGCCCGCGCCGTTCCCGCTCCCGAGAACGAGCCGTCGCTGTTTTGGCGGAATACGTTGCCGTTGCTATCGGAGTACATGTTGTTGCGGGCTCTCGCGGCGTTTCCGCGATTCGTAGTTGCGGAAGCGCGACCGCTGCCGGCCGGCGACACGCCGGGGCTGTTTTGCGCTCGGTAGACGTTGCTGCGGCGGGAGTTGCGCTGGCCGGTCCGATACCCTGCGCGGGCCCCCCGGTTGTAGCCACGGTTCCAGCCGCGGTAGTAGCCGCGGTGAAATCCGCGACGGTACCCGCGATATCCGCCCGGGCCCCACCAGCCGCCACGCCACCGGCCCCAACGGCCGAAGCCGATGCCGAAGGAGAACCAGCCGTTGCTGTATCCAACTCCAAAGCTCCAGCCGTACCAGGGGCTGTAGCGGACGCGGAATCCCCAGGTAGCCGGTCGCGGGTAGTAGTAGGCGCCGTACCAACCGGGGTAGTAGTAGCCGGTGCCGTAGACGATCGTAGTGTGGTGCACGTACGTGCCCGTGTAGCCGGGCGTGTAGCCGACGTATACGACGTCCGGGGTCGATTCGTAGATGTAGGCGTACTTGACGTTGTAGATCGGGTTCTCGGGAGGGATATCTTCGACCTCGGCGGGGCGGCTCGTTGCCACTTGCCAGGGGCCGGTGGGCGAACTGGAGACGAACCAGATGCCCTCGTGGCACGCGTAGTACATGCCCTCTGATCTGATAATCGCGTGCGGCGAGTTGATGGCGTACTCGAGGCTGGTTCCCTCGATGCTCTCGAACTGAGGCTCGCCGTCATACTCGGCCTCGAAGGTGGCCTCGCTGCGGTCGACCTTCGCTGTCTGCGGGATCTGCGCGTCGAGAACGGCCTCCTGCGACTCGACAGTGCCGCCCACATGCGCCCGCAGGTCGCTAATCTCGGAGTCCGCGGGGATCAGCATGAAGCTCTCGGGCAGCGCGGTCGGGTCGACGTACTCCCATGGACCCTCGAGCGCGGTGCTCCGGTACCAACGGCCCGAAAGCAGGACATAGTAGAGCTGCGTCTCGAGATCTATGACCATGTCACTGTCGCTGTTGCTGATGTACATGAGATCGAGACCAGCCACCGGCGTGTAGAGCGGTGCACCGTCGGTGTAAAGGAGCTCGGCGGGCTCGGTCGTGACGATGATCTCCGGGATCGCACCGAAGTCTGCGGCCTCCTCTGGATCGGGTCGCTCGAGCTCGGACTCGTCGGGGGCAAGCTCGAGAACCGCAGCCGGCACCTCGCGTGTGAACTCCCAGTCTCCTTCGATCTCCGACGCGGTGTACCAGGCATTCTCTCCCGCGTACAAGTAGTAGGTTCTGGCTGAGCTGTCGTAGACGATGAGGAAGGGTGTGTTCGCTACGCGCATCAACGACGACCCCTCTGCACGGCTCAGTTGCGGTGGCCCGTCGATGTTCACAAGAACTGTCGGACTGCTCCGGAAGATGATCCGCGGTGGATCTGTCCCCAGGTTCTCCGATGCGAGTCGCTCTTTCTCCGCGACGGCCAGGCTGGTCAGCAGCCGGTCGAGGGAAAGACTCAGATCCCAGGTGGGAATCGCCTCTTCGAGGAGTCCCGAAAGTCGTGCCTCTTGCTGAGGGGTGGATTCGGGGAAGCGCACACGAGGCACACTCAGATCTTCGATGAAGACCATCCTCTCTTCCCGGTCGACCTCGACGCGGGCCGAGATCCAGACTGCGCCGAAGATGGGTTCGGTCTCCCCGGTTGGGGTTACCGACACCGCGGCCCGGCCCGTGAGGTTGTCTCCTTCAAAGCTCTCGACCTGGGGCTGGTAGAGCATGACGCGCGCCTCCGGAATGGAGATCTCTCGAGGCCAACTGTCCTCCTCCACTGTCTGGAGGGCCTGGACCCTCTTTGCCGTGGAGGCTCTTTCTGCCGCCTTCTCGGCTCGCTCCTCGCCCATCTCGGCGAGCACCTCGAGCGGCAGTGCCAGCGAGAGAGACAGACAGACTGTCAGCAGCGCGCAAAGCTGCCGTCCGATTCTGGTATGGATCTTCATGGGGCCCAGCCTCCTCTCTGCGGATTCCCAGTAATGGGAGTCCGTCAGCTTTCGATTCGTAACGTCACAACAGCCCATCAGTCCTACTGAGGCGGAAATCTCTCGAGCAACTTGAGCGCAACCTCGTCGACTTTCTGCCGTCGCTGTTCGGGCGCGTCACCTGAGTTGACCGTGGCCTTGGCAGTGCCTCGCCAGATGAGCTCCTCTGACTCGCCGTCGAGGATGTCGATGGTCAACGATCCTTCGTCGTACTGGCTGACGGTCGTGGTAGCGCCTCCGTAACCTCCCCAGCCCCGGCGACCCCAGCCCCGGCGACCCGGCCCGCCACGATATCCTCCGTAATACCCGGGGTAGACGGTCGTGTTGACGCGCGTGATCTGCTCTTCACCGACGTAGTAGAGGAGCACATAGTCGGGGCGCCCGGAGGTCACCTGGGTGAAGCCCTTGCTGCTCATCTGATCGTTGAGGGCGTCCTTCACCACTCGATCGATTAGCTCATACGGCAGCTCTGCCGACCGGGGGATTTCTTGCTCGGCCCACATGTAGGTCGTTCCCGTGAAGTCGTATTCGATGTCGTGAATCGATTCCACCTTGATCCCCGAGCAGCCTGCAGCTCCGATCACCAGGGCCAGCGCGAGCGCCACGCCCATGGCGACTGCCAATCTGTTGTCTCTTGTCATTTCACTACTCTCCTCGCCGCAAGCGGCGTGTTCGTGGGGAGTCTTCAATCGACTCGATTCAGCACGACGACCAACAAGATCGTCGCTGCCAGCATCCACATCGGGCCAAATAGCCAAAGTGTTAGTGGGATCGCCAGGTAATAGCAGCGCATGCCGAGCGCATAGTGGAAGGCACCTCGGTTCAACTCCTCGGAGATCACCTCAGAGGAGACCTCCTCGCTGTCCTCACTCGCGAGGTGAACCAGCATTCCCATGTGGCCAAAAGACCGCATTGCCAGCGAGAAGGCGAAAAACGCGATCAAGAAGATGACCATCAGGAGCAGAGCCTTGAACATCCGCAGGCCCTGCGTCTCGACACCGAAGAGGTTCAGTGAGTTGGCGAACTCTGAGAACCTCACCGAAGTGAAGGCGCCGCCCAAAAACGCTGCCGCCAACAAGACCGCCGTGGAGGCCAGGAAGCTCGCAGCCATGATCACGTTTCGCATGGTCTGCACGGTCAGGAGCTCACGGTCACCGCGCTCGGCCAGCTTCAGCCAGGAGGCACGCGCCAATCGCTGACGCCCCATCACGGTCGTCATGGGATCGGTCTCCAGTCGCCGCCGCAGCCTCCAGTGATAGCCGAGGAGAAGCGTGACGCAGCCGACCACGATCACCGTTTCAACAAGTGGTTTCGGAACGAGCTCGAAGAATCCCTGAAGGGTCATTGCAATTCCCTCACCTGGCCTCGCTGCGGTCACCCTCTGGGGGCCGTGCGTACAGACTGAACCGCTTGCTCGCGGTGAAACACACGGCACAAGCGAGTGCCGCGGCGGGGCCGTAATTCGATCCGAAGACCTCCAGCACGAGCGCAATGGAGGCGAGAGGTACGCCGGCGACCGCGGTCAACGCGGTTGCCATGCCGGTGGCGACGAAGACAGCCACGCTCGGTCCCGCATAGAGCCCGATTTCGCCCAAGAAATAGAAGCCCGCCGCTCCGACCAGTCCTCCCATGTACATCGCGGGGAACAACATCCCGACACTGCCCCCCGACTTCAGAGTCGCGGCGGTAGCCAACGTCTTGGCGACAACGGCGAGCAGAAGGATCCACCACACGCGCAGCACGACGGGGCCCTCACCGTTCGCCACCTCGTTGATCGTGTGCTCGCCGATTCCCAGGATGTGCTCAGGATGAAGATCGAACACAACCCACATTGCCAGGCAGACCGATCCGGCGACCAGGGCGCCCACCGCCGGTCGAACGACCGTCGGGAATCGTGAGAAGAACCGTCCCGCGGCTCTGAAGACTGGGCCGAGCGCGATGGCGGCGGGGGCGCTGAAGCCGACCGCTACAATGGTCACGAGAAGATATTCCTGCCAGACGAACGTCATCCCGTGCTCGGGCGATTCGAACAAGCTTCCAAGGCCGAGCACGTGGTGATTCAGCTCGTAGGTGAACACTCCAGCGATCAAGCAATAGGCCAGGTATCGGTAGATGATCCGGCCGGCGTAGACGAGCTCGGCAGCGAAGAGGGCCGCTGCGAAGGGTGCCTGCAGGAGCGTGCCGATGGCGGCAGCAACCCCAGCGAGTTGGTAAAGGCGTAGCTCGTCGGCAGAGGCTCGCTTGAAGGTCTTGCTCCACCATGCCGCCAGTGATTCGCCCAAGTAGACCCCAGGCGCCTCGAGCCCGCCGCTGCCGCCCCCTCCGATCGTCAGAGTGGTCGTGATGAGCTTGCGGACGGCAAGCGAGAAGGTGGGTTGGGCGTAGCGGACCGCGGCATCGTCCCCGCTCTCCTCGTAGGTCTGATGGTAGCGAGCGAGAGCCTTGTCGATCCCGTCTCCCTCTGCGTCCGTCCATGCGGGGCGGAGGAGCAGGAAACCTCGGGCGAGGGCGACGAGGAGCATGATGCCGAGAAGGACCCCGCCGCCGAGCAAGACTGTGCCCTGGCTTTCTGCGGCTCCGAAAAGCCTGCTGGTACAGAACTCCACAGCGCGGCGCATGAATGTGCACATCGCCCAGACGGTGAACGAGATCAGGAGAACCACCGCTGCCTTGCGGCCGATATCGGCCCATCGATCCATCGCGAGCAAGCGCTCGCTCTGGTCGGCGTGTAGCCTCTTTTCATTAACCTCCGGGCCGCCCTTCATATTCCTTCCTTACTTTGTTACCGCAACAAGACGCCGCGTACTCTCAGCGACCCCTGTCGTGCTTCAGAATGCTTCAGGCCTCGGCCACCTGCGTCTCGTTTCCAGCAGACAGCTTTCCGTACGCGATCGCGACGAGCATCGTGAACACCGAGAAAACCAGGGTCATCGCCGCCACTGCTGTCCCGGGAAAATTCGTGTTGGCGATCAGAAACGCCAGCGGCACGTTGCGGATGGCGGTCGACACTGCCAGAGACCGACGCAACTCCGCAGCCTCGCCGGCGAGCATCCGGTCGCCAATGAGAAGACAGGCAACAGACAGCCCGAACAGAACGGTGTGCGACAGCCAACCAGCCGCGAGGATCTCACTCGCCTTTGAGACAATTACAAGCCCGACACCGACCAGTAGCCCGATTTGCCCCAGCTTCGGGACGATCTTCACGAGCCGCTCGCTCCACTTCTCACTCCACCCGCGGATCGCCATGCCGACGCTGATCGGGATGAGCTGGACGATCACCAGCGTCTTGATGATCTCCACCGAGCTGATGTTGAGCCCTTCCTCGGTGGCAGGTAGTGCCAGCACCAGGATCAGCGGCGTGAGCACAACACTGAGCAGGGCGATGATGATCATGATCCCCACTGCATAAGGAAGGTCGCCTTTGGCGGCCACGGCGAACGGTGGCGCCATGGGCGCGACAGGAGCGGCCGCCATCAGCATCGCCGCCCCTTTCACGGCCGGCGGAATCGGTAGCCATACAACCACCAGGAAGATAACGATCGGTACGATGACGAAGTTCGCCAGGACGCCGCGAACAATCAGCGGGACGCGGCGCGCGACGCGCAAAACCTCATCGAGCGAAGTGCCCAACCCGACGCCCATCATGAGGCACACCACGGCGGGCATGATGACGTAGCTAACGACCAGCTCCATTGGAGCCTCCTCCGGCGAGGTGGTGCAGGGTCCGAGATAGGTTGCTTGGAGGCCGGAGGGCCGAGGGGGCGAAGAACCGCCCCCTCGATCCTCGAACGAATCTCAGTTGATCCTGCCGATCATGTCGAGATTCGTTAGATGCTGATGCGGCCGTGACCGCCTCCGCCTTGCTGCAGCGGATACGGCGCGAGCTCACCCTTGCTGCGCGGATGCTCACCGGCTTCGAGCAGCTTCATCCGGTCCTCGAGCCACTTCTCCTCGTCCGGAGTCATGTTGACCAAAGGCGTGCGCACCCGGTGTCCGGTGACAACGCCCTTGAGCTCCATCCAGTACTTCCAGTAACCGACGACGTAGACACCGTTCCGGTAGTTGTGCCAGAAGAAGTCGTTCAGCAACTGGCGCCCCTGCTCCATGGAGTCGTACAACGCGATGCCCTCTTCCCACTTGCCGGCCATGATCAGGTCGGTGTAGTCGCGCAGAGGGGTGTGCTCGGGCGTCTGCAGCAGGTAGTTGTGCCATGCGCAGCACAGAACCGGGTTCTTCATGATGCGCATCTCGTAGGGCCAGTGGTCCTCGAGCGGGTTGCTCACCCAGATCTGGTATTCGGCCTCGCGTTCGGCCTCCCAGCACCACATCTGATCCGGACGGCCGTCCTTGACGCCGACGATGTTGGGGATCTCGCGGCCGAGGCGACCCATGGTCTGCGCTGTGACCAGGTGCGACAGCGGGCTGTCATAGAACACCATGCCGATCTCGAGCTGGTCGGCTACCTCGTGCCACCACTCTTCGACCGACTGGTCGTTGGCGCACTGGAAGTACGGCGACAAGGTGGCGACCAGATCCGCGCCGCACTCCTCGGCGTGCCGTGACAGGTCCACCACGTCGCGGGCGCAGTGATGCGAGGTCTGGATGATGGTTACGGCCTCGCCCTGGGCCTCGTCGACGACGATCTCGGCGACCTTCTTCCGCTCCGCCTGAGTCAGCGAGTAGAATTCGCCGACGTTGCCGAGGCAGAAGATCGCGTCGTTCTTGCAGTCGATCGAGTAGCGGACCATCGACCGCAGGTCCTTCTCATTGATCGACAGGTCGTCATCGTTGAACGGCGTGAAGATCGTGGCGACCAGGCCGCCCCGAAGCTTCTCCATCGCCCATGCCTTTGCTTCTTTCTTGCCGTTGTATTGCATGCTGAAGTTCTCCTTTTGCCTTCGTGGGTCCGGTACTGACTCCCCGCCGTGTCTTGTGGTCGGTGGACGGGACACGCGCCGCCCTAGCGGCTCTCCTGGCAGACCTCCTTTCTGGCGGATCTCTGCGAGGTGAGTCGCCGCTTCATTTCACCTTCGCTCCTTCGGGGTCTTTGCTCCCCCTGTTATCGATCGCTTTCTCCATCAGAAGATTCAGATAGTCTGACATACCTGTGAGCTCGATTTCCTGATCTGTGAGGCGACGGAGCGCTTTCAGGCCATGCTCGTCGGCTGACCTTAAATCCGTGAGATCGAGCACGACCGGCACCTCGGCTGCACCGACGACCCGAAGCAGCTCGTCCGCTTCGTCGCCCTCCAGCCAGCCGTCAACCCTGACGGTGGTGCCTCGTTCGTGGCTTGTCAGCCCGATATGGATGGTCACGCTTGCTTCATAAGCACGACCCGTGCCAGTCTGCCGCAGCGCCGAAACATCGAACCTAAGTGCTTGAGTCGAAAGCGCTTACGAGAAGGATCCCTGGGGTCGTAGAGTGGACCCTATCCATAGCGGGGTGCATCATGTTGCGGCCGGGGTAATATATGGCACCTCAGGGCGTGACTCTGTAGAATTCAGAGAGCAGAGAACACGGAGCAAGCGGCGAGGTGAGCCTCGCTCACACAAGGACCGTCGAGCAGGTTGCTAACAGTGGGCGAAGCCCGAAAGCACGACGATTTCGAGCATCTGTTGGCCGAGCTGTCGTCGTGGCTGGTGAACGCTGATGTTGACGACCTCGAGCGCCTCTTGCAGAACTCGATCGAGCGGCTCGGGGCCTTTTTCGATCTCGACCGGATCCAGGTCACCGAGTTCAGCGAGGGCGGCGAGCTCCGTGTAATCAACACATGGGCATCTCCCGGCGTGGAGCCCGCGCCTGTCGGCGCCATCGTGGCGGCCCAGCTGCCGGAGGTCCAGGAACGCATAGCCCGAGGCAAGACCGTCTTGATTTCCCGTTGCGAGGACCTCCTGGCTCAGGAGTACGGCGAGGCACGCCAGACGTGGCTCGAGATGGGGACCCGATCGCATCTGTCGCTGCCGATTTTGGTTGGAGGTTCGGTGATCGCCGCTCTCACCACCGCGACGGTGAAGAGGGAGCAGCGATGGGACGACGACCTGGTCGAGCGCATCGGCATGATTGCCATGCTCTTTGGCACCGCACTCGAGCGCCGCAGCACGAAACGCGCCTTGGAGGAGGCGATCCGGAAAGAAGAGGCGCTCAAAGCGCGTATGCGGGCCGAGACCGAACATCTTCAGGAACAGGTATTGACGAACGGCGGGTACCAACAGGTGGTCGGAGAGAGCGACTCCATTCGGAGTGTAATGGCGCAAGTGGAACGAGTCGCCGGGACCGGTGCCAGCGTCCTCATCCTGGGGGAGACGGGAACGGGCAAGGAGCTAGTCGCCCGCATGATTCACCGCATGAGCAGCCGCGATAGTCATCCCCTGATCAAGGTCAACTGCGCGGCCCTGCCGAGCTCGCTGATCGAGAGCGAGCTCTTCGGCCACGAACGAGGTGCCTTCACGGGTGCCCTGCGGCGCAGGATGGGTCGTTTCGAGCTCGCCGACGGGGGAACAATTCTCCTCGATGAAGTCGGGGATATCCCCTTCGAGCTCCAGGGTAAGCTGCTCAGAGTTCTGCAGGATGGGGAGTTTGAACGTGTCGGCTCTGCGGAGACCCTGACAAGCGACGTGCGGGTGATCTCCGCCACCAACAGGGATCTTCGGGCCGACATCGAGGAACAGCGATTTCGCGCCGACCTCTACTATCGGCTCAGCGTCGTGCCCATAGAGGTGCCCCCCTTGCGCGATCGGCGAGAGGATATCCCACTGCTCGCCTGGCACTTCGTCCGTAAGTTCGAGACCCTGCTGGGCAAGACGATTCGGCGCATCCCGGCGCCGCTGGTCGACGCGTTGATCGCGTACGACTGGCCTGGCAACGTACGCGAGCTCGCGAACGTGATCGAGCGGGCGATGATCCTCTCTTCAGGAGATGCGCTCGTCATGTCGGATGCCCTCGCTCCGAAGGGTGCCTCACTTACGGGACGTCCGGAGTCAGGCGCGGAGCCGGAGACGGAAGCGCTCGATGCCGTGCAGCGCGCACACATCGTAAAGGTCCTCGGTCGCTGCGGGTGGCGGGTCAAGGGAGCGGGTAACGCTGCTGAGAGGCTCGGCCTCAATCCGAGCACCCTGCGGGCCCGGATGAAGAAGCTCGGGATCAAGCGGCCGGAATGATCGTTGACCTGGGGATCCCGGTTGTCGTCGCCTTTCTGATGCTCCTGGTGGGGCTCGACCTCACGATCAGGGATTTCGCTCGGGTTGCCGAGAGCCCGAAGGTCGTCCTCGGTGCCACGCTCGGGCACCTGACGCTGGTGCCGCTGGTCGTCGCGGGAATCATTTTGGCCACCGATCCGGATCAGGTGCTGCGTGCGGGAATCATCCTGTTGGCTGCAGCACCGTCCGGCGCGCTCTCGAACTTCTACGTCTACCTGGCCGGAGCGAACACGGCGCTTTCGGTATCGCTCACGGCGCTCTCGGTTCTGGCCGCGTTCATCACGATGCCCTTGGTGTCGGCCGCGGGCTTTGCGCTTTTTTGGGACGAGGCGGTCGAAGTGCCGATTCCGGTGCTGGGCATGATGGGGCAACTGCTGGTGCTATTGGTGCTGCCCATCGGCCTGGGTATGTGGATTCGGGGCGCGAAGCCGGCGTTCTATTTTCGCTGTCAGCGGGTTCTGCGGGTCATGGGGATAGCAGGCGTGGTCGTCGTGCTGGTTTTGTTGCTGGCAGACCAACGCGAGGCAGTCTGGAATGAAGGTGCAAGCATGGTGGGCACCGCCGCGTTGTTCACGCTATGCGCCATGGCGGTCGCCTTGGTCGTGGCCCATTCATTGCGCCTCTCGGCCGAGGACAGGCTGACCGTGGTGGTCGAGTTCACCGCTCGAAACACAGCGATCGTCGCGTTGACAGCGGTCGCGCTTCTCGACAGCTCGGCCTTCGCGCTCTTTGCGGCCGTCTTCACGGTCGCTCAGATTCCGCTGATCGGCCTGGTGGTCCTCGCCTATCGCCGCTGGCCAGGCGGGGCGAAGAGCGTCCAGTAGGAGCGGCTGCCTCCGCACTCCACGAGACACGAGTTACAACTGCCGGCCAGTCCTTCACCTTTGTGGCCCCTGTGGCTCCGTCTCGTCGCTCTGCATATCGCTGCTGGTTGGAGCCCAGCCGCCGCCGAGGGCTTGGTAGAGGAACACCAGGTTCTGTGAGAGCTGGCCCTCGCTCTCTGCCAGCGCGTCCTGCAGCCGGAAGAGCGTGCGCTGGGAGTCGAGGACGTTCTGGAAGTTGGTGAGGCCCGCGAGGTACTGAGTGCGCACCAAATCAACAGCTCGCTGGCTGGCGTCGACCGCCTCTTTGAGCTTCTGCTGCCGAGCCTGTTCCTTGGCGTAGGCAACGAGTGAGTTCTCCACTTCCTCGAGCGCCAGCAGCACCGTCTGCTCGTAGGCCAAGAAGAGCTGCTCGGTGCGCGCCTCTTCGACGCGGATCTGGCTGCGCACGCGGCCGGCGTTGAAGATGTTCCAGCGCATCCCGGGAACGATGCTCCACGAGACCCCCGAGCCGTCACCGGGGCCGGCCACGTCGAAGGTCAAGAGGCCCGCAAGGGAGAAGCTGGGATAAAGGTCGGCCGTGGCCACGCCGATTTGGGCTGTCTGGGCCGCGAGGGCGCGCTCAGCGCTGCGGATGTCGGGCCGTTGGCGCAGGAGCTCGGCGGGCAGGCCGACGGCAATGGTGTCCGGTGGCACCGGTACATCCGCCGCGGTGCCCAGGTCCTCATGCAGACTTCCCGGAGTGGTTCCTAGAAGGATCGCGAGGCGATTGAGGGCGAACTCGAGCGAAGCCTCGAGTTGCGGGATCGAGGACTCGGTGTCGGCCAAATTCGACTCCGCCTGCGCCACGTCCAGAGCTGAGGTCAGACCGGCGTTGAAGCGATCGCGTGTGAGTTGCAGAGAGTCTCTTTGCGACTCGACATTCTCCTGGGCGAACGCGATGCGAAGTTGGAAGGCGCGGACATCGACGTAGCTAGCGGCAACCTCGGCGAACAACGCCACCATGACGTCGCGGTAGTCCTCGATCGAAGCCTGGAAGCCTGCCTGCGCCGATTCGATGCCACGACGAATTCGGCCGAACACATCGATCTCCCAACCAAGGGCGAAGCCGCCGGCGAGCACGCCCGCCGTGTCGGTGCCGTCGGGGACGACGGCTGCGCTCGAGGCACCTAGGCTGTAATCGGCCGTCGCGCCGACCTGCGGGTACCGTTCACCTGTGGCGACGCCAACCTGAGCGCGGGCCTCCATGATTCTCGCGACTGCTTGCTGCAGGTCGAGATTGGCATGCTCGGCGCGCGTGATGAGCTCGACGAGCTTGGGGTCGTCGAATGTCTGCCACCAGACCCGCACGGGCGCCTCACCCGCGTCGAAGTCCGCCATCGCCGCCTCGTACCAGGCGTCGGGCATGGGCGTTTCGTTGGGCAGGGGGGTCTCGGGACGCACATAGTCGGGCCCGACCAGGCAGCCAGGCAGGCTGACGGCCACGACGAGAACGATCGCGGAAATGACTGCTGCGAGCGTGGAGCGACGTGTCGAGGCCGTGAACTGCTCCCATTCACGAGTGAGTCGTCGTTGTCTCATCTCAACTCACCTCCCCTAGCGGCTGGGTGTCGGTTGGCGGCGAGGGTTCCGCGGGCGGCGTCTCTGTAGGCGGTGGCCCCGTTGGCGACGGCCCCGCTGGCTGCTCGCCCTCTGTCGCGGGCTCCTTGCCGCGCAACTCGCGCAGCTTCTGCACGAACACGTAGAAGACCGGGATGAAGAAGACGCCCAAGACGGTCGAGACGAGCATGCCGAAAAAGACCGCCGTGCCGAGCGAGCGCCGGCTGCCGGAGCCGGCACCGCTGGCAATGAGCAGCGGCACGACGCCCAAGATGAATGAGAACGCCGTCATCAGCACGGGGCGGAAGCGCTGGCGCGCCGCAATCTCGGCAGCGTCGATGATCGACTTGCCCTCCTCTCGGAGCTGCTTGGCGAACTCGACGATGAGAATCGCCACCTTGGCCGACAGCCCGATCAACAGCACCAGCCCGATCTGCGTGTAGATGTTGTTGTCGAAGGAACGTATCAATGTTCCGTACATGGCGCCGATGAGCGCGAAGGGGATGGCCAGAACGACCGCCATGGGGATCAACCAGCTCTCGTACTGCGCGGCCAGGAAGAGGAACACGAGGATGAACGCCAGTGTGAAGATGATCGGCGCCTGGTTGCCTGCCAGGATCTGCTGGTAGGTGGTGCCGGTCCACTCGTAGCCCATGGAAGGTGGCAGAAGCTGGGAAGCTAGCTGCTCCATTGCCTGTTGGGCCTGGCTCGAGCTGAAGCCCGGTTGTGGTGAGCCGGTGATCGTGGCCGAGGGGTACAAGTTGTAGCGGGTGACCGCCTGCGGCCCGACGGTGTCCTCGACGGTGAGCAGCGTTCCCATCGGGATCATGCTGCCGTCGCCACCGCGCACCTCGAGCTGGCTGATCTGCTCGACCTGGCTGCGGAAGTCGGCATCGGCCTGGATCATCACCCGGTACGTACGACCGAAGAGGTTGAAGTCGTTGACGTAGGCCGAGCCCAGGTATGCCTGCAGTGAGTCGAAAACATCGCTCAAAGGGATGCCCAGCGTCTTTACCTTGGTGCGGTCGATCTCCAGGTAGAGCTGTGGCACGTTGGCGCGGAAGCTGCTGTTCATCCGCGTCAGTACCGGGTGGTTGTTGCCCTCGGCCACCAGGTCGTCGGCGATGGCCTGCAACTGCTGGAATCCCGCGTTGCCGCGATCCTGCAGGATGAACTCGAAGCCGCCGGCGTTGCCGAGCCCATCGATCGGCGGCGGGATGAAGGTGAAGGCCGTGCCCTCCTGGATCTGGCTGAGCTCACGGGTCAGCGCGGCCGAAACCGCGAGGGCATGTAGCTCCGGCGTGGTCCGCTCGCTCCAATCGCTCATCACGACGATGGCCGCGCCCGCGTTGCTGCTCTGCAATCCGTCCAGCATCGAGTAGCCGCCGATGGTGATGACGTCGACTACGCCGGGGGCCTGCATCAGCGTCTGAGTCATGCTGTCGAGCACCTCCTCGGTGCGCTCCAGGGAAGCCGCGTCGGGCAGCTTGACGTTGGCGAAGAAGTAGCCCTTGTCTTCGTCGGGAAGGAACCCGCCCGGCACGTTGACAAAGCCAAAGTAGCCGATCACGAGGAAGCCGATGAACAGCAGCATGGCGAAGGCGGAGCGCCGCACCAGCATGCCGACCAGGCCCATATAGGCGTTGGTGCTGCGGTCGAACCAGTTGTTGAACTGTCTGAAGAACCAACCACGCTTCTCGGGCGAGGGCCTCAGCAGCATGCCGCAAAGTGCCGGACTCAGCGTCAGGGCGTTGATCGAAGAAAAGACGGTGGCCGTGGCAATGGTGGTGGCGAACTGAGCGTATAGGCGCCCGGTGATGCCTCCCATCATTGTGACCGGTACGAAGACGGCAAGAAGCACCAGAGTGGTGGCCACGACCGGGCCCGTGACCTGCTCCATCGCCTTGGCCGTCGCCTCCTTGGCCGACAACCCTTCCTCATTGATCAGGCGCATGGTGTTTTCAACCACGACGATGGCGTCGTCGACGACAATGCCGATGGCCAACACCAATCCGAACAACGTCAGCGTGTTGATCGACAGCCCTAACGCCATCATCACCGCGAAGGTGCCGAGCAGCGACACGGGGATGGTGATCGCCGGAATGAGCGTGGTGCGGAAATCCTGCAGGAAGATGTAGACGGTGAAGATAACCAGGAGGATGGCGATAAATAGCGTCTCGACCACCTCAGTAATTGACGCGTTGATCGAACGCGTCGAGTCATAGGCGACAGCGTATTCGAGACCCGCGGGGAAGCGCGTCGCCAGCTCGCTCATTGTTGCTCGGACGCCCTCGGCAACCTGCAGGGCGTTGGCGCCCGGGAGCTGGTAGAGCGCGATGCCGATCGATGGCTGCCCGTTGAGCTGAACGTACCAGCTATAGGCCTGGGCGCCGAGCTCTACGCGAGCGACGTCGCGCACCCGCAGAATGCGCGTCCCCTCGACCTTGAGGATCATGTTCTCGAATTCCGAGACATCGCTGAGGCGGCCCATTGTGTTGACCGTGTACTGAAAGGCCTGCCCCGAGGGTGCCGGAGGGGCACCGATCTGGCCGGCGGCGACCTGGACGTTCTGCTCGCGGATGGCGGCGACGATGTCGTTGGTGGTGAGGTCGCGGGCCTTGAGTCGCTCCGGGTCGAGCCATATGCGCATGCCGTAGTCCTTGGCGCCCATGACCTCCGTTTTCGCCACGCCCGGAATGCGCGCCAGAACGTCTTTGATGTTCAGGTTGATGTAGTTGCTGATGTAGATCTCGTCGTAGCGGCCGTCGGGAGCAAACAGGTTGACCATCAACACCATCTTGGTCGACTTTTTCTGCGTCGTGACTCCCTGGCGCTTGACGTCCTCCGGCAGCTTCGGATCGGCGATCGAGGTGCGGTTCTGCACCAGTACCGTCGACATATCCACGTCGACGCCAATCTGAAACGTGACCGTAACCTCCATACTGCCGTTGTCGGAGCTCTTCGACTGCAGGTAGATCATGTTGTCGACGCCGTTGATCTCCTGCTCCAACGGCACCGCGACCGTCTCGGCGATGACCGGTGCGCTGGCTCCCGGGTAATTGGTGGAAACCGTCACCGTCGGCGGCGTGATGTCAGGTGTCTCCTCGATGGGGAGGATCGGAATCGTGAGCGCGCCCATCAGCGAGATGACGATCGCGATGACGAACGCGAAGACCGGCCGGTAGATGAAGAACTTGCTGAACATGGCGGCTAGTTCCGCCCTGCCGCTGTTTCAGCCGCGCCGCCGGGGACATCTTCCGCGGGGGTCGTTGCCGAGGCGGCTGTCGCTGACCCCGAGGCCATCGCTGCCGTCACCGGCAATCCTGGCCGCGCCCGCTGCAACCCATTGATGATGTAGCGCTCGCCGGCCTCGAGGCCGGAACGGATCACGCGCATCTGACCCTCGAGGGCCCCGAGCTCGACGTGGCGCAGTTCGACGACATCGTCTTCCCCGACGATCAGAAGGTACTTACCACCGAGGTCGGTGCCGATGGCTTGCTCGCTCACGAGCAGGGCATTTTCCTCGACGTTTACCGGCATCCGGATGCGGGCGAACAGGCCGGGGAAGAGCACCGAACGAGGATTCTCGAATATGGCGCGTACCTGAATCGTTCCAGTCGCGACATTCACCGTGTTGTCGATGTAGTCAAGTATGCCCTCGTGCGGCCAACCCTCTTCGCTCGCCAGGCCCAAGTATGCGGGCGTGTTCTGCCTGTCTGCTGCCACGGTTGAATCGTTGGCTTCCAACGCCTCGAGCAGAATGAGCTCGCTCATGTCGAAGTACACAAAGATCGGGTTGATGTTCATCACCGTCGTCAGCACCGTGTTGCCAGTGCTGCCGACGAGATTGCCGAGGTCGACCATGTTGCGGCTCACCATTCCCGTGAGCGGCGAGCGCACCTGGGTGTAGTCGAGGCTGATCTCGGCCTGATGCAACCCGGCCTTGGCCCCCAGGAGGTTGGCCTCGGCCTGCTGCACATCGGCACGAGCCCGGTCGACCTCCTGGGCGCTCACAGCGTTGGTCTGGATCGCCAGCTCCAGCCTCTCGAGGTCGGCGTTGGCCCGCACCAGTTCGGCCTCCCAGGTCTTGACATCGGCGTCGGCGGCGTTACGGGAGGCGATGTAGGGCTCAGGCTCGATGACGAACAGAAGATCGCCCTTGTTTACGACTGAGCTCGGCTCGAAGTGCATCTCCTCGAGCACACCCGGGACGCGTGCCACGATCTCGACCGCCTCGACGGCTCTCGTTTGGCCGGTGAATTCGAGGTAATTGGTGACGTCGCGCTGCTCGGGGTAGGCGACAGTCACCTCGGGCGGCGGCGCAGCCTCGGTGGTCACCTCGGTTCCGCCGCAGCCGAAGGGAGAGAATGCGATGACGGCGGCAACCAGCACACTCACACACCGGAAGCTCGCAAACCTGCGACTCGCGCGCCTCAGGCTCGTACCGTCGAGGCTCCTGCCCCCGCAGCTCACGCCTTGACCAAGGTAGATAGGCGACATGACTCCCCCTTTTGGCCTCGTTTCGAAGAAACGAAATCCGTATCGTTTGGACAAATCGCTCAGGTGAAGAGGAGGGAATTCTATCAGCGCCGCCGCCCCTCGCGCACGAATTCGACAATCTCGGTGGCGGACAAGCCCAAGTCGACGCCGGGGACATCGAGAGGTGATCCCGACTCGCGAAGTGGCTTGATCACGAATACCTGTCCGTCCTTGCGTTTGATTCGTACCTCGCCCTCGACTCTTGCCCTATCCAGCAAGGCTGCCAGCTTCTGTCTCGCTTCAGAGTAGGTGAATACGGTCATCAGTTGATCTCCAGTACCTTGGCTCCTGCTTCACGTGCGGCGACTTGTAGCTCTCGGTCGAGAGTGATCAGCGGACACCGTTGCTGCAAAGCGCAAGCGATGACGTAGGCGTCATAGGCGTAGATTCTCAGACGATGGGAAAGCCGGAGCGTTGCCTCCAGCGACACATCGACGAGTCGAATGGGAATTCGCTCATAGGTCTGCACGGCGGCCAGAGCCTGATCCAACGTGACGCGTTGCTGCTTGAACATGGCAGAGAAGGCGTTGCCTACCTCCCAACGCAGAGAGGCCGGAGCCAGCAGGTCAGCGTCGCGCGTGGCTTGCACCAACTGGTCGCGCGTCGGCTCGTTGGTCACCACCGCGAGCACAACAGATGTATCGACGACGTAGTTCATGGCGTTTCTATGGAATTGTACAATTGTACAATGCAATGGTACCTCTCATGCCCTCGTGACACAAAGCCATCTTGGTTAGTCTGATGGGATGGCCACCGCGGGCCGCCGTGACCTGGCCGTGACACAACCCCCGAATGACACCAGGAGAACTATCGCCATGCGCAGAGTCCCTGCCTTCGTCGTCGTTGCCTCTTTGCTGTTCCTCGTTCCAGCCCTCGGCCAAGACGGCGAGCCTGCCGGTGGCCAGGCTGAAAAGCGCGGCATGGTGCCCGAGGACTACTACCGCTTCCAGTTCGTCAGCGACCCGCAGATCTCTCCCGACGGGACACAGATCGCTTTCGTGGTGGCGACGGTGAGCGAGGATCGGCGCACGCGGGAGTCTTCTATATGGATGGTGGCGGCCGACGGTAGCTCCGAGCCGCACAAGTACACCGGCGGCACTTCGGACCGATCGCCGCGCTGGTCGCCCGACGGCATCCAGCTCGCCTTCTCCAGGAACCTTGATGGTCGCTCGCAGATCCACGTGATTCCGCTGGTCGGCGGTGAGGCGGCCCCGATTGCAGACCTAGACAAGTCAGTCTCTTCCTTCCAGTGGTTTCCCGACGGCACCGCCATGCTCCTGAGCATCAGGACCGATCCTGAGGAGGACATGACGGAAGGAGAGACGGGGGGTGCGGAAGAGGTGGGGAAGAGCGAGGCCTCGGATGTTGCCACCGAAGGGCAGGGCGGTGATGAGGGTGCCGGAGTAGGCGAGGCAGGCGAGGCGCCGGACGCCGAAGATACAGGGGAAGAGAAGGAGGAGAAGCCGAAAGCGGACGTGAAGGTAATCAAGTGGGCCCGCTACAAGGCGAATGGCACCGGCTATCTCGACGAGAAACGCTCTCACCTGTGGCATCTCGACGTGGCCACCGGGGAGCTGACGCAGCTCACTTTCGGCGCTGACTGGAATGACGCGGGCGCGGCCATCTCTCCGGACGGCGCTCGAATAGCCTTCACCTCGGACCGCACGGGGGAAGAGTACGAAGGTGGTGACAACTCCGATGTATGGACGATTCCCCCGGCCGGCGGGGAGGCGCAGCAACTCACGACGCACGAGCACCGCGATGGATCGCCGCTTTGGTCCCCCGACGGCCGCCGCATCCTCTATATAAGGACCGATGGCCCCTACGATCAGCCCGACCTCTTCCTGATGGCCGCCGGCGGCGGCGAAGCCAGCAGCCTAACGGATGATTTCGACCGTATCGCTCGGAACGTGAGTTGGGCACCGGACGGGGGCGCGATCTTCTTCACCGCCAACGACTGGGGCGCCAACCCGATCTTTCGCCTCGAGCTGGAGTCCGGCTCAACCGATAAGCTGCTCGATGCACCGGTGACGGTCAGCAACCTGAGAGTGTCGAAGGATGGTCAGGTGCTCGTCTTCACACTCGAGGACGAGAAGCGCTTGCCGGAGATCTGGGCGATGGATTCAGATGGCGGTGAGCCGCGCCAGCTCACCCGCTTCAATGAGCCGCTGCTCGCGGAGCTCGATTTGCAGCCGATCGAGGAGTTCCGCTTCACCAACGACAAAGGCTACGAGGTGCAGGGGTTTCTCGTACGGCCGGTCGGCTGGGCGGAGGGCGAGAGCTACCCGCTCATCCTCAACATCCACGGCGGGCCTTCGGGAATGTGGGGGCATAGCTGGTTCCAGGAGTTCCAGATGCTGGCGGCGCAGGGCTACGCGGTGGCCTTCGTCAACTATCGCGGCAGCACGGGCTATGGCTTCGAATTCCAGAGGCAGGTGCGGTGGGACTACGGTGGCGCTGACTACGAGGACAACATGCAGGGCCTCGAAGCCTTGCTCGAGCGTGAGCCCTGGATCGACCGCGATCGACTCGGTGTCACCGGCGGCAGCCACGGCGGCTTCCTCACCAACTGGATCATCAGCCAATCGGACATCTTTGCCGCCGCGGTGACCCAGCGCAGCGTCAGCAACTGGGTGTCTGAGGCCGGCACGCAGCAGTACACCCCGCGCCAGATGAACATCGAGTTCAACGGCTCGTTGTGGGAGAACTACGACCTCTACTGGGATCGCTCGCCGATCAAGTATGCGCATCAAATCGTGACCCCGACGCTGATCATCCACAGCGACCAAGATCACATCTGCCCGATCGGCCAGGCGCAGGAGCTTTTCTACGCCCTCAAGAACATGGGCGTGCCCACCGAGCTGGTGATCTTCGAGGGGGAAAACCACGGGCTCTCGCGCGGTGGCAAACCGGTCAACCTGGTGGAACGGTTGACGCGCATGATCGACTGGTTCGACGCTTACTTGGAGTAGCCCGAACCTATCAACTGATCACGGCTGCGAACGCGATCGCCCGGCGAACCGTCGAACGACTCGGACCGGAGGGCCCCCGATCGTGACAGTCGGCGAAAAAAATTCCACTACCCTCCGCGACCCTCTGCCCGGAAGAGTGACTGTTAGCTATCTTACAGTTGGCCTTCTCGTCCCCGCGGACCGACTGCCACTCTGGCCGGATGCTCTCGCCAATACTCCGATCCCGGAGTCCGCTTTTTCTCGCCTGCAACTCATTCTGTAACGCCTGTGTAAGATAGATTACACTGCACTTCGAATCACGGTCGAAATCAGTCTGGGAATTCCGCAGTGAGGTTCCTCCGAAACGTATCCTGGTGTCCCTCTGGCGAGTTGGGAAGGGGCGGTCTTCGACTACTCTCGAAGAGACCTCAATCCGACCCCTATGCCCTTTGTCAAGCCGATTCGAGGCGATCTGAAGACCCCCCGCAAAGCCCCCTTTCGATGGTTCGCGCACTAAAGAGGAGTCTGGTATCGTGGAATCGTCTTTAGGAGATGTTGAGCGTCATGTCATGTCTGCTGCACACACCCGCGTTCACCCATAGGGAGGTAAGAACGTGCCGACTTTTGTGATTCCAGACAAGTGTGATGGGTGCAAGGCTCTCGACAAGACAGCCTGCCAGCACATCTGCCCGAACGACCTCATGGTCCTGAATAAGGACACAGAGAAGGCCTACAACCAGGAACCGCTGCTGTGCTGGGAATGCTACAGCTGCGTCAAGATCTGCCCGACACAGGCGATCGAGGTCCGCGGCTACGCCGACTTCGTGCCCATGGGCGCGAGCGTCACGGCGATGCGCAGCACCGAGGACATTCTCTGGACGCTGCAGTTCCGCAGCGAGGAGATTCGCCCCAAGCGCTTCAAGTTCCCCATTCGCAAGGGCGTTGCTGAAGGCAAGGCGCAGCCGTTCGATCACTATCCGACGGCCGACGATGACCTGAAGAGCCAGACCTTGATGGGCGAGCCGGAGGCCCTGAATACCGAGTTGGGTCCGGTCAAGTTCGACAAGGTCCCAACCCTTTAGGCGAGATCGCTTTGTCTGAGGAGCTTTTTTCTTCGGAAGGGGAACTCTAAGAGGATTATCGCAATGGCGAACTTCGAGACAGTAACTGTCGAGACTGACCTGCTGATCTGCGGCGGCGGAATGGCCTCCTGCGGCGCGGCAGTGGAAGCGTCTTACTGGGCCAAGAAGAACGGCCTCAAGGTGACCGTGGTCGACAAGGCTGCCATGGATCGCTCTGGGGCGGTTGCAATGGGCCTTTCTGCCATCAACCAGTACGTCGACCTCAACAGCGGCGACAACACGCTGAATGACTACGTCGACTACGTCCGCAACGACCTCATGGGCATCACGCGCGAGGACCTCGTGGTCAGCATCGCCCGCCACGTCGACACCAGCGTCCATATGTTCGAGAAGTGGGGCCTGCCGATCTGGAAGGATGAGGAAGGTAAATACGTTCACGAGGGCCGTTGGCAGCTCATGATCAACGGCGAGTCGTACAAGATCATCGTCGCCGAAGCTGCCAAGAACGCATTGGCAGAGGCCGGCGGTGAGCTCATCGAGCGCGTCTTCATCACGCATCCGTTGATTCAGGACGGCAAGTGCGTTGGCGCGATCGGCTTCAGCGTCAGAGAGAACAAGGTCTACGTCTTCAAGGCCAAGGCAACCCTCGTTGCCATGGGTGGCGCGGTGCACGTTTTCAAGCCGCGCTCAACCGGTGAGGGCTTCGGCCGCTCCTGGTACCCGCCGTTCAACTCCGGTGCCAGCGCCTTCTTCACCATCTACGGTGGTGCCGAGATGACGTGCCAGGAAGTGCGCTTCATTCCTGTGCGCTTCAAGGACGCATATGGCCCGGTCGGGGCATGGTTCCTGCTGTTCAAGGCGCAAGCAACGAACGCCCTGGGCGAGAGCTACATGCAGACGAATCGACCCGAGCTCGACAACTGGCTGCCCTACGGCCATGTCAAGCCGGTTCCTGCAAACCTGAGGAACTACTTGATGCTGCTGGATGTGGAAGAGGGCAAGAGCCCGATCTACATGCAGACCGCCGAGGCGATCCAGAAGATTGCCGAGGATGCTCCCGACGAGAAGGCCGCGAAGAGGAAGCTCAAGGAGCTCGAGGCCGAGGCGTGGGAAGACTTCCTCGACATGACGATCTCGCAGGCCATTCTGTGGGCCGCGACAAACACCGAGCCCGAGAAGAAGGCCTCCGAGATCATGGCATGTGATCCTTACTTCATCGGTTCGCACTCCGGTGCCTCCGGTGCTTGGGTTTCGGGTCCGGAAGACCTCCAGACCGATGCCACCAGGGACGAGTACTTCTGGGGCTACACGGGCATGACGACCGTCCCCGGCATGTTTGCCGCTGGTGACGCGTCCGGCGCCTCGAGCCACAAGTTCTCGTCGGGCTCCCACGCCGAGGGGCGTATCGCTGCCAAGGCAGCTCTCGCCTACTGCGTGGACAATCCCGATGCCCCGCAGGTCGACCAGGCGCAGATCGACGCCCTGACGGCGGAGATCCTGAAGCCGCTCGATACCTTCGAGCAGAACAAGGACGCCACGACCGATCCGGACATCAACCCCGCCTACATGCGTCCGACGCAGTTCATGTTCCGGCTGCAGAAGATCATGGACGAGTACGCGGGCGGCGTGTCGAGCCAGTTCAAGACCAGCGACAAGCTCATCGAGAAGGGCATGGAGCTGATGGAGTATCTCCAGGAAGACTCCGCAAACCTGGCTGCAGAGGATCTGCACGAGCTGATGCGTTGCTGGGAGAACGTCCATCGGATGTTCCAGGCGGAGGCCCACATGCGGTCGATCCTCTTCCGCGAGGAGACACGCTGGCCGGGTTACTACTTCCGCGTCGATAAGCCGACAATGGACAACGAGAACTGGCTGGCCTTCTGCAACTGCGTATACAGCAAGGACACGGGTGAGTGGACGATGATGAAGAAGCCCGTGAAGCGCATTACGGCATAGGGGCCAACAGGCTCACAGGATCTCCGGGTGGCGCCCGGCGTCGCGTGGCGCCACCCGGGGATTCCAAGTTTTCGCACCTCTTGATCCTCCTGGATGGGAGGATGATTGAGCACGATGCGGTTGGCCGGGCGACCGGCAATCCCCTGGCTAGCCCGCAAGAAGTAGAAGGATCGGGGAATCAAGATGTCAGAAACACCTAGGACCTGCCGCCATTGTGGATCATCCCTGAACAAGTGGCTCGTGCCGGACGGGGCGAGCTGGGATGAAAAGTACTTTTACGTTTGCTTCAACGATGAATGCTCGTACTACCAGAACGGGTGGGCCTGGATGGAGTCGCAGTACAGCCAGAAGGCCTCGTACCGGTACATGGTGAACCCCGCCACCGGTGCCTCCTCACCGCTTCCAGTCTGGTCGGATACCGCGACGCGAGAGATGATCGTCGAGGATGGTGAGGGAGGTGGGGCATGAGCACGGACGAGCAGGCCCCTCTTCCGGAAGATCCACACCAGCAACTGAAAGAGAAGATCCTGGCGGAGTATCCCCGACTCGGCCCTGACGACACCTTTAAATTTGGTTGCCATCCCGGCGTTCCTTGCTTCAATAAGTGCTGCGCCGATATCAACATCTTTCTCTCCCCGTTCGACGTCCTTCGACTGAAGAAGCGCCTGGGCATCAGCTCGACCGAGTTCCTCGAGAAGTACACGCTGCTGCCCTTCCAGAAGGACATGAAGACCCCCGTCGTCGTTCTGCGTATGGATGACGACGAAACGAAGAACTGCCAATTCCTGACCGAGAAGGGGTGCGGTGTTTATACGGACCGGCCGTGGCCCTGCCGCATGTATCCCATCGGGATGGCGGCTCAGAAGGACACTCCCGATGGCTGGCGTGGCGACCGGTTCTACTTCCTCATGCAGGACGAGATGTGCAAGGGCCACGAGGAAGCGCAGGAGTGGACGATCAGCCAGTGGCTGGAAAACCAGGGAATCGACGAGTACGACTACTGGGGAGAGCAGTACAAGGAGCTGACGCTCCACGAGTTTTTTGAAGCGGGAGGGAGCCTCTCTCCCGAGAAGATGCACATGTTGTTTACCGCCTGTTACGACCTGGACAAGTTCCGGGAGTTCGTCTTCGACAGCACGCTCTTGCAGCGCTTCGACGTAGATGAGGATTTCGTCGAGCAGATGCGTCGCGACGACGAGGCACTGCTGCGCTTCGCGTACCACTGGGTTCGGTTCGCACTCTTCGGTGAGGACACCGTGCGGATGAAGCCTGAGGTGGCCGAGGCGTACAAGGGCTCGCTCGACAAGAGAAAGCTGTTCGACAAGGCGAACGAGAACGAAGCCGAGGTGGCATCGCCATGAGCGATAACGGCAAGCGGGGGAAGGTCCTCGTGATCGGCGGCGGGATTAGCGGTATTACCGCGGCGGTCGAGGCGTCCGAGGCGGGCTGTGAGGTCATCTTGGTCGAAAAGAACCCGTATCTGGGTGGCAGGGTGATCCGGTCGCCGCAGTACTTCCCCAAGCTCTGCCCACCGACCTGTGGTCTCGAGATCAACTTCCGCACCATCAGGACCAGCCCTTCGATCCAGGTTCTGGCTCTGTCGGAAGTCGAGAAGATCAGTGGCGGGCCGGGGCAATACCGGGCGACGATTCGCCGCGCGCCGCGCGGGGTCAACAACAAGTGCACCGCGTGCGGGGCCTGTGTGGAGGCTTGCCCGGTCGAGCGCGCCGACGATTTCAACTACGGCATGGGCACCACCAAGGCCATCTACCTGCCGTTCGAGATGGCCTACCCGATGCAGTACGTGATCGACAGCAACGTCTGCCCCGGGACCGAGTGTGGCGAGTGCCTGCCCGCCTGCCCCTACGATGCCATCGATCTGGAGATGGAGCCTGAAATCATCGAAGAGGAAGTCCAGGCCGTGATCTGGGCAACCGGGTGGGAGCCGTACGACGCAGCGAAGATCGAGAACCTCGGATTCGGCGAGCATGAGAACGTGATCTCCAACGTCATGATGGAGCGTTTGGGAGCCGGATCCGGGCCGACGGGAGGAAAGATCCTGCGGCCTTCCGACAGCAAGGAGATCGAGAGCATCGCGTTCGTGCAGTGCGCCGGGTCGCGCGATGAAAACTACCTCGAGCATTGCTCCGGCGTTTGCTGCATGGGTTCGCTGAAGCAGACGCGCTACGTACGCGAGCAATACCCCGATGCCGAAATCTATGTCTTCTATATAGATATCCGGGCGCCGGGCCGGCTGGAGGACTTCTACCAGGCGGTGCAGAAGGACGAGAAGCTCACCCTGATCAAGGGCAAGGTGGCGAAGATCACCGAAGGCACTGCCAGTGGGAACCTGGTGGTCGAGGCCGAGGATGCCCTCTCGGGCCAGATGGTTTCCCAAGAGGTCGAGATGGTCGTTTTGGCGACGGGCATTGTGCCGACGGAGGCGCCTGTAGCCCTCGAGCTCGACGCCGAGCTGCAGAGAGACGAACACGGGTTCTTGACCAACGATCAGCCCCTGGCGGGATTGCTGGCGGCTGGATGCGCCAAGCGACCGGTGGAGGTGGCAGCCTGTGTGCGGGACGCCACGGGGACTGCCTTGAAGGCCCTACAGGCTTGCGTGGAGCGGCACGGTGGATAACGCAGAGAAGAAGCTAGCCGTTTGGATATGCAAGGGATGTGATATTGGCGAGTCGGTGGATGTCGAGGCCCTCGAGAAGGTCGCCACCGATGAGTACAGCGTGGAGCTCTGTACTTCACACTCGTACTTGTGTGGAGACGAGGGCGTTGGCCTCATCAAGGAGCAGATCAAAGAGGGCGTCAATACACTGGTGATCGCCGGCTGCTCGCCCAGGTTCCAAACCGAGACCTTCACTTTCGATGGGTGCCTGACCGAGCGCGCCAATCTGCGGGAGTTCGTTGTGTGGAGCCATCCGGCTAACGACGAAGACACCCAGATGATGGCCGAGGACTACCTGCGCATGGGTATTGTACGGGCGCAGAAGTCGGAGCTGCCGGAGCCGTTCGAGGCCGAGATCGACAAGACGATCCTCGTGGTCGGCGGCGGCCATAGCGGCATGACCGCGGCCGTCGAAGCAGCCAACGCCGGCTACGAAGTCGTTCTCGTTGAGAAGCAGGAGCAACTCGGTGGCTGGCTGACGAAGTTCGCCAGGCTGTTTCCCAAGAAGCCCCCGTACCGTGAGGCCGAGATCGTCGACCTCGAATCACGGGTGAAGGAAATCGAAGGGAACGACCGCATTACCGTCCATACGGGCGCGTCGATCGAGAAGATCGACGGCCAGCCGGGTCAGTTCGACGTGTCGATCAAGACCAATGGCAACGGTGCGGGCACGCAGCTCCGCGTCGGCGCCATCGTGCAGGCCACCGGCTGGAAGCCGTATGACGCTTCCAAGCTCGGCCACCTGGGCTACGGCGAGTGCGCCAACGTCATCACGAACGTGCAGATGGAGGAGATGGCGGCCGCCGGCGAGATCAAGCGGCCCTCCGACGGCAAGCAGGCCAAGCAGGTCGTCTTCATCCAGTGCGCCGGGTCGAGGGATGAGGATCACCTGCCCTATTGCTCGGCAGTCTGCTGTCGCGTGTCGTTGAAGCAAGCTCTTTGGACGCGCGAGCTCGATCCCGAAGCGCAGGCCTTTGTCATATATAAGGATATCCGGGCGCCTGGACAGTACGAGGATTACTACAAGAGGGCCCAGGAAGACGCGGGCATCTTTTTCACCAAGGGCGAGGTGATCTCCGTAGCGGAATCCTCGGGCAACAACCTGGTCATCGATGTGGAAGACACCCTCATCGACAAGCACATCCAGATTGAGGCCGACTTGGTCGTGCTGGCCACCGGGATGGTTCCAGTCTCGGCCGATGGCGAGGCCATCCGCAAGTTTCGTGATGCCAAGGCATTGGTGGCGAAGGGCGAAGAGGGTGCCCAACTCGAGGCGGCGAAGGTCACCGTCGAGGAGATGCAGGGGTACGAGGGCACCGACATCCTGAATCTCAGCTATCGCCAGGGGCCGGATCTGCCGGTGCTCAAGTACGATTTCCCCGATTCGCACTTCATCTGCTTCCCCTACGAATCGAGGCGCACGGGGATCTACGCGACCGGAGCCCTTCGAGCCCCCAACGATATGGATTCTTGCCGGGAGGACGCCGCCGGTGCGGCGCTCAAGGCCATCCAGTGTGTGGAGCTCGCTTCCCAGGGGAAGGCGATGCATCCGCGCTGGGGCGACCAGTCTTACCCCGACTTCTTCATGCAGCGCTGCACACAGTGCAAGCGCTGCACCGAGGAGTGCCCGTTCGGCACCATCGACGAGGACGAGAAGGCCACGCCGCTGCCGAACATCACTCGATGCCGCCGCTGCGGCATCTGCATGGGCGCCTGCCCCGAGCGCATCATCTCGTTCAAGGACTACTCCATCGAAATCATCTCCTCGATGATCAAGGCGGTGGAGGTTCCCGACGAGTTCGACGAGAAGCCCCGGCTCCTCGGGTTGCTCTGCGAGAACGATGCCTACCCGGCCCTGGATACCGCTGGGCTCAAGCGCCTCCAGCACAGCGAGTGGATCCGCTTCATCCCCGTTCGCTGCCTGGGCTCGGTGAACGTCGTGTGGATTGCGGATGCCCTGGCACAGGGCTTCGACGGCATCCTGCTGATTGGCTGCAAGTCGGGCGACGACTACCAGTGCCACTTCATCCGCGGCAGCGAGTTGATGGGAACTCGGGGCACCAACATCCAGGAGAAGTTGAAACAACTCGCGCTCGAGGACGAGCGCGTTCGTATCGAGCAACTAGATATCTCGGATCCCGAGGGGCTAGTTGAGGTCATTAACGAGTTCGCCGAAGAGATCGACGACATTGGAATGAATCCATTCAAGGGATTGTAGGGGGCACCCACACCATGCCTGATCCCTATGTGGTGAGACCAGACAGCAAGTTCCTGGGCCGTCTTCTGGCGGAAGGTGGCGAAGACGCGAAGAAGTGCTTCCAGTGCGCCACTTGCTCGGTCGTCTGCGATGTATCCGACGGCGGGCCGGCATTTCCGCGCAAGGAGATGATCTGGACGCAATGGGGATTGAAGGATCGGCTGATGGCCGATCCGGATGTCTGGTTGTGTCACCGCTGCAACGATTGCTCGACGCACTGCCCGCGAGGAGCTCGACCCGGTGACGTCATGGCGGCCATCCGCCGGGAGCATATCTTCCACTATGCCTTCCCCGGCTTCCTCGCCAGGTGGCTGAATCAGCCAAAGCTCCTTCCCCTCATGCTGTTGATTCCCACCGTGCTCCTGGGGCTCGCCTTCCTGGCGAGGGACTCGGTCCAAAGCGCCCTGAGCATGTCGACGTACTCGACCACGAGAATCATCTACTCGTATTCGGTGTGGTTCCCGCAGTGGTTGCTGATTGGCTTCTTCCTGTTGTTCTCCGGCCTCGCGCTGCTCGCGACATTCATTGGCGTCGGGCGCTTCTGGGGAGCTTTGAAGGCGGCCGGTGCGCGGGATGGTGGGGGCAAGCCGATCAAGGGCCTGTTCGCGAGCATCGGCTCGACGTTCAAGAAGATCCTCGCTCACGAGAGCTTCACCAAGTGCACGACGGAACACCGGCAGTATTTACCGCACCTGTACATCTTCTACGGGTTCTGCGCCCTGTTCCTGGTTTCGCTCTGGACGATGACGGCGAAGTACAACCCTCTGCTTCCGGGCACCTTTGTTTACCCGTTCAGCTTCTTCAGCCCCTGGCGGATGCTCGCCAACATCGGCGGCCTCGCGCTTCTGGTCGGCTGCGGGATGTTGCTGTGGGCGCGCCTCGGCGGGGTGGGCAACAAGGGCAAGCGCGTCAATAGCTCCAGCACGTACTTCGACTGGGCGTTTCTTGCGACGCTCTTGCTGGTGACGCTGACCGGGTTTGCCTCTGAGGTTCTGCACTACGGAAGGTTGGAGCCCCACAGGCACATCGTCTACTTCATCCACTTGGTACTGGTACTCACGCTCTTGATGTACCTGCCGTATTCCAAGTTCGCGCACATGGTGTATCGCACCACGGCCATGGTTTACGCCGACTACACCGGCCGGGCGGGTATGGCAGCCTCAATCGCGGCTGCGCCGGTGAGTGCGGAGCCAGCGAGCGAGGAGCTGGCAGGTGAGGCGCCGGCAGGTGAGGCGCCGGCGAGCGACGAGCCCGCGAGCTCGGAACCGGCGGGCAACGATCAAGCAAGCGATGTGCCGGCAAGCGATGATCCAGCAAGCGTCCCAGGGGAAGAAAATGAAACCCACTGAAGGACGAATGAGAGACAAGAAGTTTCTGGTTGTGGCGATTCCTGTGCTGCTGATGCTGATTCCGATCGGATACAGCGCAGTCGCTTGGGCGATATCGCTGGGAGCTGATGACTCAGAGCTATTCCTCGAGATGCCATCGGGTGAGATCCAGGAATGTGTCCGTGAGACGGAGTGGATGCGCTTCAACCACTGGACCCTGCTGAAGGACGCACGGGACGAGTCGTTGCGCACCGCGGGGTCGCATGGCGACATCGGCCTGAGCAGGCTCATCGACCAGAACAGAGTTGTTCACGAGGGCGAGCGGGTTTACTGCAGCGACTGTCACACGAGCAGAGAGGATTTCTGCGCTCAGTGCCATAGCTCAGCGAACGTAATGCTCGATTGCTATAGGTGTCACGAATACCAGTAGTTAGCCGCAGTGAACTGGCAACCAGGAAGGCCAGGGACAAGATGGACAGAAGAAAGTTCCTGAGAGCGGGAGGCATCGTGCTGACGGCACCTGCCTTCGGATGTGCGTTGCAGGGGTCGTCGACAGACGAGTCGGCAGGCTCCGGGCGTTCATCATCCGGTCGCCGCTGGGGCATGGTGGTCGATGTTCCGAAGTGCCGCGAAGGCTGCACCGCGTGTATGGACGCCTGCCGGACGGAGCACAACCTTCCCGAACCCGAAGATAAGCGACTGGATGTTCACTATATAAGGAAGGTGCGGATCACCAGGAAGCACACGGAAGGCGGGCTCGAAACGCCCCTGCCGCTGATGTGCAATCACTGTGACAATCCGCCTTGCGTGCAGGTTTGCCCTGTCAATGCATCATTCAAGCGTGATGACGGCATCGTCTTGTGCGATGCACACAGGTGCATCGGGTGCCGGTATTGCCTGATCGCCTGCCCCTACAACGCACGGTATTTTAGCTACACCGAAGGCCCTGAGTCGCCGAAGAATCCGGACTTCCCGCAACGCGCACACGGAGTCTCTCAGGCATGCACGTTCTGTTCGCACCTGGTGGATCAGGGCAAGCGGCCCGCATGCGTGGAGGCTTGTGAAGGGATCGGCGCACGGGCCCTGATCTTCGGCGATATGAACGATCCAGACAGCGAAATCTCGAGGATCATGGCCACGAATCGGGTTCAGGGCCTGAGAGAAGATCTGGGAACTGAACCAAAAGTCTATTACTTGGGTCTGTGATGAAGCCGGCAGGTAGGCAAAGCCATGGAAACTAGGTTCGAGACCATCGAGGGAAGGTCAACACAGTTTCGACTGATGATGGGCGTCCTCGTCCTGTTGAGCCTTGCAGGGCTGTGGTCAACATGGGTGATGTACTCGCAGGGGCTGCACGTTACGGGAATGACCAACCGAGTGCCGTGGGGCCTGCAAATCATCTTGGCCGTCTTTTATGTGGGACTATCGGCCGGCTCGCTGGTGATTTCGTCCCTTTATGCAATATTCGGGAAAACGGAATACAAGGCATTCGCACGAGTATCCGTGACCCTGGCTATTCTATTTCTGGTTGCTGCCCTACTCTCGATCGTTCTCGACTGGGGCCGTCCGGACCGCATTTTCGTGCCCTTCCAATATTTCAATCCGCTGTCGATGTTCACCATCAACCCGTTTCTCTACATCACCTATATCGGGATTTGTGTAGTGTATCTGTGGGCGATGTTCGCTGAACGAGCCAAGTTGATCCCCGTCATCGCCACAGTCGCCGTTCTTTGGGCGATCGGTGTTCACAGCGGCACGGGAGCGATTTTCGGCTTCGTGCCCCGCGAGCTCTATCAATCAGCATTGTCGCCACCGAGCTTCATCTCGGCCGCCCTATCGTCAGGGACGGCAATGATGATTTTGGTGATACTGGCCTTGTTCCGCCTCACCAAGCGGCCGTTGGATGACGAACTGATCGTCAGACTAGGCAAGCTGCTGGCTATCTTCATCGTTATCGTGATGTATTTCATCGCTACCGAGAATGCATATCGGGTGTATTTGCCGCAGTCGCATCATGCGGGAATGTATTTCTTGTTTGGTGGCAGCCACAGCGTCGTGTTTTGGATTGGAATGATATTCGTGGGGATGCTGATCCCGGCGATCATTCTATTCAACAAGAAAACCGGGCAGTCAATTCCGTGGATTACGTTCTCGTCGGTGCTGGTCGTTTTCGGAGTGTTGTGTGAGAGATATCTGATCGTGGTGCCGGGGCAGCTATTGCCGCCGGCACTGTTTCCGGGATGGGAGATTACGTACTCGGTACTCGAGGAGGGCCCGGTGACCTACACCATCGGGTGGCTCGAGGTTGTTCAAGCAGTTGGAATTCTGGGAATCATCAGCTTTCTGTTTGTTTTGGGATTGAAGTTTCTGAAGCTGCTTCCGACGGAAGCAAGGAGCTTAGAGGCCTGAGCGAGCATGGTTTCCGGGGACCGCCTCGGAAAGCGCGCGCAAGGGCGGACAAGTCGAAGGACGGAGGAGTGAAATGGCCAATCTGGTTCCCCCGCATGGCAAGGAGCGGATTCTCAAGCCTCTCCTGCTCACGGGCAAGGCGTTAGAGGAAGAACTGCAGAAGGCACAGGGCCTCAAGAAGATCGACATCACCTCGCGGGAGGCGGGTGACGCGATCATGATGGGCATCGGTGGATTCACCCCGCTCGAAGGCTTCATGGGCAGTGCCGACTGGAAGAACGTCTGCACCAACATGCTCATGGTCGATGGCACCTTCTGGCCGATTCCGGTCACTCTTTCCGCCTCGCAGGAAGACGCGGACGAGATTCAGATCGGTGACGAGATCACGCTGGTGGAAGACGGCCTCGTCCATGCGACCATGACGGTCACCGAGAAGTACACGATCGACAAGGAGCTCGAGTGCACGAAGGTCTTCACGACCACTGACACCGAGCACCCCGGCGTGCAGAAGGTCATGGCCCAGAAGGCGGTCAACCTCGCCGGACCGATCAAAGTCCTGACCGAGAGCTTCTTTCCCGAAGAGTTCAAGGGGGTCTATCAGCGTCCTGCCGAGGCCCGCGCGATCTTCGAAGAGCGCGGCTGGAATACCGTGGCAGCCCTGCAGCTCCGCAACCCGATGCACAACTCGCACGCCTATCTGGCGAAGGTTGCTATCGAGGTCACCGACGGTTGTTACATCCATCAGCTCCTGGGCAAGCTCAAGGCAGGCGACATTCCCGCTGACGTGCGTGTGAAGTGCATCGACGCGTTGGTGCAGAACTACTTCCGGCCTGAGCGGGTTGTGCAGGGCGGATATCCGCTGGACATGCGCTACGCCGGTCCGCGCGAGGCGCTCCTGCACGCGGTGTTCCGCCAGAACTACGGCTGCAGCCACCTGATCGTCGGTCGCGACCATGCTGGTGTCGGCGACTACTACGGGCCGTTCGACGCTCACAGGATCTTCGACGAGATCCCGCCCGGGGCGCTCCTGACCCAGGCCCTGAAGATGGACTGGACCTTCTACGACTACAAGCTCGGCGAGATGGCTTCGATGAAGACCTCGCCGAACGAGGAGAAGGCCGTACTGGACGAGGACGGCAACTACGTTTCGGGTGCCCGGCTCCTTCTTTCCGGAACGATGCTCCGGAAGATGCTCTCCGAGGGCAAGCCGGTTCCCGCAGAGTTCAGCAAGCCCGAGGTGGTTGCGATCCTGCGCGAGTACTACGCGGGCCTCGAAGAGAAGGTGGAAGTGAAGCTGCACGGGGCAGCAACAGGTGACGTAGAGAAATAGCGACCTTGTACTCCGTGCAGGAGACGGAGCAATGGACCTGATCACGATCAGCAGGAAAGCCGGATTGGAGTTCAGCGTCAGTCTCCGCGGGCATGAGCTTACGAGCGACATGTCGGCGGTGGACGGGGGGCATGATGCAGGCCCTTCGCCGGCCGAGCTGCTCGCCACATCTCTGGGCGCCTGTGTCGCGATGCTGGTTCAACGCTACTGCGAAACGCACGGATACGAGGGAGATGTAGAGGTTTGTCTCACTCTCGAGCTCGCCGATGATCCGAAGCGAGTCGGGGGAATATTTATTGACGTGGAATTGCCGGACGGCGTTCCCGAAAACAAGAAGGACGCGGTAAGGCGCGCTGCCGAAACGTGCCTGGTTCATCAGACGCTGAGGAATCCACCCCAGGTGGATATCGAGATCTCCTGAAGCGGCTGCGTGAACCGGATGCGCTTGGATGCTGAGCGCCTGACCAAGAATGGAGGAATCCGATGGCAGAGGTCGAGCTGGGCGGCAAGATGGTCGAGATCGATGAGGACGGCTTCATCCAGGACCCGGAGGTATGGGACGAGGCTGTGGCCGCATCACTCGCACAGACAGAAGGCGTCGACGATCTGACCGAGGATCACTGGAAAGTGGTCAAGTACCTGCGTGAGTACTACCTCGAGTACAACATGGCGCCGATGATCCGCAAGCTTTGCAAGTCGACAGACTTCAAGCTGAAGGAGATCTATGACCTGTTCCCGAGTGGCCCCGCCAAGGGTGCTTGCAAGGTAGCAGGACTTCCCAAGCCGACGGGTTGCGTCTGATTCTTCTTGCGGACTGTCCGGCGGGTGGCCTGAGGGTCGCCCTGCCGCGATTCGTAACGTGAGCGAGAAGAGCGGCATCCGTCAGAAGTTGTGCTGTTGAACGCGAGTAGGGAGGGCGACCTTCTTCGGAAGGGATCCCCTAAGGTAGCGACAAATGGAGCTCCGGGAGCGGTTGCAGAGCAAGAAGGAAGCCATCATTCGACGGTGGCTGCATGATGCACTTGCGACCTACCCGGATGAAGGCGCCGCTGCCTTCGGTCGCGAGAAGGACCCCTTTGCCAATCCGGTGGGCCATAGCCTACGGGTTGGGACGCGAGGGATCTTCGAGGCACTGCTCGAGGGGACGGATGCCGACGAGACTCACCAATACCTGCACGAGATCATACGCATCAGGGCTGTCCAGCAGTTTTCCCCCTCTCAGTCGCTGGCCTTCGTTTTCGGTTTGAAGAAGGCGATTCGAGCAGAGTTGGGCGGGGCGGCCACAGACGGGCGTTTCGCGCCCGAATTGGCAGAGATCGATGAGCGCATCGACCGGATCGCGCTGGCAGCCTTCGATATCTTCGTCCAGTGCCGGGAGCAGGTATATGAGCTTCGAGTCAACGAGGCGAAGCGAAGGGTCTCCTGGATCGTGGAAAAAATGAACGAACGTGAATTGGATTCGGAGTTCGCCCAGATCGACTCGGGCGAGGAGGTCTGAGGGTGAACGCGCAACGAGAGAGCCTCCGATGAACGTTTTAGTTCCTCTGGCAACCGTAGCTGGTCTTTTCTTGTTGGGTTTCTATGGCGCGGCGTCGGGGATGGATCGGGCCTTCGGGGTCTGGTTCCCCTACATCGCAATCACGTTGTTTTTCGGCGGACTGATCTGGCGCGTCCTTGGTTGGGCGAGTGTGCCCGTTCCATTCCGCATTCCAACGACGTGTGGTCAGCAGAAGTCGTTCGATTGGATCAAACAGGAAAAGCTGGACAATCCCGACACCACCCTCCGCGTCGTCGGCAGGATGGCCCTGGAAGTCCTCCTTTTCCGATCGCTGCTGAGCAACACGAAGTCGGAGCTGATGGGAAAGCGCAAGCTCGTATATGGAATTGCGCTTTCGCTCTGGCTCGCGGCCATCGCCTTTCATTGGTCGCTTCTGATCGTCCTGATCAGGCACATCCGGCTGTTCACAGTGCCCGTGCCTTCTTGGGTCACCTTCATGCAGAAGGCCGAGGGTTTCCATCACTTCGGAGAGCCGGTCTTTTACATCACATCAGTCGTTTTCGTGGGGGCCCTGGGGTATTTGTTGTTCCGGAGGTTGTTCATCGGCCAGGTCCGCTACATCTCCCTGCTGGGCGACTACTTCCCGCTGTTCCTGCTTCTGGGCATCGGACTCAGTGGATTTTGGCTCAGGCACCTGGATCGGACGGACATCGAGGGGGTCAAGCAGCTCGCCGTCGGGCTGATCACCTTCAATCCCGTCGTGCCGGAGACGGTCGCGCCTCTGTTCTTTGCCCACCTTTTTATGGTCTGCGTGCTTTTGTCCTACTTCCCCTTCAGCAAGCTGAGCCACATGGCTGGGGTCTTCCTGAGCCCCACCAGGAATTTGGCAAACAACAACCGTGTGAAAAGGCACATCAACCCCTGGGACTACCCCGTAAAGGTGCACACCTATGCGGAGTATGAAGACGAGCTCAGGGACAAGATGAAGGGCGCCGGGATTCCAGTCGAGAGGCAATGACGATGGCAAAGCCTGACGAACCAGGATATTACAAACAGGAAGATCTGCTCTCCGTCGACCTGCAGCCGCCCCGTACCGGCTGGATGGATACGGGGGTCGACTTCAAGCCGGGTAGCTTCATCTATCCGGGCAAGGCCAAGAACCTCGATATCCTGGATCTTCCCAACGCCAGGGAGTGGGCAGTCACAGATATCGACTGGCAGCTCCCGGAGGGATGGCAGAAGACGATCCTGGATGGAATGGCCGAGCGGCTTGGCAAGTACCGCTCTTTCAAGCTCTTCATGGACACTTGTGTTCGTTGTGGAGCGTGTGCCGACAAGTGCCATTTCTTCATCGGCAGCGGCGATCCGAAGAACATGCCGGTGCTGCGGGCCGAGCTCCTGCGCTCCATATACCGTAAGGACTTCACTGCCCTGGGCAAGGTCTTCGGCAAGATGGCCGGAGGTCGCAAGCTTACTGAGGAAGTAATCAAGGAGTGGTTCTACTACTTCTACCAGTGCACCGAGTGCCGGCGATGCTCGGTTTTCTGCCCCTTCGGCATCGACACCGCCGAGATCACGATGATGGGCAGGGAGCTGCTCGGTCTGCTCGGGCTCTACGTCAACTGGGTCATCGAGCCGGTAGCCAACTGCTACACGTTTGGCAACCACCTGGCTATCCAGCCGCACGGCCTGGTGGACACCCTGGAATTCATGGTGGGCGACATCGAGGAGGCCACCGGCATCAAGGTGGACCTACCCATCAACAAGAAGGGTGCCGAGATCCTGTTTTTCACCCCGTCCGGCGACTTCGTCGCCGCTCCCGGCATCTACACGTGTATGGCCTACATGGTCCTCTTCCATGAATTGGGGATCGACTACACCTGGAGCACGTACGCCTCAGACGGGGGCAACTTTGGGCTGTTTACCTCCCACGAGATGATGAAGCGGCTCAACGCCAAGATCTACTCCGAGGCCAAGCGTCTCGGGGTCAAGTGGATCTTGGGTGGCGAGTGCGGCCACATGTGGAGGGTGATCAATCAGTACATGGACACCATGAACGGCCCCGCGGACTTCCTGGAAATACCGAAATCTATGGTCACGGGTACGGTGTTTGAGCGAGCCAGCTCCACGAAGGTCGTCCACATCATGGAGTTTCTGGCCGACATCATCCACCACAAGAAGCTGAAGCTCGATCCTTCGAGAAACGACCACATCAACGTCACGTACCACGATTCGTGCAACCCGGCCCGAGCGATGGGCATCTTCGAAGAGCCGCGTTACGTCATCAAAAGCGTCTGTAATAATTTTCATGAAATGCCGGAGAACACGATCCGGGAAAAGACGTTCTGTTGTGGTGGCGGTGCCGGCCTGGGGACCGACGAGAACATGGAGATTCGCCTGCGTGGCGGGCTCCCTAGGGGCAATGCCGTTCGCTACGTGCAGGAGGAATTCGGGGTCAACCAACTCGCCGCGATGTGTGCGATCGACAGGGCGGTCCTCCCGACGGTCTGCGACTACTGGGCACCCGGCGTCCAAGTGACGGGAATTTGCGAGCTCGTCGCCAACGCTACGGTGATGAAGGGAGAAAACGATCGCTCGATCGATCTGAGATTAGAGCCAATCCCAGGTAGGGCAGCGGACGAAAACGACGAACCACGAGGAAGCTCCGACGATGAGTGACAAACCCGTAATCTTCGCCGGCTTGGCCGTATTCCTTGTCCTTGCCACGTTCCCGGTGTGGTACACGTTCGGCAGCTCAGTGCTGTTCTCAACGGATGCCGGGCCGCCCGACCTGGAAGCTCCCGCAGGAGCCCTGAAGTTCAGCGTCGACTGGCCGGCCGGTGACGTTGACCTGCTGCTGGATCGCATGCGTCAAGAGTTCACCACGCACCAAATGCCCGCCCTTTCAAGTGAAGCTGTCCTCACAAGGGACGAGCTGAATGGGGTATGGCGAATCGTCGATGGGGAGATGCGGTACCTGGTCCGGCCGGACGAGGACCAGGGCACCCTGAACATTTATGACGGCTGCGTCGATACTTTCGAATACATGCTGGCCAATCACATGGTGCTGCTGATCGAGTGGCGCGATGGCGTCATCCGCGATGGCGACACGAGCCTGATCGAAATCAACGGCCAGCCATACGCCAAGAGCCTGACCAAGACGTGCCTGCAGTGTCACACCGACCGCGAGGCGTTTTGCTACAACTGCCACCAGTACGCGAACGCCCTGCCGGCCTGGCCCGCACGACAAAACACGAATGGGGAAGTGGGAGTGCGTTGTTGGAACTGCCACATCCAACCGGAAGCGGAGGCTATCGATGGATGAGGGCCGGCGCAGCTGCTTGAAGAAGATTTGCTACACGGCGGCGGGCGTGGCCGGCGGCATCCCGCTGCTGGGTACGGTACGAGCCGCCAGCAAGACCGCTACCGCGCAGCATGCGGCGGCGACCCAAACCAAACAGCTCGCGATGGTTGTCGACATGGCAAACATGACCGACGAGATCGCTCATGCCTGTATCGAGGTCTGCCATCGAGAGCACAACGTTCCCGCGTCGACCGATATCGAACGCGAGATCAAGTGGGTTTGGCAGGAAGAGTTCGAAAAGGCATTCCCCGATCAGTTCCACGGTCAGATGGCCGAGGCCTACGAGGGCCTGCCGGTTCTGCTGATGTGCAACCACTGCGATAGTCCCGCTTGCGTCAAGGTCTGCCCCACGGCTGCGACCTGGAAGCGCAAGTCGGACGGCCTCGTGATGATGGACATGCACAGGTGCATCGGATGCCGGTACTGCGTTGTGGCCTGTCCCTACGGAACCCGGAGCTTCAACTGGAAAGACGCGGAGCAAAGCACCGAGACGACCTACCCGGCCCGCAGTCGAGGGGTCGTTGAGAAGTGCAACTTCTGTGCGGAGCGGCTCCGTGTTGACGAGGAGCCTCTCTGCGTTCTCGCCTCCCAAGGGACGCTGACCTTCGGAGACCTCTCTGATCCTGACTCGGGGGTGTCAGAGCTTCTCCGGACGAAGCACACGATCACCCGGAAGAATGCTCTCGGAACCGGCCCGAACGTCTACTACATTGTCGAAGACAGATTGCGCGAGCGCCTAAGTCATGGTGACTAAAACCGATTCGCACACGTTGGTTGACAGAGATCATCTGATGAAGCCCATCACTCAAACGAGTGGTGGCTACTTCCTCCTTGTGTTCCTCCTCTTCCTGGGTGTGGCATGGGGGGCCTTTGCCTGGACCCGGCAGCTTACCTATGGCCTGCAAGTCACGGGCTTGAACAACACGGTCGCCTGGGGCGTCTACATCACCAATTTCGTGTTCTTCATCGGTATCAGCCACGCCGGCACACTGATCTCCGCCATTCTTCGGGTCAGCGGCGCCGAGTGGCGCCGGCCGATCACCAGGGCGGCGGAGGCGATCACCGTTTTCGCGCTGTTTATGGGGGGCATCCAGATTCTGTTCGATCTCGGGCGTCCAGACAGAGCGATGAACGTGATCCTCTACGGCCCGCTGCAGTCCCCATTGCTCTGGGACGTGATCTGCATCTCGGTTTACCTGCTGAGCTCACTCTTCTACCTCCTTCTGCCGCTGATTCCCGACATGGCGATCATGCGGGACCACCACGCGGTGACCGGCTGGAGGAAGGAGCTCTACCGGATTCTGGCCTTCAATTGGGACCACAACCCCGAGCAGAAGCGGCGCCTGGAGAAGGCCATCGGCGTGATGGCCGTGGCGATCATCCCGATCGCGATCTCGGTGCATACGGTCGTTTCCTGGATCTTCGGCATGACCATCCGGCCGATGTGGCACTCGACCATCCTGGGCCCCTACTTCGTCGTTGGCGCCATCTACTCGGGAATCGCCGCGATCATCATCGCCATGGCGATCTTGCGGAAGGTTTATGGCTTCGAGGACTATCTCAAGCCTCTGCACTTCGACTATCTGGGCCTGTTGCTGCTGACCATGACCGCCCTGTGGTTCTACTTCACCCTGGCCGAGTACATCACCACCGGCTATGGCGGCCTGCTCGAGGAGTTGGAGGTCTTCGAGGCGAAGATGACAGGTGACTTCGCCCTGCTCTTCTGGACCATGGTGGTGTTCATGGTGATCGCGTTCTTCCTTCTGACGTTCGCGCGTAGCAGATGGCCGATTGGGGGCACCGTTACTGCCTCATTCTTCATCGTCGTGGGAATGTGGATCGAGCGCTACACGATCGTCGTGCCGACCTTGAACGTGCTCGAGGGGCGCGGCTACCACGCTGCGGTCTACATGCCGAGCTGGGTGGAGGTGTCGATAACATTCGCCAGCTTCTGCGGCTTCGCGCTTATGTATGTTCTTTTCGCCAAGTTGTTTCCGATGATCTCCATCTGGGAGGTTGAAGAGGCCGAGGAGGCCCTCGAGGAGAGGCTCGAGCACATGAAGACCTACCTGCCGACCGGATCGCCGGTGCCGGCAGAGAGGTAGCCCAAACACACCAGGTGAGCGCAGGACAAGCTATGCCAGACATCAGCGTTTTCTTCGAGACACCCGGCGTTGGCGGAGTGATCGCGGTCTTCGTAATCACGACGATCATCGCCACCTACAGCCTTACACTCAGGTGGGTCCTGAGAGGCCACAAGGAAGACAAGGACAACCAGTAACCGAGGAGAACAATCCTCACTGCCGGCTTTGCCGGCGTTGAACATCGGAATCCAAGCCCAAAGGAGAGGACGATGGCAGATTCAGGGAATGGGGGCACGCCGCTGTTGGACGAGCTCGAAAAAGGGCCCTGGCCCAGTTTCGTCACACAAATCAAGGAGATGGCCGAGGAGAAGGACTCCTGCAAGGACCTACTGGGTCTGTTGGAGCGCTCCTACAGAGAGAAGATCGGCCACTGGAAGCACGGCGGTATCGTGGGCGTGATGGGTTATGGAGGGGGCGTTATCGGCCGGTACAACGACATACCGGAAGACTTCCCCAACATCGCTCACTTCCACACCGTCCGCGTCAACATGCCGAGCGGTTGGTTCTATACGTCAGATGCTCTCAGGACCATCTGTGACATCTGGGATGAGCACGGCTCCGGCCTCACCAACATGCACGGATCCACGGGCGATATCATCCTGCTCGGCACGACTACCGACCAGCTCGAGCCGGTTTTCGCAAAGCTGACCGCGGCCGGCTTCGACCTCGGTGGCTCCGGCTCGGACATGCGGACGCCAAGTTGCTGTGTCGGTCCGGCCCGCTGCGAGTGGGCCTGCTACGACACGCTCGATTTCACCAACGACATCACCCAGACGTTCCAGGATGAGCTGCACCGTCCCGCCTTCCCGTACAAATTCAAGGTCAAGAGTGCGGGCTGCCCGAACGACTGCGTCGCCTCGGTTGCACGAGCCGACATGTCGGTCATCGGTACCTGGCGCGACGAGATCCAGGTCAACCAGGATGAGGTGAGAGCCGCCGCCGCCGATGACGTCGATATCGAAGCCGATATCGTTCGCCGTTGCCCGACTTCCTGCATCGAGTGGGATGGCAACGAGATCAACATCGACGATTCCAACTGTGTGAAGTGCATGCACTGCATCAACGTGATGCCGAAGGCACTGCGACCGGGCAAGGACCGCGGCGCAACGATCCTGCTCGGCTCCAAGGCTCCCATCGTCGAGGGTGCACTGCTCTCTTCGGTCATCGTCCCGTTCATGAAGATGGAGTCTCCCTACGACGAGATCAAGGACCTCATCGAGCGCATCTGGGACTTCTGGGGTGAGTACGGCAAGAACCGGGAGCGCACCGGCGAGCTGATGCAGAGAGTCGGGCTCGGCAACTTCCTGGAAGCCATCGAGGTTGAGCCTCTGCCGCAAATGGTTTCTCACCCGAGGGACAACCCTTACGTCTTCTACGAGGAGTACTTCGAGGAGGATGACGGCGAAGAGGAAGATGAGGGCGAAGAGGAAGATGAGGGGTAGAGAAGCCGGCACATTGGCAAATCCCACGCGAACCTACGAAGGAATGATCTCGCACGAAGGAGATATCCGATGGCAACCGAGAGACTGACGGATATTGGTCCCCCACATTACGAAGAATTCCTCCCTCCCGTAATCAAGGCCAACTACGGGAAGTGGCTCTATCACGAAATCATCAAGCCCGGCGTCATGGTTCACGTCGCTGAATCCGGCGACAAGCTGTTCACCGTACGCGCGGCTTCACCCCGCCTGCTGGGCACGAAGAGGATCCGTGTCTTCGCCGAGCTGGCCGACAAGTACTGCGGCGGCCACTTGCGCTTCACCAGCCGCAACAATGTTGAGTTCCTGCTCACCGACGATTCCCTGATCGACAACCTGATAGCTGATCTCGCCGAGATCGGCCACCCTGTGGGCGGCATCGGCAACTCGATCTCGAACATCGTCCACACGCAGGGCTGGATTCACTGCCACTCCGCGGCGACGGATGCTTCGGGCGTCGTGAAGGCCGTGATGGACGACCTGTGTGATCACTTCACGGAACAGAAGGTGCCCGGCAAGCTGCGCATCGCGCTGGCCTGCTGCTTGAACATGTGCGGCGCCGTGCACTGCTCCGACATCGCCATTCTCGGCATTCACCGCAGGCCGCCGAAGACCCAGCATGCCAACCTGAACAAGATCTGTGAGATCCCCAACGTCGTCGCTTCCTGCCCCACGGCAGCTATCCGACCGACGACCATTGACGGGAGCCCCTCCGTCGAGATCGATGAAGAGCTGTGCATGTTCTGCGCCAACTGCTTCACGGTTTGCCCGGCGCTGCCCATGGCCGACGCGCTCAACGATGGCATCTCGATCTGGGTCGGTGGCAAGGTCTCCAATGCTCGCTCGGAGCCGATGTTCTCCAAGCTGGCCATCCCGTTCCTGCCCAACAACCCGCCGCGCTGGCCGGAAGTCACCGACGCCGTCCGCAACATCGTGGAAGTCTGGGCCGATGGTGCCCGCAAGTACGAGCGCATGGGCGAGTTCATCGAGCGCATCGGTTGGCCAAAGTTCTTTGAACTGACGGGCATCGAATTCACCAAGGAGCACATCGACGACTTCAAGCACGCAGGTCTAACCTATAAGCGGTCAGCCCAGCTCAGACACTAGGAGGTACGCAATGGCCGTCACGCCCGAAGAAATTGCGGAGGCCATGTTCGAAATGGTCAAGGAGTACCAAGGCAGGAAGAAGTTCAAAGCCGGCGACTTGATCAAAGCAATGATCCAGAAGTACGAGGCAGATGGAGTCGACAAGAAGCAGTGCAAGCTCGCCATCCGGCAGCTCATGGATACCGGCCGGTGTGTCTACACATACTTCGGTGGCAGCTTCATCGAGATGCCCCCTGAGGAGGGCGTCGAGAAGTAGCCCTGACGGATCGCTCGGTAGTTGGCCCGCGGGGCCGGATGTAGGAGTCTGGTCCCGTGCGCCCGTCTTGGGTTCGGGACGTGATCGAGGTGACGTATGTGCGCAGTCAAGATCAAGAAGAAGAAGAAGAAGTTCGGGGCGGGCGGGTTTTCCTCCTCTTCCAGGTCGCGTGAGCTATCCCCGCTGCGACCGAGAAACGTCGAGAAGCGGCCCCCGTGCCAGGATACCTGCCCCAGCGGCAATCGGGTGCGGGAGTTCCTGACGACGATCGCGCAGGGGGAACGGCTGGGGAAAACTGAGGACCAGGCTTTCGAAGAGGCCTTCTACATCTACGCGGAAACCAGCCCCTTCCCGTCGGTTTGTGGCCGCGTATGTCCGGCTCCGTGCGAGAGTGAGTGTAATCGCAAGGAGCTCGAGGGAGCTGTCAACATCAACAAGGTCGACAGAGCTCTCGGGGACTACGCGATGGACAACGGTCTCAAGCTCAAGATGCTCAGCGACGAGAAGCAGTCGCAGACCGTCGCTGTCGTTGGTGCGGGACCCAGCGGTCTGTCGTGTGCGTATCAGCTCGCGCGGCGGGGTTTCGGCGTCACCGTGTACGAGGCGGCCGAGAAGCCGGGCGGCATGCTGCGCTGGGGCATCCCGGGCTACCGCCTGCCCGAGTCGGTCCTCGACTTCGAGATCAACAACATCCTCGCCCTGGGCGTGGAGCTCAAGTGCGGCGTCAAGGTGGGCAAGGACATCAGCCTGGACGAGCTGCAGAGCTCGAACGACGCGGTCTACGTTGCCCTCGGCGCCCAGCAGGGAATTCACCTTGGCGTGGAGGGCGAGGATGCCGTCAACGTCTTCTCGGGCGTCAACTTCCTCGAGCGGTTCCACCATGGCGAGGAGCTGAGCCTGGGTAAGGACGTGGTGGTGATTATCGTCGGCGGTGGCGACACGGCGATCGACTCGGCGCGGATCTGTCGCCGCCTGGGTGCCAACGTCACCATCCTTTACCGCCGCACGCGTAAGGAAATGCCGGCGATCGATGAAGAAGTGGACGAAGCGATGGCCGAGGGCGTAGTGATCGAGTTTCTGGCCGCGCCGATCGGCTTCGTGCAAGAGGGCAACATGGTCACCGCCATGAAGGCCATTCGCATGGAGCTGGGCGAGCCGGACGATTCCGGTCGTCGTCGCCCTGTTCCCATCGAGGGGTCCGAGTTCGAGATCCCGGCGTCGGCCGTCATCTCTGCCATCAGCCAGCAGCCCGATTTCATCGGGTTCGAGTCGCTGATCGAGGGCAGGGATTGGATCAAGATCAATGACCACGGTGTGACGAAGGTCGAGGGCATCTGGGCTGGTGGCGACGTGACAAACCTCGGCTTGGTGACCGATGCGATCGGGCATGGCCGCCATGCGGCCGAGTCGATCATCTGTTCGTTCCTCGGCACGGAGCCCGAGGTCGACTATCGAGAGGTCATCCGAACGGATCGCATGCGCCTCGATCATTACGAAAAGATGGAGCGCGCGACCGCCCCCACCGTCGACCCCGATCAACGCCTGTCCGACATGGACCTGGAAGTCAATCTGGCATTCCCTCGCGAGCAGGTCATTCAGGAGACGCAGCGTTGCATGAGCTGCGGCTACTGCTTCGATTGCGAGAAATGCTGGCTGTTCTGCCAGGACAGCGCCGTCATCAAGCCTCCTGTGAAGGGCGATCTCTACACCTTCAACCTGGGCAATTGCACGGGCTGCAAGAAGTGCTCGGAGGAGTGCCCGAGCGGCTACATCGACATGGTCTAATCGCATGTCCGTCCCCCGTATTCTCATCGCCGGCTTGCGGGGGGGGAGCGGCAAGACGCTCGTCTCGCTGGGGCTTGTAGCGGCCTGGCGGAAGCAGGGCCGCAGCGTTGCGCCGTACAAGAAGGGGCCCGACTATATCGACGCGGCGTGGCTGTCGGCGACGGCAGCCACGCCGTGTCGCAACCTCGACCTCTTTCTCATGTCCCCGGAGGCCGCCTTCAAATCCTTCGTGGACTCGTCTGTACAGGCCGACGTAGCGGTGATCGAAGGCAACCGTGGCCTGTACGATGGAATGGACGCTCAGGGGAGCTACAGCACGGCCGAGATGGCCAAGCTCTTGCGCGCTCCGGTGGTGCTCGCTGTCGATTGCACCAAGGCCACGCGCACGGTGGCGGCACTCGTGCTCGGCTGCCAGCACCTCGACCCCGAGGTGCCCCTCCGTGGCGTTATCCTGAACCGGGTGGCCGGGCCGCGTCACGAGGCGGTACTGCGCGAGGCCATCGAGCAGATTTGCGGGCTGCCGGTGCTCGGCGCGATTGCGAAAATACCGAAGCAGTTCTTCCCGGAGCGGCACCTGGGCCTGGTGCCGCCGCAGGAACACGACCAGCACGCCAGCTCGATCGAGCAGGTAGCGAGCTTGGCGGAGCAGTACCTCGACTTGGATGCACTGTGGCAGGTGGCCCAAAACGCCGCGCCACTCGAGGCCGTGGCCAAATCCCCCGGCGTGGTTCTGGGTGCCCGAGAAGACCAGGTCGCCACGGCGTCCGAGCTCACCGATCAGAGCCCAGCTGTCCAGGAGAAGGGGCGAGCGCTGGATGCTCGCAAGCACGCGCAGCCCAAGATCGTGCGCATCGGCATCTTTCGAGACGCCGCGTTTCAGTTCTACTACCCGGAAAACCTCGAGGCGCTGGTTAGGGAGGGCGCGGAGCTGGTCGAGATCACTCCTCTGCGCGATCCGGATCTGCCGAATGTCGATGCGCTCTACATCGGCGGCGGCTTCCCTGAAACTCTGGCTCTGCGCCTGGCGGAGAATGAGAGCTTCCGACTCTCTCTGCGACAGTCGATCGAGAGCGGCTTGCCGGTGTATGCCGAATGCGGTGGGGCTGTCTATCTGGGCGAGAAGCTGATCTACGAGCAGAAGGAATACGACATGGTGGGGGTGCTACCCGTGGTCTTCAAATTCCAGAAAAAGCCGCAGGGACACGGGTACACGGTGCTGGAGACGGTGGGCGCAAACCCATATTTCCCAGAAGGCGCTGTCTTGCGTGGACACGAATTCCATTATACTTACATGGAGTTACCGGAAGCGGAGAGTCTGACATTCGCGTTCCGGGTGCGCCGCGGATACGGATTCGACGGCCAGCGAGACGGCTTGTGCTATCGCAACGTGCTGGCCTCCTATACGCATCTTCACGCGCTAGGAACTGAGAGTTGGGCACCTGCCGTCGTCAGGGCGGCAGTACGCGGTAAGAGTGCGCAGTAATGTCGGAGTCCAGGGTCGTAGAATCGACAATAGAGAGGATTAGGCGCACATGGAAATCGTGAGGTTTTTCGTGGGACAGATCCTCCCCTATGTGGCGGTCACAGTGTTCCTTGTGGGGATGATCTGGCAGTTCCGCACGTGGGGGAGGCTGGCCTCACCAGCGATGACCCTGTTTCCGGCGCCCAGGGACGAGGCCGCCAACATTCGAAACGTTCTCAAGGAAGCCCTGCTGTTTCCGAGCCTCTTCAAGGGAGACCGTGTTCTGTGGCTTTTCGCGTGGGTGTTCCATGCGACCCTGCTGCTGATCATCCTCGGCCATCTGCGCGTTTTCACCAATGTCGACAGCCTGTTGATGGCATTCGGGATGAGCGAGGAGTCCATCCAAACCATGTCGAGCGTCGCCGGCGGGGCTGCCGGAGTGGTGATTCTGGTCGCAGTGGCGTTGATTCTGACTCGGCGGATGGCAGTTCAGCGCGTACGCGAGATCACTGGGGTAGCCGATGTTTTCGCCCTATCGCTGATCGGGGCAATCATCATCACCGGTGACTTGATGCGATTCGGGGCCGAGCACTTCGACCTGACTCTCACGCGCGAGTATTTCGTTGCCCTGGCGACGTTTTCCAGCGTCGCGGGCATGGAAGCTCTGAGAAACAACACGTTCGTCCTGCACATGTTCCTGGCGCTCTTGTTGATCCTGATGATCCCATTCAGCAAGATCCTTCACTCCGGCGGGATCTTCTTCACGCAGCAGCTGATTCGGAAACAGTAGTGGCGAGGAGGCAGGTGTCTGCCGCTAACGGCCGCCTGGGAGGGCTCAAATGACAGACGAGAACGTTATGGAACCGGTACTGGACGAGAACGTCAGGGAACAGGTAGTTGCCTCGATCACGGCCATCAAGAAGGGCCCGCGGGCGATGCGGCTCTACATGGAGATGTGCGCCAAGTGCGGGACGTGCGCGTCCGTCTGTCCGGTCTACTACGGCAAGAGCGAAAAGCGTTACAACCCTGCCGAGCGCACCGATCTCATCAGGCGCATCTACAAGAAGCACGCCACGATTAGTGGAAAGCTGTTCGGGAAGCTCGTCGGGGCCGAGGAGTTCGAGCCCGAAGATCTGAAAGACTGGCGGGAGATCTTCTACGAATGCACCGGGTGCCGGCGCTGCGCAACGTACTGCCCCTTCGGTATCGATCATTCCGTCATCACTCGCAAGGGTCGCGCCATCCTCGAACAGCAGGGCATGACCCCCCAGACAATGCAAAACGTCGTCAATATCTCCCTGAAAACGGGCAACACCGACGGGGCGTCGCCCCAGGCACTGAAGGCCGCGGTCGAGTTCCTTGAAGAAGAGATGGAAGAAGAGCACGGCGTACCGATCAAGATTCCGCTGGACGTCAAAGGTGCCGACTACTTCTACGTTCCGCCCTCGGGCGACGTGCTGGTCAACCCGGAGGCCACCATGGGTGTGGCCAAGGTGTTCCACGTGTTGGGGATGGCGGACCAGTGGACGATGAGCTCGAGCTGCTTCGATGGGGCCAACTACGGTCTCTTCACCGGCAGCGACGAGGACATGAAGACCGACAACAAGCTCTATGTCGACGAAGCCAAAAACCTCGAATGCAAGGTGATGCTGATGGGCGAGTGCGGTCACGCCTATCGAATCATGAAGATGATGATGGAAAAGGCGGGCTGGTGGGGTGAGCTGCCCTTCGAGATCATCAACTGCATGGAGTGGACCGCTGCGCATATCGAGGCCGGCCGTCTCGAGTTCGACAAGTCGAAGAACCCGCAACCGGTCACGTACCACGACCCCTGCAACTTCGGACGTTCCTGTGGCATCACCGAGGAGCCGCGCACCATTATGAAGGCGGCGTGCACCGATTTCCGCGAGATGACCCCCAACAGGGCCGATAACTGGTGCTGTGGTGGCGGTGGCGGGCTGTCGGCCATGGACGACATCATCGAGTTCCGCATGGAGATTTCCGGCGTCAAGAAGCTCGAGCAGGTGCGCGAGACCGGCGCCGAATACGTTGCCACGGCCTGCTCCAACTGCAAGCGCCAACTGACGCAGCTCATGGACCATCATGGGGATGAGGTCGAGGTCGGCGGCGTGCACGACATGTTGTCCAGGTCGATTCTCATCAACGGGAAGGCCGCGGAACGCCTGGACTACGTTTAGCCCGGACTTCTGAACTGATCGCGGCTGCGAGCGGGCGCAAGGCACGCGAGCACGTCGTTGCGCTTGATTCGCGTGCTCGACGTACCTCTGGTACGCCTCCGCGCCCGAATCGTCGCGCGCCTTGTGCTCGCGCGCCTTGCGCCCGCTCGCTTCGCGATCAGTTCAGAAGTCCGGGCTGGACTGCAATACATGGGCTTCGGCTCCGGGCCGAGGCCCTTGGCCCCGAGAGCTCGCTACAGAGGTAGAATGGGGGCGAGCTGGTGTCCAGAAATCGAGTGATCGGTCGGATGCGATGAGTGACCATGCAGCCAAGTCGGTGACGTTCGGGGAAGGAAAGACCTACGTCCTCGATGACTTCGGTTTCCTGTATCCACCCGAACAGTGGGACGAGGACTTCGCCAATGGCATGGCCCGGTTGCAGGGTATCTATGACGGTCTTACCGAGGAACACTGGAAGTTCATCTCCTACATCCGCGAGAAGTTCTTGGTGGAGAAGACGCTTCCTCTGCTGGTCGTGGCCTGCGTCGACAACAACATACGGCTCGGCAAGCTGAAGTCATTGTTTCCGACCGGCTATTTTCGCGGCGCCTGCCGAATCGCGGGTGTCGGCTACCAGTTCGTCTGTGACGTCAATATTTGGCATACGTATGAGAGTGTTGACCGTCTCCCGCCGGAGCACGAGATCACCTCGCAGGGCTTTCTCGAGGATTTCGATCAGTGGAATGAGCGATTCGCTAAGATCGCCAGCGCGGAGTGGCACCTACCCCAAGGTCTCATCGACAAGCATTGGGATGTTATCCACTTCCTGCGCAACTACTACTTGACCATGAACAACATTCCGACTGTCTACGAGGTTTGTGAGGCCCACGCTCTCGACCTCGATGATTTCTACGCGCTGTTTCCCCCGGGCTACCGCTTTGGTGCGTGCCTGATTGCCGGATTACCATTCGTCGCTTGACGCCGGGGGGCCGCCAACGGAGCTTCGCATGTACCCGATCAGGCTCAATCTTTCCGGAAAACCCTGTCTCGTTGTCGGGGGGGGCGGCGTTGCGCTCCGGAAGATCGATGGTCTTGTCGAGGAAGGCGCGCATGTAACCGTCATTGCCCTCGCGCCTTGTGCTGGAGTGGAGAAACTGGCCGCGGCGGGTGAGATCGAGCTCCATCGCCGTCCTTACGAATCGGGCGAGGCGAGCAGCTTTGCGCTCGTCATGGCCGCCACCGACGACCGCGAGGTTAACCGGCAGGTTTTCAACGACGCCGACAGTGCGGGGGTTTGGGTGAATGTCGCCGACGATCCGCCGCTCTGCAGCTTCCATCTCCCGGCGCGAATCCGGCGGGGCACGCTGCAGATCGGAATCGCGTCGGCCGGTGAAGCCCCCTTCGCGGTGAGTCGCTTGCGGCAGGTGTTCGAGAGGAAGCTCGGGCAGGAATGGGCCGAGTGGATGGAGGCGGCGGCACGCGTCCGTCAGGGAGTGCGCCAGCTCGGCATCCCGCTCGACGAGATGGAGGAGCGGTACGACCAGTTCTTCTCGGCCACGGTCGATCCGGAGAGCTTGCGGGCTCGTGTGCCGACCGAGGCCGAGGAAGCGGCATGGCTGTCCGCCGGCGGGAGTGCCAACGATGTGGCGGCCGCGACAGCGTCCGCTGGAGTCGACGCGACGGCCGGTCCCGAGGCGCCGGGCATCGGTTTGGTGTCCCTTATCGGTGGCGGCCCAGGGGACCCCGGCCTGCTCACGCTGCGAGGACGCCAGCGTTTGCTGGCTGCCGACGCGGTGGTCTATGACCGACTCGCAAAGACGGTTCTCCCTTGTGACCTCGACCCGCACGTGGAACTACACAGCGTCGGCAAGGAGGTCGGGCACCATCCCGTCCCGCAGGACGAGATCAACCGTCTCCTGGTGCGGCTGGCGCGCGAAGGCAAGCGCGTTGCCCGGCTCAAGGGAGGCGACCCATTCGTATTTGGCCGCGGCGGAGAAGAGGCTCAGGCGTTGCGGGATGCCGGCGTCCCGTTCGAGGTGGTGCCGTGCGTCACTGCCGGTGTGGCGGCGCCGGCGTATGCGGGCATCCCGGTGACGCAGCGCAACGAGGTAGTGCGGTTGACGCTCGTGACCGCCCATGAATCCATCAAGAGCGACGGTCCGCAGGTGCGCTGGGACCTGCTCGCCCAAGACCGGCGCGCCACTCTGGTTGGCTACATGGGCGTTTCTGCCTTGCCGAACGTAGCCAAGAGCCTGATGGAGGGCGGAATGGATGCCGACATGCCGGCTGCGATGATCGAGCAGGGAACCACCTCGGCGCAGCGCGTCGTTGTCGCCACCATCGGTACGCTGGCCGAGCGGATCGTCGAGGCCGGCATCAAGCCGCCGGCACTCTTCGTGATTGGCCCGACCGTTCGCCATTTCAATGAGCTGGACTGGTTCAGCTCTAGGCCTCTGGCCGGGCAGCGGATTGGCGTGGTTGCCCCAGCCGGTGAGCTGGGCGAACTGCTCGAGCTGAGTGGGGCCGAGGTGGTGGAGGTGCCGCTGCCGGTAACTCCCGCCGCGCGAATCGTTCTCGGGGCGCTCCCCTTGACGGGTTGGGTGCTTCGGCAGGCCGACGAGGTTGACGCCCTGGAGGAAGAGCGAGACAGTCCTGGGTGGACTGCTGAAACCGTGGTGTGGACGCTGAGTCCGGAGGCGACCGAGCGGGCGCGCAGACGGGAGTGGAGACACGTTACCGAGGTGCCCGCCGCTGCAGGGCCGGCGGACGTGGTAGCTGCCATGCGCGCCGGTCGCCGAGAATCGTCGAAGTAAGAGCAAGAGAGAACGGAGTTGCCACCAAAGCCAAAAGGACACGGCACCGACGAAAACACCGAGCTGACAACGACACCGAGCTGACGATGAGGTGGAACTCGATTGTTTTGAAGGTGAACCTGGTATTCATCACAGTGCTCGTCACTGTGATCGGGGTGTCCGGGCTCGTCAGCAACGTGATTTACGAACGCGATGCCGTGGCAGCCGCCCGCGACATGTCAAATTCCCACCTGGAGACCATTCTCCAGGGCCTCGACCGGCTCATGATGGAGCGCGAGAACGAGGGCATCGGGGATCTGATCGACACACTGACAAGGCACGACCCTCTCTGGCGGGATATCCGCTTGGTGTCTCACGAGGGGGTTGTCGTCGCGTCCCTGCGGTCCGAAGCGGGCCCAGAAAGCAGAGCGAGAGGCGAGGCCCTGAAGAAAGGGTCCTGGCCCTGCAGCCAGTGCCACTCGCTGGAGGATCCCGCCCGCGGGCTGGGGGCCAGCAGCTTCGACCAGGTGATCGAGTTGCCCACCGGAGGCCGGGCCGTAGCCGTCACGATGCCGGTGTTGAACGAGCCGCGCTGCAGTAGCGCCGCCTGTCACGCCCATCCTGAATCCGTGCGAGTACTGGGTTTGTTGCAGGCTGAGTTCTCGCTCCGCAACGTCGACGCGATGACCTCGACTCGCTACTTCCACTCGCTGATCGCTGTTCTCGTTACCGCGCTGCTGGCCGGCGCCGCAACTTGGTTCACCCTCGAGCGCCTGCTCGGGCGGCGCATTCGCTTGCTCACTGAGGGCACGAAGCTGCTGCAGGACATGGACCAAATGGCCGCGGGCGATTACAGCTTCAGCCTCGAGGATTTCGGCACGGACGAGGTCGGTGAGCTCGCTGAGTCATTCGGAAACCTGACCACCGAGCTGCAGTCCGTGGTGATGGAGCTCAAAAGCACGAGAGACTACCTGGAGGGAATTGTCGAGAGCTCTGCCGACATCATCATCACTGTTGGCCCCTCGGGTCGAATCCGGACCTTCAACAAAGGCGCCGAAGCCGCCCTTGGCTACAACCGATTCGAGGTCATTGGGAAAGAGATCGAGATGTTGTTCGCCGATCCGGGCGAGCGCCGGGTGGCAATCGAGCGGCTCAAGGATACGGACAACGTCATCAACTACGAGACACACTTCTTGGCCAAAGACGGCCAGGTACGAGAGGTGATCTTGACGCTGTCTCGTCTCCGGGATCCCGACGGGAAGCACATGGGAACGTTCGGGATCAGCAAGGACGTGACCCGCGAGAACCGCCTCAAGCGCGAATCGCTGATGAACGCGAGGCTCGCAGCCATCGGCCAGGCCGTTACCGGCATCCAGCACTCCATGAAGAACATGCTCAGCTCGCTAAAGGGGGGGTCGTACATCATCGAAACGGCCTTGGAGGAAGACGACAAGGAGCTGCTCGAAGAGGGCTGGACGATGGTCCAAGAGGGCATCAGCCACATAACGAATCTTTCTTCGCTGATGCTCAATTACGTGAGGGAGCTACAGCCCGAGCTGGATGATACCGACGTTGGGAGTCTGGTGAAGTCGGTGTACGTCACGACCCGGGAAATGGCGCAGGGCAAGGGCATTTCCATGCAGCTCGATGTTGACAGGAATACTCCGGCTATCCTCGCTGATCCACGGCTAATACACTCGGTAGTGATGGACGTGGTGGCGAATGCAGTGGACGCCTGCGTCTGGAAAGACTACGAAGACGACGAGAAGCCCGAGGTGGTTCTGAGGGCTCGTGGGTCTGACTGTGGAGACTTTGTCGAGATCGAGGTCGAAGACAACGGTCAGGGGATGACCGACGAGATCAAGGAAAACATATTCACGCCCTTTTTCAGCACCAAGAAGAAGCTCGGTACGGGAATTGGGCTCACCATGACGTCGAGAATCGTGCGCAAGCACGGTGGTAGCATCGAGGTCGAATCCGAACTGACTCGCGGCACCAAATTCAGGGTATCGCTCCCTGTTGGCGGCCCATCAGACCAGAAGAAGGACCCTCATGCCTAAGAAGATTCTGATCATCGATGACGATGAAAACATCGTGAAGTACCTCTCTTTGGCCTTGAGCAAGAATGGCTACGAGCCGGTCGGTGCCTACGATGGGAAAGAGGGCTTCGACAAGGTAGGGGAGACACGGCCTGACCTGATCGTGCTGGACATCATGATGCCCAAGAGGACCGGCTGGGTGGTCTTCCGCCAGCTTCGCGGTCACGACGAGTTCAAGTCGATACCGGTCATGATGCTGACCTCTGTGGCCGAGGCGCTCGGCGAAGAAGAAGCCTCCGCGACAGAGGAGCCGGAGTACGACGGCCTGAGAAGCGTTCTGAAGAAGGCTGTTCAGCAGATGCGGGAGGAGGGGCTGGAGAAGCCGGAGATGTTCGTCGACAAGCCGGTCGACCCGCACGACTTCATCGAGAAGGTCCGCAGCCTGATCGGCGAGTAGCCTTAGCCCGCGTATCTCTAGGCGATTCTACTGCGTGCGCGCAGTGACCTGGTCTGCTGCGTTGCGCTCGCTCGGTCTCCTCGACGTACTTCTAGTACGCCTACGTCGTCCTCCCTGCGTGCGCCTTGCATCCACAGGCCGCTCCACGCCCTCGCGACGAACCGTGTTGAGATACGCAGGCTATGTGGACGAACACGATTGCCTCTTCGTGTCGGAGGGTTGAGGCTTCATGGGCAGAATCGCTCCTCACCTACATGCTGGGGCCCCTTAGTGCATCTCCCACTTGATGAACGGCTCTTTGATTTCCACCATGGCGTTCACCACCAACTCCACGAGCCCGCCGTAGGTGATGCTGCTCTTGTCCAGGGCACCGTAGTAGTTGAGCATGTCCCGGATCTGTCCCTTGCAGTTGGAGCAGGGCGCGCAGATGTACTTCTGCACCTCGGGTCCGGGATGGTCTGCGAAAGCATCCAGAATCTGCTTGAACTTCACCCGGCCGCCGACGCTCACCCGCCAATCCTCGAAGTTGTTCGTGGACATGATCGCGAATCCGCTGCCGCCTCCACAGCAGTAGTTGTCCACGCCGTGAGGTGTCATTTCACGGAACTGTGGGCACAGGTAGCGCAGGATCCGGCGCTGTGGCTCCACAATGCCCAGGTTGCGGACGATGTTGCAGGGGTCGTGCAGGGTGACGGGGAAGTCGTTCTTGGAGGGATCGAACTCGATCTTGCCACTGAAGACGATTTCCTCTAACAACGGCAGGAAGCTCTCCCGCGGGACCGAGTCGCTGGGAAGAACGCGGTCGGAGATGGTGATCATGGCTTTGTGCTGATGGCCGCACTCTCCCATAATGACCCGCCTCGCCTTCAGCTTCTTGGCGATTCCTGCCTGGGTCAGGGCGATGCGGGCGAGCTGCATGTCATCGTAGAAGAGGCCGTAGTTGACGCCGTCGTAACCGACCTCGGCCGATGACAGCGTCCAATCGATACCTGCCGCGTCCAGAATGATCGCGAAGGCCCCGGGATTCTCGGGCCATGCCAGAATCTCGCCGGCATTGTGGATGAGGAGGACGTCAGCACCCACTTTGTCCCATGGGGTTTCTACCTCGTATCCCGTCTCGTCGGCCATATCCTCATCGATGAACTCGACGTTGTCCTTCATGACGACCGGGTTCATCCCCGTGGACGAACCCACCGCCAGTTGCTGCACGGTCCCCTTCTCATGCAGCTCCGTGGGGGCCCATCCCAGCTCCTGGCTGAACACCTTCCGTAGCTCGTGCGCGATGAGACCATTGTCCACCCCGATGGGGCAGGTCTGGGCACAACGACGGCAGAGGTTACAGCGGTAGGCCAGCTCGTAGAGGCGCGTGAGGGTTGGCCAGTTCAGGTCGACGTCGGCTCCCGTGAGCGGCGCCATGAGCTTGCCCCCCGGCCTGGCGTACTTCCTCACCAACCGGCGGAAGACCTCGGACCGGTACGTGGGCCGGTAGATCTCCTTCTTACCGCTGGCCAGGAAAACGTGGCACGCGTCACTGCATGTCTGGCACCCCACGCAGTACTCGAGCGAGAGTAGGAGCGGCTGCAAAAAGGTCCAGTTGTTCTCCTTGGAAAGAAGCTTCTTCATGCCCTCGACGAACTGGTCGACGTACTTCTGCTCCTCCTCGGGAGTCTCCGGATTCGGGATGCCCGAGGCCACCACGCCGTCCAGAGTGGAACCCATTCTGCTGCTGGCCGTCTCCGAGAGTTCCTTCCAGCCCGGCTGTTCCTCGAGCTTGTCGTAGGGCGGGGGAAGAGGAAAGAGATCATCCGGTCCGATTGGCGACAGGACCTCGAAGCTATCCCGGCTAATGTCCCTAATCTGTATCCGAGTAGCCATCACTCGGCCTCCTTCCTGGGCACATCAGTGGCAATATCCACCCAGTTCATCTTGCCGTCAGCCCCCAAATGAGGTCCGGCCCAGGTAACGGGCTGCTGCAACAGCTCCTGAATCTCGCCTTCCATCTTGCATCCCGGCACCAGCGGATCGTCGTTCCACCGGATCTCGTGATAGGTGAAGTACTTGGCGACGAAATGCATCATCGGGGTGAAGGGCAGATAGGCGAGGAAGAGCCCGGCGAGAATCAAGTGCGCCGTGAGGATCGCGGGAAACTGGGCCTCGAGATTGGCTCTGAAGAACGCTCGAAGAAAGTCGGCCAGCGCCTCTGGGAATCCGGCCAGGGAGAAGACCGCCATGGCTCCGGTAATGAAGAAGGCCAAGAGAATGAGAAGATTAAGAAAGGTCAACGGCGTGGCGATCGACCTGAGCTGCGGCTGAAATAGACGGCTCAAGAGCAGGCCGACAGCCCCGAAGCCTCCCAACACATAGCCTGTCCCCGCGAGCACGCGAATGAGGGTCGTCAGGAATTCCGGCATCGCGAACCCGGCCAGCCCGGCGGCGCCGCCGATCAACAGCAGCCCCACCATCGCGGTGAGCAGGTAGAGGCCGGCGTGGAAGGGGAATGAAAACCACCACAACCGGCGGTTGTGCTCGAAGAGGGCCTTCAGGAACATGATCTCCTTGAACATGTATGTCATCTCGGCAAGGTGGTCCTTCTCACGCGGCTTCGACCACCATTCGGGCTCTTCCAAATATGAGCCGCCATAGTGCCCCTTACCTTTCTCATGGGGCACCGGAGCGAGCTCCCAGCGAAGATGCACGGGCATCCTGGCGATTTTGAGCGACCTGTAAATGAACGCCACGACAAAAACCGAAAACAACACATACGACACCAAAACGAGTGTGGCGCCGGACATTTGGGGACTCTCCTATTTGGCGTGCTTGATCCTCTGCAAGATCTCCGTGATGACCTCGTCGGTGCTCTGACACTCGGAGGGATCGTGCAGAAGGTGCTTGATTTCCTCAGTGCACAGCGAGCCGAGCCGGTAGACAAGACACCGTCGGCATTCGTTACCTTGTGGGGCGCAACTCATCCCCTTGACGGTCCAGCATGGCCGCGTAGTGTCTTGATAGGCAGGACATGCCTTGCGGCTTTCTTCGTCGCAGGGAAGCAGATCCCAGCAGGGCACCAGGGCCTGCATCCGCCGGATCCCTTCGATGTTGAGGCCGAGATCTTGGATCAGGTGCTGGATGTGCTCGACGCGGCGGATGTCTTCGTGGGAAAAGAGGCGGTGGCCGGAAGGAGTTCGATGGGCGATCAATAGGCCCTCGTTCTCGTACTTCCGGACGGCAGAAACCGACAATCCTACTCGCTCGGCGAGCACACCGATCGAGATTACCGGGTCGCCGGTCTCGGGCAGAAGATCTGCGTCAGACACTAGAGCAGCCCCTCCCAGGCTCCAGCCTGCAGCTCTCACCACGCTTCTACTGCAGGCACGGGGGGGGAATTGCAGGCTAGTCGGATACGTGACTCCGATATATGAAATCTATCACGAATCGTGCAGCAGAGCTACACTCGCCGGTGGAGGAAAGGAGCTGCGAACAGGTCGAAAGGCGGCCTCTGCCTACCCGATCAGATCCGTGACCATCTTCAGGAAATGCTCGTGGTCCACGGGCTTGCTGATATAGCCCTCCGGGGGAGGGACCTGGCGGCGGGTGGAGATGAACTTCTCGAACTCGCCAGATACCCCGGTAACGATGATCACCGGGATGTGCTTCAACTGGTCGTCTTCTTTCAGTCTCCTGTAGACGGCCACGCCGGACTTCTCCGGCATCGTTATGTCCAGGGCGACCAGATCGGGCGCACTAGCCTCGAGAACCGAGATTGCCTCGACACCGTCCTTCGCTGTCACCGTGGCGTATCCGTTGTCCTCGAGCACCGTGGTGAGGAAGTCGCGTGCGTCGGGCTCATCGTCCACGACGAGAATGGTTTTCGCGTCATCAGCCATTGATCGCATCCTCTCCCAACAGGTTCGAATCCTCTGCCAATGAGTTCGACTCCTCCGGCTCCAGCTCCAGCGGCCGTGTTCGAGGTAGTCTTACTACGAATCGGGTTCCAATGCCCAGCTGAGACTCGATCTCAATCGACCCCCCATGTGTCTGTGCGATCTTGTCGGAAATGAAGAGGCCCAGGCCCGTGCCGGTTCCTTTCGATGAGAAGAACAGGGTGAATGCCTTCTCCCGGGTTTCCTGATCCATTCCGATGCCGTTGTCCTCGACTTCGAACTCGACATGATCCGGAGATCCCCGCAACTTGAACGTAACTGAGTGTTCAGACTCCTTCTGGTTCAACCGGCATGCGTCCAGGGAGTTCTCGAGTAGATTCGCGAGAAGGGAGCGGATCGCCTGTGCGTCGGCCTCGAATTCCCCGGCATCCTGGTCGATGGCGCACGAAAGGTCGACGTCGAGCTCTTTGGCACGCCTTTCCAGCATCGAGCAAACTTCCTTCGCGACCGTCGGGGCAGAGAGAGTCTCCCAGGTCGGGACCCGGTCCTTTGCGTAGTAGAGGATGTCCGACACCATGCTGTTGATTCGATCGACATTACGCTGAACGGTCGCCCATCCCTTCTCTACCCGGTCCTCCTTGCCCTTCTTCATTCCCGAGTTGACCAGGTACATCCCCCCGGCCAAGCCGTTGAGCAGTCCCTTCAGCCCGTGGGACACCGAGCCAATGAGCAGACCGAGCGATGTGAGGCGGTCCTCCAGCTCTCGCACCTGCGTAATGTCGGCGCCCATCTCCATCACCCCGGCAATCTCGCCATCAGGGTCTCGGAGCGGCGCCGTGGTGATCAGCAGGTTGATGGGCTTTTCATCGAGCCCGATCACTACCTTCTCCAGGGTGTGGGATTCTCCGTCCGCGAGGGTCTCGAGGACGGGGCACGGAGCGCACGCCTCAGTACGGTGCTGATAGGCCTCGTAGCACTTGCGACCGAGACTATTGCCGAAGGCCTCCCGGGCTGCGCGGTTGGCATCGATCACATTCAGGTCTGCGTCCTGAATGGTGATGTAGCAGGGCGCCTCGTCGAAAAGTAGGCGGTGGCGTTGCTCGCTGCGACGCAGACGCCTCTGCAGGTTCTTGATGTGTGTGATGTCCGTCGACGCCTCGATCACCGCCATGATCTCGCCCGACTCGTCACGGACAGGCTTGGTATAGCAGAGCGTGGAGACCTCCCTGCCATCGAGGGTCCGGACCTGTTCCTGGCTTTCGTGCCGCAGGCCGTCGCGAAAGGTCTTGGCGACGGGGCAGATCTCACACCGATCGGGCCGGCTCTTGTAGACCTGGTAACAGTACCTGCCCTCCCAGTCGCCGAAGTCGCGCCGGAAGCGTTCGTTGGCATCGATGATGCGGAACTCGCGATCCTGGACGGTCAGGTACCCTGGCATCGCCTCGAAGTACTGTTGATACCGAGAGTCCATCGTCGTCCTACTCCTCCTCCTCTGCTGTCTCGAGGATCCTCCTCACGTTGAGCAGAAGCTCCTCTTCCTTGACCGGTTTGTCCATGTAGCCCTCGGGCTTGCGGGCGCCGCGGTCGTAGATGAGCTTCCTCAGCTCGGGGCGTCCAGTAATAACATAGATTTTCAGTCCCTCCAGCCCTGGATCGTCTCGCAGGAGCTGGAACACTTCCCCCACGTCCCGGCCCGGCATGGACAGGTCGAGAGTGAGCAAGTCCGGTTTGAGCTCGCGGGCCATGGCCAGGGTCTCGTCTCCAGTCATGGCGCGGTGGACGGTGGCGCCGTTGTCCTCGAAGACGGCGGCCAGGAACTCCACCTGGTCGGGCTCGTCGTCGGCAACCAGAAGGACGCGGCCGGCGAGCGGGAGCGCCTCGGCCTCGGCGGCCACCGGCTCTGCAGCTACAAGTACAGGAACCGACTCGACTGGCACAGGCACCTCTTCGACGGCGACCGGCTCCGGCACTGCCACGGCGACCTTCTTTTCAATAACGATCGCGTTGGCCACCAAGGTCACGAGCTGCGTGACCTCCATGTCGAGCTCGTAGTGGCGGATCACGTCGGTCAGGCCATCCACACAGTTGTGGCAGGACGTGACGACCACCTCGGCCCCGGTTTCCTTGAGCTGGTTTGCCTTGACGATCCCCGACTTGAGCCGGCGCGGCGTGTACTCCGACATCGACATGGCTCCCCCGCCGCCCGTGCAGCAGTAGTTCTCCGCGCGGTTGGGGTACATCTCGCGGAAGTTGGTGCAGACGAGGTTCAGTAGCTCGCGCGGCTCCTCGGTGAGGCCACAGCTCCGCGCGTTGTTGCACGAATCGTGGAAGGTCACCGGCTGGGTGTTACGGGTCTTGTCGACCTTGATCCGGCCTTCCTTGATATACCGGAGCATGGTCAGAACGGAGCTTTCCATTTCGAAGGGGACGTCGGTTTGGGCCCAGTTGGGTCCCTCGCAACGCGATGACCTGTATCCGTGGCCGCACTCCGATATCACCAGCTTCTTGCCCTTGAGCTCCTCGACCTTTTCGTAGAGCCGCAGGGCGACCGACCCGCCCAGAGCATCGTCGCCCGAGAAGAGACCGAAGTTCGTCATGTCCCAGCCCTCGCTGGGCATGGTCCAGCTCTCGCCGGCCATATGGAAGATCTTGGCCGCGTCGGCGATGCTGCGCGGGTCGTACTTCACCTCGCGCGGGTTGATGGAGTAGACGATGTTGGCACCTTCGACATCGATGGGGATGGCGACGGTCGGGTCATCGAGCTCGTCCTGGAGCTCCTCCTCCATCCACTCGAGCGTGTCGAGATAGTCCTCCTTGAGGACGCCCATCTGGTTACCGATTTCCCACTGGTCCTTGCTCACCACCGCCACGCCCTCGGGCATGACCCCGACCGAAACCAGAAGGCCGCGCATCATGCGATTGAACGTGGCGAAATCGACACCCATCGGGCAGTTGATGGTGCAGCGCCGGCAGTTGGTGCATTTACCGAAGGAGATGTCCTTCAGTTCCTCCAGGTCTTCATCGGTCCAGACGCTGCCGGCCTTGACCCACCACGGGAACACCCGACCTGTCCAGTCGTAGTGGCGCTTGAACAGCTTGCGAACACGATCGGCCTTGTATGCCGGCGCGTAGGTTGGGTCGTCCGGGTTTGCGAGCACGTAGTGGCAGGACTCGGTGCACATGCCGCAGTGGACGCAGGCAGCGAGGGAACCGACGATCTGCCGATTCAGCTTTTGACCCAACCGTTCGAGGACTACCTCAGCCTTGTGCGATCTGATCTTCGTGGGGCTCATGAAATCGTCTCTCTCGTTGCGGGCCTAGCTGCTGGACGATCCGCGCTGAATAGGGGTTACTCCCCGGTAACCAAGAGTCTTCCCCAGGTAGTAGCGCGTGAACGGGTAGTAGAGGTAATGGGAGATCTTGCTGAACGGCACGTAGACCAGGAAGAACGCAGTCAGCATGAAATAGGTCAGCAGATGCCACTCGCCGGCCGCAGCATCGTTGGGTACGGAGAGAAAGGCGAAGAAGAACCAGACCGTAAGAAGCACCAGTGAGAAGTAGTCATCCGGAGAGCTGATCGCTCGCATGTGGAGATTTGTCACTCGTCGTACGATCCGGGCGAGACCAACCAAGCATGCGGCACCGATGATCAACTGCAGGACGAGAACCAGACTCGCGTTCTCCAGCAGACCCGGCGCGTAGGGAATGACGAACGAGAGGCCGATTGCGGTCGTCACGCCGAGGTGGAAGACGATGAACTGGACATAAAAGAACGGATGACGCCGTGTGCTCTCCATGGCCCATGGCATGGCGATATTAGCCCAAGAATAAAGGATGCTCTTGGTTGGAGTCGCGCTGCCCTTTCCTGTCGGTCCCTGGCGCTCCTTGCCAGCCTTGAACCGGAGGAACCAGGCGATCCTCGTGATGTACACGAGTGCCATGAACCCCAGGGCTACCTCCTGCAACGTGTGTTCTGAGAAGTGAAGGAGCTCGCTCATTGTAGGGTCTTCTCGGCTAGTTCAGGGCCGCCAGCGCGGCCTCGAAGGAGTTGTACTGGGGTGTGTCGAGCACGCAGATCACCACCTCTGTCAGGTTGGTGTCGCCCTGGAGGTGATCCTTCAGCACGTCCAGCATCACTTTGGCGGAAAGGTCCGGCGGAATTCCGTAATAGCCTGAGCCCATGGCGGGAAAGGCGAGCGTCTTGACAGTCTTTCCCTCGGCGCATCTCAGGGTGCTTTGCACCGTGGTCCTGAGCTTCGCCTCGATATCCTCTTCCTGGAACCGGGGACCGACCGCGTGGATGATGTGCTCAGCCTTCATCTTCCCGGCCGCCGAGACAACAGCTTCGCCCGTTGCCACCGGGCCCAGCTCATCCAGTTCTTTCTGGACGGAGCCCCCCCCGCGCATGCTGATGGCCCCGCCGAACCCAGAGCCGAGGGCGAGATCCGGTTGAGCGTAGAAAACAAAAGCGTCGACCTCGAGATCGGTGATATCACCCCTGATCAAGCGGACGACGCTGCGGTTGATTCGCCTACCCTCCACTAAAGCCTCTGGCATGGCGTGCTCTCAGTGTGTGTTTCGGGACCCATAAAAGGCTGATATTCGGCCCGTATTATCCGCTTTTCGAGCAGTTAATTTCGTGGGTCACCCAATACTCCAACCTCTCCGAACTGAAATGATCGACTCCAGACTTATGGACAGAATACCACGAAGCGGCAGTGGAAGCCGTCCGGCAAACTCCCGCGAAAATGCTCAGGGATGGCCGGATTCCCGCCGAATCCTAACCGCGTGCCGAGGCCTGCGAGAAGCGGACAAAGGCTGTAGGAGGCAGGCTTTCAGGGTGAGTCTCGAGGCGTCACGGTCAGGGAATTGGCTGAAAACTCATTAAATGCATTAAAGCGGTCTCGCCGACCGCGCTGCGTCAGCGGGCCCTGGAGGGAATCCCCCTTTGACACGCGGTAATCGTATCCATAAAGTAGGAGTCAAGAGTCGTATTTTGGTGCAGCCGTTCGATAAAACCCCGAAAGGTTCGACTGCTATGACCGCAGACGGATCGGGCCTTCTCACGACGGGTCAAGCAGCCAAGCTCTGCTCGGTGACGCCTGACACGGTTCTGAAGTGGATCAAGAAGGGTCGACTTTCAGGGACGCGCACCGCAGGGGGGCACTTCCGCATCGAACGGCGAGAGGTGGAGCCCTTCATCCCCGCCTCGCGACTCCCCGGGAGCACGTCGGAACAGGTCCTGGGTCGCGTGGCCCGCGCACTGCGCTGCTGGGAATTTCTCAAGGATCAGGGCGATGTTCGTGACGAGTGTCACCAGTGCGTGGTCTACAAAGTTGGCGCGGAGCGCTGCTTCCTCATGGCTGAGCTGAAGGGGGATATGGAGCACTCCCGGCAGTTCTGCCAGAGCTCATGCGAACCTTGTGTGTACTACCGCTGGGTCCAAGGCCTGCCGGCCAACGTCCTCGTCATCACTTCCGACAGGAGGCTGATCAAGAGTCTCGACGTTGACGAGCAGCAGGGTCTGGCGCTGCGCTTCGCTCGGAGTGCCTATGAGGCCTCGGCGGTCATTCATGATTTCCGCCCAGTTCTAGTCGCTATTGATGTGGAGCTGATCCCAGGCAGGGACACCGAGCTCCTGGATGCTCTTTCCGCCGATTCCCGAATTCCGGGCCTTCGGATCGTCCTGCTGGTGCCGCCGGGCACCTCGTCACGGAGACGCGGGCAACTACTCGAGAAAGAAGGTGTAGTAGCCGTCTTGGAAAAGCCACTCGGGGCCCAAGAGGTCGCGGAGATTGTCGGCAGCCTGCAGGTCGGTTACCTCGCTGCGAATACCGGAGACCTCTGGCCCCCCAGCGACAAGGAGTGAACATGGCTATTGCCCAGACTGACCCCAACCCGTCCACGCTCGACGAGGATGGTTTCCTCGAGACAATGTCGGAGTGGAACCCCGCGATCGCGCAGGCTCTGGCCGAGAAGAATGACATCGGCCCACTCAACGATAAACACTGGGCAGTCATCGAATATGTAAAGGGCTACTTTCAGGAGCATGGGACTGGGCCGCCGGTCGTAAGGATCAGTCAGGAGACTGGTCTCAGCATGAAGGAGATCTGCGATCTTTTCCCGTGCGGAGTCGTCAGAGGCGCCTATCGCCTCGCCGGTCTGCCCCGTCCCGCCGGCTGCTTCTGAGTCCCCCAAGTTGTCGCTGAGCTCGACAGAATTCTTCAGAGCTCGATAGGTCTCATTTGAGCTCGATGGTTCGCGTCCGAGTCCCTCCTTCGCCCTGCGCGACGACAAGCTAGCCCCTGCCCCTCCCTCCTGGTTCGCCGTGCGGCCTGAAACCTAATAAAATCAGGACAAGACTGTCTGATTGCATCTTCTTTCCACCAGGAGACGGACGCCCTCATGGCGGAGTTCGACAAAGAGTCCGAGAAGGCAGGGCCGCACGTCTTCGAAGAGGCTCACAAGATCGTTGTCGATATGGGCTCAACGCTGGTCCACATGTAGTTGGTAGTACGATCTCCTTTCAATGGCCAGGCGAATCTGGTTGCGCGCTTGGTGCATGCAGCCTCATCCGGCTGAGCGTTTCCGGCAGCCGGAGCGAACTTAAAGGGAGAGTCACCGAATGATCGATGTCGTTCTTGTCTGCACGATCATCGTCGTTTTTCTGATTCTCTTTGCCTCCGAAAAGCTCCGGGTCGACCTCATAGCAATTCTGCTGATGGTCCTCCTGATGGTGATCGGGCTCTTCCGGGACACCTTCCCGAATCTCGAGGAGGGCCTCTCGGGTTTTAGCAACGAGGCCACCGTAACGATTGCCGCGATGTTCGTGCTCAGCGCCGGATTGATGAAGACCGGGGCGATCAGCTGGATCAGCCAGAGGTTGGCCCGCCTGGGCGGGGACAGCGAAATGCGGTCGTTCATCATTCTGATGGTGACGGTCGCGTTCGTTTCGGCGTTCATCAACAACGCCGCTGCGGTCGCTGTGTTCATCCCCATCACCATCAAGGCCTGTCGCCAGTTCAACATCAGCCCTTCCCGCATGCTGATGCCGTTGTCGTTCATCTCGATCATGGGCGGCACCTGTACCCTCATCGGCACGTCGGCGAACATCCTGGCCAGCTCCCTCACCAGGAACCTGGGACTTCCCGAGTTCGGCATGTTCGAGCTCAGCAGATTAGGGCTCATCTTCTTCGCCGTTGGTCTTCTGTACCTGATCTTCGTTGCCCGGCGCATGCTGCCGGACCGTGCCGGGACGCAGGATCTGAAGGAGAAGTACCGGCTGGGCAAGTACATCACCCGGTTGGTGGTGAGCAGGAGATGCTCGCTGATTGGGAAGACCCCGGTGGAGTGCGACCTCGCCTCCACCTACGACGTCACCATCCTGAAGATCATCCGCGGCGACGAGGAGATCTGGACCGGTCTCCGCGACAAGCAGATCCTGGAGGGAGACCATCTCCTGGTACGAGGCTCGATCGACAACATCATGGAAATGAATGCGATGGAGGGCCTTACCATCCGCTCAGAGGACAAGTACTCCGAGGAGTATCTACAGGACGAAAAAGGGGTTGTGGCCGAGGCTGTAATCGCCCCCTCGTCCTCACTGATCGGTATGACCCTGCAAGATGCGAACTTCCGCCACAAGTACGGCGTCTTCGCGCTGGCGATCCGGAGGCAAAGGGAAGCCATCCGCGACAAGGTCGGCAAGGTGGTGCTGCAAGCCGGCGACACCCTCCTGCTGCAAGGGAGACCGGGATTCCTAGATACCTTTTCCGAAAACCCTGATTTTCTGATGCTGAACGAGTTGGAAGTGTCAAAGCTACGCACCGAAAAGGCTTTCCTCGCTCTTGGCATCGTCGCCAGCGTGGTTCTGCTGGCGGCTCTCGGGGTTGCGCCGATTCTGGTCTCGGCCTTGGCGGGCGTCATGGTGATGGTGCTGACCGGCTGCATCAACGTGCAGGAGGCCTATGACGCCATCGACTGGTTCGTGATCTTCCTGCTTGCCGGCGTCATCCCGCTGGGCATCGTCATGGAAAAGACGGGCACTGCGGACTTCCTCGCCAACGGCATCGTGCAGGTGAGCGAGTCTCTGGGCCCCGTTGCAGTGGTTTCGGTCTTCTACCTGATTGCGACGATTTTCGCGGCGATCATGTCGCACAACGCGGCGATCATCCTGCTCATACCCATCGGCGTTGCCTCGGCCCATGGAATGGGGCTCGAGCCCCGGGCCTTCATCATGGCCATCACCTTTGCGGCAGCGTCCTCTCTGGCCACGCCGTTCGGTTATCACACGAACCTGATGGTCTACGGACCAGGTGGATACAAGTTCTCCGACTACATGAAGATCGGCATACCGCTGAACATCATTTTGTGGATCATCGCCTCGTTCCTCATTCCGGTCTTCTGGCCGCTGACCGGGTAGGGGGATAGAACGGCGAGCCCGGAGTCCAGCCGCGGTTGCCTTCGTCGCTAGCAACCGCCAGGCGAGAAAAGCCCACGGAGTGGCCTCTTCCAGGCTCGGGAGCGTCATTTTGCCACGCGCTGACATGTCGCTCTAGCCGGGCGCAGGCTACGATGCCTGCATGGCCAAGATACCCTTCCTCTTCCTGCGGCCGGGACTGCTCGCCCGCGACGTGCTGGTGAATCGAGACGAGCCGAACCTCGATCACCTGGCGCAAATCGAAGACCCGGAGCGCTTTGTGTGGGCGATCCTGCCGCATGCGGCACGCACCTTTTCTGCGTGCATTGCCCTGCTTCCCAAGCGCGCGGCCAAGGCTTCCGCGGTGGGCTACCTCTACTGCCGCATGAACGACACCTACGAGGATCTGGTCGTCGACCCCGACGAGCGTGACGTGGCGCTGCGCGACTTCGCCACGCGGCTGGCTGAGGCTACACCCGAGACCGGCGTGCCGCCGGCACCGCCGATCCACACCCATAGCGCCAAGGACGGCCGCGATGCCTCTCATCTCCTGCTGGTGGAACAATGCGGCAAGGTCGATGAGGTCTACCTGACGCTCGAGCCCGAGGTGCGTTGCCTGATCAAGAGGTTGGTCACCGACATGGCCGAGGGAATGCGCTGGTCATCGGCTACGTTTCACCGCCAGGGCGGCGTGCTGGAGGATGAAGAACAGCTCGCCCGCTACTGCCGCAACGTTTTGGGGCATCCTGTGCTCTTCGCCAGCCGCCTGCTCCACTACCAGCAGACGGGTGAGCCCGAGCTGCCCGATGAGATCGCCCAGGATGCCATGACCGTCGGCGAGATGGTGCAGCTCGCCAACATCACTCGCGATATCGAAAAGGACCTGCTTCGCGGCGTTGCCTACCATCCACTGCTTCGCGACGACCTCGGCCGCGCCGTCGACGGTGATCCGGAGCTGGCCGAGCGCGTACGAGCAGTGCGCGAGGAGCTCATGCTGATGGCCCTGCGCTGTGCCCCGGCATATCAACCGTTGATCGAGTTTCTCAGCCCGCGCCGCATCAGCATGGCGCGCGCCTCCGGCGTGCTCATGATGCAGTTCACCGACCGCTACTACCGTTCCTGTGCTCGACGGGCAGGGCACGAGCCATGGGGCAAGCGGTACTCGGGCGGGCGGTTGATCCTGTCAGCTCTGCCGGCAACCTGGTCGCGAAACAGGGCCCGAAAGGTGCTGGGCGGCATCGAGCGCGATTTCCTGCGTGCGGCCCGCGTCGATCCCCTGGTGGCGCTCAGGTCGGAGTAGGCGTTCGACCACCCTTGCCACCCGACGGTCCCGTCGCCCGCCTGGTTGCGATAATCGCACACATCGCTCCGCCGGGCCCATAAACTCTGCGCACCATGGCATCAGAGCGGCGCTACGACATCGACTGGGTGCGCGTCATCGGCATGCTCCTCGTCTTCATCTTCCACTGCATGAGGTTCTTTGACGACGAGGAATGGCACGTCAAGAACGATGAGCTCACCCTGTGGGCCTCAGCCTTCGTCCAGGTCACGTGGCGCTTCATGATGCCGCTATTCTTCGTGGTCTCCGCCTTTGCCTCCTACTACTCGCTGCGCTCACGGTCGGCCGGCCGGTACATGGCCTCGCGCGTCAAGCGGCTCGTGGTGCCCTTCCTGTTCGGCACCTTCGTCGTCCTGATCCCGATCCAGGTCTGGATCGAGCGGGTCAGCCACGGCCAGTACGAGGGCTCATTCTGGGGCTGGTACCCGCGCTACTTCGACGGCTGGTACGCCTTCGGCGGCAACTTCGCCTGGATGGGACTGCACCTCTGGTACCTGCAGATGCTCTTCATCTTCTCGATCCTGACGCTGCCGGTCTTTCAACTGCTCCGGAAGGACTCGATGCAGTCCTTCAATACAAAGGTGGCGGACCTCCTCGCCCGGCCCTACGTCATCTTCCTGATTGCCGGTCCACTCGTGGGCATGGAGGTCTGGGTCAGACGCTACCCCGAGGGCATCGGCATGAGTGGATTCGGCGGTTGGCCGCCATTCTCCTACCTGGTGATCTTCTTGCTGGGCTACCTGCTTATCCTCGATCCGCGCTACCGGGGCGCCATAGAGAAGAGCCGGTGGGCTGCGCTCGTGCTCGCGGTCGCAGGCACCGCGGTACTGCTCCCCGGCTCGATCACCGGTCGGTCGTTCGATATTCCCACTGAAATCTATTTCGCAGTGAACGCATTCACCTGCTGGTTCTGGATCTTCGCCCTCATGGGGTTTGCCGGTGTGTACATGAACTTCAGCAACGGATACCTGAAGTACGCCAACGAGGCCGTGCTGCCCTTCTACATCCTGCACCAGACCGTGATCGTGACGATTGGGTTCGCCATCCGTCACTGGCAGATCGGTCCCTTCCCCAAATTCCTATTCCTACTGGTGACCGCGTTCGCGACAATCATGCTCCTCTATGAAGGTATAATCCGCCGCTTCAAGCCAATCCGTTTCTTGTTCGGTCTCAGACCTGTCTGAGACGCAAGCGAGGCGGCACCAAGAAGGGACTCCTCCGTTCCCCCGGCCACGGTTCTGAACTATGGATGACTCGAACGACTCCCTCTGGTACTTCGCTTACGGCTCCAATCTCGACCCCGACCGTTTCCGCGACCGGGTAGGGGAGTGGACGGAGCACCGGCAGGCGATCTTGCAGGACCACGAGCTGCGCTTCTCCGGCGAGGTGAGCTCTGAGGGGGGCGGTGGGGCCATCATCCAGGGCGCGCAAGGCAAGAAGGTCTACGGTGGCGTCTACCGGATCACCGCCGAGCAGATCGCCCTGATGGACGAACGCGAGCTCGGCAGCGAGATGGACCCGAACCTGCGCGGTGCCCGCGTGACCATCGTCGTCGAGGACCCAGCGAGCCCAGCGGGGTCAGCGGAGAGCTCCACGGGCTACGCGGCCGGTTCGCTGGAAGCGGAGGTCTACGTCGTTCCCGAGCCAAAGGTCTACCGCGCCCCCTCCGACACCTATCTTGGCCACATCACCCAGGGCCTTCGATTCTTCGGATATGAAGACGAAGTGATCGCCGAGGTCGAGGGGATCGCCGCTCGGGAGCCTGCGGATTAGCAGTCCTCTGGCAGCAGCAGGCGCGTGGGCTACCCCATCCGGAATCCTGCTCGCCATGGCCGTCTGATCACTAGCCTGGACTTCACAACGGGTGGCTACTACGCGAGCGCGATGGCGCGCGAGTACCGCGTTGCGCTTGATTGGAGTGCTCGACGTACTGCACGAGTACGTCTCCGCGCTCAAATCGGCGCGCGCCTTGT
>SDBT01000366.1_pt1 | contig 69377 bp, 53 predicted proteins | sample 2277101 | NCBI WGS metagenome assembly SDBT01 (sample SAMN10404973, study PRJNA504765) | marine sediment metagenome | isolation source: marine sediment core GS10_PC15, 103 cmbsf | place: Arctic Ocean: Southern Knipovich Ridge | collected 2010
CGGAGGCAACATCACCATCGAGTGGGATTCATCACCCGACGAGTACTCCGGCGAAGACGATGTCCAGTTCTACACCATTTACCGTGCGATTTCCGGCAGCGACTATAGTGTGGTGGGGCAGATCCAGGCGATGGGCCTCGACACGACCTACTACTACCAGGATGACGGGGACATCGATAACTTCGATGCTCCGGTTGACGGGTCCGAATACTATTATTTCATCGCCGCCTGGGACTGCGCACCGCAGGAATCGGTACCATCGCCCGTAATAGGACCGATCGTGAGTGTGGCCAACGGGCCGGCCCCGCCGATCATCGAGGACGCCTGGGACACACCCTGTGACGATGGTGATGACATCACCGTCTTCTTCACCGCCAGTGCCCAGGATGACGGCTCGGAGTCAGGTGTCTCACTCTACAACATCTACCGGGGCACCACGGCCGATACGAGCATCATCTTCAAGATCCAGGTGGACACCCTCGAGGCAATCGGTGCCTCCCAGTATGAGTACCACGACACCATCGGTAACGCCGCCGGCCTCCCGCCGGAAGATGGTACCGCTTACTACTACATCATCCGTGCGATCATGACCGGTGTGGAGAGCGACAACAGCAATGAATTCGGTGCGGTCTCGTCGGGTGAAGGTCTTTCTGCCGCCAGACTGACCTCGATCGATGACAAACCGGCCGACAGCGGAGAAGCTCTCATCGTCAACTGGCGCCGCTCACCATCCGAGGACTGTTCGCCGGCACCTACGGAATACGAACTCTACCGGAGGGTAAAGGGATCGGCCACCTGGGGCAAGGTGGCCGATATACCGGTCACATTCTCCCAGTACTACTCAGTGGAGGACGATAACGAAGGCTCGGGACTCATCAACGGAACCACGTATGAATATGTAGTCGCCGTACGGACTACCGGGGAACCTGTAGAGTCGAACATCATGGAGGGCACGCCCCTGGACAACCCGCCGGTCGGACCGCCATCGAACCTCGTTGCCGAAGACGTCCCTTGTGAACCGGACGGTGATATCAGTATCAACTGGGCCCGCTCGCCGGATGACGGCGCGGGTGCCTACACCGCCGACCTCTACTATCTCTACCGGAGGATCGAAGGGGGGCTCTGGTCGAGGATCAGGACGTTTACGGCCGACGGTTCCCCGTGGTATGCCTGGGTTGATTCAGATTCCTCGAATCCGGGGTCCCCGCCCGTACTGGGCAATACTTACTGGTACAAGGTTACCGCCTGGGATGAAGCCACCCTGTCGGAAAGTACGCCCTCGAATGAAGATGACGCGGTCAGCGACAGCAGCCCGGGGGCGCCGGAGATCACCGCGGCTTATGACACATACGGCAGTGGATCACGGGAGATCAAGGTCGAGCTCCTCGCCTCTGATGACGATGGCGGCTGCTCGGATTCGGTCACCCGCTACCACATCTACCGAACCACGACACCCGGCGCGTATGGCACCCACATCGGCACCGTGACGGCAACCAATGCCGTATCGTACTCATGGAGGGATAACCTCATGAACTCGGCCGCGCCTCCGATCGAGGGATTCACCTACTACTACGTCATCAGGGCCTACGATGTGGTCAACGACATCGAATCACGTGACAGCAACGAGTTCGGCCCCGTGGAACCCTATGGCCAGTCGTGTGAGTGCTGTCCGATCTTCGTCGACGACATGGAGATCGGCAATCTCGGCTGGACCCACGGCGGGACCAAGGATGACTGGGAGCTGGGAACCCCGGCCGGGAAGGGGTTCGATCCCAGCCTTGCCCACTCCGGGGCCAATATCTGGGGGACCGACCTCGGCATCGGAGCCGGAAACGGTCTCTATCGGGTGAACGCCGAGAGCTGGCTGATCTCGCCGAGCCTTGATTTCTCGGGATTCTCCGAGGGGTATGTGATCATGCAGTACTGGCGGTGGCTCACGGTGGAGACCAGCCAGAAGGACCAGGCTCAGGTGCTGGTCAACAACGGGACCGGCTGGGAGGTGATCTGGCAGAACTCGCAGAACGACAACACCGTCGACACCGAGTGGAAGATGCAGTTCATGGACCTGAGCCGGAAGGCCAGGGGTGTGCACGACTTCAAGGTGATGTTCTACCTCAAGACCAATAACCGGACCCAGTTCGGTGGCTGGAACATCGATGATGTCGAGGTCTGCTATACCGCCGCCACGCCCTGTGACTACTTCGACTATGACGGTCCGTCGCTGACGACGACCCAGGGAAACAACCTCTTCTTCGACATCTTCAGCCTCGCGACCGTACCGACCGACATGCTCGGCATGGAGATCAGCTGGTCGGCGCCCGGTTCCCTGCTGAAGCGTGTCAAGGTAGACGGATACGGCTGGAACTGGATTGCCGACACGTCACAGCCGCCGGGGGTGGAGTTCTACTTCGACACTCCGGTTGCCTTTCCCGCCTTTGTGGGAGACCCGCTCGATCCGGGGGATGTCGCGGCTGCCGAACGGATCGGTTTCCATCTGCAATTCCAGCCCGGGCAGATGCGGGGGGCGGCGATAACACTGCGATTCATCACCGCCTGCGGGAAATCGTCCGAGATCGTCATGCAGGTACCTGAGTAATGAAGGCTCGATTCATGAAGCATTTCCACAACGAACGCGGTTCAGCCCTGATGGCGGCGTTCTGGATGCTGGTTGTCCTCCTGCTGGCCGGCCTGGCTTCCAGTTATATAACCAGCACCGAACTGTCGCTTGCGGGAAACGAGCGGGTCAGCGCGGAGCTCTTCTATCTGGCCGAAGCCGCCATCGCGCAGACCAAGAAGTACCTCGATGGCATGGGCATCCAGTTTGAGGGGACCGGGGCCGCCAGGACCGCTCCCCGCATGGTGTATGAGGAGGAACCGATCGGTGCGCCCGGCGGGGTCAGCGGTTTTTTCACCGCCTATGTCGATCCAAAGAACAATCAGACCGGCAAACCGACGAAGTACCTGGCCATTACGGTGCGCGCGTGGATCACTAACAATCCGATGGTAAAGGTCATCCAGGAGCGGGTGGGGCAGGAGAATTTTGCCCGGTTCGCCTACTTCACCGATGAGGAAACCATGGTTAGTGGTACCGAAGTCTGGTTCAGAACCGGAGACATCCTCCGCGGGCCGGTCCACTCCAACAGCCAGTTCAACATCAACGGTGACCCCATTTTCATCAAGGAGGTCACCACGATCGCCCCTGATGTCAATTACGGCGGCCCTTCGAATCCTGACTTTCGGGAGGGGATCACGTTCAGCGTCAACCGCATCGAACTGCCGACTGACACCGACAAGATCCGCGCGAAGGCGTTTGAGCCTGAGGGTCTCTTTTTCAGCGGCAATGCCGATCTGACCCTCGCATTCGACCCGGTGACGCTATTTGCCTCGGTGGATGTGGACCAGGGCGCCGGAGGGGTTGTGTACCAGATACCTGACAACGGCGTGCTCTACGTGGACGGAGACGTGACCATCTGGGGGACGTTGAGTGGTCAGTTGACGGTTGCCTGCAGCGGTGATATTTACATTGTCAATGATCTTCTGTACACAACCGATCCCCGGGTCGACCCGGAAAGCACCGACCTGCTCGGACTGATCGCCGATGGGAACATCATCATGGCTGATACCGCGGCGAACCTGGACGCGGGAGATGAGACGGTCATGGCGGTCATGATGGCACTGGGCACGTCATTCACAGCCCAGAACTACAGTGCCGGTACTCCCAGGGGATATCTCAGGATAATCGGCGGCGTCATCCAGGCGAGAAGGGGGCCGGTCGGGACCTTCAATCCGAGCACGCTCATGCTGGTCACGGGGTACGATAAAGACTACGTCTGGGATTCACGACTCGCGGACAATCCGCCGCCTTCATTCCCGACCACAGGGAAAGTGCTGACGCTGGCCTGGAGAGAAATGGATCCAAGCCACGATATCTCATCCGATGTCTTCTGAAAAAGGATATCGGAGCCGCTTGACAGCCAGAATGGGGTAATTTATTGTTGAATCCATTGTTTAGGTGTAAAGAGGAAGAAACAGAACGAAAGAGGCATACTTTGCATTACTTTTCGTTCAGTAGCGGGAACGTGTACCGGTAGGCGGATATGGCGGCTATGAAACGGGGAAAGAGCACCGTCGGTCTCGATATCGGCTCATCGTCCATCAAACTGGCGCGAATCCAGCATGGGAAGGAGGGTTACATCCTCGATAAGTACGATATCGAGCCGATGCCGGCTGGCGCGATCGTATCGGGTGAGATCCGGGATCGCGGGCTCGTCGAGGGGGCCCTGAAGGACATCATCAAGCGGAACGGGCTGAAACGCGCCGATGTCGTGGTCAGCCTCTCCGGTTTTGCCGTGCTTCACGATACACTGACCATGAAGGTCATGACCGAAGAGGAAGCACGGGACGAGGTCTATTCCGAGATTGAGAAGATCAGCCCCTTCTCCATATCCGAGGTGACCCTCGATTACAAGATCATGGAGATTCAGGAGGAGGACGACCAGATGCGGGTCCTCCTGGTGGCTGCCAAGAACGATGTACTGGAAGACCGTCTCGATATACTCAACAGTCTCGGCGTATGTCCGGTCATTGTGGATGTGGATATCTTCGCGCTCTACAACGCCTTCGAGGCCAACTACGATATGGCGGAATATCAGAGTGCCGCGCTCATGAACATGGGCGCGAACACCACGAGTATCACGTTCGTATTCGAGGGGGATTTCCACTCCGCGCGCGATCTCTCCATCTCCACCGGACATTTCAGCGACCGCCTTGAAAAGGAGTTGAACCTGCCCCAGGAGACCGCCCTGGCGTTGCTGCACGGCAATCCGCCTGGTGATCTGGATATTGAGAAGGCAGCCAAAGTGATCGCGGGGGTTGGGGCCGAGTTGAGCGACTCCATCGAAATGGCGGTGAGTTATTTCCGCTCAACGGTTGATCTCGATCAGCTGGACGTAATCATGCTGTGCGGTGGTGGCGCGGCGATACCGGGTCTTATCGCTCTTCTTGAGACCAAGAACAACGTACGGAGCGAGGTCGCGAATCCTCTCCGCACGATCGAATTCGATCCCGGTCTCTTCGAGGGCGGAGACTTCGACCTGATCGCGCCATCCCTGACCGTGGCGGTGGGACTGGCTTTGAGGAAGTCGGGCTGACATGGTATTCGAGATCAACCTGCTTCCGGAGAAGTATCGCAAGAAGCGGTTTGCGATACAGATCGACGCGCGTTTTCTGGGGGGTGTCGGAGGGGTAATCGCGCTTGTCCTGATCGTGATGACGACCATCAATCAGGGGGAAACGCTTACTGACCTGGAGGCCCGCCATACTGAGCTGGAAGGGCAGAAGGCGATCGTGGAACAGACGGCCGCCCGGGTGCGCAACCAGAAGGATGAAATCAGGAACATCAACAACCGCATTGTCACTCTCGAACGGCTGGGCAGCAGAAACGCCATTCAGTTGCAGCTGCTGGAAATCGTGAGCAACAAGCTCCCTGATAACGTGTACCTGCTTGATTTCAACCAGACAATGCCACAAGGTCAGCGAAGGGGTGGGGGGATAGCGGTCACGGCAGACCGGGTACTGAATTTCAGGGGGGTCGCGTTACTCAAGGAGGGCGTAACCGAATGGATCACCCGTCTGCAGGAGGAGGAACTGATCCAGCAGGTACAGACCAACTACCTGCGCCCCACTAGAGTTGAGGGTGCGGATATCTTCGAGTTTTCACTGACGGCAGTGATGAACATCTCCGGATAGGGTGAGCGTGGATCTAAGCGATCAGAAAACGCAGATCATGCTGGTGATCGCACTTGCGGTGGCCGGTGCCATCTATGCCTGGTTCACCTATATATACACCCCCCGGAATGAGGAGATCACCAGGCTCCAGGAGGAGATCGCAACGTTCGAACTGGAGATACAGACATTCCAGAGAACAGCAAACCAGGCTGAGGCAACAGAGGCAGAGCTGGCGGATGCGCAGCGACGGTGGGCGGCGACCCTGACCCAGTTCCCGACCGAAATGAAGGAAGATGAGGTTCTGAACAACATATTCTTGGCAGAGAGGACATCTCAACTCTACTTCTCCGGATTCACACCCGGCGAACGAAGAACACAGGAGCTGTACATCGAGCAGGATTACCAGATCCGCCTGCTTGGGGAATACCGGCAACTGGGCAGGTACATCGCCGAACTGGCATCAATGCCGCGCAGAATGAGTGTTTCCCGGATGCAGATCACACACCCGGCCATTGATGGTTCTGCAGGAGGTGCTGCAGCAGGCCCGTTGCCGACCGAGGACGAGATCATCATACGGCTGACGATTACTACGTACATCGTACGCGAGAGATAGCATGGGCTCTGTTGGAATCCATATCGAGCAGACGGTGACACGTGTCGCTGCAGGAGCGGCGATCCTTGTTCTGCTGTCTGTGCCCGTCACACATGGACAGGACCAGGGAGTGGACGGTTCGCGGCAGGAAGAGATCGTGGACGTCACATCGATCGAACTGATAGACAGTCTTGAGCCGGAAAGTTTCATTCTCATCGTTCGCTGTGACAAACAGCGTGAATCGAACTGGTTCTGGGCCAATACCACCACCCTGGTGCTCGATATCCAGCTGGCGTACATGCCGTTCAGGGGGGAGGCTCTGGGTGAGCTCCTCCTGCCTGAAGTCAGTAGTGTCAGAGCGAGTCAGTTCATGGGAGGAGCGGTCCCGGTAGCCCGTATCGAGGTGGATGTACGAACTCCCAAGGGCGTCGATGCGCGCTGGACAGCCGAAGGCGTTGAGGTGACCTTCGGGCCTCCCGGTCCTGCCATCCCCGCGCCGACACTGGTGGGTCGGGTAACACCGATAACCATCCCTGTAGAACAGGCGACGACCCCGGCAACAGAGGATACCACCGCAGTTGAACCGGAGACCCCCCCGGTAGAAGCGACCCCGGGCAGACAACATGAGTATCGCCAGGGTTCTCGGATCAACCCGTTTGATCCGCTCATCAAACCGCCCGCGGAGGTCGACCGGACGAACACCCTGACGCGTCCGCTTCCCAACGCAGAGCAATTACAGCTTACCGGGCTCTCCTGGCTGGAGAACAGGCCGGATGATTGTGTCGCGCTCCTGCGGGATGTGGACGGAAGAAACTATCGGCTGAAGAAGGGTGACCGGGTGAAGTTCGGATACGTCAGCGAGATCGGACAGAATACGATCTCGTTCGTTCTGGACATCTACGGTCGCCATAAAATAGTGACACTGAGGTATAACCCTTAGGAAAGGTGAGGAACGTGCGACGTACGCGGGCTCCAATCCTGATCCTCATTGCGCTTCATTGTCTGGTGCCGCCCATGCGGGTTGCTGCCCAGCAGGAGGTGCAGTATGAGGTAATCCATGCTCTTGGATTCGAAGATGCGGATGTGAGATCAGTACTTACCCTCATATCCGACTTCGGGAACGTAAATATTGTACCGGATGGTCAGGTCGTCGGGCGCGTAACCCTGCAGCTACGTCGAGTGAACTGGATCGACGCGCTGGAGGCCATCATGACCCAACAGGACCTGGTAAGCATCCCCTCGACCGAATCATTGCGGGGCGGGATACCAGACAATCTGCCTTTCATTCAGGTTTTGCGCAGGACAGACTTCAATACCCGTATGCAGCAGGAAATCCAGCAGCAGGAGGAAATAGATACGAGCGAACCGCTGGAGACGAGGATCATCAGTCTGAGCCACTCCCAGGTGCAGGAAATCCAGCAGGCGATCTCATCGCTCGGATCGCCTGACGGGCTCATCACGACTGATCCGCGCACGAACAGCCTGATAATCCGGGATTACCCAAAAAGTCTTGAGCTCATTGAACAGGTTATCGAGCAGCTCGATGTCCCGGTGCCCCAGATCAGGATCGAAGTAAAGCTGCTGGAGGTCGATACCGACCGGATGTACCAGCTCGGTCTCAACTGGGATCTGAATACCGGTGGTACCAATCCACTGGTCATCACCGCCGCCACTGATCTCTCAACCTCCAACACGGTGCAGACCATCCTCGGCATTTCCTCCGGGACGCTGACACTGGATGCGACCATCACGGCCCTGGAGAATCAGGGTGTCGCGCACATGGTCGCCAGGCCGAGTATTTCGGTTCTGGACAATGTTCAGGGCCGCATCTTCATGGGTGAGAAAGTACCACTGCGTGAGCTGGATGTGGCGGGTAATGTAACGATCGCACTCAAAGACATCGGTATCGAACTGATTGTCACGCCGCACGTCGTGGAGGACGACTGGATCATTCTGGAACTCTTTCCAAAGCGGGAATCGTTCCGCATCGATCCCTCCGCGGGCATCATCGTGACGACACAGGACGCATCGACAACGGTCAAGGTGCGTGACGGAGAAACAGTTGTCATCGGCGGTTTGAAGTCGGAAATGGTGCAGGAAGCCGATACCGGGATACCGATCCTGATGAACATTCCCATAATCGGCGCGCTTTTCCGGTATCACACACGGCAGGTCCAGGTGCGGGACCTGATAATTTTTGTAACACCACGAATCGAGCGTGAGAGCACGGTTATTCTGCCATAACTGCGGTCGCCTCCCAGGGCGTGCCTTTCCCCGCTTGAGGAGCAAATCATGCGTAGCAAGCCATTGATCATTCTGGGGTCTTTTGTCGTTGCAGCGGTCCTGCTGATTGTCGCCTGTGAAGGGGCTGGTAAGGAATCGCCGCTCCAGATTCAGGCACCCGATGTCACGCTCGATGAGCAGCGGATCCCCGCCGATGGTGTTTCATCGGTCGAGGTGACGGTCACTGTTCTGACCGCCGACAACAAGAAGGTCGAGAACGTCCCGATAAATCTTATAGCGCGCTCTGCCGCAGACACATCCGAGGACCTTGGGACACTCAGCCAGTCCGTTGTCTTTACAGACGCCACCGGCGAGGCCACCGCGACGCTCACGAGCATCGAAAGCTCCCGGGATACCTCAGCGATCATATTCGCCAGCATGGGCGACACCACGGGAATCAACCTGACAATCAATCCGAAGACTGGTGCGACGTTCTCGGCGGTGCCGGCTCCTCCAGGAGCAGTAGCCATTCTCTCTTCCCGACCTCTTGACGATGATGAACTGGAGGCGCGGCTCCATGCCGTACTGCTCCAGCGGGCCCAGGAGAATGCCGCTGAACGCAGGAAAGGGCTCTCAGCGATCCTTGGTGACCCGGTGGCAGGTGAGGGATCAGGCATCCTCGCGTTCAACGCCACGCAGCAGACGGTCATTTTCGAGGGGATCGTCATCACCCTGACATCGAACAAGACACAATTGCCGGCCGATGGCGTATCGACAGCCACGATGGAAGCCCGTGTCCGCACAACACGCGGCATCAACGTGCAGAATATGCCGTTGATATTCGCCGCCCGGGAAGGAAAGATCACACCCACCGGCCTGACCGACCAGTTCGGTTCCGCAACCGCGACCCTGACGGCGGCGATTACCGATTCCACAGAAGACGTCATCGTGGTGCGGATGGGGTACACCCTCACCGACACGCTCCTGGTACCATATGTGCAGCCGGTACTGACGATCATTGCTGATGACGTCAATATCGCCGCCGATGGTTCCTCGACCACCACCATTCGCGCGCGGCTCCTCACGCCGGGCGGGAATCCGGTTGCAGGAGCCAGTGTCGCATTCACCCTTACCGGTCCGAATGACGCCTCTATTACCGTGCAGGGCACAACCAGCAGTACAGGGGAAGCGACCGCCATCCTGAAGACGGGAGGAACGGCCGGCAACGCCACGATCACGGCCAGTTTCAGCAGCCTCACGGCATCCACGACGGTGCAGCTCCTGGGACTCAACGTCACTCTGACGCCGGCAAAGACCAGCATCCTTGCAAATGGCACCGCGACCACGACAATAACACTGCTTGCAAAGACGCAGACCACGAATGTGGCAGTTGTGGGTAAGGAAGTTGTATTTGCCGTCGACCTGGGGGGGAAGATTCCACAAACTGCTACTACTAATTCCTCTGGTGTTGCGACTGTAACCCTTGTGAGTTCCACCACTCCGGGGAATGCTACGGTAACTGCGGTTATCGGTTCAGTAACCATTACTACGACGGTCACCTTCACGGCCACGGCCAACATCTCGGTCGAACTCAGCAGTGCCGCCGACCGACTGCTTCGTGACGGACAGGATGAGACCACCATCACCGCTTCGGTGGTAGATGGGGAGGGGAAAGCACTTTCCGGACGGGTTGTGACCTTTGCCCTGACCGGCCAGGGTGCTCTGTCGACTTCCCAACCGCAGCAGACGGGTACGGGTGGTACCGCCTCGGTCGATCTGATCGCCGATGCCGCCACGACCGACGGGAACGCCCAGATCATCGCAACGAGTGAAGGAGAGAGCGACACCCTCGATGTGCCGTTGCGTGGTGTGACCCTTATACTCACATCGAGTCCTGCGGCGATCGTCGCCAACGGGACCAACGAGGCGACCCTGACCCTCCTGGTCAAAGAGACGACCACCAACGCCGGAGTTGCCGGTCGGAGCGTCCAGTTCGCATCCACACGGGGGACGATACCCGCCACCGCAACGACCGACGCAAGCGGCGTGGCGAGTGTGGATCTCAGATCGGGTGAAACCCAAGGAACTGCAACGGTTACAGCGACATTAGGAACGCTATCTACGTCAAAAGATGTTGTTTTCCTCCCAGAATCGTTGAGTCTGAACATTTCTGCGCTAAAGGGTGCGATTCTACGAGACGGCGAAGATTATGTTGAATTGACAGTCTACGTTCAGGATCCCAATGGAAATTCTCTCGATAACCTAAACGTGAACTGGAGCATTACAGGAACGGATAGTGCATATGTGTTTCCGGAGGTTGGCCAGACGGGTGTTGAGTCTGCAACTGGAACTCATAAGACTAAATTGTATGCTGATGTTGGGGTGTTAGACGCAACAGCATCAATTACAGCAACCGTTGCAGATAGCACTATTTCAATGGATATATGGCTGGAAGGTATCACTGTCATAGCTTCAATGAGTGCAGACACAATCCTAGCAAATGGGCTCACAAATGCCACGTTCACTGCTCAAGCCTATAAAACCAGTTCTAATGTCTTTATTTCCAACCACGAATTGCTTGTCAGAAAAATCAGTGGACCAGATGTAGGTATTACTGTTCCGTCATATTTCACAAATTCTTCCGGAATTGTTACTGCAACTATAAACAGCAAGCACAGTTCGGGCGATTTGATAATGGAGGGTGTACTTGCGGGTATATCTGAACAAGACACACTGCATCTTGAGCAGGACCAGCTGTCAGTATCTTTGACACATGAAGATGATAATGATGATGGTGTCCTGTTGCGTGATGGGGATGAGTCCACAGTAATAACTGCCAGAGTCACTGACAAAGATGGCGATGCAGTTCCGAACCAACGTGTCGATTTCGAACTGGTTTCAGGTAGTGGAGAATTAGAGAAACCATTCGATGTCACCGATTCAAATGGTGAAGCCACAGTAGATTTTCAGGCTGACGTTTCATCAGGGAGTGTAGATGCGATAATCAAAGCTTCAGTCAGTACAGCTGCTGATACTCTCACTATTCCTCTCTTCGGAGTTATCATCACAATATCAACGGATCCAGATTCCCTGGTGGCAGATGGCAAGACGGAAGTAATAGTGAGCGCAACTGTACAGGTGGATGAAACCAATAATCCCTTAAGTAATCGAAGGGTCTACTTCTCTGTTGGCCCAGGTACCTTTGGCAGCATTGATGGTTTCGGTGACTCAGATAGTAAAGGCATTGCGTCGGCAACGTTGACGGGCATTTCCACAACTGATTTTACAGCCACTGTTTACAGCAGGTTGGGTAGCAATCCCAGCACGACATTAGTAGACAGTACAACCTTAAGTGTTTTGGCACCAAAACGGAGGGTTAGCCTGTCGAGTGCAGATGAAGAGCTACTCAGAAACAATCTCGATTACACTACACTAACAGCTTTGGTTCGAGATAATAATCTTGAACCGCTGAGTGACGCGTCTGTTGAGTGGGCACTTATAGGTGGAACACCAAGCGGTGTAGCACTCTCAGGGAGTATCACTAGAACTGATAATGAAGGACTAACAACTGTTAGATTAACAGGTGATGCAAGCGGCATTGACGCAACAGCGACAATTCAGGCGACTGTTGGAGATTCCTCCAATACATATAGCGTTGCGCTTAATGGTGTAGTCCTTTCTCTTGATGCAACCAGACTTGAAATAACTGCGAACAAAGTTGATACGACTTGGGTTGAAGCTACGCTCAAAGAGTATACCGCGAATCGTGGAGTTGCTGGCGAGACAATTCGATTTTCATCCACCTTGGGTACCATTCAAGGGTCAGCGGTGACGGATGACAACGGTAAAGCAAAAGTCTTGCTGACAGCTGGTGATACTCTCGGGGTGGCTCTGGTGATGGCATACAATGGCCCTCTCTCTTCAGGGATACAGGACACAGTATCAGTGGCCTTTAGTACTGCAGTTGCTGCAACAATTGAATTGTCTAGCCCGCCCGTACACTTACAACCACTGGGAACAGGTGGCATATCAACGGCTCCGATAACTGCCAGAGTGCTTGATATCAACAACCAGCCTGTCCCATCAAGAATACAGGTTGAATTCCAGCTTTTCCCCTCGGTGGCAGGTACGTTTGAAGGTGGTGCACAAATAGACACCGTCACCACTAATGATAGTGGATTGGCAGTAATCAACTTCCAGAGTGGTACTGTAGCTACGCCAGTAACAATAACTGCCAGAGTTCTTGGCACTTCAGTTGAGAGCAGTAATGCAATTCTCACCGTTTCAGCTGGGCCAGTTGCTCATGTGAGTATTGCTGTAACACCAATCTCCTGGAACGATGATGGCTATTATGAGAGGGAACTGCATGGCACCGTTACTGACACTTTCAGTAATGCAATAAAGGATCAGATCATTGTATGGACTGGTGAACCTGACTCACTTAAGAATGCTGTTGTTGCATATTTGCAGGAGGAGTCGACAACTGATGAAACCGGGGTTGCTCACAGTCTTCTCGTTTACAAGAGAGGTGAAGAAACAACGTCATTTACGCTTTATGCCACTGCAGAGAACGTTCAGGAGTCAAGGGTTTTAGGAGGCGGTTCAATTACAATAACCAGCACTCCAACCACACTCTTGAGGGACGGCCTCGATACGGCATCTCTTAGTGCAACTTTGGGTGATATGTTTGGCACTAAGGTTGGACTGGTTTTTATCAACTGGTCTAATCCGTCAGGTATTGGAACATTAGCTTACTCCGCAACATTTACTGACTTGAATGGAGACCCTGACGGTTCGAACATCTACCAAAGCGATGCTAGAACAACAGATACTACGGTTACGATACAAGCATCCTATGGTGCAACAATCACCAGGGATGCAACGTTCAACTTGACTGGTGTGTCGTTGGATATCTCTGCATCGCCCGATACTTTGAGCGCCAACGGGATGGCGAACTCCACCATATCGGCTCGCTTCTTTGAGACCACCACCCAGCGGAGCCTCGCTGGCTACGAATTGGAGTTCTCAGCCAAGTCGGGCAGCATCACAGGCAGTCCGACCACGGGCAGTGATGGTGTCGCTTCGGTGCTCTACAATGCGTCTTCCACGACCGGTATCGATACCATCATTGCGACGCGCGGCGGGATCGCTGACACCACATATATAGAACTGGTGAATTCAAGTTCGGCATGGATCGAACTTGAATCGAGCGAGACGAACCTGGCGGTGCTCGCTACCGGCGGCACCGAGATGGCACTCATCACGACGACGGTCTGGGATGACAATGGTTACCTGGTCCCGGCCGGGACCGCAGTGCAGATGGTGGCCTCGACAGGCACCTTCAGCAATGGCACCGATACCATTACCCATCTGACCGACACGAACGGCCAGGCGACCTTTGTCTATCAGAGCGGAGCGACCGCGGGAACGGTGACATTCACTGCCACCAGCGGAACGGCTACCGGCAGCGCTCCGCTGCTAACCATTTCGTTCGGCCCGGCCACGCAGATCCTACTCGGCAATAGTACAACGGTGACAGATCTGGACAACGGTTTCTCCACTATTACGATCGCTGCCCTTGTCTCAGATGTGTCCGGGGATGCAGTTGCGGAAGGCACGCAGGTCTTCTTCGAGGTCACAGTAGGCGGTGCTATCTCATCGATAGAACCGTATGCATTGACTGATGAAACTGGCCTTGCTGAGGTTACTCTCACGTTCCTGACAGCACAGAGTGGTGTCGGAAATGTTACAATCCAGGCATCGATAGGCGCAGTCACACAGACCCTGGCGATCAATCCATTGCCTTAGTGCAATACGGATTCAACTGATCCAGGTGTTTCGTACAACAATGCGGACGTGGGGTACTCCCTCACGTCCGCATGTTCTTTATTGGAGTGTGTCGACTTGCTGTCCAAGACGTAATACTTAGGGGTAGTGTTGCGCTTGCTACAGAGATTAATAGTGTGAACGGAAGTGGCGAACTGAATCGATGAGACGTGTTGTCCTGATAGGTGGGATTGTGCTGATAACCATCGCGCTCGTGCTGGGTGGCGCATTGGTGTATCTGAACAGCGCGTTCGGCAAGCGTCATATCCTCAGGCTGTTGAACGATACTGTCCTGACAGAGGCGGGCCTGAGGTTGGGGTGGAAGGATGTCCGGGGATCGTTTCTCTATAATATTGTTGTCGAAGATCCGTATCTCGTTGCAATTGATGGTGATACTATAGTCACAGCGCAAACCATGCGGGTGCGGTTATGGCCGTGGTCGGCACTCGAAGGAAATATAGAGCTCTCCCGGGTGGAGGTCGACAGACCGGTCGTCAATATCCTGGCCCTGCCTGACAGGGATGAGGCGGCCAGGGCGAAGCGTGCTGAGCGGGATACCTCGGGTACAGACAGGGAGCTGAGCAGCGGGTTCCGAATCCAGAATGTTGTGCTGCGGAATGGCTCGGTCCGCTGGGCCACGAAAGGCCCCGTCAATTCCGCGCGAGGGGTCACTCTACGGGGTTCGATCAAGTTCGGCGGCAGTGCGGACTTTCAGCTGGATGTGAGAAGGCTTCGGGGAGAACTCCTCGACTGGGATCTGCTCGTTGATGACGTGCAGGGGCAGATCATCCTGAACCAGGATTTTCTCTGGTTCATCGGAACGGAGATCACCACGCGGACATCACGGCTTTCGGCAAACGGCAACCTCGATCTGAAAAAAGAGCGAAGGGCCGGTAATCTCTTTTTCGACCTGCAGGCACAAGATCTGACGGAGTGGTGGCCGATCATCGGCGGGGATTGGGCCGGAAACGGTGCTCTGCGTCTGACAGGAAGAATGAGAGGGATTCCGGACGAGCCCGAGGTGGAGATCACGGGAGCCGGAGAGCTGGGCGGTGTGGAACTCACCCGCTATGAGGTGACCGCGCGTTACCGTCCCGGGGATCTGCAGGCAACAGTGACGGCAAGGGGGCCGTGGGCCGATACGCTCCACGCCCGCCTCTCTCTGAATCCCGACACCGGGCAATCACGGCTTACCGCCAATGCGGTGATGCTGCGTCTGGAAGACACTCCCGCCGGGTTACCGGTAATCGCCCGGCAGGTCAACCTGGAACTCGAGACGAACAGCTTCGATCCGGTTGTCGATGGAGGCCGGCTCACGCTCGGAACGACAGACACCGACCTCTTTGGTCTCGTAGCCGACTCAACGGCCCTTTCTCTGGAGTTTCGTGCCGGTGACGTGCACCTCCTCGAACCGTTCCGTCTCATCGGCAATGGTTTTGCACTGACCGCTGATGGCTTCGTGAGTATCGAGCGAGGTGCTGTTGATCTCGAAGTCGAGGTAACCACGGAAGAGCCATCAGGTATTCTGGGGATGGCGGGGATTGATTTCGATGGCGGGACCTTTCATGTGGATGCGCGTATCACCGGAGCACTGGATGACCCACACCTGAGGGGTGAGGTCACCGCGGCTGGACTCAGACGGGGAGTGGTATCGGTCTCCGGTGGGTCCTTCGATTTCAATGTCGCTCAGGTGCTTACCTCGAGAATCGGAACCTTCTACGCCTTTCTGGATACGCTGCATGTCGACCCGAATATCGATCTGACGGGAGCGCTGCTCGATGGCAGAGTGCAGGGTGAGCGCGTAACCCTGCAGCTTGTAACCGGTTGGTGGGAGGGGGGGGACGTCAGCCTCCACGGGAACATAGAGGTCGGCGGTGACAGCATCAGAGCCCGCCTCGACAGCGGCCGTCTTACACACCAGGAGTTGGAAATCCGTAATCTGAGCGGTAATCTCGCGTTCAATCCAGAAACGGGAGCGGGGCCGTTCAGTCTGATCGCCCGAATGGCTGAGGGGAACGCCCGGATTTCGGGGAACCGCGATGAGGATAATGCGCTTACTTTCGCCGGCGACCTGGAACGGATCCCGATCGGGCCGATCAGCCGATCGTGGCTTGACAGCAGTGTATCGATCGATGGCCGGGTGAGCGGCACGATGGAAGGTCGGATCACCGAACATCTGGATGAACTGAGTGTCGGCGTGATCGTTTCTGAACCGGCGATCGGGGACTACCGGTACAGGACACTCGAACTCGACGCGCGCTACAACGCGGGAACAGTACAGATACACGGCATCACCGTAACGGGTGAACCGGATGAAGATGCGAGGGCTGAAAGCGCGATCATCAGCGGGGCTTTCAGGCTGCCCGGAACACGTGACGGGGAGGACCCGGGGGATCTGAACCTGACCGCAGCGATCGAATTCCTCCGTCTTGACACCTTTGCCCGATATCTGGGTCGAACCCTTACGGGAACGCTCAGCTCTGAACTGACCATGCGGGGTTCATTCAGAGAACCGGACGTGACAGGGTCGATCCACCTGTGGGACGCACAGGTGGATACATTCGAGATCGAAGACGTGAAGGCGGATGTCCGCTACCTGGATGGACGGATGTTCCTTGAAGAGGGACGGCTCGTATCGCAGGGATTTGAGGCATTGTATTCGGGCAGTATACCTATGAATATCAGTCTGTTACCATTGGAACTTAATGTTATAAATGATGAACCGATCGATGCTGTGCTGAGGGGTGAAGGAACACCTGATTTCCTGATACAGCCGATCGGGGAGCAGATTGAGAGTGTCGGCGGGACAGTCTTTGCGGATCTCCGATTGTCAGGCGCCCTGTCGGCTCCTGCTCTGAATGGCTCGTTTCGCTGGAATGACGGAATGGTAAAACCGGCGATCCTTGGTCAGCGTGTGAGTGATATTCAGGTAGAAATCAGGCTCGATGAGCAGGAAATCACCATAGAGCGATTTACCGGTCGGCTTCCCTCTGACCTGAGACAGAAAGCAAACCTGTGGAACCTCTGGCATTTCTTCGGCATGGCAAAGAGGAAAGATCCGGGGGGGAGGGGGGATTTCGCCGTCAGTGGCACCGTTCTGCTGAGAGAGGGGAAGAACGCGCTCTTCAACCTCCATCTGGAAGGCGAAGAGCTTGGATTGAGCGACCCGACCGGGAGCGTGCTGTTTGTCGTTGATACCGATCTTGAGATGCAGACCAGAGCTGACAACACCTGGCCGACCCTTGGTGGGACGGTGCAGATACAACAGGGTTTCGCCGACCTTGGCATGCTTCTGAACATGATTGGGGCAGGGGGGGCGGAGACTGAGGAGGTGGTGGAGGATACACCAGGTCTGGAGACCGATATAGAGATAGAGATACCGGGCCGGCTGAGGGTGATCGGAGGGGAATTCGGCCAGGATGTGGAGATCGAGCTCATGGGCAACCTCATCGTGCGTAAAAACCCGACGGGGGCGCCCTATGTTCTGGGGACACTGGAGACGGTACCGGGGCGGGGACAGCTGACCATGTTCGGATACCGGTGGGCCGTGGATGAGGGGACGATTACCTTCGGATCGATCGAGGAGATCAACCCCGATCTGAACGCCCGGTTCTCCGCGAACGCCCAGGATCTGCTCATCTATCTCGATCTCACCGGCACCCTGCGGGAGCCGCAGACCCGGCTGAGCACCGCGGGCAACGAACTCACCAGCCAGAGCGCGTTATGGGAACTTCTGACGATCGGCACGATCGGCATCAGTGGTCAGAGTGGGGGACGGACGGAAGTTATCAGTAACTACCTGGAGCGGGCGGCGAGCAGGACCGTTCGCGGCATCCTGCCGGTGGATGAGCTGGAGCTGGAGGGGCTCGGCGGTCTTGGATCGGGATTGCTGACTGGAGATCTGCAGGTGAGTGTCGGCAGATATTTCGGACAGCGGATATACGCCAAATACGCGCGATCATTCGGGGGCCCCTCACTCTGGAGTGAGTATGGTGTAGAGTATCGGTTCTCGCGACGGTTCAGTCTCAGCGGTATGCGGGATCGTACTGGAAGGATCCTGTTCGAGGTCAAATGGCGCATCGATTACTGAAGAAGCCCGGAATCCCCTTCCTCGCGATCCTGCTCCTGATGGTGCCGGCCTCCGTCCTTGCCCAGCGGAGGGTGAGTGAGGTCTCTATTACCGGAAATACCATATTCAGCAACTCTGAACTGGAGAAAATGACCCGGGTGGGGTACCGACCGCTGTTCGGACGCAAGCCGACCTACAACATCCTCGTCATGAACCGTGACATCACCTATCTGCGGGGATTCTATCAGGATCAGGGATTCCTCTCCTGCCAGGTTGAAGCTTTCACAGAACCGTTGGGCAATGATCAGCTGGTGGTTCACTTCACGATTCAGGAGGGAGATCGCACGTCACTCTCCCATCTGGAGTTCAGCGGAAACACACACTTCACCGAAAAGCAATTGCGGGGAATGGCCGGTAATGTGCGGGGAGCGAGACTGCGAGAGGGAACACCGATGAACGCGTCCGCCATTCAGGCAGGCGGGCACGTAATCCTTCGCCGCTACCGGAATGACGGATTCCACTTCGCGAGAGTCCGTCCCAGAACCGGTGTCAGGGATTCGACCAGCGGACTGGCTCCGGTCATCTACCGTATCGAGGAGGGTCCACAGGTACGGGTCACGGGTGTTCGTGTGGAGGGGAACCGGTTCACGAAGGAGGAGGTCATCATACGTGAACTGACACTCACGACTGGAGATCTGTTGCATGAAGAGGAGCGCATCGAGAGTCAGAGGAGACTCTTCTCCACCGGTTTGTTCCGTACCGCGAGTGTCACGGTCGGTGAAGTTCTTGGGGATTCCACCGGAGCGATCCTCCTGGTGATGGTCAACGAGATGCCGGTCCATTACGTGGGTACCGGAACCGGTCTGGCCGGTGATCAGCAGGAACAGTTCGACCTCCGGCTCCACTCCTCCGCGGTCTGGGGACATCGTAACCTGTGGGGAACAGCCCGGGCGATGGAACTGAATGCCGGCGCTGACTTTCGAATCGATTTCCGACGGTTCGGCGACTCTGAACTCATTCAGAGGGAACTGAGCCTCCGCTATCTCGAGCCCTGGATATTCCGGTCGCGGATACCGCTCACCACACTGCTCTACGTGCGCCCGCGGTCCTATCCCGAGTATGAAACCGAGGAGTACGGCGCCGAGATCGGGGTGGCGAAGGAATTCAGCCTGCAAACCCGGGCGTGGCTGAATCTCTCCTTCAGGCAGGTCAGGATCGATTCGGCTGCGGTTTCTCAGGCACTCGTTCCCCAGGAACGGAGTTCCCTGAGCGGGATCAACAGCACCTTTGAGCGGGACACGAGGGATAATTTCCTTTCACCCCTGAGGGGAAGTGTGGTACGGGTCCGATTCAACTCATATATCAGTCTGCAGCAACAGAATCCGGCCTATACGAGCGGAGTGTTCGAGTGGGCCCGTTATCAGCTCACCGGTACAAGAACCGTTGTCGCGATCCGTACCCGCCTGGGATTGGCCTGGCCTCAGGGCAAGACGACAGAAGTGCCCATCTTCGACCGTTTCTTCCTGGGGGGAGCAAGTTCGGTGCGGGGACATCAGGAGCGATCGCTCGGGCCGACCGACAATGATGGCGATCCGATCGGTGGAGAGGCGGTGGCCCTCTTCAATCTGGAGATCCGGAGACCGAAGCAGATCGGTCCTCTCGGCCTGATCATTTTCGCCGATGCCGGCAATGTCTGGCGTGACATCTCCGCGATGCGCCGCCGATTCAAACTTGCGTACGGGACGGGGATCGGTCTCTTTCTCGATACTCCGATCGGTCCATTCCGGATAGACCATGGCTGGGAAGTCAAGGTTGCTTCAGATGGAGAGGTGACGTTCGGGAAGGGCGTTTTCCATTTCAGTGTGATGTATGCCTTCTGAGCTGATCCTCGCATCCGGATCACCCCGCAGGATGGGGCTTCTTACCCGGCTGGGTGCTGAATTTCGGCAGGTGGTGAGTGGCGTGCCGGAAGTCCATGAGGGGGACGACCATGCGGCCAGTGCCGGTTCAGCGGCTCTGGTGAAGGCGATGGCTGTCGCCCGCAACCAACCCGGAGCGGTTGTCATCGGAGCCGATACGATCGTCATCTCCGCTGACGGGGAGCTTCTGGGAAAACCGGAGAGCCGGGAATCAGCGATCGAGATCCTGATGAAGCTCTCCGGCCGATACCATACCGTGATCACCGGTGTGGCTGTCGTCGGACCGGAACCGGACGATGTTTCGGTCGAAGCGGAACGGACACAGGTCCTGATGAGGCGGTTCACCAGGGAGGAAGCGGGGCGATACGTCGCGTCGGGCGAGCCGATGGACAAGGCGGGTGCCTATGGCATACAGGTACGCGGAGCACTGTTGGTGGAACGCATCGAGGGATGTTACTTTAATGTCGTCGGGCTTCCCCTCAATCTGCTCAGGTCGATGCTGGAGAAGCACGGGGTGGTAACAGGAGAGTGGCTGGGGCCAGACTCCGGGCAGGGAACTTCTGACAACGGAAGGAACGATGAGTAACGGCTCGAACGGACATTACGGTTCATGGATCCGAAGCAGGCGTCACGACCGGGGGCTGACGATAGAGAAAGCATCAGCTGCCACGAATATTGACAGTCAATACCTGCGCGCGCTGGAAGCGGGGAATATCGCGCTCCTTCCGGAACCGTACATGCGGGCTTTTCTGAAAACCTATGCCACGTATCTCGGCCTCGATTCATCCGATGTCCTCAGGCGTTTTGAGGAATTCATCCAGCAGGAATTAGAGAGTCTCGATGTCCTCCGTACCACTATTCGGGAACGGGAAGGGCGCAAACATCCGCCGGACAAGAAACAGCGGAGGTCGGAACCTGAACCGGCAAAACGCTCCGCGGTATCCGTCAGAGAGAGACGCGCGACCAGGCCATCGGTCCATCCGCCGTGGCGGTTCTTCGTAGTGCCGGCCGCGATCATCGTGACGGTGGTTGTTCTCATCATGGTGCTTAAGCCTGACCGGAGTGCACCTGGTCCGGCCGGAACGGGACAAACTGAAGAGGTATCGGAGTTGGAAAGTGGGACACTGACCGACGATCGGGAGGCCCCGGGGGAGGAGATACCGGAGCAGGAGCAGGCGGTGGTGGAACAGCCTGCAAGGATACCGGATGAGGATGCCCTTCTGGAATTCTTCGCCGATGCGCTCGAGGATACCTGGATGCAGGTGATCGCCGATGGCGATACCGTCGTTACAAGGGTTGTCACCGAGGGTAGACAGGTGAGAGTGACCTTCAGGGATACCCTCTCGGTGAAAGTCGGAAAGAATCAGGGGATGCGGATGTACTTCAACCAGCAGGAACTCACCGATCTGGGACCGGACGGGATGATACTCTCGTTCATTCTGACCACTGAGGGGATGCAGCAGCGACGACTGACCTACCCGCCTGACCTGATACCCGATTTCCTGAACATACCGCCGGGACCGTGACCGGCATCTCCGTTCAGGTTGCCCTCCCCCTCCCTCTGAAGCAGACCTTCACCTACGCCGTACCGGACGCATTCCGGGATGAGATCGTGACGGGATCATCACTCCTCGTCCCTTTCAGGGGCAGGGAGATGATCGGATTCGCCGTTGAGGTGATCTCCGGGAGAGTCGACGGAGCTCCCGAGAAATTGCGTGAGGTAATCGAAGTGGTGGAGCGGGGCCCGCTCTTTCCACCCGACCTCTTCGCGGTGACCGGCTGGATGGCAGAGTACTATCAGTGCGGGTGGGGGGAGGTACTGGCTGCCGCGGTGCCGGAGAAGGGGGGCCGCAGGCGGAAGCGTGAGCTGGATGTGGAGAGCGTTCCGACACCGGAGGAACTCGAAGCAACGCAGGAGTACCCATCCTTTTCGCTGACGAGCCGGCAGGAAGAAATACTGGCGCCGCTCCTTTCAGGTCTGGATGAGAGGACGTATCTGACAGCGGTTCTGCACGGCGTTACGGCAAGCGGCAAGACAGCGGTGTATGAGCGACTGGTCGCGAGGGCTCTTGAACAGGACCGGAGCGCGATCGTGCTGGTACCGGAGATTTCGATCACTCCGCAGATTGTATCCCTTTTCAGATCACGGTTCGGGAATCAGGTAACGCTCTTTCATAGCCGGCTGAAGCCGCGAGACCGGTACGTTCAGTGGCGGCGGGTGCTCTCCGGGGAGGCACGGGTAGTGATCGGACCGCGATCGGCAGTCCTGGCTCCCGTCAGGGAACTGGGTGTCATCGTGGTGGATGAGGAGCATGAAACGTCGTACAAGCAGGCCGAACCTGCTCCCCGATACCATGCCAGGGATGTCGCGGTGATGCGCGCCCGCGAGGCCGGCGCTCTCTGTGTGCTCGGTTCGGCCACGCCGAGCGCCGAGTCGTACCGTAATGCGCAGGAGGGGAAATACCTGCTCCTGGAAATGCCTGAAAGGATCAGCTCGAGACCGATGCCCGCGATAGATCTCGTGGATATGGCCTCGGAACAGCATGAGCGGAGACGCGAGGGGACCGTGATATTCAGCCGCAGGCTCGAGGCGGCTATTGAGCAGCGGCTCAGCAGGGGGGAACAGACGATCCTCTTTCTCAACCGGAGGGGGTTCAGTCCGGCGATCATCTGCAGGGATTGTGGTGAGGCACAGGAGTGCCGGAACTGCAGCGTCGCGATGACCTACCACAGCCGGGAGGGGGAGTTGATCTGCCACTATTGCGGGACGAGGCGGCCGCCGCCTGAACTCTGCCCGTCGTGCGGCAGCGAGCACCTCAGCCATCAGGGACTGGGTACCCAGCGGGTCGAATCGGCACTGTTGAAGACATTCCCGGATGCTCGCGTGCTGAGGATGGATTCTGACACAACGCGGAAGCGCGGCAGTCATGGAAGGCTCTATCGTCAATTCGCCTCAGGGGAGGGGAATATCCTGCTCGGCACCCAGATGGTCGCCAAGGGCTTTCACTTTCCCGAAGTGACGCTCGTCGGTGTCATTTCGGCGGACGCGGAACTCCACTTTCCCGATTTCCGGGCCAACGAGAGGACCTTTCAGCTGATCGTGCAGGTCGCCGGACGCGCCGGCCGGGGTGAGGTCCCCGGTGAAGTGGTCGTGCAGTCGTACGCGAGTGATAATCAGGGGATACTCCACGCGGTGGCCGGTGATTACCATGGATTCATGTCCTCAGAACTTATCTCCCGCAAAGCGCTGGGATATCCACCATATGGCCGCATGATCAGGATCCTCCTCAAGGGGCGGGAGGAGGATGCGGTTCTGAGGATGGGGAAGGACGTTTTGCAAAGGTTGAACGCGGTGGTCCCCGAGACCGTATCCGTGCTGGGGCCCGCGCCGGCTCCCCTCTACCGGCTGAACCGGTGGTACCGGGCTCACCTGTTCCTCAGGGGACCATCAGCCCTGACACTGCGCAGATGCGTGGAGAGCTCCGGTATCGCCGAACTGAGCAGGAAGAGTGTGTATCTGATAGTTGATGTGGATCCGGTTGACATGCTTTAAATTGAAACGACGGTGTGTGAAACATCTTGACAGCGACCGGTTGATTTCTATTCTGGTGGGAGGCAATGGATGATGAATCACCTGATGCCTCTCACACGCCGAAGAGAAATCCCAAGCACTTTTTCCAAGGTTCGATAATCGGCACCCTTTACACGCGCGCCTTCGTATGTCCCCGGGCAAACTTCTATCGAAGGACCCAGCGGCTGAGCGCAACATCCCTCCAGGAGGCAGAGCCTTCACAGGACAGGTAAGAGGTTTACAGAATGGAAATAGCAGATCTCAAAGCGATGAGCATCGCTGAATTGACCAAACTGGCCGGCACCCTCGATATGGAGAGTTACTCAGGACTCAGAAAACAGGATCTGATATTCAGGATACTCGAGGCCCAGACAGAGAAGAACGGGAACATCCTCGGTGTTGGTGTTCTGGAAATCCTCCCCGATGGGTATGGGTTTCTCCGTTCCTCCGCCTACAACTACCTTCCCGGACCCGACGACATCTATGTATCTCCCAGTCAGATCAAGCGGTTCGCTCTGCTGACCGGTGACACCGTTTCCGGGCAGGTCCGCCCCCCGAAAGACAGCGAACGCTTTTTCGCCCTTCTCAGGGTTGAAGCGGTCAATGACTCCCCTCCCGAGGAATTGAAGCATCGAACGCTCTTCGACAACCTGACGCCCCTCTATCCTGAAGATAGATTCAAGCTGGAGAACCAGGAGGGCACGCTCTCCATGCGGATCATGGACCTGCTGACACCCATCGGTAAGGGGCAGAGGGGACTGATCACATCTCCACCGCGGGCGGGGAAGACGGTGCTCCTTCAGATGATCGCGAACTCGATCGTGGAGAATCTTCCCGATGCCGTGATGATCATCCTGCTTATCGATGAGCGGCCCGAAGAAGTCACCGATATGGAACGCTCGGTGAAGGGGGAGGTAATCAGCAGCACCTTTGACGAACCCGCCGAGCGACATGTAGTGATCGCCGATATGGTACTGGAAAAGGCGAAGCGGATGGTCGAGAACGGAAGGGATGTCGTGATCCTGCTCGATTCGATCACCCGGCTGGCGCGCGCTCACAACACCGTGGTTCCTCACTCGGGCAAGATCCTGAGTGGTGGTGTCGACGCGAACGCCCTCCAGCGGCCGAAGCGGTTCTTCGGAGCCGCCCGGAACATCGAGTTCGGAGGAAGTCTCACGATCATCGGAACGGCCCTGATCGAAACCGGATCCCGAATGGATGAAGTGATCTTCGAGGAGTTCAAGGGAACCGGCAACATGGAGCTGGTCCTCGACAGGCGCCTGGCCGATCGTCGGATCTGGCCCGCCATCGATGTGAACCGTTCCGGAACCCGGAAAGAAGAATTATTGTTATCGGAGAAGGAACTGGGCCGTGTATGGATCCTGCGGAAGTTCCTGAACGAGATGAATCCGGTTGAGGGGATGGAATTCCTCTGTGAGAAGATGGCACATACCAAGACAAACGATGAATTCCTGGACACGATGATTCAGTAGGAACCTTGTTCCGGTCACGGCGTCGAGACCATACATTGAGCATCAAGAGGCAGGATCAGATGAAACCAGACATACATCCAGAATATCACGAGATAACCGTGGCATGCGTCTGCGGCAATACGTTCACGACTCGATCGACCTCCAGGAAGGTCGATCTGGAGATCTGTTCGGCGTGCCACCCGTTCTACACCGGCAAGCAGAAGCTCGTTGACACCGCCGGTCGTGTTGAGCGGTTCCGCAAGCGGTACGCCCAGGCTGAATTGTTGAGTGGAAAAGCCAAGGGGAAGGGAACCAAGTCTGACAAGTGAAGCCTGCCGCCGGGCTCGAATTCCGGGTGATGGGCTGCTGGCTGAGGCGGCCCATCACCCTTTTTATTATGAGGGTTGTATACGATGACGTTTGAAACACTGGCAGATGTGGAGATAAGGCTGGAGGAGCTGTATCTCCTGCTGGCAGATACTGAAGTCATCACCAATGCCGACCGGATCAGGGATGTGGGTCGGGAACACCGGACCGTGGAGGGAATTGTCAGAGTCTGGCGGGAACTTGACGCGGTTCGCGGCGGAGTGGAAGAGGCACAGGAGATCATCCGGGAGAACGTCGATGAGGAGCTCGTGGAGCTGGCCAGGAGCGAAATCGCTGAGGATGAAAACCGGATGGAAGAGCTCGAAACGGAACTCCGAGCGCTCCTGATCCCCCGCGATCCCGACGATTCGAGGAACACGATCGTGGAGATACGCGCGGGCACCGGTGGAGAGGAGGCGGGCCTCTTTGCGGCCGATCTGTTCCGCATGTACTCCCGATACGCGGAGAAGCAGGGCTGGAAGGTCGAATTCATGAGCGGCACGCCATCAGAGCTGGGTGGATTCAAGGAGATCATCTTCCTGGTTTCAGGTGAGGACGTGTACGGAAAGCTGCGCTACGAGAGCGGTGTTCACCGGGTACAGAGGGTTCCGGAGACCGAGACCCAGGGCAGGATCCATACCTCCGCCGCGTCGGTAGTCGTATTGCTTGAGGCGAAGGAAGTGGAGGTGGCTCTCGATCCTGAAGAGCTGCGTATCGATGTGTACCGGTCATCAGGACCGGGAGGCCAGAGCGTGAATACGACTGATTCCGCCGTTCGCGTCACACACCTGCCGACCGGTCTGGTGGTGAGCTGTCAGGATGAGAAGAGCCAGCACAAGAACAAGGCGAAAGCGCTGAAGATCCTGAGATCGCGTCTACTCGAACTCCGCCGGAAGGAACAGGCGGACCAAGAAGCCGCCAAGAGGCGGAACATGGTGGCCGGAGGGGATCGGTCGGCCAAGATACGGACGTATAATTTTCCACAGAACCGGGTGACCGATCACCGGATCAAGCTTACGCTTCACGCCCTGCAAGAGATACTTGAAGGTGACCTTGATGAAGTGATCGAGGCTGTCAGACTGGCCGGGAGCACCATCAATCCGGCTGTGTTGAGGAAAGGATAAGGGGAGTGACAGCCGTTGTATCGACAGCTCTGAGACTTCTTCTGGAGAATACCTCTGAACGTCTGGCCGGGGCCGGGATCGAGGTACCGGGCATTGAGGCCGAAGGACTCCTCTCCGCAGCACTCGGCGATGTGCCGCGCCACATGCTCTATCAGGAGGAACGGGAGATAACGGCGGAAGAGGCCGAACTCCTGGAGGAATACATCTCCCGAAGACTCGAGGGAGAACCACTGCAATACATCACCGGTGAAGCCGCGTTCAGATTGTTGACCCTCAAGATCGACCGCAGAGCGCTGATACCCCGGCCCGAGACCGAGGGACTCGTTGGGGTGGTCCTCAGACTCATGGGATCGAACAGACAGGCACTGGTTCTCGATGCCGGTACGGGGAGCGGCGCCATCGCGCTCTCGCTCGCGATGGAGTGCCCCCTGTGGGGCATTCTGGCCGCAGATATCAGCCCCGCGGCGCTTGAGCTGGCCCGCGAAAATGCAGACAGGTATGACGTGGGGCAGATTCAGTGGTTGGAGGCAGATATTACCAGGCTCGACTTCTGGCGCCATCTTCCCCCTCTCGATCTTGTCGCAAGCAACCCCCCATATGTAACAGATGCCGAATGGCGGGATCTGCCGCGCGAGATACACGACTATGAACCGAAGGGGGCTCTGGTTGCGGGACCCCGTGGTCTCGATGTCATCTCAGCGTTGCTTGATGGGGCCTCGATGCGTGTCAAACCGGGTGGGCTCATCGTTATCGAGATCGGCGAGACACAGGAAGAGGCGGTGACCGAGCTGGCCCGGATGCGCGGGCTGGTCGACGTGCGAGTGGCACCCGACTTCTCCGCCCGGCCCCGGTACCTGATAGCGTTACAGAAGAGGAATACCGGCTGATGGACGAATTCCACATCCGGGGCGGGATCAGGCTGGAGGGAGAGGTTCCGGTGGGAGGGGCCAAGAACGCCGCCCTGCCGATACTGATCGCGGCTCTCCTTGTCGAGGAGGGGGAGAGCGTCATCAGGAATGTACCCGATCTCCGGGACATCCATACCTGCCTCGAGGTGCTGGAACATCTGGGGGTGGAGAGTGAGTTCGATTCAGAGCAATCGACCGTTCGAATCGATGCGTCGCGTCTGACCGGCATTGAGGCGCCATATGAGCTGGTCCAGCAGATGAGAGCATCTTTCCTCGTCATGGGCCCGCTGCTGGCCCGCATGGGCCAGGCCAGGATCAGCCTCCCCGGCGGATGCGCCATCGGTTCCCGACCCGTGGATCAGCACCGGAAGGCCTTCAGGGCGATGGGTGCCAGATTCGAGGACGAGGGCGGTTACATGGTCGGGTCGGCTGATCCACTTCGCGGAGCCACGCTCTTTTTCGACCGTCCCAGCCATACAGGCACCGAGAACGTGATCATGGGCGCGGTGCTTGCCGAAGGGACGACCACCATCGTCAACGCCGCCTGCGATCCCGAGGTAAGTGATCTGGTGCAGTCGCTGAAATCCGCAGGCGCAATCATCGAGGGGGAGGGCAGTGCGGAGATAACCATCGAAGGGGTGAAGGCACTGCGGCCACTCGACTATACCGTTATGACCGACCGGCTGGAAGCGGCCACATTCCTGATCGCGGGTGCCATTACGGGCGGACGCGTCACGGTAACGGGCGCCCGGCCTGAGGATCTTCGCCTGGTGCTTGCCAAACTCGAGGAGATGGGTGTCGAGATAGAGATAACCGAAGATACCATTACGGCCGGCCTCAGCAGCAGGCTGAAGCCCACGGACATCACGACGTATCCCTTTCCGGGTTTCCCGACCGATCTGCAGGCCGCGATCATGGCGCTGGCGAGTGTGGCGGATGGCACGAGTGTGATCCGGGAGACGGTCTTTGAGGACCGGTTCCTCCATGTCGCCGAAATGGTACGTCTCGGCGCGGAGATCCGCACCGTGGGTGATGAAGCCACGATCATCGGTGTGGAGAGCCTGTCGGGCGCGTCGGTGATGGCAAGCGACATTCGCGCCGGTGCCGGCCTGGTCCTGGCCTGCCTCGCGGCTCAAGGGGAATCGGTTGTTACGAGGGTCTACCATATCGACAGAGGGTATGAGCATTTCGAGGACCGCCTGCGCTCTCTCGGAGCCAGGATAGTGCGGGAGGGATAACAGCCCGGTGAGTACACCACCCTTCGTCCATCTGCATGTCCACAGCCAGTACTCCCTGCTCGATGGTGCCTGCAGGACCGAGGATATGGTGGCCGAGGCTGACGCGCTGGGGATGGAAGCGCTGGCGCTGACCGATCACGGAGTACTCTTCGGGGCGATTGAGTTCTACAAGAACGCGATGGCCGCAGACGTCAAACCGATCATCGGTTGTGAAGTGTACGTGGCGCCCGGGGATCGGCGGGACAAACGCCCCCGGCAAGGGGAAAAGTCATACCACCTCATTCTGCTGGCCCGGGATCAGACCGGGTACCAGAACCTGATGTACCTCTCCAGCATGGGCTTTATCGAAGGATTCTACTACCGACCCCGTGTCGACAAAGCACTGCTGCGGGAACGGAGTGAGGGTCTCATCGCCTGTTCCTCCTGTCTGCAGGGCGAGGTTTCGATACACAACGTGCAGGGAAGGGCGAAAGAGGCCAAGAGGGCGGCGCTGGAGTACCAGGAGATCTTCGGGGAGGGCAATTTCTTCCTCGAGATCCAGAACCACGACCTGGAGGAGGAGAAGCGGGACATCGACGCCATGATCTCCCTGTCGAGGGAACTCGATATCCCCCTCGTGGCGACGAACGATGTCCATTTCATGAAGCCTGAGCACGCGGAGAGTCATGAGGTGCTCCTCTGTGTTCAGACGGGAAAGACCCTGCTCGATCCCGATCGCATGCACTCGAACCCCCAGCTCTTCTTCAGGACCCAGGAGGAGATGGCGAATCTCTTCGCGGGGCTGCCCGAAGCGCTGGAGAACACCGCCGCGATCGCGAAACGGTGCAATCTCCTGCTCGAATTCGGAGAGATGCATCTTCCCCGCTACCCGCTGCCGCAGGGATTCAAGACACTTCCCGAGTTCCTGCGTCATTCAGCGTATGAGGGAGCGCGGAAGCGTTACCCTGAGATCGACGAAGAAATCGAGGAGCGTCTGGAGTATGAGCTGAAGACCATCGAGCAGATGGGCTTTCCCGGGTATTTCCTCGTGGTGGCTGATTTCACCCGTCAGGCAAGAAGTATGGGAATACCGGTCGGGCCGGGTCGCGGCTCGGCGGCGGGAAGCCTGGTCTCCTACTGTCTCGGCATCACCGCTATTGATCCGCTGGCCTACGATCTGCTTTTCGAACGATTCCTCAACCCCGAGCGGGTGAGCATGCCCGATATCGACATCGACTTCTGCTACGAGCGACGGGGCGAGATCATCCGCTATGTGGTGGAGAAGTACGGGGAAGAGAGCGTTGCCCAGATTATCACTTTCGGAACCATGGCCGCTCGGGCAGCCGTCCGTGACGTCGGTCGCGTAATGGGCCTGCCCTACAGTGAAGTCGACAGACTGGCCAAGCTGGTGCCGGAGGAGATCGGCATCAAGCTCAAGGATGCGATCTCGCGCGAGTCGGCACTGCAGGATGCCATCACTTCGGATGAGAGGTACCGGAGGCTGTTCGAACACGCTCGCGTGCTGGAAGGTCTGGCCCGTCACGCCTCCACGCATGCCGCCGGAGTCGTCATCGCTCCGGGGGCGCTCACTGACTTTGTGCCGCTCTACAGGGGGTCGAAGGGGGAAACAACCACCCAGTACAACATGAACCGCGTCGAGGACGTCGGTCTTCTGAAGGTTGATTTCCTCGGATTGAGGACGCTTACGGTTCTCCATGACACGACCGAACTCATCAGGCAGCACCAGGATGTCACGATCGATCTTGAAGAGATCGACCTTGAGGATCCCCGGACATACGAACTCTTCAGCCGCGGTGAGACGATCGGCATTTTCCAGTTCGAATCGAGCGGAATGCGTGATTACCTCAGGAAACTCCGACCCACCTGTCTTGAGGATCTGATCGCCATGAACGCCCTCTATCGCCCGGGACCGCTCGGGGCGAACATGGTGGATGATTTCATCGACCGGAAGAACGGCCGGAAGCGTATCAAGTACGATCATCAGCTTCTTGAGCCGATCCTGAAGTCCACTTACGGGGTCATCGTCTACCAGGAACAGGTCATGCGGATAGCCTCCGAACTGGCCGGCTTCTCCCTCGGCGACGCGGATCTCCTCCGTCGGGCGATGGGGAAGAAGAAGGCTGAAGTCATGGAGGAGCAGAGGGAGCTCTTCCTGGTCGGAGCACAGAAACGGGGTGTCGACCGGAAGATCGCCGAGGAGGTATTCGAGCAGATCTCCTATTTCGCCGGCTATGGCTTCAACCGGAGCCATTCTGCGGGGTATGCCATAATCGCCTATCAGACGGGGTATCTGAAGGCGCACTATCCGGCTCAATTCATGGCGGCCACCCTGTCGAGTGAGATGAGCACCTCGAACCGCATCGTGATACTGATCGAAGAATGTCGGCGGCTTGGGATTACGGTGGCTCCCCCCAATCTTAATGAATCAAATGAGAAATTCACAGTAACGGGCGATCAGACAATAAGATTCGGACTTGGCGCTGTGAAAAACGTGGGACATTCAGCCATCGGAGCGATCCTGCAGGCGCGCACCGAACATGGTGAATTCGGGGCGTTCAGAGATTTTCTGGAGCGCACTGACCTGAAGAGCGTCAATCGCCGGGTTGTTGAGAGCCTCATCTCAGCCGGGGCCTGTGACGGACTGGACGGCCACCGGGCACAGCTCATGATGGCCGTGGGCAGGGAGCTGGAGGGCGCTCAGAGGAGACAGGCTGATCGGGATCGCGGCCAGGTGAGTCTCTTCGAGCAGGGTCCTGACGATCAGGCAATCGGTGCGTTGAACGCGGCGCTTCCCGATGTACCGGAATGGGCCATGCATGAGAAGCTCTCCCGTGAGAAGGACGCGCTCGGCTTCTATGTGTCGGGACATCCGATGGAACGATTCCGGGACGAGGTGGATTCCTTCACCAGCTGCGGACTCGGTGAGCTGGCGGAAAGATCGGATGCTGAACCGGTTATCGTCGCGGGCGTCATCACCACCATAAGCCGCAAGACCGACCGGAAGGGCAAGCAGATGGCTTTTGTCGGCATTGAGGATTTCAGCGGCTCCGGGGAGACGATTCTTTTCAGCGATACGTATAAAAAGCACGCCGAACTGATCCTGGAGGAGAAGATGATCCTCATCAGGGGCAAGGTGTCGATCAGGGAGGGCGAGGCACCGAAAGTACTGGCGGATGAGATCATTCCGCTGGAAGATGTACGGAATCGATTGACAGAACGGCTGCATCTCCTGATCGTCTCTGATGAGGGCTCGGAAATGGCGGGCAGGGCCATGGAAGTACTGAGGAAGCACCCGGGCAATGTCTCGGTGCATGTACATATCGAATACGGTGAGGAAGGCCCCCCCCTGCAGCTGAGGGCCCATGAGATCGGAGTGAACCCTGTTATCGAAGTGCTCGAAGAGCTGAAATCATTACTGGGTGAAGAGAATGTGTGGGTCAGTACCTGACAGGAACGCCTCTGTGCGGATAGTGATCGTCTCTCTCCTGACGCTGCTCTCCTCCTGCGCATACTCCTTCAGTTCCGGTCTCCCTTCACATATCAAGAATGTCGCCGTCCCACTCTTTGCCAACGAAACGAATGAATTCGGCATCGCCGAAGAGGTGACCGACCGGCTGGTTTCAGCGCTTGTGCGCGATGGAACCCTGCGTGTTGTTGTCGATGAGAGCGAGGCGTCCGCGGTCATTCTGGGAACAATCCGGGTGTATTCGGAAGAACCCTTTTCATACAATCGGGAAGAAGAGGTCGACCAGTACATCATTCGTATCACGGCTGAAGTGCGATTCCACGACCGGGTGAAGGATGAGGTGCTCTGGGAATCGCCGAGGGTGTTTGCTTCAGCGACGTATCCGAACGAGGGGCCGGCCGAACGGACCACCGGGCTTAGTGAAGCAATCGATCTGGTCGTCGAGGAGATTTTGAACGGTATCGTTGCCGGTTGGTAACACATATCCGCATGAGTCTGGTGAAAACGACATCACACCTGATAATCGGCTGCCTGCTCGTTGCAGGGTGTGCCTTCATTGATCCGAACCTCCCTGATCTGTCCGGCCGTGCCGGTCCCATGACCGACTGGATAGAGACCGATATCTCGCTCGCTCTTTTCCGTCCGCCGGCCGGGTCCGATTACCTGCTCCACGTTCACGTATCATTTCCCCGATCGCGCCTTTTTTTCCTTCGCCGGCAGTCAGAGTCGGGCACGATCTGGCGGGCTCAATACGAATGGCGGGTCATCATCCGTGAAAGGAACGCCCTTCAGCAGGGAGGAGGCGTGTATGTCGACACGCTCGAACTGGATGAGGAACAGCTGATGTCCGACCCGACCGAAAGGGTCAGACTTTTTCAGCAGTTCGAGCTCCCCCCGGGACAATACCGGGTTGAAGTGATCGTATCCGACCGGCACTCCGTACGGAGCGGCAGAGAGCAGCAGGAAGTGGAAGCGTCCCCCTACCGGGAGGCAGAACCGGGACTCAGTCAGATCGAGATGCTCGATCCGGGAATCGGGCGGTATGAGAGCACCGTTCAGGACGTGCGCGAGGCCCATGCTGAAGAGGTGTTGTCGTCACTGCGGAATCCTGAGGACGCATCGGTTGTGGCCTTCCTCTATGAAACATATAAAATCCCGACCGGTTCATCGATCGTATATCGTCTCATTTCAGATGACGGTGACGAGGCGCGAAGTCGCCAGAGAGCCCTCCCGCGGGGCTCGATGACGGTTCGGGATACCCTCTCCACCTCCGGACTCGAGGAGGGGAGGTACAGCCTTCAGTTGCAGCTCGAAGGCGCCGGGGGGCTCTCTCTGACCGAGAGCCGGACGTTCCGTATCCACCGCCCGCTGCTGGCCTGGGGCGATGATCTGAAGACCACGACAGCACAGCTGTCGCTCTATGCCGGAGAGGAAGCGGTCGGGGCACTCGAAGCCCTCCCGGGTGCGGAGCGACGGGCCTTTCTTGACAGCATCTGGAGCGCGCTCGATCCGACTTCTGGCACCGGGAGGAACGAAGTACAGAATGAGTTCATCCGGCGGTTGCGATATGCCGACGAACAATGGAGAAGCGGATCTCGTCGGGGTTGGGATGTAGATATTGGTCGAGTCTACATTGCGTTTGGTGAGCCTGACGAGATTGTCGAGGAACGCCAGACCCGGACACCGGTCAGACCGCTCGAGGAACCACGCCAGGTCATCATCAGGAAGTGGATCTATCGTGAATCTGCCGTCACGTTCGCGTTCATTTATGAGCCTGCACGTGGCTGGATACTCGACCGGGAAAGATCGAACACGATTCCACCATACGGCCCTGATCACCAGGGAAGGGAGCAGTCCACCCATGGGATTCACACCACAAGACGTCCTCAATATCGTCAGTGAAAACGATGTTCAGCTGATCGATCTGAAGTTCCAGGATTTTCCCGGTTTGTGGCAGCACTTCACGGTGCCGGCATCCAATCTCGATGAAGGTTCTTTCGAGGAGGGATTCGGGATAGACGGATCGAGCCTCCGTGGATGGCAGAAGATCTTCGAGAGCGACATGCTGGTTATGCCCGATCCCGATACCGCCATGCTCGATCCCTTCTACAAAGCGACCACGCTGAGTCTGATCTGCGACATCTACGATCCGGTAACGAAGGAACGCTACGGCCGGTGCCCGCGTTACATCGCCAGCAAAGCTGAAGCGTATCTGAAGAGCACAGGGATCGCCGATACCGCCTATGTCGGCCCGGAGGCGGAATTCTTCCTCCTCGACGACGTGCAGTACGAATCCCGGATGAACAGGGCCTTCTATGCAATCGACAGCAGAGAGGGTGCCTGGAACAGCGGTCGGGAGGAAGACCCGAACCTCGGATATAAACCGCGACGGGGGGAGGGGTACTTTCCGGTTCCACCCCATGACAGCATGGCGGATATCCGGAATGAGATGGTGCAGGTTCTGCTTGCCATGGGGATCGAGGTTGAAGCCGCCCATCACGAAGTCGCGACCGGGGGGCAGATGGAGATCGACCTCCGCTTCGGTTCCCTGCTGGCGACCGCCGACAACATGATGCTTTACAAGTACGTGGTGAAGAACGTGGCCAGGCGGCACAACAAGACGGTCACCTTCATGCCGAAACCACTCTACGGGGACAACGGTTCGGGCATGCATGTGCACATGAGTCTCTGGAACGGGGATACACCGCTCTTCTACGGTGAGAATTACGCGAACCTGAGCGATCTCGCTCTCCATTTCATGGGGGGTGTGCTGAAGCACGCGCGCGCGCTGATCGCGCTTACCAATCCGACAACGAATTCGTTCCGGCGTCTCGTCCCGGGCTTCGAGGCCCCGGTAAATCTTGCTTACAGCCAGCGTAACCGGTCGGCGGCGATCCGTATTCCGGTGTACAGCAGGAATCCGGGAACGAAGCGGATCGAGTTCCGCTGTCCCGATCCCTCGTGCAATCCCTATCTGGCATTCACCGCCATCCTCATGGCGGGACTTGACGGGATCCAGAACAAGACCGACCCGGGAGAGCCGCTCGACAAGAACATCTACGATCTTCCTCCGGAGGAACTGGCCAATGTACCGGCAGCGCCCGCCAGCCTGGAGGAGGCTCTGGAGTGCCTCAGAGACGACCATGAATTTCTGCTCAAGGGGGATGTCTTCACGCAGGATATCGTGAATACGTGGATCGATTACAAGATGACGAACGAGGTCCTTGAGATGCGTCTGCGTCCCCATCCATTCGAATTCACTCTCTACTACGACGTGTGAACGGCGCTTTATCCGCATCGGTGCGGGAGATACGGGCCCGGTTCCAGGAGAACCGGGCCCATCTTGTTGCGAGACATAACCGCGGCGGCGGCGGCGGCGTTATCGTGAGGGCGTATTGCCGACTCGTGGATGCCACCCTCAGTACTCTCTGTCCACTCTTCTTCAGTGAGTCGGAAGAGATCGCGGTGATAGCCACCGGCGGGTACGGCAGAGGTGAACTGGCTTTCGGTTCGGATGTGGATCTCTCACTGGTCTATCTCTCTCCCGCACCGCCGGAGGGGATCAAGCCGTTCATCCAGGCGCTCTGGGATCTCGGCTGGGAGATAGGACACCAGGTTCTGACACCTGACCAGGCCGTGGTGCTGGCAACCGGAAACCGGGAAACCCTGACGGCCTACCTCGAGATGAGAACCGTCTGGGGGATGAACAGGATCACGGAGGAACTCGACGACACAATACGGAGCGAGTTACTCCAGCCGCGGCTCGACGACTACCTCGCGGGGAAGGTAAACGAACTGCGGAACCGGCATGCGCTCTCCGGTGACACCGTCTATCTCTCGGAACCCGATGTAAAGCGGGGGCCAGGCGGTCTGCGTGATATGCACACCCTCCTCTGGTTGAGCAACGCCTCGGGAGGACCGAGGGACTGGCGCTCCTATCTCGCGGCTCAGCAACTGAATGCTGTCGAATACGGTCGTATCCAGGGTGGATACGACCTGACCTGGCGCGTGCGCAATTCGCTTCATCTTCTGAAGGGCAGGGCCTGGGATCGTCTTGACCACCAGAGCCAATCCGATATCGCGCCAAGGGAGGGATATACGACCAGAGAGGGGCGCCTGCCCGTTGAACAGTTCATGCGGGATTACTACCGGGCCAGCTGGGAGATCTACGCGTTCACCGGCCTGCAGCTGGCGCGCGCCGGTTGGGAACCTCGCTCAGGCAGTGCCACGCCTTTGACGGTGCTGAGCCCCGGTAACGGTGATGCCGTTGAGTGGCCGACCGATGAGTTGATGACGAGGCCTCTTTCGCTCCTTGATCGATTCATCTCAATGACACGCGTCGACGCGCGTCTCGGCCCCGCGACGGCTGCGTTCCTCTATCGACAGGGAGAGCGGCTTGGCGGGGCCGTTCTACAGGCAGAGGGGCATGGCCGGCTCTTCATGATGCTTCTCGAGGAGCCGGGAGTCGCCTGGGCACTGCACGCCATGCATCAGCTGGGGATCCTGGGGGGTATCCTGCCCGAGTTCAGCAGACTCACCGCTCTGGTCCAGTTCGATCCTTATCATCAGTACACCGTGGATGAGCACACTCTCAGGATGCTCGATGCCCTTGAGACCTTGCTGGCGGTACAGGTTGAGGAGACAGGTGACGACAACTCCGGCGAGATGGAGCGGCGGATCGCAGCGGCAACGCTGGAGATCCCCCTCAGGGAGTGGTATCCCTCCCGCCGTGAAACCGCGATCCTCAGGCTGGCAATTCTGTTCCACGACATCGGGAAGGGAACCGCGACGGGGAATCACTCGGAACGGGGTGCGCGGCAATTGCGCAAGGCAGGTACGCGACTGGGACTTGAAGGTGCCGAACTCGATCTGGCTGTCTTCCTGGTGCGCCATCATCTACTGCTGAATACCGCTGCCCAGCGGAGGGATATCCGCGATGCGGCGCTGCTCAGGAGATTATGTCGCCTGATCCGTTCGCGCGAGCGATTGCACATGCTCGCGCTCCTGACGATCGCTGATCTGGCCGCTCTGAATCCCACCGTGCTCACTCGCTGGAAGTGCCGTCTGCTGGCCGATCTGGTCGAGAATATCGAACGGATGATGGCCGGAGAGGATCTGAGGCCGGTTGAAGTGCGTGACAGACTGGTCTTGGCGGATATCGGGCCTGATGAGAGGGAGCAGGCGATCCGGTTCCTCGAATCGATGCCGCCTGAATACCGGCGGGACGTCGAGGTGAAGGTTGTCTCATCAGACGGCAGGATCCTCGACAGGTTCCGCGAAGCCGCTGATGAACCGGGTGCCTGCGTGATGGATATCAGGCATGGCAGGGAGAACTCCGTGGTGACCATCGTCGCGAAGGACCGGGAACGGCTGGTGAGCCATATCTGCGGTCTGCTGGCGGCTCACGACGTCACGATCCTTCAGGCACGGATTTTCACCCGTCTCGATGGATTGATATTCGACAGATTCACTGTTGCCGACGCGGCCGGGGGTGGCAGGATGACCGACGAGCAGGAACGGTCGATAGTGAAGAAGCTGCCCGGAGTACTGGATGGCAGCATCGATGTCGAACGGCTCCTGGAGGAGCACCGGGTACGCTGGAGCCTGCGTGACCGGCAGATCATGGATCACCCGGTTCAGGTCCACCTCGATCCAAAAGCTTCAGACAGGTACACCGTGATCGATATCCGTGCCCGTGATCAGGTGGGCCTGCTGCACGACGTGGCCGCCATCATGGCCGACTTCGGGATTTCAATCCATCAGGCGTTCATCACTACCGAAGGAGAGCGTGCGGTCGATGCCTTCTACGTGACCGATCCTCTCGGGGCACCGCTCGATGCCGGTTCGAGCAGGATTGTGATAGACGCTCTCCGCGAAGCGCTCACGGCTGATCGATAAGAGGGAACTCCCTGTCAAAGAGAGCCCGAACCCTTTTGGTTGTTTCCGGAAGCGTCCTCATGGTCTCCTCCGGAATCACCACCGCCGGGGCATCATCGTACCACGAAGTCGGTATGAGGGTGATATCCCTGCCGAAATGAAGCTGGAGGGCAACCTGGATGCTGCGCAGCTGATGGTAGGTGTTTCTCAGGAGATCACCCTCCTCGGCGGTGAAGGTGCCCGAGGCCACCAGTGGCGGGATGAGATCGGGGATGTGGGCGCTTACCGCTCCCGGACCCCTCCGGGGCCCGGTGGTCAGACCGAGAGCCAGGTACTCGATGTCGGCCATTGCGCCCGGTGATCGCTTGACATCGAACTGCTCCTCGCGCGTTACCGCCTGACGTTCCTTTCTGACTTCCTCCTCCTGAAGTTGTCTGACCGATCGGAGCGTCGATCGAGTCTCCCGATCGAGCTGGAAACCGGCGAGCCATGCATCGATGACATCGATGGCGTCCTTGAGCAGGATTCTCCTGCCATAGAGCGGCTGTGTGCGCCGTAGCGCGAGGTATTCCCACAGTGACGCACGCTCGTTGAGATATGTCTTCAGGTAGGCCGGATCGACACTCGTGGGAGCCGAACGTCCCTCGGGCCGGAGCCTCATATCGACGGGGTAGGGGCCACCGGGAGGGGAGAGCAGACCGGCCGCACGTCCGGCGAGCTCCTGGATGTCGGCGCCGACTCCTTCGCGGTGCAGAAAGAGCAGATCGACGTCGGAGGCAAAGGTCATCGATCGCGCCGACAGCGTACCAAGGCTCAGCACAGCCGCCTGCGGCGGGTTCAGGAACTCCCGGAAGTGTACGCCCAGGAAACAGCGCATCAGATCATGCGCCAGAAGCCCCAGGGTGTTCATCGTCTGGGACAGATCACGCTCTCCCATGATGTATGAGAGCCCGGAAGCGAGGAATTCGCGAGTTCGGATGGCTTCAAGATCGCGCACCATCTCGCGGCTCGATCCGGCTCGGGCACGGATCCTCCGCAACTTGCTGATCCAGCTGGTTCTGTCAGCCGCAACCCCGGCCGCTCCGATGCTGAAGAGTCGCTCGAAATGCTCCGGGTGACGGAGGAGAAGGTCGGTGAGCAGATCCCCTGAAGCGCAGAGGAGCAGCATTGCCCTGCGTATCGATTCCTCCCTGGCAAGGAGCCGCACGTAGGCTCCCGGGCTTCCGAGACGTCGAAGGATCCGTTCGAGGTTGTTGAGGGCCCTGTCGGGGGCTCCGGTTTCAACAGCGTCTTTCAACAGCAGGGGAAGGAGGCCGACAAATGCCGCCCAGGAGTTGGAGCCGCCGGACCTGATAAGCAGGCCGGTCGCGATCAGGACACGGTGGCTCTGGGCCGGTTCCCGGAAGCCCCTCTGCCCGAGACGGGAAGCCGCTTCGACACCACCCGCCGGCAGATTCAGGAGGCTCTCCAGCGGTTCACCGGACAGTTCCTCACCAGCCCCGGGAAGCAGGGAGTTCAGGACCTCCACTACCGATTCACGTCTGCTGTGATAGCTCTCAAGAAAGTGATCCGTTTCCGCGAATCCCATCAGGCGGGCGATCGCCCGGCGACGATGGTTCCCCTCCGGCAGGGTGAACACCTGCCGGTCTTCCTGCATCTGGAGTATGGTTTCGAGCCTTCGAAAGAAGCGATAGGCGCCGTCGAGGCGGTCGGCCTCCACTCCGGGCAGCAGGCCCTCCTCTCTGAGGAGATGGATCGCCTCCAGGGTGGAGGGATGACGGATCGCGCCATGTCGGCCTCCGTACAGAAGCTGAATGACCTGCACGATGAACTCGACATCCCTGATCGCCCCCGGAGCGAGTTTCACATGCTCGGTCGAAAGAGCGGTACCCTCACGGGCACGACGCTCCCTGCGGAGTCGATGGGCCTCCTCTCCAGGATCGCGACTCGCATGGGTCGGGTAGATGAAGGGGAGGAGCAGTTCAATGAAGCGTGAGCCGCCGTCGAGATCACCGGCACACGGACGGGCCTTGATGAGCATCTGACGCTCCCAGGGAGCGCCCTGGCCCGCGTAATACGACTCCATCCACTGCTGACTGCGGACAAGCGGGGCGCGATCGCCTCCCGGTCTCAGTCTGAGATCGACCCGGTAGAGACTCCCCTCGGGAGTATAGCGGGTGAGAGCCTCCACCAGGGCCTCGATGGCCCGTGTCAGGGAGGGCATGATGCGGGCAAGATCGTAACCACTGCCGGGGGAGAGGGTGAAGATGAGGTCTATATCACTGGAGAAGTTGAGTTCACGCCCCCCCAGTTTTCCGAACGCGATAACTGACGGCATCGGCAGATCATCCTGCCAGATCAGGTTCAGCATGCTCTGGAGGATGAGGTCAGCGATATCTGAGAGCGCCCGCCACTCCTCCTCGACCTCTGAAAGCCCCAGTGCTGCCCGTGAACCGATCCGGAGCAGCTGCCGTCGCTTCAGCCGGTTCAGGGCGATCAGGGTGTCTTCAGTGAGCCCGTCGCCAGAGGATGAGGGGTCGAGATCCGCGATCGCTTCGACGGCATGCCGGTCGCAGCCGCCCCGATCAAGAAGCCATGAGAGTGAATCGGGTGAACGCAGCAGCAGTTCCCCGAGGAAGGGGCTCGAGCCGAGGATCCTCAGCAGGATCAGCACTCTATCCCTGTCGGTGAGCAGCTCGCGCAGCTCGACGATCTCATCGAGCCGCTGCAGCGCGGAGAGACTGAGATCCGGATCGGGGGAGTCGATCAGCCCCCCTCTGAGCGGACCCTCATGGCCGATCCAGAATTCAGCGGCGCGTCCGCTGCCCAGCCGGCTGAGATTCCGGGCGGCATCGGACAGATCGGCAAAGCCCAGATTCTCAAGGGGCGCGAGATTGCTTTGAACCGCTGCGTCATGCCGCAAAAAGGGCAGGAGCAGGGGATCTGGCTGCCGGTTCGAGGCGGAGTTCATACTGGAACAGTACATGCCTGCCTGGTATTACTGCCACTGGAGTGTCATGTCAGGTGACAAACGTCGGCACCGCTCGAATGCGACGGTTGCTGCGTGACAGGGCACTGATATACATGGAGCGCTTGTGGCCGGAGAACCGTGGAGATACACTCAGAACGTGTCACAACCCGGCTCATATGCACGGAGTACCGGCTGAATGAAACGGATAGAGGCGATCATCAAACCGTTCAAGCTCGACGAGGTCAGAGAAGCACTGGCCGGAGTCGGTCTCAAGGGTATGACCGTTTCTGAAGTGCGCGGGTTCGGTCGTCAGAAGGGGCACGCCGAACTCTATCAAGGCAGCGAATACCAGATAGATCTGCTTCCCAAGGTGAAGATCGAGATCGTCGTACCCGATGATTCCGTCGACGAAGCGGTCGAGGCGATCATCCGGGCGGCCTGGACGGGGGAAATCGGGGACGGGAAGATATTCGTCACCTCTGTTGATGACGCGATCAGGATACGTACCAGCGAACGGGGTGAAGCAGCACTCTAGGAGCCCAGCGTAACCCTCGCTGTCGTCGGTTTCTCCGACAGGCTCCAACCTCCTTCCTTTAAAATTCTACTTAACGAGCACACTCCGACTGTGTTAATTTCGCATGGGCGCTGGTGTCATGGCACTAGCTGTTGACGGGTAGGGCCGACTGAGAATGCGCGACCTCCTTTCATGCTACGTTCATTTCCGACGTAGGCAGACCGAAACGGATGGAAATGGCTCTTAACCTCGCTGTTCTTGCCTCTGGTGGAGGAACGAATTTTCAGGCGATACTCGACGCCATCAGCGATGAGGCGCTCGACGCCGAAGTCGTACTGGTCGCGAGCAACAGAGAGGATGCGGGGGCCCTCGAACGCGGCCTGAACGCAGGCGCGAGGGCGGAGTGGATCCACCCGGGTGATGACTATGACGATCGACTTCATCATCTCCTCGAAGAGACCGCGCCTGATCTGATCGTGCTGGCCGGCTATATGAAGTTGATCGCCGCACGCACCGTCCAGCGGTGGAGCGGCAGGATGCTGAACATCCACCCGGCGCTCCTCCCCGCCTTCGGGGGGAAGGGGATGTACGGGATGCGTGTGCACGAAGCCGTGCTGGAGAGTGGAACGCGGGTGACCGGTGTAACGGTCCATATCGTCGACGAGGCATACGATCGGGGGCCGATCATCGCCCAGATTGTCGTGCCGGTCCTCGATGACGACACACCCGAGACGATTCAGCAGAGAGTGCTGAAGAGGGAACACGAGCTCTACCCGAAGGTCCTTCAATGGTTTTCGGAAGGCAGAATTCGCATCGAGGGAGGTCGGGTTTACGGCGGTGAGCCGGACCCGCTTCTGAAGCAGGAACGGAGCTGACAACGATAATGAAGTCACAGGAAATCATGCCGGTACGCCGCGCACTGCTCAGTGTCAGTGACAAGTCGGGAGTAGTGGAATTCGCTCGGGGATTGTCGGAACTGGGAATATCGATCATCTCGACCGGCGGTACGCGCAGGGTACTTGAGGAAGCCGGGATCGATGTCGAGGACGTGGCGCAGTTCACCGGGGCCGAGGAGATGATGGACGGGCGGGTCAAAACGCTCCACCCGAAGCTCCATGCGGCCCTGCTTGCCCGGCGTGACCACGAGGGTGACATGGCGGCTCTGCGGGAACGGGAATGGGAAACAATCGATCTGGTTGCGGTCAACCTCTATCCCTTTGAGGAGAAGGCGATCGCGGAGGGTCTCGATCTCGATGGAGCCACATCCTTCATCGATATCGGTGGACCCACGATGCTGAGGGCGGCCGCCAAGAACCAGCGGGGTGTTGTGGTTGTTCCCGGTCCTGCCTGGTACGATTCCGTGCTCGAGGCATTACGGGCCGGTGACGGGGTATCGGTCCCTCTCTCCCTGAGACGTGAGCTGGCGGCAGAGGTGTTCCGGCTGACCGCCCTCTATGATGGCGCGATCGCCTCGTATCTGCATGAACTGAACGTCGCGGATACGGCCGAGGATCCCGAAAAGGTGGAACCGACCCCCTTCACAACGGTTCTTATACCCAGATTCGAACGGGTGATGATCCTCCGGTACGGGGAGAATCCGCACCAGAAGGCGGCTTTCTACCGGGATCCCCTGCGATCGGGTCCGAACGTGGCTGATGCCGAACAGCTGGGTGGCAAGCAGCTCTCATTCAACAATATCATCGATCTGGAATCGGCCCTCGGGATCCCCCTCGAGTTCGAGGAGCCGGCATGTACCCTGATAAAGCATACCAATCCGTGCGGAGCCGGAACCGGAACAGATCTGATTGAGGCGTACGAGAATGCCCTGGCCACCGATCCGCTTTCGGCCTTCGGTGGTCTTGCCGGATTCAACCGAACGGTTGAAGGGGCTCTTGCGGAAAAGATGGTGGATCGTTTCTGGGAAGCGATCATCGCTCCCGGCTATTCACCGGAAGCGCTCGACATCCTGGCAACGAAGAAGAATCTGCGGGTGATGAAATACGATCCCGACGGAGAGAGAGATCTCAGGGGAGCGTTCGATTACAAGCGCGTCTACGGGGGGCTCCTCATACAGGAACTTGATAGCGGATGGGTGCCGATGGCAGAGGCCGAGGTCGTCACCGAGCGTGAGCCGACAGAGGAGGAGATGAAGGCTCTCGAGTTCGGTTGGAAGATCATCAAGTGGGTCAAATCGAACGCCATTGTGTACACTGGATCTGACCGGACTCTCGGTATCGGTGCCGGGCAGATGAGCCGGGTTGACAGCGCTCAACTCGCGATAACGAAAGCACGGAGTGCCGGACTCTCCATTGAGGGCTGCGCGATGGCCTCCGATGCCTTCTTCCCGTTCAGGGATGCCGTGGATGCCGCAGCCGAAGCAGGGGTTACGGCGATCGTGCAGCCGGGCGGATCGATACGGGATGAAGAGTCAATTGAGGCAGCTAACGAACATGGCATAGCCATGCTCTTTACTCGAATGCGCCATTTCCGCCACTAGCAGAGGACCGGATCAGTGGGTTTCATGTTCAGAGAATTCTTTGCCAATGACGTCGGTATCGACCTTGGGACCGCGAACACGCTCGTCTATGTGCGCGGGCGGGGCATAGTGGTGAATGAACCTTCGATCGTCGCCGTTGACAGACAGACGCAACAGGTTCTGGCGATCGGGAATGAAGCCAAAGAGATGCTCGGAAGAACTCCCGAGAATGTCGTAACGATTCGTCCCCTCAGGGATGGCGTGATCGCCGATTTCGAGAAAACCGAGGTGATGCTCCGCGCGTTCATCCGGAGGGTGCAGAACAACCGCATCTTCGGCCGCCCCCGCATCGTTATCTGTGTGCCTTCGGGGATCACCGAAGTGGAGAAACGGGCGGTTCGGGATTCAGCGGAGTCCGCGGGTGCCAGAGAGGTCTTCCTGATTGCGGAGCCCATGGCCGCTGCAATCGGGATCGGACTTCCGGTTGAGATGCCGGTCGGCAACATGGTTATCGATGTGGGCGGTGGAACCAGTGAGATCGCGGTGATCGCTCTCTCCGGCATCGTGACATCGACGAGTATCCGCGTCGGGGGCGATGAGATGGACCGGGCGATCGTACAGTTCCTGAAGAAGAACTACAACCTTCTGATCGGAGAACGCACTGCCGAGCAGATCAAGATAGAGATCGCATCGGCGGTCGAGATCGATCCCCCCCTCGAAACGCGGGTCAAGGGCCGCGATCTGGTAGGCGGAATACCCAAAACCATCATCCTCTCCAGCACTGAGGTGAGAGAGGCACTTTCGGAGCCGATCTCACAGATCATCGATGCCGTCAGGATCAGCCTTGAGCGGACTCCGCCCGAGCTCGCGGCGGACATCCTCGATCGGGGCATCATCCTGAGCGGAGGCGGCAGTCTTCTGCGCGGACTCGATCAGAGACTCCGTGATGAGACGAACCTGCCGATCAATGTCGTTGAAGATCCACTCACGTGCGTGGTGCGCGGAACGGGGAAGGTGCTGGAGAATCTCCCCGATTACATGAAGATGCTCATGGGTGGGAGGCGTATGTGATCCGGCGTCCGTTGTGGAGAAGGGATTGAAGTGCCTCGCCTCGGCAAGCTGTTCCGCCACCGCTCGGATGAACTGACGCTCGCGATTCTGCTTCTTGCAGGCGCGATACTGGCCGTAGCACCCCGGACCACAACCGCACCGGTCATCCACGATACCCTTTCGACAGGCAACGCGATATTCGATCATATGTTCGGCTGGACCTTCGATCTGGCCAATATCTACCAGGAGAACGACGACCTGCGACGTCAGGTGGTGGAACTCACTCTTACCAGAAACCAGATGGAAGAGGTGCGTCTGCAGAACGAACGGTTCCGGGCACTGCTGGAATGGGAAGAGGAACGTCGTCTCGAGATACTCACCGGTGCCGAGGTGATAGCACACGGCGATGGCAGACAATCGTTTGCGGTTACCATCTCGGTCGGATCGAGAGATGGCGTGAGCCGGAACCAGGCGGTGGTGACAGCGGACGGACTGGTGGGAAGGATCGACCGGGAACCGGGCAGTCGTACGTCGATTGTGAGCCTTCTGAACGATCCATCCAACGCGGTGGCGGCCGTCGTTCAGCGGAGTCGCGTGCAGGGGGTCTTCCAGTTCATCGGAAGTGAAGGGCGGCTCCTCCACGTTCTGCAGGCCGCTGATGTTCGTGAGGGTGATGTCATCATTTCGAGCGGGTTGGGCGGGGTCTATCCGGAGGGGCTGCTGATCGGCACCGTCGTGTCGGTCTCCAACGATCCCGACGGTGTGTCGAAGAGGGTCGTGGTGGCGACAGCGGCGGCGCTCAACAGGCTCGAGGAGGTCTTCATTCTGCGCCTGGATGGCGGAGGATGAACCGGCTCTTCCGTTACCTCTTCTTCGGGCTGGCCGCCATGGTTCTCCAGACCTACCTCGTGCCGTCAGTGGGGATCGGTGGACAGCGGCCCGATCTGGTGGTCATCTTCGCGCTGACTGCCGGAGCCTTTGAGGGGTCGACAAGGGGGAGCCTGGCCGGTTTCCTGGCTGGGTTGGCTGTGGATCTCTATCATCCGCCTACCTTCGGAGCCGGCGCCATGGCAGGAACAGTGGCCGGGTATCTGGGTGGACGGGCACAGACCTTTCTCGATCTCGATCACGCGTTAAACCAGATGATGGCCTTCGCGGGCGCCCATGTCGCGCACACTGCGGTCTTTGCGATCATTGCATCGCTGCAGGGAACAGGACCGGTATTGAAACTCTTTTTCGCCAACGGTATCGGTGGGGCTCTGTATACCGCGCTGGTGGGGTCGGCCTTCATGACAGTCATCGGGCTGGTTCGCGGGAGGAAACACATCGTTGACAGGCGATGACGCGCAGGCAGGGCGCTGGAGAGCCTCGATGCTCTTCGGTGGATATGGGCTGGTACTTCTCTTCCTCTTCCTTCGGGTCGGACATCTCCAGATCGCCCGGCACGAAGCGCTGACTGCGCTGAGCGACCAGAACCGTCTCAGACCAACGGTGGAACAACCGGTACGGGGCAGGATATACGACCGGTTCGAACGCCTGATCGTGGATAATCGCATCTCCTGGACCGTTACGGTGAGTCCCCAGGATTTCAGGGATGATGGACCGGTCATTGCGGAGGTAGCAGATATCCTCGGCATCTCCGTCACGGAGATCAAAGAACGGTTGCAGAAACGGAGCGGGCATCTCTATACGCCGGTGCCGATCGCCCGGGACGTTTCCTTCGACGTGGTCGCTCAATTGAGCGAACGGAGACCGGACCTGCCGGGAGTCACCATCCAGATGGAACCGCGACGCCGGTACCCCTACGGAATGAGCGCGGCGCATATTCTGGGATACCTCCGGGAGATCAACGACACTGATCTCACCTCCAGACAGAGCAAGGGAGAGGATTACATCTTCGGTGACCTGATCGGCAAGGAGGGCCTGGAGCGATCGAATGAGGCGGTACTCAGGGGATCGAAGGGTGTCCATTATCTGGAAGTCGATGCCAGGGGCCGGACCATCGGCTACGCTGCTGATCGATCCGGCAAGCCGGCGATACAGGGCAGTGACCTGATCACGACGCTCGATATCGAGCTGCAGCAAACGGCAGAAGCCGCGTTCCATGATACGGCTCGCGGAGCGGTCGTCGCGATGGACCCCCGCACCGGCGCGCTCCTTGTGCTGGCAAGCGTGCCTTCATTCGATCCCCGTGATTTCAGCGGTGTGCTCGAGGCGGCGATGTGGGACAGTTTGAACAACAATGTGAGGAAGCCGCTCATCAACCGCGCCATCGCGGGCCTCTATCCACCTGCTTCAGCATTCAAGGTCGTCACCACCCTTGCGGGTTTTGACCAGGAGGTCATCAACCGGACAACGACCTTCGACGCGTGCGTACCGGGAGGCTGGAGACTGGGGAACAGATCCTTCCATTGCTGGAACGAGACGCATGGAAGACTGAGCGTCGTTGAAGCAATCGAGCAATCGTGTGATGTCTATTTCTATCAGGCTGGCCTGGAAGTGGGTCTCCGCGCCCTGAACAGGATGGCGGGGGCGTTCGGTCTCGGTGAGGTAACGGGGTTGAATCTCGCCGGGGAGGAGGCCGGCTTATTCCCCGACGCGGCCTATTATGACAGGACGATCGGGCAGGGCCAGTGGGTGGAGGAGGGGCAGGTTATCAATCTCGCGATCGGCCAGGGCGAGATACTGGTCACCCCTCTGCAGATGGCGCGTCTCACCGCCGCCATAGCCAACGGTGGAGCCCTCGTCACCCCCTACCTGGCGGCCTTTACGGAACGACCTGCCACCGGAGATCGCACGGCCATCAGTCAGTCGCCTCCGCGCACCATGAGTGCGCTCGATCCCGTCGTGCTCGATATCGTTCGTGAGGGGATGGTGCGGGTCGTTCACGGAGAGAATGGGACCGCAAAGAACGTGGCGTGGCGGGTGCCGGGTATCACCATCGCGGGAAAGACCGGAACGGGACAGAATCCGCACGGGGAGAATCACGCATGGTTCACCTGTTTCGCGCCGGCGGATGATCCGCAGATAGTGGTCACCGTTCTCGTTGAGAATGGAGGTGGGGGAAGCGCGGTGGCGGCGCCGATCGCGGCCGCGGTTCTGAAGGCCTACTTCGATGCTCTTGGGGGCAGCGGTCACGAAGGAGCCGGTTCGGGGCAGCTGCCATGACAGGCAGACGGGGAAGGACGCTCATACTCCATCGTGATTTCGATCACATCCTCTTCCTCTGCGTGATTGGACTCGTGCTCATCGGGATCGCGTTCGTCTATTCCGCAACAGTCGAAAACGCTCAGGTCGCGGCTCCCCTGCATACCCGACAGGCGCTCTGGGCACTGGCGGGGCTGATTTCGATCGTGGTGGCGGTCAGACTCCCGCTGCAGTTCTACTTCGGTGCGGCCTACCTCCTCTTTGCCGTTTTTATTCTCGCCCTCATGACGTTGCTCATAGTCGGGGGTGGGGAAGGTGGGCGGTGGTTCGCACTCTCGAGCGGGGTACGTATCCAGCCGAGTGAGCCGGCGAAGATTGCGCTGGTGCTCGCCGTGGCGCGCTATCTCTCCGGCAGGACCGTGAATTTCAAGCGGGCCCGGGATTATCTGATACCGCTGGGGCTGGCATTCATACCGTTCGCCCTCGTAATGCGGCAGCCCGATCTTGGTACCGCCATGATATTCCCGGTTATCATCATTCCGATGCTCTACTGGAAGGGATTGCCGTTCTGGGTCATCTTCCTGCTCTGTACGCCGATTTTGAGTGTGGTGACCGCATTTTCGCCGTACACCTGGGGTGTGGCCATGATCATTATCGGCCTGGTGGTCTGGCGGAACAGACTCAAGGCAAGCCTTGCCATACTGGTCATACTCGTCAATATCGTGCTCGGCACCATGACGCCGGTCGTCTGGGACAATCTGCACGATTACCAGCAGAAACGGATCTCAACCTTCGTCAATCCCCAGCACGATCCTCTCGGCACGGGGTATCAGATCATCCAGTCCACCGTGGCGGTAGGCTCAGGTGGTCTGACGGGGAAGGGCTTCCTGCAGGGGACGCAGACCAAGCTGAATTTTCTGCCCGAGCAGCATACCGACTTCATCTTCAGTGTGATCGCAGAGGAGACGGGCCTTCTGGGTGCGTTGATAGTCCTCCTCCTGTTCGCGGGAGTTCTCCACCGGACCCTCAGGGCCGCTGCCGAAGTCAGGAACAACTTCGCCGGGCTTGTTATCGCCGGTGCTTCCGGGATCTTCTTCGCGCATATCGTGATTAACATCGGCATGTCGCTCGGATTGCTGCCCATTACAGGGCTGCCACTGCCCTTCATCAGCTACGGTGGTTCGCACCTCCTCAGCATGATGTTCCTGGTGGGTATCGTGCTGAGCCTGAGGCTACGCTGGATGGAATACTGAGTGTACAGTACACCGCTCCGTAATTGCGGTGATGTATCGAGAGTGCCGAGGCGTCCAGCCGGCAAGGCACGAGGAGGAGGGATAGCGGTGGCTATCGCGACGAAGAGGAGCCGGTCGGCGAAACCGACGACAGCGAGGGTGGTGCTGGCGCCGGATGGCAAGGCGGTTGAGCGGAAGGCCCGGAGACGTAGCCGTTGCGCTACGTCGAGGACATTCCGCGTGAACCAACGCTGCCAGCCGGATGTCGGCGCCAGCCGCAGCCGGAGCGTTTCATCGGCAGGCTCCTTGCACAACGCGGCTGGTTGGAATGCATCGGCGCTTGAATGCCGGCGTAATTGCGGAACGGTGTACTAAATGTTCCCTGAACTTTTTCGGCTGGGCCCGGTGGTCATACGCAGTTACGGGTTCATGATGGCCCTCGGTTTCGGCTTCGGGGGATGGTGGCTCGTGCGGCGCGGGATGAAGAGGGGATTCCCCGCGCACCGGTTGCTCGATCTCATTATCGCGATCGTGATCTCAGGCCTCGCGGGCGCAAGGATCCTCTATGTGATCACCCATGTCCGGGCATTCTCAGGCGGGTGGTGGCGCGCGTTCTGGCCGCTCCAGGCGGATGGCACTCTCGGCATGCAGGGATTCGTCTTTTACGGCGGACTCCTCACGGCTCTGCCGGTCGCAATCTGGCTCACGCGGCGCTGGGAAATGGCGCCGCTCCGCCTGCTCGATGCCGCGGCGCCACCCCTGGCCCTCGGAACCGCTCTGGGCCGGATGGGGTGTTTCCTGAATGGATGCTGTTTCGGCAAACCGACCGATTTTCCCCTCGGGGTGGTATTCCCCGACGGATGCCTGGCAGGTTCCGCGTTCCCGGGAATCCCGATCCATCCGACACAGATCTACATAGCGATCGACTCTCTGGCGATAATGGTGGTGCTTTTATTGCTTGAGCGGAACAGGCGGATGTTTGACGGTGCAGTGATAGGTACGTATCTTATAATGATTGGACTGTTGAGGAGCGTGGAAGACCTCTTCCGTTACTATGAGACTGGAATGCGGGTATTTGCCCTGGATGGGGTGGTGGTGTCGGTAAATCACCTGATCAGTCTGGGATGCATTGCCGGCGGCATACTGATCATCCGAAAGTTCCGCTCCCATGTTCCTGCTCTACAGGATTGAGAAGGTGTAATAGTGTCATGCCACGGTTGCTGCGAGACAGGGGACAATAATGGTTCGGAGCATGACAGGCTTTGGGCGGGGCACATCGTCGATCCACGACGTGGAAACGGTTGTTGAGATCCATTCGGTCAACAACCGCTTTCTCGATGTAACGGTGCGGGGCGGCAGAGATGCCGCTTTATTGGAATCGAAAGCGCGAGGTCTGATACGGGGGCATCTCGAACGCGGAAAGGTTACCGTATCGATCACCTGGCAGGGGGAGCATGAAGGAGAACCGCAGGCGGACCTTCAGAAGGCGAAGGCATACCATGAGGCGCTCCTGAACCTCCAGGAGGAACTCAGCCTGCCGGGCGAGGTCGATCTCGCCATGATTGCCGGTTTCAGAGATGTGATCGGCGTCAGTGCTCTGGAACACGATGATGAGATGGTCTGGGAATACACGGAGCCAGCCGTGAGGGCCGCGATCGACTCGCTCGTAGAGATGCGGGAGCGGGAAGGAGAGACACTGGCGGCCGATCTTTCACAGCGATTCGACCTGCTGCTGGAATCACTGCACCAGATCGAGGAACTGTCTCCCGGGCGGGCTAAGACTTATACCGAGCGCCTGAAGGCACGGGTCGAGAAGGCATTTGACGGCATAGATATCGATGAAGACCGGCTTCATCAGGAGATCGCGATTTTCGCCGACCGCATCGATATCAGTGAAGAGGGAATACGTCTGAAGAGTCACATCGATCAGGCATGCACCCTGATGGAAGGTGTGGCGCCGGCAGGGCGGCAACTGAATTTCCTGCTGCAGGAGATGCACAGAGAAGTCAATACCCTCGGCAGCAAAGCGAACGATCAGGAGATCAATCATCTGGTGGTCGGGATGAAGGAAGAGCTGGAGAAAATAAGAGAGCAGGTCCAGAACATTGAGTGATAAAGGTTTTCCACTGATCATCAGTGCCCCTTCGGGCGCTGGTAAAACGAGCATCTGTTATGAGGTTCTCCGTCGAGTAGATGACGCGGAGTACTCGGTCTCTCTCACTACCAGGGAGCGGAGGGAGAAGGAGCGTGACGGAGTAGATTACCACTTCGTGGCGTCTGATGAGTTCGAGGCGATGGTCGAGCGGGGTGAGCTTGCCGAATGGGCGGAAGTGCATGATGCCCATTACGGCACTCTCAAGGCGAAACTGAGCGGCGCGGTGGAACGGGGCAAGGTGGTCATCCTCGACATCGACGGGCAGGGAGCCAATAGCCTGAAGAAGAGCTATCCCGACTCGGTGCTGATATTCATCTTTCCACCCTCCCCGGACGAGCTGGCCGATCGTCTTGCCGGCAGGGGGACCGAGGGCGAGGAGAGCATGAAAGCACGGCTTGAGGCGGCACCGCAGGAGGTCGAGAACGTCGAGCTGTATGATTATGTTGTTGTGAACGAGAACTTTGAGGATTCAGTGCAGAAGATCGTGCATATCATCGAGGCGGAAAGGTGCGCTCTGGAGCGTATGCGTTCCTTCATCGACAGATATTCAGCAGAATTCTCCAACAGAGAAGGAGGAGCAGAAAGGTGATCGAGGAACGGTTGAACGTTGAGGATTTCCGCAACACCACACGGAACATCTACCGGTCTGTCGTTATCGCGGCCCGGGAAGCACGCAAGATAAACAACCTCCGCCGAATGCAGGCGATCCATGACCCGGAATATATCGAACCGGATTCCAAGGTAACGACCGAGGCCATGACCCGCCTCATCGAGGGACGGGTGGAGGCTGAGGAGAGTGATTCAGACGAAGAATGAGGCAGTGATTTCGAACCATGGCACGGATCCTTCTCGGCATCAGCGGCTCGGTAACTGCCTATAAAGGAGCCGAGCTGGCGCGTGAATTCATCCGCAGGGGCCACCAGGTCCGGACGATCATCACCTCCGGTGGCCAGCGATTCGTAACACCCCTTCAACTGCAGGCGCTGACCGGACACCCCGTACAAAGCGACCAGTGGGAGACCGGAAGACCCGACGGCATCGATCACATCTTTCTTGCCAGGTGGGCCGACATCCTGATCGTGGCGCCGGGATCGGCGAACACGCTTGCGAAGCTTGCCGGCGGGATCGCCGACAATCTCCTGACAACGACCGCTCTCGCGTTCAGCGGGCCGCTCGTACTGGCTCCCTCCATGAACACGAAAATGCTCCTTCATCCCGCCACGCAGGCTAATATCGATATCCTCACCGGCAGGGGAGTGGACGTGCTGGATTGCGAGGAGGGCGATCTGGCGTGTGGTGAGACCGGTCCGGGCAGGATGATGGAACCGGGCCGAATCGCCGACCGCGTGGAGGCTCGGCTCGCCGAACGGCTCGATTACAGCGGCATCCGCGCGCTGGTCTCCGCCGGGCCGACTTCCGAACCGATCGATCCCGTCCGTGTCGTAACCAACAGATCCTCCGGTCGGATGGGATTCGCGATCGCCGCGGCACTGGCCGAACGAGGTGCTACGGTCCGACTCGTTACCGGCCCGACAGCCCTGGAGGCACCTCCGGGGATCGCTGAAACGGTTCGGGTGATGACTACCGCCGAGATGGCTGAGGCGCTCGATGACCGATTCGAGGAGTGCGATATCCTGGTCATGGCAGCGGCAGTCGCCGACTGGCGTCCCGCCGAGATATCAGATGAAAAGCTGTCTCGCGGCAACGGCGCGATCGACCTGCACCTGGTACCCACCGGGGATATCGTGTCTGATCTGGCCGCCCGGAAGGGCAGCCGGACTGTCATCGGATTCGCTCTCGAGTCGGGAGACCTCGTGGCTGGTGGCCGGGCGAAACTTGAAAAAAAGGGACTGGACGCGATAGCGGTCAATGACCCGACCGAAGAAGGGGCCGGGCCGGAATCGGAAACGAATCGTATCACGCTCATCCATGAGGATGGTCGCGTTGAGGAACTGCCCCTGCAGTCGAAGGAAACTATAGCTCACAGACTGCTCGACGCGGTCCACGCCTACATCCAGCGCAACCGTGGATAAAGGCGTCCTGCGCGAATGGTTATCTGACACCGGTCGGTTCCTCCGGCAGTTCTCTCGATCTGAAGGTGATATCCTCCTTGCCGCTTCAACGGTTTCCCCTGAAGATGGACAGGTTGAAAAAGGTGTGTCCCATCCGGAGAAGCCGGTGATGAGTGTCGGAGAGGAAAGCAGACAGATAGACATGCTATCGATGGGCGAACCGGCTCCCGAGCCCGAGGTCGTCCATCCCCCCTGGTACGGGAGACCACCGCGACCGGGAGTGGATCCGGTCGGGATGCCCGAATCGATGATCTGTCAGATCCCCGATGATACCGCCGGCAGGACGGAGTTGCTCACCCGGCTGGGCGAGGATCTCTCCCCCTGCCTGAAATGCCCCCTCGGGGAGACCCGGACCACGTTCGTGTTCGGGACGGGTAGCCGGGACGCGAATCTGATGTTCGTGGGGGAGGCTCCCGGACGGGACGAGGATCTTCAGGGTGAGCCGTTTGTAGGCAGGGCGGGGCAGCTCCTTAACAGGATCATAGAGAGCATCGGATTCACGCGGGAAGAGGTCTATATCGGGAACATCCTGAAGTGCCGCCCGCCGGACAATCGCGATCCGCTCTCTGAGGAAGTAGACGCCTGCGAACCGCACCTTCAGCGGCAGATCGCGCTCATCAGGCCCGTGGTCATCTGTGCCCTGGGCAGGATCGCCGCTCAGACACTGCTGAGATCAACCGCCCCACTCGGCAAGCTGAGAGGCAGGGTCCACCGCTATCAGGAAACACCGCTGGTGGTTACCTACCACCCGGCCGCCCTGCTCAGGAATCCGAAGTGGAAGAGGCCGACGTGGGAGGATGTGCAGCTCCTGAAGGAGATCCATGACGAGGCGGTGGCCCGATGACCGGAACGGGAAGCCGCAATCAGAACCAGTATGGCGGGGAACAGCGGATACCGCCACAGGCGGTTGAGGCTGAACGCGCGGTACTGGGGGCCATGCTGCTGGGAATCGAAGCGATCGGAAAGGCCGTCGAGGTCCTGGATGAGACCTGTTTCTATCGAGACGCGAATCGTCGGATTTTCGAAGCGGTTATCGCGCTCTATCAGAAGAGTGAACCTGTGGATCTCGTCACCATCCGCGAGGCATTGAAGAGCGCGGGGAACCTGGAAGCGGTCGGAGGCGAGATCTACCTGGCGGAACTGCTCGACGAGGTGGCCTCTTCGGCAAACGTCAGCTACTATGCGCGCATCGTCCTCGAATCAGCGATCAAACGGAAACTGATCGGGGCCCTCACCAGCGTGATCGGGGATGCGTACGACACCACTGAGGAAGCGGTCGATCTGCTCGACAGGGCGGAACAGACGATCTTCAGCCTCTCGGAGAGGCGGCTCAGAAAGGGTGCTCTGCCGCTGGAAACGATTCTTGAGAGCACCTTTGAATTCATCGAAAAAGCACACGAGCGGAAAGGCGGTCTCTCCGGAATCCCCACCGGTTACAAGAAGCTCGACGACATGCTGGCCGGTCTGCAGCAGGCAGATCTGATCATACTCGCGGGAAGACCGAGCATGGGGAAGACGGCGTTCGCCCTCAACGTGGCCCGGAACGTGGCGATTGAGGAGGGTGTCCCGGTAGCGTTCTTCAGCCTGGAGATGTCGTCCCACCAGCTGGCCCAGCGCATGCTCTGCTCCGAGGCGAGGGTGAACATACACTCGGTGCGGACCGGTCGTCTTCCCGCGACAGACTGGCAGAAACTCTCGATGAGCGTCGGACGTCTCGCTGATGCGAATATTCTGATTGATGACTCGGCCTCGCTCGGAATACTCGAGTTCAGGGCCAAGGCCCGCCGGCTGAAGGCTGAGCACGATATCGGGCTGGTGGCGGTAGATTATCTGCAACTGATGGCCGGACCCCGGGCCGAGAGCAGGCAGGTCGAGATAACGATGATCAGCAGAGCGTTGAAGTCGTTGGCCAAGGAACTCAACATTCCGGTCCTGGCGCTCAGCCAGTTGAGTAGGGCGGTCGAGACGAGAACGGGGGATCACCGGCCCCAGCTCTCCGACCTGCGTGAATCGGGAGCTCTGGAGCAGGATGCCGATGTGGTCCTCTTCATGTACCGACCGGAGTACTACAACCGGGAGAAGCCTGAATATCAGGGTCTGGCGGAGGTGATCGTCGGCAAGCAGCGGAACGGACCGACCGGCATTGTTCCACTCGTATTCCATGCCGATTACGCGCGGTTCGATAACCCTGCCCCTGAAACCGCGCGCGAGGAACCGGTATAGTGTACCGCTCCGTGATGACGGTGATGTATCGAGAGCGCCGAAGCGTCCGGTCAGCAAGGCACGAGGAGGAGGGATAGCGGTGGCTATCGCGACGAAGAGCAACGTAGCTGGCCGGAATGCTTCGTCGCTCGAATGCCAGCGTAATTACGGAGCGTTGGACTAAAATGAAGATACGACGCGAACCATTCCCCCTGCGGATGATCGAGAGATTAGGTGAAAGCCTCATACGGCTGTCGATAACCGTCGGGCAGGTCGTAATCCTTCTTTTCGACATGCTGGGGAGGTTCCCCAAGCTCATCAGACATCCCGGTCTCCTGCTGGAGCAGATGGAGATCATCGGACTCAGAAGTATCCCGCTGGTCGTCTTCGCGAGCGTGTTCACCGGGGCGGTATCAGCGACGCAGGCGGGATATCAGATGGAGGGGTATGCGCCGCCATCTCTGGTTGGCGCGGTCGTGGGGAAGGCGGTGATCCTGGAACTCGGGCCGGTACTCACGGCTCTGGTGGTCGCCGGGCGTGTCAGTACAAGTATTGCCGCCGAACTCGGAACAATGCAGGTAACCGAGCAGATCGACGCGCTCGAGACAATGGCGATCGATCCGGTGTGGTACCTGGCCGCACCCCGTTTTTTCGCCGGCTTCCTGATGATGCCGATGCTGGTGATCGTGGGCACTCTGGTGGCGATCCTCGGCGGTTATGTGATCTCGCATATCGTACTCGACGTATCAGCAGCGACCTTTTTCAACGGCGTGAAGATGCTCTTCTCCTCCTACGATGTGCTGATCAACCAGGTTAAAGCGCTCATCTTCGGCGGTGTGATCGCTCTCTCGGGTGTCTACTTCGGGTATCACACCACGGGAGGCGCGGAAGGTGTGGGCAAATCGACGATCAACGCGATCGTGACGGCCCTGGTGCTGATCCTGATCTTCGACTATCTGATAGCCGCGGTGATGCTCTGATGAAGAGGCGGAGCGGAAGAGTTCTGCAGCAGGAGGGTGGATGCGAGATCGTCATCGAGAATCTCGCTAAATCACTGGGAGGCAAACCGGTCCTCAGGGATGTGAACCTTACCATCCCGTGCCGCGCGACCATGGGTATCGTCGGGCGATCGGGGTGCGGAAAGAGCGTTCTGCTGAAACATGTGATCGGCCTGATGTGGCCCGATTCCGGCAGGGTTCTGATAAACGGGCGCGAATTGGCCACAATGAACCGGGAGGAGCTCTACCGGACCAGGCGTCGCTTCGGGATGCTCTTTCAGTCAGCCGCTCTTCTTGACAGCATGACGGTCGGTGAGAATGTCGCTCTCGGCATGATTCACGACAAGTCGATGAGCCGTTCGGAGATCTCTGATCGGGTATCTGAGTGTCTCAGTATGGTCGGGCTTCGCGGCCTCGAGAACATGATACCGAGCGAGCTGAGCGGTGGGATGAAGAAGCGTGTGGGACTGGCTCGGGCGGTGGCGATGGACCCAGAGGTGATGCTCTTCGATGAACCGACAACCGGGCTTGATCCGATCATGGCGGCGGTCATCGACGAAGTCATAAAGGATCTTGTCGAGCGCCTTCAGACCACCGCGGTGGTCGTCACCCACGATATGCGATCCGTTTCCACCATCTGTCATCAGGTGGCATTTCTGCATCGGGGGATTATCTTTGCACAGGGTACTCCCGAAGAGATCACGGCCAGTGAGGACGAGGTCGTGGCTCAATTCATTGCGGGCAGAGCTGACGGCCCCATCAAGCCACGGCTCTGATTCACCACGTTCTGCCAAGGAGTTGGTATGACAACATTGATCTACGCGCTGACGGCGTATCAGCAGACACAGCCCGGTCAGGCTACGGGAAATCCAATTGGATATTTTCTCCCCTTTGCCCTCATCATCGGGATATTCTACTTCCTGATCATCCGGCCGCAGAGCAGGAAGCAGAAACAGCACCGGGCGCTGGTCTCGGCCCTGCAGAAGGGTGACCGGGTCGTTACAGCGGGAGGGTTTCACGGTACCGTTCACGCGATCAATGAAGAGAAGGATATCGTTGTCCTGGAGATCGCGGACAAGGTTCGCGTGGAGATGACCCGGGCCAGCATTTCGAAAGTCCAGAAAACAGATTGAGTCCAATGGCCAGGTTACTGATACGGATCTACGGGGACCCAATCCTCCGGAGGAGAACCACGCCGGTCATCGAGGTCGATGATGAGATACAGACCCTTGCCGCTGACATGGTGGAGACCATGCAGGAAGCTGACGGCATCGGCCTTGCCGCCAATCAGGTGGGAGAACTCTGCCGTCTCATCACGATTAATTTCGATATCGATGGTGGAGAGGAGGGAGCAACGGCTCTCGTCAATCCACGCATCGTGGAGCGGGAGGGAGAGCAGGTATCGATGGAGGGCTGTCTCTCCATCCCCGAGGTCTGGGAAGAGGTGGACCGGCATGACAGGATCGTTGTCGAGTACCTCGATCTCGATGGGCAGGAACAGAAAAAGGAACTGGCCGGATTGCACAGCGCAGTGGTTCAGCACGAGATAGATCATCTCGAGGGGATACTCTTCGTTGACCATATTCCAGCAGTTCGCCGCATGATGCTGAGGGGGACGCTCAAGCAGATGACACGGAGCGTCAGACAGACAGCGTGAGGATCACCTTTCTCGGTAACGGCGCCTTCGGGATCCCCACCTTCAGGGCACTTGCTCGATCATCACATGAACTCGCCTCGCTCGTCACCAGACCCGACACAGCTGCGGGCCGCGGCAGGAAACAGGCCGCCACTCACCTGAAGCCGGTGGCTGAGGAGTACGGCGTTCCGATCGTGGAGATTGAGGATCTCAACGCCCCTGACACCTTCGAGCGACTGACTGGAATCGAACCGGAGCTGTGGGTTGTCGTGGCTTTTCCGATCATTCCCTCAGAGTTGCTCAACATCCCCCCGGCCGGTGTGGTCAACCTGCACGCGTCGCTGCTGCCAAGCTACCGGGGAGCCGCCCCTGTCCAGTGGGCGATCATCAACGGTGAGCGAACAACAGGTGTGACGACCTTCTTCATCGATACCGGCATTGATACCGGCGGGATCTGCCTGCAGCGGGAAGTGGAGATCGGCGCGGAGGAGAACGCCGAAGAACTCTCCCTGCGACTGGCCGACGCCGGGGCCATGTTGATGCTCGAAACGGTGGACCTGATTGCTTCAGGCACTGCCCCACGCACAGCGCAGGATCAGGCGTTGGCAACATCAGCTCCGGGTCTCACCAAAGAGGACGGCAGGATAGAGTGGAAGATGGCGGCCGAAGCAATCAGGAACCGGATCAGGGGGCTCCATCCCTGGCCGGGCAGTTACTCGTCGATCCACAGTGAACGCTTGCTGATCTTGAAAGTGCGTATCGCCACAGATCAGGAACTGCCGTGGAGAGAGAAGGCACACCCTCCCCCGGGCACGCTTGCCGGATTCCTCCCTGATGGGCTGCCGGTCGTATCAACCGGTGACGGACAGGGCCTGGTACTGCTTGAGATCCAGAGGGAAGGGCGCAGGGCCGGTGATGGCGCCGCGGTCATGAGGGGACTTCGTTGTGAAGTCGGTGAGCGTTTCGGTGATGGTGGATGAGATCAGGGAGAACGCCGTGGCGGTCCTGGTTGATGTGGAGCGGGGCACCTTTATCGACCAGGCACTCCAGGCACGACGAGCAAACCTTCCGCCCGACGATCCCGGTGCGAAACGACTCCAATTTCTGACCACCGGCGCCACAAAATGGAGAGGCCGGCTCGACCGGGAGCTGGAAGGTCGACTTCCCCGAGGTCTCGATAGCCTGCCACCCGCTTGCAGGGCCATACTCAGACTGGCTCTATTCGAACTCCGGCACGGCAGTTCACCCGATTACGCCGTCGTCGATACGGCTGTCGAACTCACCAGAAATATCGGCCTGCACGGTCTGGTGCCGGTTGTGAACGGACTGCTCCGAAACGCGGTGCGGGAGGGGGAACCCTCACTGCCGGATGATGCCGCCGCAAGGCTCGCCGTTGAACATTCCCATCCGGACTGGCTCCTCGGCATGATTGACGATGTGTACGGCTTCGGTGCGGCTGCCGGTTTCGCGGCCTGGAACAACCTGCCTCCACCTCTCTGGGTGCGTGTCAACACGGGAGTGGTGGAGATGGAGAAAGCGGTGGAGCGACTCCGGGCTGCCGGTATCGACACCCGGCCGGGGACCCTGATACCAGGCTATCTTCTGCTCGAAGAGGGGACGGTCCCCATCCGTCTGGACGGTATCAGGGAGGGCTGGCTCACGGTGCAGGACCCTTCCGCGGGGCTGGCGTCTCTTGCGGCAATGCCTCTTGAGGGATTCCGTTCGGCGGACATCTGCGCCGCCCCCGGTGGGAAGGCCACCCATCTTGTGGAACTCGGAGCCGTAGTTGAGGCTTCAGACAGTGATCCGGTACGCATGCTCAGACTCAGAGAGTCAATCGAGCGACATGCCGGAGAGGGCATCCGGACGGTGGAATACCATGAACTCCTCTCACGCCAAGGAACATATGACCGGGTTCTCGTTGACGCGCCGTGCAGCAATACGGGTGTTCTCAGACGTAGAGCGGACGCGCGATGGCGCCTCACTGCCGATGAACCCTCACGACTCGCAGAAGTACAGTTCGAACTGCTCGGGAAAGGGGGGGAACTGGTTCGTCCGGGAGGCGTTCTGGTCTACAGCACATGCACGATTCTCCCTGCAGAGAATGAAATGGTGGTGGAACGGTTTCTATCCAACCATACTGCGTTCATACCTGACCCACTCCCCTCAAGCGTTCCTGAGGTATTCGGGGCAGGTGAGGGCAGGGCGATCTCACTTCCCTGGATGCACGGCCTGGATGGTTCGTTTGTCGCAAGGATGAAACGATTGCAATGACATCGATGACGACACTCCGGAACAACAGAAACGGCAGCACCGATCTCGGGATGATCATGAAGACAGCCGGTCTACTCGTCCTGCTGCTCATCATCGTCACCACCTTCTTCTTCGGGGGCATGCTGCTCTTTGATCAGGTGATCATGCCCGCCTGGACCGATCTCGGTTCTGAAGTCGAACTCCCCGATGTCGTCGACCTTGACTTCTACAAGGCAAAAGGTGACCTGGCCGAGATCGGCCTGCAACTGGAGAGGATCGAGGAGAGTTTCCACGCGGTCATCGATGAGGGCCGGATCATCGAGCAGGTGCCCCCACCATACACCACGGTGAAGAAGGGCCGAACGGTGGGTGTCGTCGTGAGCCGGGGTCCGGAGGAAGTCATCATTCCCGATCTCACGCGACTGACGACAGACCAGGCCCGCGCGAGACTCCAGGAGTTCGGACTCATCCTGGGCAGTATCACCAACCGACCCGATGACGCTCCTGAAGGTACGGTGATAGACCAGCGGCCTACCGCAACCTTGAAGGCGCTCCGGAACACCCGCGTAGCACTCGTGGTCAGTTCGGGTCCGATCCATACCAGAATTCCGATCCCAAAGCTTGTGAACATGGGACTGAACGGGGCGCTTGGACGGATCCGCGAGTTGAATGGGCTGGTGTGGATCGAGTGGGTGGAGGATGACAGCCAGGTCATGATGACGGTCATCAGACAGATGCCTGAGCCAGGTATCGAGGTTGAAGACCAACCGGTGTTCGATCTTACTGTTGCGGTCAGAACCGGCTTCAGGCCGACCGCGGCGATGGTGGATACCGCCGGTATCGGAGCACCGCCGCCATGGATGCGTGGCGGCGATGTACCACCACCCCCCCCGGAGGAAGGACGCCGAAATCGTATTCCGCCGGAAATGCTGCGATGAGCATTCAGGTCGCGCCCAGCCTGCTCTCGGCAGATTTCTCCCGGCTTGCGGAGGATATCGCCCTCGTTGAAGCGGCTGGAGCGGGACTCATCCATCTCGATGTGATGGATGCCCATTTCGTGCCGAACCTGACATTCGGACCGATGATCATTGAGGCCGTGACACGGGTCACGACCCTGCCGCGTGATACACATCTCATGATCACCGATCCCGATACCTATCTCGACGCATTCATACAGGCCGGCGCCACAACGCTCACGTTCCATCTTGAGGCGTTCGAGCCGGCGGAGCGGAAGGAACGGGCGGACGCGATCCTCGACAGGCTCGGGGAAGCGGGTGTGGGTGGGGGAATGGCGATCAACCCTGACACACCCCTCGACTGGGTGATCCCCTGGCTCGAACGTCTCGAGAGGGTGCTCATCATGACAGTCTATCCCGGATTCGGTGGTCAGAAGCTGATTCCCGAAAGCCTGGCCAAGGTTCCGGTCCTCAGAGAGGAGATCGACCGGAGAGGCCTTGCGGTAACGATCGGAGTGGATGGCGGTATTACCACCGGGAACGCGGCTGAAGTCTCGATCGCGGGCGCGGACATCCTGGTCGCGGGATCAGCGATTTTCGGCGCGGATGATCCCGCAGCCGCGATAGCCGCTATCCGTGGAGAGGGGTAAGAAGCCGGTGCTAGTGCCCTGTCACGCAACAAACGTCGCATTCGAGCGGCGCCGAATCCCGACCTGCTACGTTCCGCCTCCTCGCCATAGCCACCGCTATGCCTCGTCGCCGCGCCTTGTAGGCCGGGCCCGGCATCACTCTCGGTGCCGACGTTTGTCACCTGACATGACACCGGGAACCCATTGGCGGTTACTCCGACAGGCTCATCATGGTTTTTCGTGTTGGAAATAGAGGTTTTCTGCCTACCTTTATAAGTCTACTGATTTTTCAGGCTTCGTATGTTTGATGCCCTCACTGCCAGATTAAGCACGGTACTGGACCGTCTGCGCGGTCGGGGGGTTCTGAGCGAGGAGAACATAACGGAGGCCCTGCGCGACGTACGGAGGGCACTCCTCGAAGCTGATGTGAATGTGGGTGTGGCTCGTTCTTTCATAGAGAGTGTTAAACAGCAGGCACTGGGAAGCGAGGTCGGGAAGGGAGTAAGGCCGGGACAGCAGATGATCGGGATCATCCACACCGAGATGATCCAGCTCCTGGGGGGTGAAGGAAAACCGGGTGAAATAGACCTGTCGGGGAATCCACCGGTCATCCTCATGCTGATCGGGCTTCAGGGTTCAGGCAAGACGACGACGGCAGCGAAACTGGCGGTACGTTTCAGTTCGAGTGGCCGAAAGACCGGCCTTATGGGGCTCGATCCTTACCGACCGGCCGCGGGAGAGCAGCTCAGGCGGCTCGCCGAACGAATCGATGTGCCGGTTGAAGTTGCTCGCGAGGGTGAGGATCCGGTCGAGGCCGGCATCAGGATCTCCGCGGAACTCCACGCCGCGGGTTCCGAGATCATCCTGGCGGACACGGCGGGACGTCAGACGGTTGATGAGGCGCTCATGGATGAGCTCGTCTCACTCCGCCGGAAGCTCGAACCACAGGAGACCCTGCTCGTTCTGGATGCCATGACGGGGCAGGACGCGGTCACGACCGCTCAGGCGTTCAGTGCTCGTATCGAGTGCACCGGTGCTGTGCTTACCAAGCTTGATGGAGATGCCCGGGGCGGCGCGGCACTCTCCTTGCGAGGAGTGACCGGATTACAGATCCGCTATGTGGGGACGGGAGAGGAACTCGGCGCCCTGGAGGTGTTCCACCCTGACCGGATGGCCGGCAGGATCCTGGGAATGGGTGATGTGGTCTCGTTGGTGGAGCGCGCCGCCGTCGACGCCGGAGGCGCGGAAGCACTGGTCGCGGAAGGGAAGAGATTCGTCGAGGGAGAGTTCACCCTTGAGGACTTCCGGGAGCAGATGCGCCGACTGCGGGGCATGGGGCCCCTGCAGGATCTGGTCGGGATGCTGCCCGGCCAGTTCGACAGAGTGCTGGCCGACCAGGAGATCGATGAATCTTCGATCGTGGCACTGGAAGCCATGATCGACAGCATGACACCAGAAGAACGTCGCCGACCTTCCATCCTCGATGGAAGCAGAAGGAGACGGATCGCACGAGGCAGCGGACGGAGCGTGCAGGAAGTTAACGCCCTCCTGAAGCAGTACTCGATGATGCAGAAAATGGCAAAAGCCCTGAAGGGTAAGGGCAGGAAGGGGCGGATGCTCCTTCCACCCATGTTCAGGTAAGGAGAAGAAGAGTGGCGACACGCATCCGGCTCCGACGCACCGGGAAGAAGAAGCAGGCATACTACCGCTTCGTGGTGGCAGACTCCCGGAGCCCGCGCGATGGACGGTTCATCGAGGTGTTGGGCAACTACAACCCTCACACGGACCCTCCGGAGATAACGATCGATGAAGAGAGAACTCTCTACTGGCTCAAGACGGGAGCCCAACCCTCGAATACGGTGAAGAGCCTGCTTTCAAAGAAGGGCATCCTCGCCAAACTTGCCGAGGAACGACCCGGCCATCCGCTTCTGAAGAGGCCGGTCAGGCGGGGACGCAAGGTCGAGAAGGCCCCCGTGGAACCGGAGGCGACAGAGGTTGAGGAGGTTCTCTCTGAACCTGAAACAACCTCGGTTGAGGACGTTCCCGCAGAGCCCGAGTCGACGGAAACGGAGGAGACATCCCCCGAGCCCGAGTCGACGGAAACGGAGGAGACATCTCCCGAGCCCGAGGCGGCGGAAGCGGAGGAGACATCCCCCGAGCCCGAGTCGACGGAAACGGAGGAGACATCCCCCGAGCCCGAGGCGACGGAAACGGAGGAGACATCCCCCGAGCCCGAGGCGGCGGAAGCGGAGGAGACATCCCCTGAATCCGAAGCCTCCGGAGAAGATACCGCAGAGGCGGACGGTGACGGGGACGATACCGATGAGACGGAAGAGCCGTCGAAAGAGTAGCGTGAAACCGGTATCGCTGCGTGCGGATGAGCTGCAGATGGAGGCGGACGAACTTATCGAGATCGGCAGGGTGGCCAAACCCTGGGGGGTAAAGGGGGAGGTAAAGGTCAGGTTGTCGACCGACGTTCCCGACAGGTTCGATGAGCTGGATGGTGTGTATATCTACGACGGTGATGAGAAGATCGCGTATTTCAGGATCGAGCATGTCAAGCACCTGAAGGAAGCCGTCGCATTGAAACTGGATGGTGTGGATTCCCCCGATTCGGCGGAGCTGCTTCGTGGCTTTGAAGTCTCGGTTCCGGAATCGGAACGGGCGGTACTGGGAGAAGGTGAGTTTTTCATCTACGAGCTCATCGGACTCGAAGTGGTGGATCGGGATGGAGAACTGCTGGGTGAGCTCACGAAGGTGTACCAGGGTTCAGCCCAGGATGTATTCGAAGTCGCGACTCCGGAAGGGGCGCGACTGGTGCCGGTGGTTTCGGAATACGTGAGCGAAATCGATCCGGAGCAGGGCCGAATAGTGTTGACACTGCCGGAGATTGAAGAGCAGGAGTAAGACATGGTGATCCATGTCCTGACGCTCTTTCCCGATTACTTCCGCAGTCCCCTGGAAGCCGGATTGCTCGGAAAAGGGGTCGCCGGGGGAGCGCTTTCGGTGATGGTCCACGATCTGAGATTGTGGACCCATGATCGACACGGAACGGCCGATGACTATGCATTCGGGGGCGGACCTGGCATGGTGCTGAAACCGGAGCCGTTCTTCGAAGCGTACGATTCGCTCAAGGAGGAAGGACTCTCCACTGAAGCGGAGGTCTTGTTGACAACGCCGCAGGGAGCGCTCTTTGATCAGGCCGCCGCACACGAGCTGTCCGGAAGGAAAGAATTCGTCATCCTCTGCGGGCGGTATCGGGGGATCGATGAACGGGTGAGAACAGCGCTGGTGACCCGTGAATACAGTGTCGGGGATGTGATCCTCAACGGTGGTGAGGGTGCCGCGCTCCTGATCATCGAGGCGGTGGCGAGGTTGCTTCCGGGTGCCCTGGGAGATCCCGCCTCGGCAGCGGCAGATTCATTTGAGACGGGGATTCTCGATCACCCGCATTACACCCGTCCTCCGGAGTACCGGGGGATGGCGGTCCCCGGGACACTCCTCTCGGGTGACCATGGTGCAATCGAGAAGTGGCGGCGGAGAGAAGCATTGAGGATGACGCTGGAAAAGCGTCCCGACCTGTTGCGGTCGGCTTCCCTTTCGGATGAAGACAGGGAGTATCTGAACGAACTGATGGAGTATGATCGGCAGTGGGCGCAAAGCCCTGAAGCAGATGAAGGAGATGAAAAATGAAGCGCCTGGAGGCCTTGGCTGCAATTGAGAAGCGAACAGATCTCCCGGATTTCAGGACGGGTGACACGATCAAGGTGTATGTTCGCGTCGTGGAGGGGGAGAAGGAACGTATCCAGATCTTTGAGGGTGTGGTGATCGGTATCAAAGGATCGGGGAACGGCCGCACCTTCACCGTAAGGAAGATCTCGGGAGGTATCGGTGTCGAGAGGATATTCCCTCTCAACAGCCCGATGATCAGCAAGATAGAGCTCGGCCGCAGGGGGAGAGTGCGACGGGCGAAGTTGAACTATCTGCGGGACCGTGTCGGCAAGCGCGCTCGCGTAAAGGAGCGACGCGTTACCAGCACGAAGGCAACTGCGCCGGATGCCGGTGGAGAGGTCACCGCGGAGGGGAACACCGGGGATGAGGTAAACCCGGAAACAAGCTGATAGCGGCGTGGATCTGGGGGACAGAAGTCTCCGGGATCTGGAGCGCCTGCTCGGGGAAGCGGGTAATCCCGCTGAGCGGGCGCGATTGATCAGCGCTCTCGAGAGTGACGCACGCGCGGGCGCGAAAAGATTAGCGGAGCGTGCTGTAAAGCAGGATGAGAAAGCCCGTCGGCGGGAAGCACGCTGGCGGGCTTTTTGCGATCCGGAGCGACGCATTCTCGAGAAAGGGTTCAGCCGGGTTGCCGGAGTAGATGAAGCGGGACGGGGACCTCTGGCGGGACCTGTCTATGCCTCGGCGGTAATCCTGCCTGAAGACTTCGTGCATCATGAACTCGATGACTCCAAACGGATGACTCCGCAGGCACGTCAGAAGGCATACAGGGCGATCACATCGGTTGCCCTGTCGTACGGGACGGGCATTGCTTCGGTGGATGAGATCGATCGGCACAACATCCTGGGCGCGGTGCACCTGGCGGTGGAGAGAGCCCTGAAGGCACTTGTTCCGCCCGCGGATTTCGCGCTGGTGGATGGTCGCCCCCTGACATCGTGTCCGGTACCTCATCTGGCGATCGTGAAGGGGGACAGCAGATCGAGAGCGATTGCGGCCGCGAGCGTGATCGCCAAGGTGGAGCGTGACGCCCGGATGAGGGAACTCGATGCGGAATATCCGGGATACGGATTCGCGTCGCACAAGGGATACGGGACAGCGGAACACCAGGAAGCTCTCAGACGACTCGGACCCTCACCGGTTCACCGGAAGACGTTCCTGCGCACCGGTGATCAGATTGAACTGATGGCCTGCGATGAGAGGGAGAGCTCCCACGACTGGGGCAAAAGGGCTGAGGAGATGGTTGCCCGGGAGTATGCCGAGAACGGTTATCAGATCGAGTTCCGTCGATGGCGGGGAGGTGGTGGTGAACTCGATCTCGTATGCAGGAGAGGAGACGAACTGATCATTGTCGAGATCAAGTCATCACGCAGCACGCTTGCCGGCTCTCCTCTCGGCTGGCTCGACCAGGGCCAGAGGAAACGACTGCGAAGCGCCGCTACAGAGCTGCTGCGGCAACTGGGAGGAGGCTCGGGCCCGGTGAACATCAGGTTCGATCTTGCAGGAGTGGTGGATGACGGCACCGGACCGCCGCGGATCACGCGAGTGGAAGGTATTGAGCCGTGAGCCGGGTCGAGAAGAGGGAACGGTGGAGCTGGTACCTCTTCGATTTCGCGAATACCAGCTTTACGGTCGTGGTGGTCACGGTGGCGTATGCCGTCTATTTCAGGTCGTATGTGGTCGTGGACCAGGCGGGAGATCTCTACTGGGGACTCGGCAATTCCGTCTCCATGTTCATCGTCGGTATCACCAGCCCCTATCTGGGAGCAGTCTGCGATACGACAGCGAGGAAGAAGCTCTTCACCGGTATCTATGCGCTTCTCTGTATCGTCGCCACCGGATTGATGGTCACGGTCGGCGCGGGTGATATCTGGTGGGGACTCACCCTCTTTGTGCTCGGAAACATCGGTTTCCAGGGAGGCCTTGTTTTCTATAACGCATTCCTGCCCCAGATCAGTCCGCCCGGAAAAACCGGCACGGTCTCCGGTATCGGTTTCGCCTGGGGATATGTCGGAGCGTTGATCTCGCTTCTCATTGCGATGCCATTCGCCACTCGCGCGGACCAGCTGGAGAACCTGAGGCTCCTGGCTCCGGTCTTCCCCATTTCGGCTCTCTTCTTCCTGGTCTTCGCGATTCCGTTCTTCATCTGGGTACGGGAGCTGAGGCCTGTTACCGCACCACAGGAAAGCCCCTGGCGGGAAGGGTGGAAGAGGGTCCGTACAACGGTAGGGCATCTGCACCGCTACCGGCAGACAGCGAGGTTCCTGCTGGCGTATTTCATCTACAGCGACGGGTTCAACACGGTCATCGCGTTCGGGGGGATATACGCATTTGTGACGCTCGGATTCTCCACCGTTCAGGTTCTTGTCTTCTTTGCCATCCTTCAGCTGGCGGCTATCGCCGGAGCGTGGGGGTTCGGTATCCTGACCGATCGGTGGGGGGCGAAACAAGTGGTGGAGTTGACCCTCGTGATCTGGCTCATCACGACCGTCTGGGCGGCCCTTGTGCAGAGCCAGTCGACCTTCTACGGCGTGGGTGCTCTGGCCGGCATCGCGATAGGATCAAGCCAGGCGGCCTCACGGGCGTTGATGGCCGAGCTCACCCCGGCGAGCAGGGAAGCGGAGTTCTACGGGTTCTACGGATTGTGCGGCAGGTTCTCGGCAATACTGGGAACAGCCCTGTTCGGGATCGTCAGCAGTGTGACGCAGAGCCAGCGGTGGGCGGTCCTTTCCATCGCGCCCTTCTTCGCCGTGGGGTGGCTGCTGCTGCGCACGGTTGACGTTGAAGCCGGACGCGCCGTCGCCGCTGAAGATGGTGGGCACGAATTGACTCAAATTGGAGAGGGGACTAGTGTCCTGTCAGGTGACAAACGTCGGCACCGAGAGTGATGCCGGGCCCGGCCTGCAAGGCGCGGCGACGAGGCATAGCGGTGGCTAGTGTGCCGTTCCGTAATTGCGGTGAAGTATCGAGGGCACCGAG
>SDBT01000367.1_pt1 | contig 69309 bp, 76 predicted proteins | sample 2277101 | NCBI WGS metagenome assembly SDBT01 (sample SAMN10404973, study PRJNA504765) | marine sediment metagenome | isolation source: marine sediment core GS10_PC15, 103 cmbsf | place: Arctic Ocean: Southern Knipovich Ridge | collected 2010
GGTAGTTTATCCTTGACAAATGGAACTGGTATTAATGAGTTTTCTACTGATGATACTTTAGGCGGTAATTCTGATAATGCGGTTCCTACTGAGCAGGCTGTTAAAGCCTATGCAGATACTAAACTTGGTCTTACTGCTAAGGCTGCTGACTCTGATAAACTTGATAATATCAACTCGACAGGTTTTGCTCTGGCGCAGGGTCGTGTGGTGAATGATTGTAATCATGCCGATTTTAGAGTTCCCGGAATGTACGGCTTTAATGGTACTCCTGCTAACAGTCCGGGCGAATCATATGGAACATTAATTGTTGCAGCAAATAACGATACTGGATTACAAATTGCTGGTGGACATAGTAATGACGATATGTACATGAGGGGATGGTCAAGTTCTGGAGCATCGTGGACTGCTTGGCGTAGAGTAATACATTCTGGTAACTTTGCTTCTTTACTGGCTGGCACATTCTTAGGTCTTACTGCTACAGCAGCTAACTCCACTTTACTTGGTGGGCATGGGCATTCTGCATCTGCTTCAAATAGTACAATAGTGCAAAGGTCAGGAGCAGGCTATATACTTGCTAATTACTTTCATACTACACCTAATGATGTGTCCAGTGGAATTACTAAGGTTTGCATAGAGTCGGCTAATGATGGATTCATTCGTCACGGCACTAAAGCAGGAGTTCTGACATTCCTTAATGTAGAAGATGGTGCTACTGCTGGTGGTGGCGCTCCTGCTGATAATTGTGCTTTTCAAGTTAGACTGGCGACAACTCAAAATAATATAGCAGTAGGCTCATATGTGACTGTCCGTTTTCAGAATGAAACTTATGATTTAGGTGCTGATTTCAATATAGGCACTTATACATTCACAGCTCCTAATACAGCTAAATATCAGACTGATTTGATGTTAAAGTTACAGTCTGCTGATACGGCAGCAACTCAATATTATGTTATTATTGATACATCAAATAGAGATTATATGATGTATATACAGCCAAAGTTCACAGCAGATTTAAATATAACTATTCAGATGGGTATGCTTGTTGATATGGATGCAAATGACACAATGAAAATAACAGTTTTTCAGTCTGGTGGTACTGTTCAAACAGATATTGGAACTGGTACTACATTTACTGGATCGTACTGGTCTGGATATCAAGTGACCTCATAAAGGAGATTAAATATATGCCAACATACTCAATAACAATTACTGATGAAGAAGATCGCATTTTAAGATCATGGTTAAAAGACCCTGCCGAATGGTTAGATAATGCTTTTAGAAATAAGATAAGACAGCGCATCATGGCTTCTGTTGAAGAAGAAACAAACTTTAACCCTAAAAAGTTAGATGAAGTAGAACGCCTTGATGTACTTAAAGATGTAGAACTACCTCTAAGAATAGATCGTACAGAAGGTGTTGATGGGATTGTATCCTAAATAAACTACTACTACTAAAAGGAGATAATACAACTTAATGGAAAAGGAAGACCGGGAAAGGATGGTGAGAGTTGAAGTAGGAGTAGATGCTCTTATTGAAACTATCAAGGAACACATAAAAGCTGACTGTGCTGCTCTTGGGCGCGCGATGCATCGAAAGATATGTTCGCCTGACTACGTGAGGACGGTAGTTTATAGATAAGGAAATATAATAATATGATGCCTGACGAATGGATTGTAAATGATGAACAAACATGGGGTTATGATCCAAGTGATGATCTTACGTGGATTCCATATATTACTACCCAGGTAATAGATTGGTTATCTGAATATAAAGGAACAGGAACAGCAGCTAGATTATCGGATATATGGACAGGAATTTGTTGCTGTCATTCAAAACCTACATGTAGATCGATGGGTGGTACAATAATAACAGGAAGTGCCAATACTATATCAGGAAGTCTTGGTCAAGCGAATATTACATCTATGACTATTGGGTGGTGTGGTCATAGTGGTTTTATTGTAACAGGAAGTCCAAACTGTCTTTCAAATTCTCTTGGAAAAGCTATATTTGGAAGTATGGTTGCTGGTTGTAACCAAGGAACTATAATTACCGGCAATGTCTCACATAATATAAACTAAAAGGATAATTAAATATGAAAATTTGCGAATATGGGTGTGGAAAAGAATCCAATTACCCTCCAACCATAGGGAGAAAAAGGTGGTGTTGTAGTAAACACCCTTCACAATGTTCTGAAATAAGAAGAAAAAATAGTCAAAAAAATAAAGGGAAAATTACCTCAAAAAAGACTAGAATAAAACTTGGAGAAAAAAGAAAGGGAAAAAGACACTCTGAACTATCAAAAAGAGCTATAAGTAAAAAACTAAAAGAAAGAAAGATCTTAGAAAAAGGTAAAATATATATTTGCTCTTATGGTTGTAGTCAGAAAGCTAAATATCAATTATGTAACAAAAAGTATTGTTGTAGTAAATATATTTCACAATGTCCTGAAATAAGAAGAAGAAATAGTCAAGGAAATATAGGAAGATATATATCCGAGGAAAATAAGAAATTAGTGAAAAAAATTAATAAAGGAAAAAAATTATCCATAGAAACAAAAATGAAAATAAGTAGCAAAAATAAACTTACAATTAAACAAATTAAAGAAAGATATCCATTCTTTTCAAAAATTGAAGAAATGCGATATAATCCAGATAAACTAAATAAGAAAGAAATACAAGTACATTGTAAGAACTATAAATGTAAAAATTCTAAAGAGAACAATAACTGGTTCACTCCAACATATATTCAATTATACGAAAGAATAAGACAACTTGAAAAAGATAATGGAAATGGTGGATCTTATTTCTATTGTTCAGAAGAATGTAAAAGTAAGTGTATTCTTTATAATTTAATAGGAGACCCATACAAAAATACAAAAAAATACTATAATCAAGGAGAATATCAAATATTTATAAGATATGTTTTAGAAAGAGAGAATAATCTTTGTGAATATTGTAGTGAACCAGCAACAGATGTTCACCATATACGCCCACAAAAATTAGAACCATTTTTCGCACTTGATCCTGATTTTGCTATTGCAGCATGTAAAAAATGTCATTATGAAAAAGGACATAAGAAAGGAACAGAATGTTCAACTGGTAATTTAGCACAAATATTTTGTAATTAGAGGATATAGTTATGCCAATGAAAATACCGTTAAGACCTTCTTTACTTCAAAGAAGAAGACAAACTGTTAAGTGGATAGTTTTACATCACACAGCAGAAATGTATCCAGCTCCTGAGTCAAGAATTGATAATCCGAAATATCAAATGGGTGGATTATATAAAGGTGTGCTTGAGAAAAAACAAGCGGATGTAAATTATCATTATGTTATTGATATGATTACGAATGACTATGCTGTTATCATAGCTCGCCCATTTGTTTATTTATGTGAGTGGGATGACATTGAAGCAAATATTAATAGCAGAGCTATACACGTTGCGTTAATGGGTAACCATGATTTTCAAATCCCTCAATTAAGAATGTATCAAATTCTTGCATATAGAATACTAAACCCCCTAATAAGATTGTTTAACCTTTCCCCTAAAAGAATTAAATTCCACAGAGATATTTCCTCTGATGAAGAACTGACATGTCCTGGTGACTTTATTGATGAAGGTAGAGTTATCGCTCAAGTCAGACGCTTTATTGTCAAATAATTTAATACCCACCCGTCTATATATATTAATTGCTAATAATGATGAATTGAAAATTTTACGTTTCTAATTTTTTTGAATAAACTATGGAGGAAAAATGAAAGCTACACCAACGTATATTATAGAGAAATTGTGTGATGCTGGATATGATACTTATATAGTGGGTGGTGCTATAAGAGATTTATTAAGCGGAACAATCCCAACTGACGAAGACATTGTAACAGAAGCAACCTCAGAACAAATCGAAGGTTTATTTAAAAATCATAAATTAATAAAGGCGGGAACATACTTTAAGGTTATTTTTGTTGACGGAATCGAAGTAGCCACGTTTAGAAAAGATACATATAGGGGACTAAGCGATAAAGATGTTCAAGTTGTAGAAGCTAAAACTATTATTGAGGATCTTGCTAGAAGAGATTTAACAATTAATGCAATGGCATTCTGTCAGTTTACTGGAAAAATTATCGATCCATATCAAGGTCAAACTGATCTTAAAAAAAGAACAATTAAATTTGTTGGAAATGCACGAGATCGGATACATGAAGATCCAAATAGAATCATAAGGGCATGTAGATTTTTAGCAGTTATTGATGGAATATTTGACCCATTAACAAAAGAATCATTAAAAAATATGGGTCATTTAGTCAAAGATTATGTTACTCCTGAAAGAATACGTATCGAGATTTTAAAAGCAATGAAGGCTCGTTATGCAAGCGTATTTTTTAATGCTCTCCATGAAATTGATGTATTACAGTATATATTTCCGTCGTTAGATTGTTGTTACTATTTTGATGTTCATGGTATGCATCATAGGGAGTCAATTATTACTCACTCTTTTTTAACAGGAGATAATATCTCGACAAAATATCCTTTAATAAAATTAGCTGCATATTTACATGATGTTGGAAAACCCCACGCATGCAGGTTTAATACAAAAACTAAAGATATAAAATTTGCTGGTCATGATATTGAGGGGAAAATATTAGTTGCAGATGAATTGAAAAAACTTACTTTTTCAAATAAAGAGATTGAATATATTACATCTCTTATAAGGCTCCATATGCATAGTTTTAAAAGTGAAAGAGCAATAAGGAGAACTGTTAAAAAATTAAATGACTATAATATTGATTTAAGAGATTTATATAGATTAAAATTAGCAGATTCTAAAGCTAATATTATGAAAGGTCCATATCTATATTCTTCTATCAAAGAAGGTTTTATAAAAATTGAGAAATCTTTAAATGTTAAATCCGCAAACAGGTTTGATCAATTAGCTATTAATGGTAAAGATATTATGGAAATAACTGGATTAAAACCTGGACCAGAAATAGGTCAAATAAAAGCCATCTTATTAGATGCTATATTAGATAGTCCAGAATTGAATAATGAATCTAGTTTAAAGACAATAATAACTAATATAGAAAGGGGAACTAATTAGATGTCAAGTTCTATCATAAAAAACTCCTTCTTATAATTTCATTTATAACCTAATTATCTATATATATTAATTACTAATAAGAAGAATAAAAACTTTACGTTGTAATTTTTAACCTATATGAGAAGGGGTCACTATGAAAACCAAAAATTATTTTTTATCTATTATGTTGCTAATTGCAGTTGGATGCGCAGCACCACAAATAAAGGTGGTAGATCCAATGGGTCAACTAATGCCAAATCCACACTATTTTGTAACCAGCACATCAAAAATACCAATTAGAGTAATGTATTATTATGTCGGTTTTGTTGAAATTAAAGATGCAGATTCTACAACACAATATGCCCCCGTTTATTTAGATCGTAAAACATCTAAAATAAAGAGAAAAAAGTTTCAAAAACTTTATCTTGTAATTCAAGTACACAATCCTATCAATTCAACTTATAGCATTTTTATGCACAAAGGAATTAAACGAAAAAACATCAAATATTACCAAGTTACAGAGGGAGTTATCGCTATAAGCAAATTGAATTACAGGCAATACATGCTCCAATTACCTCTTGAAAAAGGGGTGACAAATGTCTCATACAATGTTATGGTAACCGATAAACTTAATAAAGAGACATACATGCAAACCGGAGCATTTTTGTACCAGCTCAAATGAGCTGTTTAACTTACTTAACATTTTATTACCAGAGGGGGTGAAAAGACATAGGAGAAATTTAAAATGAAAAAACTCGGTATAATATTTATGATTATTACTATGATTTTTATCGGTGTCGGAATTGGGACAGCAGATACACAAACACAAGATGATCAAATACCCAATTTAACTCAGACAACGCATCAAGATTCAACTCTGATGCCGCAAGATACAACCGATGCCAACGGAAGAGCCGCTAAACTCGATACGGAAAAAGAGAGTGACCAACTCAATCCCGTCGAGAGAGCTATAATTAAAAGGGATGCCATTCGCAGTAATCAATTAAATCCCAACAAATAGCGGTTTAACTTCTAATTTTCTGAAAGAGGTCGTTCTTTAATTTAACAATTTCATTTCTCGAGAAAGGATATTATTTTTATGAAAAAATTATTTGTATGTTTGATGATCGCCGGACTAGTGATGTTCGGCGGAAATGCCATTGCTGATACTGACATTGGTACCCTTGGTGTTGATGTAAGCGCCATTGGTGGTGGTGTAGATGGTGATTTTGCAACCATCCCCAATGGTATGGCCGGTGGAATCAGTGGAGCAGGTGGACTTAACGATACCTTCCGTGGGTCAGCTGTTGGTTACAGCAATACGAGCGTTATAACTGTCTTTGGTCTTGGTTATTCAACTACACAGGCCATGATGAGAGACAAACCTTGGATCCAGGCTAATGCTTTGAAAGCTCCCAAGAAAATTACCAAGAAGAAGTAAAATAGCTATTTCCGGTTGATTTAAACCAAACCTGGAACATAATTGAAATAGATGAGAGAAAAAGGCAAACCGCATCGAAAGAGCGGGACGCAAAACAACCGACCGTATTTATAAGGCAGCGGAGTTACCTCTCTTATCTTGTCACAGAAAATTTCAAAGAAAAAAGCTATACTGCTTTTTTTGCCTAAATAAGGATTTAACTATGAAAATATTGGTAACAGGTGCCGCAGGTTTTATCGGTTTCCATTTAACTAAGAGATTATTAGAAGAGAAACATTTAGTGATTGGATTGGATAACTTAGATCCTTATTATGATGTTCAACTTAAGAAAGATCGCTTAAGTCAATTAGAGTCATTTAATAATTTCAAATTTGTACAATTAGATTTAGTTGATAAGAAAGGTATGGCAGATTTGTTTTCCAAGTACCGATTTGATCAAGTAGTTAACTTGGCCGCTCAAGCAGGAGTAAGATATAGTATAGAAAACCCTCATGCTTATATAGATAGTAATATCATAGGGTTTATGAATGTCTTAGAAGGTTGTCGTCATAATGATGTGTTTCATTTGGTCTATGCTTCCAGCAGTTCAGTATATGGTTTGAATACTAGAATGCCATTTTCCGTTCATCATAATGTAGATCATCCAGTTAGTCTTTATGCTGCTACAAAAAAGTCTAATGAACTTATGGCACATACATACAGTCATCTTTATAATTTACCCACAACTGGTCTTCGTTTTTTCACAGTTTATGGACCTTGGGGTCGACCTGATATGGCACTTTTCCTTTTCACTGAAGCAATTTTGAAAGATGAACCCATTAAAGTATTTAACTATGGTAAAATGAAACGTGACTTTACATATATTGATGATATTATTGAAGGTGTGGTTAGAGTTTTGGATAATATTCCCGAAGCTAATCCAGACTGGAAAGGTGAGGATCCAGATCCTAGCACAAGTCCAAGTCCATATAAATTATATAATATCGGCAACAATAATCCGGTGGAGTTAATGGATTTTATTGAAGCTATAGAACATGCTTTGGGTAAAATAGCATCGAAGAGATTTATACCCCTTCAACCAGGTGATGTCCCTGCGACTTATGCGGAGGTAGATAACCTGATTGAAAAGGTTGGATTCAAACCTGAGACATCTATTATTAAAGGAGTCGAAAAATTTATTGAATGGTATCTTGATTATTACAAAATATGAAAGGTGGATTGTATGAAACAACTTGAAGATATAAAAATTTTAGTTGTCGGCGATATTATGCTTGACAAATATGTGGTTGGTGATGTAACAAGAATATCAGCAGAAGCTCCAGTTGCAATAGTCCATGCAAAAGAAGAATATCATACTCTTGGTGGATGTGGTAATGTTGTAAGGAATATTAGAGAATTGGGAGTACAAGCTGATTGTTTAGCATCCATTGGTGCGGATATAGATGGGAAACTTGTTGAAGAAGAATTAGAAAGAATTGGTGCTAAAAATATACTTGTTCATGGTTCGAAACAAACAACTGTAAAAGAGAGAATAATTGCAGATCAACGAAAAGTTCAAATGTTAAGAATTGATCGAGAGCAAGTTAAACAAGTAGATGAATATAAACTAATTCGTAAGTTCAATGACCTTGGTAGAGATAATTATGATATAATAATTGTTTCTGATTATGCAAAAGGGGTGATTACTAAAGGTCTTATGGATTTTTTGAAGACACAGCAAAACGCTGGTATTATAGTTGATCCAAAACCTCTCAATGGACATTTATATGACAATGTGTTTATGGTCACCCCAAATGAGAAAGAATGGAAAATGATACAAGTATCGTCAGCATATAACTGGAGAAATGTAAAATTCGTTCTTGAGACAAAAGGAAGGGATGGAATGATTTTACATGATAAAACAACAAAACAAGAGTGTCCAATTCGATCAGAACCAGTCAACATTTATAATGTATCAGGTGCTGGAGATACAGTTGTAGCTATTATGGCAATATGTATTTCTATAGGTTTTGCTGCTGTACAATCAGCAATTATTGCGAATAAATGTGCTGCGTATGTAGTTACTCAACCAGGAACTACGACTGTTCCTAAGAACATATTTACGAAGACACTCGATATGTTTAACGGAAAAAATTAAATGGCATGTTGTCAAAAAAGAAGAAAACAGCAGGTAAAAAGACTTATGCAAAGACGATTATTTGAGTCAGAAACTTTGAAAATTCTTAGTCGTTTAAAAGGTAAAAACCCTTCGTCATTACAAGACAAATTACTGCTGGACTATCACCGCAAAACTCATATGCTCTATAATGGAGCACTCAAACATAAACCACCAAATAAAAAATTCATAAATCAAATTGTTTCAATGCATGATGAATATGTAAGAGAAATGTCAAACAGGGGAATGAAACATACAACACCTCTCAAAAAAATCTAACTATGTAAAAACTACTTATCTATATATATTAATAATTGAAAATATGATCAATGTGTTGCTACGAGCACCCACAGAGGTCATCGGGTGCCCATCGTTAGTCACCGCTCACTAACGATGGGTATCTTTCTAAAACAAAGGAGGTAGCTTATTTTTGTTAAAAATTGAACAGAATGGGCCAAAAGAATGGTCAGTCGTAAGCGAGGCACATGATCCAATAAAACTCTTCCTCTCATCACCTTCTTCAGTTACAAATAAATATTTTATTGTAACAAACTTCATAGAGAGGGTTGCTGAACATAACGGAGAAGGATTCAGCAACTGGTTCGTGAATTTACTGACTGATTGTCATGACGAACATAAAAGATCAAAAGCCGTCATTGACAGCATACCTCAAATTAAAGAGTACGTAAACAGTTATCTTGACGAAATAGCAACTGATTATAGTCAGTTTGTTGATAGAACAAAAGTCAAGAAAAACTCTATTCTATTTGAACCTGATGAAATTGAACAAATTATTAGACTATCCAGTTATCTCAAGATTTATTCAGTTATTTCAAATAATGAAATCCTTAAATTAGGACAACAATTACATCGTGATGTCTATAATCAATTAGCATCAACAATTGTAGAATCAGATATTGTTAGAAAAATTTATGACGTTATTAAGACAAAAACATTCAGATACAACTTGACAGATAGGTTTATGTGGGAATATATCAAAAATGTACAAGGTAAAGATATTGGCATTCATATAATTGAAATATTCAATTTCATTATGAATAATATTTTGATCTTGTGCGAAGAGAGTAAAAATCCCATCACCTATTTTGTTGGTGTAATTGATGAATCAGTTAAATGGTTTTTACGTTCAGTCTATAAAGGATCAATCGTGTATGATGATAGTATCTCAACTGAAGATATACAAGGTATCAACACTGATAATTTAAAGACATATAGCTATAATGATACTCTTGGAAGATTAAAGAATATTGCGTACGAGAAAATATATGAGTTAATTCAAAAGCAATCAACAATAACAACGGAAAGAATTGATAACGATGAGCATATAGTTGCCTTTTATGAGCGGGCATCAGATATCAACTTCATTTCTCCATTGTCTGAAACTTTAGTGTTTCCGATTTTATCGCGCATGACACAAATACCCTACCATCATTTTAAGACATTATCACCCGAACATGCTGCAATAATTTCAGTTTATATGCAAGTTTTATTTAGGAGAGTATTCGGAACTGATTATAAGGACTTATTTTCATTGTTGAATTTCTACCCTTTGAGAAGTCCTTCTATTAGTACAACATATAAAATAAAAGCAGTTCATGATTACCTTCACGCTCAACAAGAGGCACAAAATTTCTTTGGATTCAATACAAAGATATTGCCACATACATTACTTTGTCATTTTGTTGGAAGAGTATCTCGAGTCGATTTCTGTGATATTTTAACAGGAAGACGTCTAGGAGGAATACCTCTTTCAAAAATCGAAAACGGAATGATTCGATTTTTCACATTATATTTTGCTAATCAATTAGACGAGCAGATAACTGAAATGACAAAAATAATGAATGCTGATTTCTAAAATGTGCGGGGGATGCTATGACCTTTTCCTAGGAAAGGGTCATAGGTGGAGATATCCTTTCCCCCGCTCCATTTTTTGTCAGTTTATTTTTAGAACAAATTAAAAATAGAATGTTATACCCACTAATCCGGAGGGTTATAAAAATGAGTAACCAATTAAAGGAAGAATTTAAACAACTTTCAGAGTTAATTAGAAAGGCAAATGAGTTGATTAATCCAGAAGATAGTTTATCATACTTACTAAAAAAAGATATAAGAGATCGACTGTATGGTGAGAAACCGAAATGTTTTATGAAACTTTTACCAATTGGAAGAGACACTTCACCATATCTTTTGCCAATTTGCAATAGAGCTGGAATGGAAGATGTAAAAGTTATCAATGTATCGTTAAAAGTTATACAAAAATTGATGACTGATGAATCTGGTAAGTTTGATGTAAACGCACTACAGTCTGTTTTAAACCAATTACAACATAGACATGATACATTTATTAAACAGATTCCGAAACCGGCGCCTGCAGCAGCACGAAAAGCACAGATAACTAAAATGTTCAAAAATATCAAACAGTATCTTAATATGACAAAAACTGCCGCTATTGGCGATAGGGAATAAATGATTAATTTTTTGGATGTTAAAAATTTTAAAAAAGGATTGAAACCAATCACCACAACTGAACTATTTTCTAAACCTGGTGAGTTTCATTCTGATGGTCTTTTCTCTGAAACAATCTTTGGTCCCGAAGAGTCGCTTGAAAGAAAGAAAACATTTTCTTATATTAATTTAAATGCGATTGTCATACACCCAGCAGCATATATGCTTCTTATACAACTTGATAAAAAAATCGAGTTGTTTGTTTCTGGTCAAGAGACATTTTCAGTTGATTCAAAAGGAACATTACAGAAAGATCCTGATGGTGTTACTGGAATACAAGCATTTATCAAACTAATTCCAAAGATTACATTCAGAGGAGGTACTGGTACTCGAGACAAGTTCGTCAAAAAGATTGAAGAATCATATAAAAATAATACATTATTTATTGATGTCACACCTGTAATTCCACCCACACAAAGAGATGCATACCAAGATGAAAAAGGTATGTGGATAATAGACCCTCTAAATGATTATTATATTACTATAATAAGAAGAGCATATCAGGTTAAAAGTGCTGCAAAGAGTGGAGCATTATTCGACCTATTAAATTTTGAACTTCAAAAAGCAGTAATTAGTCATGATGATTTTATTAGAAAATTAATTCAAAAGAAACGTGGACTTATCCGTTCACAAATGCTTGGAAAACGAACTGATTTCTCAGGTCGTGCTGTTGTTACACCTGGACCAAAATTGAAAGTTAATGAAATTGGTATTCCATTAAGGTTGGCTGTAAGCTTATTTGAACCATTTATTGTTCATCGTTTATTCCATTCTGGTAAAGTAGACCCAGCTAAGTTGGGAAGTGAAGTTAAAAAGTTTACAGGTATTGAACTATCAATTGATAGTATGAAGAATGTATTTAAAGCTATCAAAAGCGGCGACGATGTTCCCAAGTCATTATATGATATAATATTTGAAGCTACAGAAGTATCTATGATGAACCGTGTAGTATTAGCAAAGAGGGATCCAGTTTTACATGCTGAATCTATTAGAGCATTTAAACCAATATTAATTACTGGAAATACTGTTCAACTATGTACACTTCAAGTTGGTGGATTCAACGCTGACTTTGATGGCGATACAATGGGTATTTTTCACCCAATAACAAATGAAGCACAAGAAGAAGCAAGAACTAGAATGATGAGAGCTGAAAGCGGAGAGACTGATAATGCAGTCACCTTTGAACTTTCAAAAGAAATGTGCGTTGGTTTATTCTCTATTACAAAAAATGTAAAAAGAACTGCATCCCCAATTGCTGTAACTAATAAAGATTTAGAAACAGCAGTTGATCCATATATACCAGTTACTTATAGGAGCAAAAGAACTACAATGGGAAAGGCAATTTTTAATAGTGCATTCCCTGCTACTTTTCCATTCTATGAGGGGGTTGTGACAAAAAAAGTTGTTAATAACATGATACCAACTGTTCTTGAAAAATATGGTCAAGAGCAAGCAATAAAAACATTTTCAATATTAAAGGAAATGGGTTTTAAATTTTCAACTATCATGGCATCCACTATTACATTAGATGACTTAGAGTTACCATCTACAATTTTACAGTTAAAAAAGAAATTAAAAGGAGCATCAACAGAAGAAGCCTCAGTATTATTAAAGAAAATGGAAAATTTATTAGTTAAACATCTTAAAGATACAGGTATATATGATATAGTAGAATCTGGAGGCGCAAGAGGTTGGGGACAACCAATGCAAATACTTGTTGCAAAAGGACTCATCGCTGACCCAACGGGGAAAGTTATGGAACCAATTACGGGTTCATTATCTGATGGTTTAACAAACAAAGAATATTTTAAAGCAGCATCTGGAGCAAGAAAGGGCATCATTGATAGAACTTTAAATACTTCTACTACTGGATACATGTCTAGACAGTTAGCATTTGTTTTAAATAGTGTTGAGATTGACAGACAATTAAAAGATTGCAAAACAAAACGAGCCCTTGATTTAAGACTAACAAAAGATTTAGTAGGTAGAATAAAAGGACGTTATGTCATTGAAAAAGGGAAACCACAACTGTTCAATGCAAAAGATTATAAAATAGAAAGTCTTATCCATTTAAGAAGTCCAATATTTTGTGAAAGTCAAAAAATATGCCACACTTGTTATGGAAAATTGCTTGACCGTCACAAAAGTCCATATGCCGGAATTATGGCAGCACAAATGATTGGAGAAGCTGGCACACAAACTATAATGAGATCGTTTCACACAGGTGGGGCAGTTAAGGTTGTTGAACGAAATATTATATCGGATATAGTTCAGAATGATCCATTAGCAAGTCAAGCTATTATATCAAGATTATTAAGTCAGACTGAAAATACTATATCGTGTAATGCAGATTGTACAATTACAGTAACACTATCTGATTATCCATTACCTGGCGATTTAACATTTAATGATGATAGAACTGTTTTGAACGCTAAAGGGGTAGTGTGTAAAATCGAGTTTTCTAATGCTTTATTTAATATTATTCTTGATTATCCAGTCGAATTTCAAGTATATGATTATGAACGAGTTGGAAAAGAATTTATTAAATTAGACTACAAGAAAAATAGCACAGTTTTAGAAGTTCCTATGCAGACAGAAGAAACAAAAGAGCAAATTCAATACGTAAAAAGACTTCTTGGTGGGCGTGAAATTTATAAAGATGCAAACCATTTATTCTTAAAACTATTTAAAGTATATGGTACTCTGAGACCTATGGATGTTGTTCATATGGAGATCCTACTTTCACAATCACTGAGAGATAAAAAGAATCCAAGTATCCCTGCAAGACTTGGAAAGCGATGGGATCCAACCATGATGAATATTAAACAAATTGTATTTAATACAAGTTTTATTCAAGGTTTAGCTTTTGAAAATATTAACGAAGCTATCAGAACAGGTTTAATTACAGAGGAAGTTGGAGACCCCAGTATTCTTGAAAAAGTTCTTACTGGCACACTTGTAGAGGGGAAAAGAAGATAATGATTCAATTTAAAGCATGGAGGCAATATACGCATGTAGCTGATGCTGTAAGGTTTCCGCAAAACGTAAAAGAGCCATTTCTTTTAATATATTTTTCGGAAAATTCAAATTTTATAAATGACTATCCTAGATTGAATATAAGAACAATTGATGCTAAAATTGTAGCAGTACCTATTACAAAAATACCAAGAACTAGAATGACTGCTGAATTTAGAAAACTATATAGATCACTTGGACTTATCCCTTATACAATGCAGCAAAAAGTACCAACAGGAAAAAATGTGATTGTTGATCTATCACAATACACAAACGCGATTGATCTGGTCTATAAACCAACTACATATAGACAGAGAGCTGGTTTCTTTATTACAAATATGATAAATCAAGCTGTCAATGCATTTCCTGGAAACTATCAAAAGATATTATTCTATTCTGTCGATACTTCAAAAGACTTAAAGTCTTTCATAAATAAAAAGATATTTCCAGTTTTAAAAAATATGAAAGATGGAGAATTTCCTTTTGATCATATGATTCTAAATTATTTAGATATAGGCAGTTCCCGAAACCGTCTTCTAGTAAAAGATGGTGAATATAAATTTCCAAGAGTTATGCACTATATTAGAATGATCAAAGGAGTACCTGCTGCAGAAGAACTTGAAAACGAAACAAAGAGAGCTGCTAGAATTATTTCTAAATCTATTAGCGGTGATATTGATCCAGAAAACTCAACAAAAGTTGCTGGTGCAATTGAAGATTATCTTGAAACAAATCCAGATGAAGTCATCAAAATCACCTCTGGGGACGCGTCTGCCGATGATGTGATGGACATAGCAACAAGATCAATATTATATGGTGTCAGTGGCGATTTAGACAAAGCAAACAACATTTCAAGACAAATCCCTCTTTCTAGAAGAAAACTTGCATTAAAAGCAGTTGATAAAAACTTTTCAAGTGACTTATTAAAACCAGAGAAAACTGTAAATCTAAGCACTGACCCAAGAGTTCAAGTTTATTCTCCAGAAAAAATGGTGGGTAATAAATCTCCTGAGCATGTATATCAAAAACGTCAAGTTGACTTTAAAACAAATCTTAAAAAAGATTTAACAAACTCATTCAAAGTTTTAGAAAGAAAAGAGATCCCATTAAAATTTCAAAATATCTCATTCACGGATAAACCTCAAAGAGCTGGAGAGATGATGAAATCAGACTTGTCTATTGCTAATATTAAACTAACAGATGACTTTGGAAATGAACATGACATTCAAATGGAACTTCCAAAGATTGATCCTAATACTGGCACTTTCAGACTCAATGGTAAGACAAAAGTTCTAGTTAATCAAATAGTACAGAATCCAATTACATTTCCAAGACCAGGAGAATCAAGATTTGAAAGTTCTTACTCTATATTTAGAATATACGTCAAAAAATTAAGACGTGAGAAATATCTTGAGTCATTTATGTCATATAAAATGCCATTAATGTTTCTACTTGCATTTAGTTTCGGGTTTGATGAAACATTAAAAACATATAAAATAAAATATGAAATTGTTGACAAAAAACCAGCAGTTAAAGAATTTGTAAGCAAACTTCAAGATGGTCGTTTTATTATATTTAAAGATGTAAACACTGAAGTCCAAAAACAGCTCTGCCAATCATTTATTCATGGAAAGGTTGAGCAATATAATATTAATGCTGAGTTTGGTACAAAGGATTATTTTGAAAAATTAATTATTGAGCTAACTGGAAGACTTAACTCTACATTTTTAATCAGCTCAAACCTTCAAAATATTATTGATCCTGTTGTAAAACAAGTATTGGCAAATAAACAACTACCAACTGACTTAAATATGATTATGAAATATATGGCAGATAAAGTGGTTGAGGGATATCATATTTCAAGAAATGACATTAGTAATCAAAGGATTAGAAACTCTGAGGTATTAGTTCATTTAGCACAAAAACAAATCCTTGCTGCTTATACTGTATATAAAGAGCAAGTTTTATCAGGAAATACAGAAGCTAAAATAAATATTGTACCAACTAAAGTATTAAGCGATTTCTTAATGACGGAGTTAGTTGTTGATATAGAATATGCAAACCCAATTGAAGAAATGTCAACCATGACAAGAATTTCTCCTGTTGGTAAAAAAGTTGGTGGTATTCCTGATAAAAGAGCTATTCAAGTAGATGCCAGAAATGTACACGACTCATACTTTGGAAATATTGATCCTCTTGATACTCCAGAGAGCGATAACGTTGGTACTATCCAACAGTTAACAATTGATGCTCTCATCTCATCTTCAAGAGGATTATTTGCTACAAAGAATATTACAAACACAGAAGGAACAGGAATGTTATCAACAACTACATCAATGATTCCATTCCTTGAAAATACAGATGGGGCAAGAGTTATCATGCTTTCAAATCAATCTAAGCAAATGCTCCCATTAAGAAACCCACAACCCCCGGTTGTTCAATCAGGATATGAGTCGATCTTGACTGGAGTATTGTCTGATAACTTTGTTAAACGATCACCATGTGCTGGTAAAATATTAAGTGTTACTAAAGATGCAATAGCAGTACAATGTGGAAAAACAAAGAAAGTAGTTGATATTTCTCCTATTCATTTAAGGTCAGGATCAGGAAAGAATACTCTTAGTGTATTTAATCCATTAGTAAAACCAGGCGATACGGTCAAAAATGAAGAAGTGATTGCAGAAGGTGCTTGTATGTCTAATGGATCAATATCTCTTGGAAGACCATTACTTACAGCACTTATGCCATATAACGGATATAACTTTGAAGATGGTACTGTTATTAGTGAGAGTGTTGCCAATAAGGATAAACTAACTTCATTACATGGTATTGAAGAAGAAGTTTTAGTTTCTCCCGACGATAGAATTTTATTTATTACAGAAATCGGTCAGCATGTTGAAAAGGGACAACCTTTATTAAGAAAAACTATCGGAGAAGTTGAACAAATTATTGGTTTTGAAGAAGATGAAACGACCGAGATGTTTGCTGGACAATATGTTAAGAAAAGTCCAGGAGGTAAAATAGTTGATATTGAAGTCTATTCAAATGTTGGAGAGGATAAATTTCCCCCTCTTACTAGTTTAATCAAAAGGACAAATAAAAAACATAAAAAACCCCCAAGAGAATCATTTACTATAAAGGGTGAAAGTATAAAGGGTGCATTAGTTAAGTTTAGAATTGAGCAAGAATTGAGAGTTGGTCTCGGAGATAAACTATGTAATAGATACGGTAATAAGGGCATAATTTCTTTGATTGAAAAAGATGACCTTATGCCAAGACTACCAAATGGTGAAAGAGTCGAAGTTATATTAAATCCAGTTGGTCTTATTGCTAGAATGAATTTGGGACAGCTATATGAAATGTACTGTGGTTTAATGGCAAAAGAATTAGGGAACAGACTACCTACCTTAACAAAAGAAAAAGCTATTGCTCTTATAAGACAGGTATATGGACAACTTGATACATCTACAAATAAGAAAAATACAGGAATGTTGGTCGACAATCTCAAAAGACTTTCAACCGCTCGATATAAAAAGATGATTGATCAAGTAAAGAAAACTGGATTTTATCCAATTATTATACCACCATTTCAAGCACCCAAACAAAATGATATTAAAAATGCGTTGAAGGTTCTTGGATTAAAGACTGGATATAAATTAATGTTACCACAATATAATACTAAAACTCACAAAGAAGTTCCAGTGGGATATATGTATATCTCAAAGTTGGAGCATCTTGGATCCGAAAAAATATATGGTAGAAGTACTGGTCCTGTAACAGGCAAGACATCACAACCTACTGCTGGCAAGAGACGTGATGGAGGTCAAAGGTTAGGAGAACTTGATACATACTCATTCATTTCATATAATTGTCCAAGCGTTTTAGCAGAGTTTATGGGACCGCTATCTGATGATTATATAACTAGAGAAGAAATAATGGCTGAGGTTGTACAAAAAGGAAATGCAGGATATAAAGAACCAAAAATATCTCCTGCTAGAGATTTATTAAATTCGTATTTCATATCATTAATGTTAGTGAGGTAAAAATGTTTGAAGATAGAGATCTACAAGTCCTTCTAGGTAACTCAATTGAGGAACCAGAAGTTGATTATGACGATGCAGAAGTCGACAGTGAATTGGGATATCCCGTCGAAGAATTAGCATTAAGAGAATACTATTATGTAACCATTACGGATCGTATCGGAAAACCTGACTTTCGTGAGCATTACTTATCAGTTATAAGATTTGTACAACAATTCCCATTAGAATCCCAAATAGTATTAGTAAACTCTATTTTGAAACAAATAGAGGAAGTATATGACTACATCCCATCAATAAATTTTGATCCAAATAGTTATGACGAAATAAATGAAATCTATAAATTTATCGAGTTTATTGAATATGATCATGAAGACTTCGTTGTTGAGATATGGTCATTTTTAAATCCAGAAACAGACTCGTTTCAAGTTGAAAAATATTGTGAACAAAATAAACATAAAATTATATTTGAAATTGAGGAGCAATTAGATTCACGATATTTTCCTTGGTTGATTGCTGATTTTTTAAGAACATATAATAAAGACAACATTATAGAGTGGTTTTGTGAAAAATCAAAAAACTTAAGAAGTTTAATCCTCTTAAGTATAAGTAAGGAGTAACGAATGGCTAAAGAAAAAAACGTAAGAATCGTGATTAAAAAAGGAACATTGAATTTGGAAGTTGACAGAAGTGAACTAATAGAAGTCAATGAAACACATGACGGTGTTGTATTTAATTTTAAGGGCGGACTTCAATTATACTACACTGACAACTTTATGCCACATGGTATGAAAGAAATAATCAAAAATACCTCTAATCATTTTCCAAACAAAAAGATTATTTTTGATTTAGATAATCAAAGACAACCTGCTATGGTTGATGCTACTTAATCATTTTAAAGTATTATATCTATATATATTAATATCTGAAGATGTAAAATGCACACCTTTTTATTTATAATGCACGGCTATCAGGCGATAGCTACATTTGAAAGGCGTCGCGCTCCTTTCATTTTTTCAAAATATATTTATGGAGACTTAGTGTAATTCCAGTATACATTTAGAATACCCAAAATTACATCAACCTCTCCATCATTTTTTATGCCCAGAAGACTTACTTGTATTTTCTGACCGCGATTTTGGTATCGCAGTTGTTTTAATCAACAACCGTATGGGTTCGATTCCCAAAACAGATACATTTACTACTTCGGGCACCATTTATGCCGTATCCCTTTGTTGACTGGATGGACGTCCAGAACAGGGGAATTAGATACGGCACCATTATAAGAGGTCCAATCTTTGGGTTCCGCTGGTATTGCAATACCAAAAGAGAGGAAGACCTAATAGTGTTAGAGGTGAGCGGGATCGCCAGGGTCGACGGGCTTTGGGTATACCTTCTAACTATGACTAACAATACTAGAAGACTTTCTGTAATTTCAGTTTTTTCTCTGCCAAAGGAAATGAAACGCCTAATTACATTTTCTACTTCTAGTTACTCTATTATATTTTGCTAGAGACTTTGTATAGTTTCTGACAATTGCGAGATGTTGTATCTTGTGCAACTCTAACGGGGAGAGTATAATCCCCGTTCTAAAGGTCTTCTGGGACCTTGTAAATATAAACCAGACACCTATATATATTACTCTAGCAAATCAAACAACGTTTAGAAGTTTCCTGAAAGACTACGTGTGATTTTAGATAATTAGCTCAATTGAAGAGCAATGGTATTGGAACCATGTGTTGTAAGGGTCATTCCTTGCATTATCAACCAAAGTATTACATTTTCTACTTTCAGGAATTTTTACCTTGTGGGTGACTTAGTGTGACTTCAGATACTTCGGTTTCTACAGTTACACTTCGCTCACCCATCAACCTCATTTAAAGGATTATTAATGATTAATTTTTCTTTTCATCTAAAAAATTGGATATGATAAACCCACGTTGGAATCAAATTAAAAAGGAAGGAGTCAGCAATGACAGAAAAAACCCTTAAGATTGACTCTGGAATACTGCAGTTCGCTCCGAAAGGTGCGTTTTATGAAGAAGCTGATGAACAATTCCAGCGAGTATTTCAGATGTGGAGAGAGCTGTTTTCATTCGATCGAACTCTATTTTGTTTAACTACTCTATTGGGAGGCACTGGTTTCTCAAAAGGTTCTATGAACCATATGTTACTGGCCAATCCACAGGGTACGACAGGTAAAGAATTGATTCCTGAGGGGATGGCATTTGATTATGAAAGCAAAGTAGTCAAATACAATCTCTCAAAGGAGAGAATTCCAAGGGCATTGAAAAATCTAATAATGCTTTCAGGCGGAGAGGGTTTCGTTAGAGTTAATAACTCCCGCACGAGAAAAATTATCCTTGACTTTATATTCAATCGTACCTCAAAAGAACTTGAGGGTCTGGCAATTAACTACAAGTCCAAACTAAGAAAATTAGTCAGGCACGCTCTTGGAAAACAGACTGTACATAATATCCTTAATGGCGATGAAAAACTCTTCGATAAATGGATTGGTTGTTATAACAGTAAAGCTCTCCCGGTGTTTTATCATATTTTCGATAAAGAACAACCATGGGATGCGGGTCGTGTAACAACATTATATCCAAAGATCATAAGATACTGGGCTCTTCGTAAAGCAGCACAAGAGGGTCGTACTGAGCAATTCAAAGCCCTCATGGAAGGAATGCCAAACAGAACAGTCATGGGATTCAGAAACACTTATAAAGTGCCCATTGCTAAATCTGAGATCTATGAGAAAGTTAAAATGAGTTCTCGTGAAGGATTACAAATGGAGGCTGCTGTAAAAAGAAGTGGAGCAACCAAAGTTAAAGAGATCGACTATAAAGGTCAAGATATTTACGATCTCTGGAAAGCATTTTACTTTAAATTATTAAGCGGCGATCCTGAGAACATGGACAAGGTTATGGAAGGAATTGATTATCAGGTCAGTAAGATGGATCTCATAAATATAGGAGATTGTGTTGTTATTATAGATGCATCAAGATCTATGATCGGAAGTGAGGAAAGGAAACTACATCCTTTTCTAACATCCCTCTCAATTCTGTCAACATTAGCAAACGTAAAAGACGTTATCTATGTAGGTGGGAAAAGAGTTACAACCCCAACAGAAGATCCGATTAGCGTTATTATACCAGGTGGTCACACGGATTTATGGCGAGGTCTCAGGGATGCCGTCATAGTCGGAACGCCAAACATCATTGTTATATCAGATGGTTATGAAAATACAATAAAAGGTATGTTTCAACTTACCTATGATCATTTTAAACAGTCAGGTTGTGAATTTAACTTGATTCATTTAAATCCTGTATTTTCAGCGGATGCCAAAACAGGAACAGCAAGAAGATTAACGGTTGATACGAAACCATTACCAGTTACAAGTTACAAGTTTCTGGAAACAGAATTGATATTTGATCGCATGATTGAAAACCGTGAAGTGGTTAAAAATCTGCTCGTCAACAAGTATCACAAACTATTAGGCGAATGAGGAGGTCATCAAGTATGTCAATCTTTGAAAAATTAAATTTCGATAAAATTGAAATCGGAAGCGTTCAGTCCGTCGACGAGATGACCATCGTTCCTATATTGGGGGCTGAAAGGGGAGCTGTAGCAAAACCTGAGAGTTTAACTTTCAAAAGCACAACTTCCTATGGAACTATGGTCTTTGAAAATGCCGACCCTGATAGGGAAGCGATTGTTCCAGCTAATATGATGGTTCGTGGACAGGGAGCTCAGGATCATGCGATGAGCGGGTCAGGAGTCGTAACAAAAAGGCAATCACGTTCATTTAACGATGCATGTTGTATTGAGGAGTCACAGGGAGGTTATCTACGATCTGAAAATAATGAAGAAGATGTCTTACCTATTACTCTACGAAAAGCATTGTTAGAACCATCACTTAGATCTCGCAACAGTTATAATAAGTTGTGGGATAACATTAAAACGTGGTTGCAGGGAATCAAAATTAAGGGAGCCCGCTCAGGAAGACCAGCGGCGCATCTTAGACATTTCTATGATACTCCGGATATTAAACATGCACTTGAAGATTTTGCTGCAGAGTTCGAACCGGTTGAAAACCAAATCGGTGCTATTGTAATGTTCTCTGGAGTTCCAGTTGGTATTGAAATAATGCCATCTTCTGAACATTGGGAAGCTTACTGGAAACTTCTTATCCGTGGGTGCTATGGAGCAGAAATGTTACGATTAAAAATGTTAGGCAAATTAAAACCCTCAACTTTAATACTACCTGAGATTCCAAAGGATGCTAATGCAGACCAGGTGAAGGAAATTCTAGAAGGTTTTTGTCAACATCTTAGAGAAGAAGTTCTTCCATTACTGGAAAATATTGAGGTTAAAACACAAAAAGTCATGGGTCGTGACGGTACATTAGAGACAACCCTCCTTACAACATCATCAGGAGGTGGTGGCGATTTGATTCAGCAGGGAGAAGAACCTGTTTATCTATCCCTTGTCCTATAGTCTTATAAGGGAGAAATAAAATGAATCAAGCTGATAATCAACTCAAAAAACTACGCAGACGTATTGAGGAATTTTTGAGAAACACGACTCCTGAGATGCTAATCAAAATTGCAGATATCTGCAAAATTAAGGTTTCTGAGAACCTTAGAAAACGGCATATGCCAACGAAAGATGATGATGTCTAATCGCTTTTACCGGTGTATGTGAACTTTTCAATGCGAGTAAAGAGCACTGTCCTGTCACATAGTGACTGTTGATACCGCTTTTATTTCCTGAATAAGGTAAAAAAGCTAAGTCAACAATCACTGTGTGACGGGCTTAAACCAATACAGATTTTTTGTTCTTATTCTAAAAATCGAAAAGGAGTTAGTTAACAATGAAACAAGTTTCAGTTGAAAAGTTCATTGAGAAATTGGGTGCTGATATATACCCAATTACTATTGTGAAGTTTTTGTTAAACAAAAGGCGGATATTATCATATTTTTCTAAAGCTGCTGACGAGAATTTTGAGATAAGAGTAAAGTATACAGTAGATCATTCTGATTGTGAAATATGCGAAGAAAAGAAACCAGATGGTGTATTGTGCAGGCAGCACACTTCGATTGATCGAGTTCTTACCGCCAAAAATGTTGCATATGATTTAGATACCAATGTATTTCTATATAAAAATGAAATATTTAGGATGGTGGGCAACAAGTTAGTTATCGTTTACTGCCCACATCCGAAACTAATTACAGGTGAAATTACAGATTCCAAAGTTAGGAAGATCAATCCAATTACAATTGAAGATCCAGAATTGATTGAACTACCACATTATAACAAGTTATGTGATTTCATTTCAAGTGATCTATTAGATCAATATATAAGGTGTTGGTTTAACAATGAGTTCTGTCTTGTTACCATACCAGAAGACCGAAATGGTCAAAATTGGTGTCTAATACCAAATAGGTAATATTATATTAGGAGGAATTTTATTATGAGTTTTGAAGAATATCAAGATCTTCAAGGAACCGGATATCAAGGTGGAACTGGAGAAATGATCGCACCCGAAGATGAGTTCTTTCACAGTGTTTATATTTCAGGAAAGACCAGAAAGAATCATCTAAACATTGACGAAAAGGTCGAAAAGTTTCAAGTAAGGGGTGTTGAGTACAATTTAGATCAAGTCCATATGATTATCACTCACACTAAAGAAGTTCTTGCAAAAATTGTAAGTGAGCGTGGACGTGATACTATCAAGTGTTTCTCATTTAAAGAGGGGCAACCACCTTGGCATGGCACAAGCAGATTGGAAGATACAAAGCAGAGACCTTGTCCTTTAACATCAGCAGAGCGAGCATCGGTTGAATTTTGCAACCCATGTAGAGCTCAAATATTGGTTGCAGGTATTTACTGTAACGAAAATGGGAGTCCCATTCTCACAGAAGAGAAGAGACCCGTATTTGTCTTTATTAGAGGAAAGGGAATGAGATATTCAAATGTATCAGAGTATCTCAATAATCTATATAATGAAGATTTATCTCCAATCTTTGAACCTGTTACAGACCAAAGCAAGGCTTTTGAAAAGTCTGTAGTTAATCAGAAAAGATTTGTCACAAAAATTACCAGAGATACAGCAACCTCACAATATCAAAATGAAGTAAATATCTTTGCACTTGCAAAAGGTGTTGAACTTCCAAAGGATGCTGTTCTTAAGATATTGAAGTTATCGAAAGATACAGTCGAAAAATTTAATGAAAAATTCGATTGGTCTAAAAGTAGGCAAGGGCAAGCTACAGGATCTGGAGAAAAACCAGAAGGTGTACTATCAACAGAAGCGTCTGAAGAAGTAACCTCCGAAGCAGCTCCAGAACCGGCGGCAACAGAAGAAAAAACAGACAAAACATTTAGTTTTGACGACATTGAATTTTAGTTAACCAAATGAAAGGAGACCGCAATGACTGAATCAAATACTAAAGAACAAGAATTGAAATACCATGAGAGACTGAATATCGCAGTTCTCTCTATTGCGAAAATTAAAACGTTACTGAAAGAAGACATCAAAGACACAATTGCAGCATGGGAACATGGTAAGAACGTTGACAAGCAATGTTACCATATCATTGGTCCAGCAGGTGTCGGCAAAACTCAAGTTATGTATCAGATTGCTGAAGAATTAACACAGGAAATATTTGAAGGCAAGCAAGAATTTAGCATTCTCATGATTAAATCTCCCGTTCTATCGAGAGATGATTTTATCATTCCGTTTCCGGTTGGAGCAGAAACCGGGGACCCAACATTCAAAATGTTGTATTCAGATTTCGTTCCTAAGGAAAAGAACTCATTTGGACTCTTTGTAATTGATGAATTTTCACGTGGTGACCATCAGTTACAGCAGTTATTATGGCAGATTCAAAATGAGTATTCTGTTCACCGACATGCGTTTCCGAAGGGATGGTTCGTCGTATCAATTGATAATCCAGACGATTCCGAGTACTCAATGGATAACCTTGAAGATGCAGCAGGTCTGAGAAGGCAACTTCACATCTATACAGAAGTTCTTGCAACCGATTTCCTTGTATATGCAATCGCGCAAGATTTTCATCCGTATATTATTGAGTTTATACAAACACACCCTGAATATCTTTATGACTTTCAAGCTCAAAAGATTGGGTCAGTTTATGCAAATCCAGCAAGTTATGAAAAATTATCAGATCATCTATGGAAAATGCAGATCCGGCGAAACACCATAGATTTTAATGAGATTGAAAGCAAAGCTGCTGGATTGCTCAATACTAATATGACTAGGTTATTCATTGAGTTTGCTCGGGATAAGAAAGATATCAATCCCAAGGATGTATTCTATGATTTCAATAAAGTCAAACCTCAGATCCAAGTTCTCCTTAAAGAAAGTAACAATGCTAAATTAGGTGAGTTAATGGTCGGGTTCTGCACTTTCTTGACAACATCAATGCCAGAGCACGACGATCAGAAATTAAAGAATGTACTTAATTTTCTATTAATGATGCCCATTGATACAGCAGCATTGTTTATATCACAGATAGATTCATTTGATAGGGCATCTACTCCATTCAAGTACATGACAAAGATTCACCTGGCGTTATTGAAAGGATCAAAGTCATACGTAACCAACTTCTATAATCCAATTGTGAAAGCAGGAGAGGGGAGCCTCTAATGGTGGACCAAGCAGAGCGTCTTAAAGAATTAGTTGCGCGATTCGTTTTAAAATATAATTATTGGGGTTACTTATTCTCTAGAATTAGAAGAAAACCTGACGAGAACCTCCCTTCGGTTATGGGCGTGGCTCCTGAATCAGATGGCACAATTACATTATATTATAAACCCAGCTTGTTGGCAAATACTGATAACAAGGAAATATTAAAGATAGTTGAGCATGAGGGGATGCATATTCTTAATAAGCATATTCCAAGATATCTTCGCATTTTAGCAAATGAAACTGTTGAACAAAGGAAGAATATCAAAACTAAAATTTGGAATATTGCTGCAGACTGTGCTGTTAACGTACAGGCAAAGATTAGAGATCCTATTATAATAGACGGGAAACCTTGGCCACCATGTCTTCCAGGGAATTATAACTTGGAAGACGATAAGGTTACTGAGTACTATTTCTATGAACTATTAAAGACTGCTAAAGTTGTAGATATGCCATCAAGTGTGGCATTCAATGACCATGGTCAGTGGAGGAAAGGAGCATCTGGTGTTGCTGACCTTAGTTCATTATCGAGAAAAGTCGACCAACATGTTCAGAATATTATTAAAGAGTCTGTCAAAAGTTTTAACAAAGACAGAGGGACTATACCATCTCATATAGCACAATTAATAGAAGGAGCACTTGCTCCACCGAAAGCCCCATATTATCAGATTATCAGGAAGTTAGTTAGGGGTTCAAGGTTTAGTAAATTTATTAGAAGTCCCACCAAGATCAATAGAAAACGTACATATGTCTTTACGCTAAAAGACAACAAGTGTGTTCCACAAATATCTCCATTTCCAGGTAAAACAAGAGACCTGACTTTTGATATTGTTGTGTTGATTGATACATCTGGAAGCATGAGCATTGACGATATATTAGAAGGTCTCTCTGGCGTTAGAAATATTATTGAGAAAGATCGTCATTGTTATACTACTATTCTAGAAGTAGATGCCGCTGTTGAAAAAGAGTACGAGGTCAAAAGAGTTCGAGACATTCAGTTCAATATAAAAGGGAGAGGCGGAACAACTTTAAGACCTGGTCTTGAAAGAGCTAAACAGCTTAATTGTGATGTCTGTCTTGCTTTTACAGATGGTTACACTGAAGATATAAATAGTATCCCAAGAAAATATCTTCCAAAGAAATTGATCTGGGTTATCAATGAAGGCGGCACAGCTAAAAGTGTTAATCGAACTGGATATGTAGTACAGATATGAAATTATTTTCGATGGAGGATAAATGACAAAGAGTTATAGTGCAAAAGACATTAGAGTTTTGAAAGAAGTTGAACATATTAGACTGAACCCTGGCATGTATATAGGGGATACTTCTAATCCTGCTCACCTGATTGAAGAAGCTCTTGATAATGCTCTTGATGAAGCGCTAGCTGGTTATGCTAAAATAATCGCCGTGATTATTGACACAAAGCTCAATAAGTTCTCCGTTCTTGATGACGGGCGTGGAATTCCAATTTCGGACAACACGCCCGTTGTCATATCTTCAAAGTTATTCTCAGGTGCAAAGTTTCAAGATAAGAAATCAGCATATCAAATATGTAGTGGATTACATGGTATAGGATTAATTGCTGTCAATGCCCTGAGTAAAGATTATAGAGTTGAAATTTATAGAAATAATAAACACGCAACATATTTTTTTAAGGATAGTAAATTAAAGAAATCAACTATTGAAGATTATAAGGGGAAGCTTCCTTTTTCCACAAAGATTGAGTTTATACCAAATAAAAAGTTTTTTCATAAACTCGAACCAGATCTAAAAAGGATAAGGAGCCGATTAACTACCGCTTCAGCAGAGATGTCAGACGATTTAAGGTTTGTCTTAACCATAGACGGCAGACAAGAAGTGTTCAAGTTAAATATCCACAATCATTTTATACAATCAACATTGACTTCAACAGACAATGTAGAGATTACGAGTTTATTATCAGAAAAGAAACCTGAGAAATTTCAGGTATTATTTACGTACGAACCAACAGGTCAAGTGTCCCCAAAAATTATATCTTCCGTGAATTTATTACCAGTTGTTAATGGAGGGAGTCACATTAGCGCATTTTGGGACACCCTAAAAGATTTTTTCCTAGCAAAAGGTAAAAAGTATGGTTTCGACTTTCAACCCAATGATGTATTCTTTAGATTAAGAGCATATCTAATGTTAAGCATGATTGAACCAAAATTTTCAAGTCAATCAAAAGATAAACTAATTAATCATAGAAGTGACTTTCATAGGTTTGAAAGAGATTTTAAAAAACAATTAGAAGTTTTTGCTTCAGAAAAAGAACACGTACTTGTAGATTATCTGGAAAGATTCCAGGACTACAGAAGAAAATTAGATGCACAAAAGTTACAGAAAAATGGTACAGGCGGCAGAAGAGCTTCTACACAATTCACAAAACTTCGAGATTGTACAAGTAGGGGCGGTGAATTATATATAGTTGAAGGAGATTCAGCTGGAGGTTCCATTATTCAATCAAGAGATCCTCGCATACATGCAATCCTGCCCTTAAAAGGAAAATCAATACCAAACGTCACAACCAAAAAAGGCATCCTTGATAATAAGGAAGTTGGTGAATTGATTAGAGCAATAGGCACAGGTATTGACCCACAATTTGACTTGTCTAAAATGAGATACGAGAAAGTCGTGTGTGCTACAGATGCAGATCATGACGGAAATCATATTGCATGTCTGGTAACAATGGCGATTGCAATATTATTACCTGAGATCATTAAAGCAGGTAGATACTTTATCGCTCAGACCCCGCTCTTCGCAATAAATGAGAAGAAAACTTTTATTCCATTGTGGAATGATAAAATGTTAGAAAAGGCAAGATCAAAGGGAAGAAATATCCAAAGATATAAAGGGCTTGGAGAAATGAATCCTGCACAACTAAAGGTCAGTTTGTTGGATGAAGGCACAAGGAATCATAATCCTATAACGTATAGCAAGAACATCAACAAACTTATAAAATTATTTTCAAGTGCAGAAGAAAAAAGAAAATTGGTGGGGAGTTAATTTATGAAAACCGACACTGAATTAAAACTAAAAGATGCTGCATCCCAAATGAAACTAGCAATAAAACATTCTGGAGATGATGATATTTTTAGGTCATGTATTAATTCATTTATTTCAACAGGACGTAGTGTTACATTCGTTATGCAGAAAGAATCCAAATCCTTAGATATATTAGGCGAATGGTATGAAGAGCAAATGTCACACCTTAAAAAATGTCCCATTATGAAATTCTTTCATGACAATCGTACCCATACTATTCATAAAGGAGTAATCAAACCAACGAAAAAAATTATTCCAGTTTGGGATGTTAAGGTTAACGGTATTCCTCAACCAGGAATAAAAACAGTTATGATTTGGAAGTTCGATAATATTGATAAGTTTATGCCAGGTAATAGTGGTAACGTTTTTAGACTTTGTGAATTATATTATATAACACTCAAATGGTTAGTTTCAAAATGGTTAGAAAAAAGAAAGTTGATAATAGGATAAGGAGGGTTTATGAAAATACCACAGTTACCTACTGATTTTGAGTTTGAAACTGAAGTTCAATTTCATTATTCTTCAGTTATTTGTAAAATATTGGAGTGTCGATTTTCAGTTAAGTTTGGAACAGATGGAATTTACCATAATAAAATAAAAAACATTAAAGTTTTAGCTGAGTTCAAGGTTGGAGAGAATTTAAAAGAAGATAAAGAATTTTTTGTAAAATGTGTAATTCAAATATTATGTTATATTAAAAAGATCGAAGATTCGGGTGAAAGTCTCCCGAATATAATATTCATAGGAAATGACAATCATTTTGCAATATTTGACTCTTCTATTCTATCTGAGTATTTAGAATTTGTAAATAGCATAATGGTTCCTAGTGATATGTTTTTAGACCCCCCAGAAAAGTTAAAAACAATCCTTCTAGAAAAATTAAATGTCCATAAATATCCTATATCACATTTGTCGATGCTAAAAACCATAATTAATAATTATGAAGACAAATCAGTGGGACTAAAAATGACTATAAACAATAATAATATAACTAGAATATTTGAAGATTTTATTACAACAAATGTTCTAAACCAAAAAATTTCGGAAAACGAGCAGGTTGCTTTATTTGCAAGTATAATTTTTGATGAATGTAATGATATTGTTGGAAAACCAAATCAAATTGTTACTCCATTATCGAATAAAAAAGTTGTTAAAATAAATAGAGATAATTATGACGCATTCCTTTTATCAATAAAAGCAATAAATAAACCTAGTTCTAAAACCGAAATTATAGCACAGTCGGATAGGTTAATTGAAGAAGTTTCCAGAAGATTCCATGGCGAGTTTTATACGCCAGAGATTTGGGTTAATGAAGCTCATAAAATGATTGAACTACATTTTGGTCAAAACTGGAAAGATGAATATGTGGTATGGGATCCTGCATGCGGAACTGGTAATTTAACAAGAGATTATCAATTTAAAGAATTATATTGCTCAACACTATATCAGTCTGATATAGATATTATGAATCAAAGGAGTTATAACCCAGAAGCAGTTAAATTTCAATATGATTTCTTGAATGATGATGTTTATCCAGAAGGTATTGATGGGGTAGAAGAAGATAAGTTAAAGAAATTCGCTCCAGGTTTAGTAAAAGCGTTTGAAGAGAATAGCTCTATTATTATCTTTATGAATCCCCCTTATCACCAGGGGGGAACGGCATACGAAGGAAGTATTGGTAAAAAGAAAACAAAACCAGAAACTCAAGTGTTAATGAATGGAAAAAAGTTGGGGCATGCTGCTAAACAATTATATTTGAACTTTTTATTTAGAATACTAATGTTAAAACAAAAGTATAACCATACAAATATTAATATTGTTTTCTATAGTAATGGTCTTTTATTTTCTGTACCGAGCTATGAAAAATTTAGAGAACTTTTATTTATACATTTTAAGTTTTATGATGGTTTTATGATGCCTCTAGAATCTTTTTCTAATACAGGGACTGGTAGTGTTTTCTTATCAATTTTAAAATCAGAAAAATCGGTAAATAGTAATTCGTTTGATTTTCATAATAAAATAAAAAATCAAAATCAATTGTTTACAATTTATAATTTAGATGGAGAATTAGATATAAGAGATCTAACTAAAATAAACAGAATGAGTAAAACAGTCCCAACGGTTTCTATAAGATATAAGAAAGGGGAAGTTCTGCTTATTCAGGAAGATAAAACAATTGAAGGTCTAATATATCATTTTGGTTATGATGGGACTGCTATTTGGACCAAGTATTATTGTGGGATATCAAATCTGTCATTTGGAAAAGGTTGTATTTCTTTTGATATAAATTCATTTTATAAGGGAATGGAATCTTATACAGCAAGAATGGCATCGCCATTAGATAGATATACAGCAGTATTTGAGTTAGCATATCCAAATACTAGTCATTCAGAATATAAACAATGGTCATATGACTGTATTATTTATTCAATTTTTCAAGATAGATGTAGATGCTTTTCACTTCGTAATTTTAATAATAAAAATTTAAATGTTATAAATGAACTTTTCTGGTTTCCAAAGCAACTACTTCAACAACTAGCAGACGACAATGGGTTTGATGAACTGTATCAAGATGCAACTATATTCAATCAAGAAAGATTCGTATATCAAGAACTTCAAAAAGTCCAATTAAGTCCAGATGCAAAAGCAGTATTAGATAAAGCAACTGAACTTGTTATTAAATCAATTGGTGAAAGAAAAAGACTTCATCAACTTCATCCTGAATGGCATTTAAATGCTTGGGATGCCGGTTGGTATCAAATTAAGTTAATTTTGAAAGATTGTATGAAAGATGACCTTGCTGAATTTACTGCTTTATACAAAGAGTTCGAGAATAGAATGAGAGAAGGAGTTTATAAATTTGGATTCCTCAAATAATTTACCAGAAGTATGTAAAACGTGTGTTATAAGAGCTTCTTGTACAAAGAACCAACCAGAAGGCACTCTTTGTCAAGAAGCTCACAATGAACTTAGAGAAATTATATTCTCTTATAAGGAGAATGAAAATGAAAAAAATATTCATTCTAGTAGTTTTGTTGACATTTCTGATAGGTTCATGTAAATTCTACAAGCCATACCATCAGGACTTTCCAAAAGTTTATCCAAAAGTAAGATATTATGATGAAAAAGGAAGATATGAAGGTTACCAGCAAAAAACTAGTTATGGAAGAATCAGATATTATGATCAAAAAGGAAGATACAAAGGATATTCTACACAGATCAATTATGGCAAAGTTAGATATTATGATGAAAGGGGACATTTTATAGGAAACTCACAATGATAACAAAAGCGATAACTAGTGATTGTGCAGCGTGTAATCTTATGAAAATCAATGATTTAAGTCAAATGATTTGTCATTGGGGAAAATCTAGCAAGGGCAAAAAACTAGACTCCCAAAAGGGTAAGAAGCCCTTGTTCTGTAAACTAAAGAGGTAAGGAAATGGGTAGAGAAGATTTATTAGACATAATTGAAGAAGAGCTTAAAGTGTCTTCGGAGATGGGTCATGAATTTCGCCATATAGCAAAGAATATTGTTGCGATAGTTAAAGGCGAAAAAGAACATTTAGATTATGACCATGAATCACACCAATATGAATGGGATAAACCATAATGCCATATATACCTGAGAAAGAAAAGAATGAAATGTCAGATTATATTGAGAATCTGCGAGTATTTATTGAATCCAAAGGTGATCTAAATTATGTAATATGTGAACTTGTAGGTCGATTAATTGTAGACAGTGATAAAATATCTTACACACAAATGTCTGAATGGATTGATGCAGTTCATGATGCTGAAACAGAATTAAGACGCAGGTTATTATTTCCATATGAAGATCTCAAAATTGAAGAAAATGGAGATGTACCTAGTTTTATTAGAATCCTTGAACGTATGGAGAGGAGTGAGAATGGGAACGAGAGCTGACTTTTATGTTATTAAACATGAAAAACTGGAGTGGATTGGAAGTTTGTATAGAGATGGTCATCCATGGAATATTCCAACTGATATATTGATTCAAGTAAATCCTGTAATGTTTGAAGAACTAACAGTGGAGTTTTTACAAACAAAGGATTCGGCAATAAAATCAGAAGGTGATAAGTGGCCTTGGCCTTGGGCAGATAGTCGTATGACCGACTATTCATATATCTTTGGAATTTATGATAAGGTAGTTGCATATTCTCCAGGTGTAAAACATTTATTCGATCCTTTGAAAATAGTTCAAGGAGAGGATTTAATTGCTGCAAAATTTCCATTTAGAGTAAAATTTCCGACTATGCTGAAACCAGCAATAGATATAACAGAGGAGTTGATAGATCACTATGGACTACAACCTGCCGAAGCTATATAAGGACTATGGTGAGTACTCCAACTATAGAAACTTTCCTTTAGATGTTGATGGATTAAAACCCGTTGAACGAAGAGTTTTATTAGCAGCATTTAAGATTGCTAAAACTAAACTCGTAAAATCAAGACAAGTGGATGCATATACTATTGGACATTATCACCCACATGGTGAATGTTATGGTACAATTGTTCAGTTAGTTCGACAAGGATTTCTTGAGGGTCAAGGAAACTTTGGTACAAATGTTGGAGTCGAACCAGTTGGTGCAGCAGCTCCACGTTATACCGAATGTAAATTGGCACAGAAAACACTTGATATGGCATTCAAATATGTTGATCATGTTCCATGGGTTCAAACTGAACTTAGCGATAAAGAACCATGTTATCTGCCAATTATGTATCCAGCATGTCTGTTAGGAAAGGATTATACTCAGGGAATTGGATTTGGGTTTAAAACATACATTCCTTGTTATAATGAAAAAGACCTTCAACAAAGGTTGTTATGGCTCCTTGGTATTAGAAAAAGGAAGCCAACTATTAAACCCATAACTAATTGTATAATAACTGCACCTCAAGAAGAGGTTGAAAAGTTATTGACAACTGGAAAAGCTAAAATTTCAGTAGAGGGTATGATTATAGAACAACCGAGAACTAATACAGTTATATTAAAATCATGGCCTCCTGGAAAGAAGTTTGTGTCACTTCTTACAAAGTTTTCAAAAGAACTCAATGATGGCATGATTGGTTTCACTGACGTATCAGTAACTGAAACAGAAATTAAATTTCAAGTGTTGAGAGAAAGAAATAGAGATAAGATTTATACAGATTTTGTTGAGAAATTAAAAGATGTTATTAAAGGTGGTATATCTTTTGAAATCTTTCTGACTAATATATATCAGAATGTTATTACAAAATCAGTAGATAGTATGCTACTTGATACATACAATATGTTCCGCGCAATGAATGAAAAAATGTTAAAACATGAAATTGAAAAGTTAAATGAGCTTGTCGAAGAATATAAAGCTTTAGAAATCATTAGAAAACCTCTTGGGGTTTTCATCAGCAAAGATTGGGACATTAATTATGCCCTTAAAGAAATAGAGAAAACAACAGTTGTCTCTGCCGAAACCGCAAAAGCCCTGATAAGTAAATACAGGATAAATAAAATGTTCACTCTGAATACGGACACAACTGAAATAGATAATGAAATAAAAGAATTAACAAACCATCTGAATAACTTAAATAATTTTGTATTGGAGCAATATCATGTATAGAATATCAAAACAATTTACATTCTCTATGGGTCATAGGCTTAGCCGTCACCTTGGAGCATGTAAAAATTTTCATGGTCACAATTATCGTGTAGTTGTTGGATTAAAAAGTGAAAAACTCAATGACAACGGAATGATAATTGATTTTTCAGATCTTAAAAGTGTTGTTGGGAGCTTTTTAGAAATGATGGACCATGCCCTAATGGTCAACGAAACTGATGAGGAACTAATTAAAAAAATGAAAGAAATTCTCCCAATGTTTAAAGTTATTGAGGTTCCTTTTGAACCAACAGCAGAAAATATGGCAAGGGAGATATATGAGAATGTTGGAGATATGTTAAAAAAGATGTATGATGGTAAAATTGATTATGTTACTGTATTTGAAACTGATACATCTGAAGCAACATACTCATTAGATTAAGAGGATCAGATTATGGTCGAAATTATTAAAAGGTCTGGGTTACTTATCTCTAGACAACATAAGTATGATGATTTTTATATTAAAATCAAAGAGTTTTTAGAAAGAAGAACAAAGGCATACAATACGTCCACCTACACTATAAATAAATTTTATATTGAGTCGGAGAAGTTCCTTTTATTACCAAGGAACTTCCCGATTCAACAATATACATTTGATTATAATATAAAAGATGTTAGTCATGAAGGTGAGCAAATTGATATTGAACACAATATAACGCCCAGAAGTGAAACACAGCAGAAAACTATTGACTATATTTTATCGAATGAAAATAGCACATTACAATTACCACCTGGTGTTGGAAAAACTGTTATAGCAATTTATATGATTGCCGAGAGAAAAAGAAAATCTCTAATTTTAGTTCATAGAGATAGTCTTGCAGACCAATGGCGAAATAGATTTGAAGAATTTACAAATCTAAAAGGTGATAAAATTGCTAGGTTGAGATCAAGCACATTTGAAAAAGATTTAGATCAACCAATTATCATAGCAACAACACAAACATTCTTATCATTATTAAAAAGAAATCCTAGAGGTTTCTTAATAAAATTGAACGAAGCAAATATTGGAATATTTGTAGCTGATGAAGTTCATACATCAGTTGGGGCTCCAACATTTTCAGAGTGCTCAATTCATATGCCATCAAAATATACATATGGATTAAGTGCAACTCCATATCGTTATGATGGTAACGGAGATATAATCGAATTTCATCTTGGAGATATATTTTCAGATGATAATTTAGAAGGAACGATGGGAGCAAAAGTAACAGTTTTGTTACTGGATTATCAAATAGATACACCACGTAGAGCTCAATACATACGGTGGGGTGGTGATTTCCAGAGAGCCCGATACCTGAATCTAATTAAAAAATCAAAACCGTTTATAGAGGTTGTAAGAAGGTTATTAGACCGATTAAAGACAAGGGATCTGATATGTATGGTTGAAAGAATTAAATTAATTGATGACTTATACAATTGGATGCCAATCAAAAGCAAATCTAAATTTTGTGGAACTGGGGGACTCGAAACTCTCAATTCAAAAGCAACCTTCGCAACACCTGGTAAATGTAGAGATGGTATTGACGCGCCTTGGAAAGATGCAATTATTATGACATCTCCAATATCAAATATAGAGCAATTAACTGGTCGAATTATACGAGAGATTGATAATAAACAAACTCCAATTATAATTGATATGGTTGATTTTGGATGTTCAGATATTGCAAACACATTTTATAAACGTGAAAAGTTTTATGATGAAAAACAATGGCCAGTTCAATATTTGTTATTCGCAAATAACAAATTAAGACCGATTGATAGAGAAGTAACACATAAAATTCTTAGAGGTGAATAATGGAAACAAAAGTCCAACCTTCTGATGTCCAACTTGCATTTGAATGTGATAACTGTGCTTCTAAAGAAACTTGTGATGTATTTGAAGCAGTTTATAATGGAGCTCCAATGTGCACTAAATGTGAGCATGGAGAGATGGAAATGTTACATTGTTCTATAATGGGGAATGGAAAATGAAACTTAAAACAGATTTTGTAACCAATAGTAGTTCATCGTCATTTGTAGTGATTGGAAGTTCTATAGATCTACAATCTATATCAAATGAAGTTGTTAAACGTATTCAAGAGGAAGAAAATATGACCCTTGAAGATATAATAGGTGAACCATATGAATTCCTTGATTCTATCGTTAAAAGAACCAGTCTCAACTATTCATTTGGAGGAGAATATGATGATGGCGCAGTGGTAGTCGGTATTGAATATTCTGATATGAAAGATGATGAAACTCTACGAGAGTTCAAAGAAAGGGTTAAGAGACAAATCATGAATGTTTTTGGTATAGAAACCGATCCAAATCATATCGATCTCTGTTGGATGGATTATTAAGATGAAACTTAAAACAGATTTTGTGACTAATAGCAGTTCAACTGCATATATAATTACAAACACCAGCGAGCACGAGAGAGATTTAGTTGATTTTGTGAAAGAAAATCCACAATTAATTGAAATGTTCAAGAAAGAATATGATTATGTAAACGATTATAACTATACACAAGAAAAGCTAATTGAATCCGCTAAAAATAATAATATGAAATTCAGACCTGGACATGGAGCGTGGTCTGCTTTTGGAGATGAATACGGCACTTTAATTGGACAAGTTTTTGATTATATTCTTCGAGAGGGTGGTTCATCAAAGAACTTTACATGGAGATTTGAAGAATACCTGAGGTAAAACTATATGAAACTTAAAACAGATTTTGTAACTAACAGTTCATCTGCTTGCTTTGTTATCGAGAGAAAAAATTTAACGAACCTTCAAGAATTTCTTATTCATAACCATATTGAGTTCACTAAACAATACCATCCTTGTCAAGTTGGAGATGCGGGTGATGCATGGGGCATTACTAAAACAGATAATCAAATTGAAGGATATACATCTATGGACAACTTTAGTATGGTATGGTTCTTATCAGAGATTGGAGTAAATCCAGATCATATAGATTATGACGGATAGGAATATTAAGATGAAAATCAAAACTGATTTTATAACCAATAGCTCATCAATCGCTTATATTGTTATGGTACCAAATAACTTCTATTTTGGTGAGGATGAAATACAAAAATCATTTAATGATCGTATACTTGATTTTGACTATCCACCCGTGCCTACAGAAAAAAAGACGCTAGAGGAGTTCTCTGAATGTATAGAGATTCTAAAGGAAGGAGACAATCTCTGGCATTATGGCAATCAGGGAGTTAGTCAACTTATTTACTATATGGTTACCGATCTATGTGATGAGCATGGTTTTGTACTAACTAGCTTCGATATTAATGGAGAAGGAAGTAATATTATACAAGGCGTACCAGAAGAAACAATTGAGAAAATGATGGCCAATAATATAGATATTATGTCTATATTCAAACTCATACAAAGGGAGAATGAAAGTGATACTTCAAAAACTAAATAATCGAAAAGGGTTTACGTTGATTGAATTGATGGTCGTTATTGCAATAATTGGTATTATATCTGCAATAGCAATTCCGAACTTTCTTGCATTTAAACGAAAGCAAGAGGCTTCTAAGAAAACCATAGAACCTGCAGTACAACATGAAGCAAAAGCATTATATGAAAAAGAGTCGAATCCTCCAAAGCAAGAGAAAGCTGTTAAACAAAAAGGAGATATGAATAAATTATGAAGTTCGCATTTATTGCAGACATTCATCTTTCTAGATATGGACAAGATAAACTAGAAGATGAAACAAATCTTCCTGAGCGATTGCATAGCATAGGAAGGGCTCTACATGAAGTTGCTGAATATTGTATTAGTCATGATATTCCTAAAATAATAATTGGTGGCGATATTCTTCATGGAAAGTCAATTATCTATGCAATCGCTCAAGATATAATGTTAGACTTCCTCAATAATTATGGGAAGACTATCGACTTTTATGTTATTGATGGCAACCATGATCTATCTGGTAAAGGACAAGATGTGGTTTCAGCATTGAAATCTATACAATCAATACCAGGAGTAAGTTGGGTACCACACAATAGAACATTAAGAATTGATTTCGGCGATGTATTACTTATCCCATATTCATATGATGTGCCCCAAATTGTGAAAAAAAGTAAAGCAAGAATTCTAATTTCACATTTTGGATTAAGTGAGGGGATTTTTAATTCAGGTATGAGTATTATATCTGATGTAAGCATGTCAAACCTAATTGGAAAATATGAGTTAGTGCTTCTGGGTCATTATCATAAACCCCAAGAAATTATAAGAGATGATATTAGTCTTTACTATGTTGGAAGCTTAATTCAATTGGACTGGGGCGAAAAGGGAGAAGAGAAACGATTTCTGGTTGTTGATACAGATACTCTTCAAGTTGATTCAATTCCAATAAGTCATTATAGAAAACATATTGAAATTGAGATAAATAACGATAATAAAGATGATGTGTTGAAAGCTGCCCAACAGGCGAAAGATGATGGGCATCATGTCAAAATTATTATGAAAGAAAAAGTTGACTTGACAAAAGTTAAAAATGATTTTAACATTGTTGACAAAACAGAAACCGATATAACTGATAGAGGCATTACTAGTTCGATGTCTCAAGAAGATAGAATTCGTCGCTATCTTGAAATTAAAGAAATTCCTCTGGAAGATAAAGATGAATATGAAAAAGAAGCATTTGACATAATCCAGAATTGTGAGGTATAATATGAGGCAAGTTGATATTCAAGAAGTGGGAATGGAGAATTTTGGCCCATATCTTGATCCCATGATTTTAGAATTCAAAAATGATTCTATGGTATTAATGACTGGACCAAACGGTGTTGGAAAAACTATGGCTCTGGATGCAATCCCATATACTTTTTACGGTTCAACAAGTAAGGGAGCAAAAGGAGATGATGTAGTAAATAATATAGTTGGTCGCAATTGCAAGTCATGGGTCAAATTCAAGATTAACGATGACCAATACCTCATTAGCCGATACCAAAAATATACAAAACTCGGCAATACCGTCATTCTAACTAAAAATGGGGTCGATATTAAAAGCGGTCATAAAGAAGTATTACCTGAGATTGAAAAATTAATATGTTCAAAGGGATCATTCATGAACACATTAATGTTTGGTCAAAAGGTCAAAAACTTCTTTACAGATTTAGTTGATTCTGATAAAAAGGTAATCTTTCGAGAACTCTTAGCACTGGAACAATACCAATTATTCTATAAAGAAACCAGTGATGTACGACTGAAACAAGTCAAAGAATCTATTGATGAAAATGAAAAGAAGCAAGGAATCAATGAAGGATTAAGGGTTGACACAGACACACAGATTCAAATATTGTTACATATGAAGAAAACATTTGAAGAAGATAAGCAAATAATATTGAAAGATCTTCAAAAATCAATTGATTCAAGCAAAAGGTTATTAAAAGAGTGGCAAGAAGAATTAGTAACTTTAGAAAAAGAAGATATTGATATTAACGAAACAGTATCAGATTTGGCACATATCGAATCAGAGTTGGATACAATCCAAGTAGCTCTAGTAAATGAGATACAGTCTATTGAACAACGAAAAACTACCAAACTTCTTGACCTACAAAATAAAGCAAATAATACATCAAACGAAATTAACGCTAAATATCGAAAAGAGTATGATCGTATTACAAATGAACTAGCAGAACTGAGAAACACATTAAATGATCTTGTTACAACAGCTCAATCAAGAAAGCATAAGGTAGAGTTAAAAGTTGAAAATGTTGACTCTGATATAAGAAACTGGCAAGACCGAGCACATGAGATTGATGAGAATGTTATCAAAGCTGAAATATCAGAGTGCCCTCTTTGTGAACAAGAGGTGTCAGAAGAAACAACTGACCTATTAACCAAAAAAGTTGTAAAATATAATAATGATATTAGCGAAGGTTTTAAGTTAGTATCTTCGCTTCAAGAACAAATTAAAAAGATTAACTTTAAAATGATTGAGGGTTCTGATCAACTCAATAAATTTATAGATGACCTCCAAACAGAACACCATCAATTGATAGAACAAGAAGTGATAGATATACAGCAGGTTGATGAACGATTGATTGTAGCAACTGAAAAAGTCAATAAATTAGCATCTGATGAACAGATGTTAAAAGGGATTGCAATACAAAAAGCTAAAAATGATCTTAACTCCACAAAGTTGGTGTTGTTATCTAAAAAGAAAGATCAAGAATACTTCATTGAAAAAATGGGCGATATTAAAAAGACAGTTAATGATATTAACCATGATATAAGTCGAAGAGAACTTCAGATACAAGATAAAGAGAAGGAAGCGTATGATGAAACTCAATTAAATTCATATAAGAAAAGGCAATTAGATCTTGAGGTTTTCCTTCACGCTTTAGAAAAAGAATGGGCAGCTCTTGAGAGAAGGCAAACGATATTAGATTTTTGGAAAACAGGTTTTTCATCATCTGGTATACCATCAATGTTAATTGATGAAGCAATCCCATTTATGAATGAAAGAGTTGCTGACTATCTAGATAAATTTACAAACGGGCGATATATTGTGTCATTTGATACATTGGCATCTATTAAATCTGGCGAGTTCAGAGATAAGATTTCAGTTAATGTTGTTGACACATATACTCGAGCAAACTCAAGAATTCAATTATCAGGTGGTCAAACTAGGATAATTGATATTGCCACAATTTTAACTCTTGGTGACTTACAGTCAAGTATTCAGGATGTATCAATAAACATCTTGTTATTTGATGAAATATTCGACAGTTTAGATGAAGAGAATATTGGATATGTATCAAAGGTATTATCTAAACTAAAAGTTGGAAAATCAATATACTTAATTTCACATAGACACGAAGATCAACTTGAAGCTGATGAAGTGTTAACTTTACATTAGGAGAAGTTATGAAAATAAAAAGCGATTTTGTAACAAACAGTTCATCTTCCTCTTTCATTGTAGCTATTGATCCAGATGAAATCGAAGGCTTCATAGAATATACTTCAGACTTAAGTAAGCATCCAGAAGCTTATGAAGGGGTTGGTTGTTTGTTTTCATTTGTAGATATACAAGACCTTTCAGAATATACAAACGGGAGACCATATGACTGGGCATCAAAACCAATGGGCATGCGTTTCTACAATATGCTGGAAGACGAATTTAATATATGCAAAGAAATTATTGAAGATGGAAACGCCGCTGCATATGCTCGAGTTGATCGGAGCGTATGTAAAATATTTAGAAGAGATTGGGGTGATCACATTCGTCATGAGGATGGATGACTACTAGGAGATCATTATGAGCAAAATTAGAATTGTAAATTGGTTACTCACAAGAAAGTGTAATTTATCATGTGATTATTGTGGGATTGTTCAGAGTTATAAACACAAGCCATTTAGCTATCCCAGTATGAATCATTACATCAAAAACGAAATGCCAACCGAAATTGTTCTAGGTACATTAGCTAAGTTGAAAAATCACAATCCTAATGTGTTCAATATATTTTATGGCGGCGAACCGTTATTAAGACCTGACCTTCCAGATATTATAAATTATTGTAATGAAAATAACATCTACTATACAATAATCAGCAATAATACTCCTGAGATTCAACCTTTAATAAAAAAGTTATTCGATAAGACAGATTATATTGATGCTTTCACAAGTTCTGTTGATCCAATCTTTAATGAAATTGGAAGTGACAAAGATCGAGTTAAAAAGAGCACCGAAGGATTAAAAAGATTAAAGGAGATTCAAGCAACTGGCAAGATCAAAGATGTTGTAGCTGAAATAACAGTAATGAAACATAATCAACATCTTTTATATCAACTTATCAGTGAATTAAGTGAAGAAGCTATATACAGCGATATTACATTTGTAGATATTGCAAAAAGTAGATATTATGATTTTTCAAATGTTAGGAATTGGGATCTTTTAGCTCAACCAACATTTCGTCTAGCAAAGGAGTTGGTTAACATTATGAACGATACTTCATTGTTAGTTCATATGAAAGATATTTTAATTCCACAGATGTTTGATACACTACCATCGAATTTTGACTGCAAAATTCAATATGGACTTCATAACTTAACAATTGATGCTGATGGGTCAATAAGATTATGTTTAAGGATTAGAGGAGTATCAGCTCCATTACGTCATGTAACTGAACTATTTGACAAATCTAATCCGCAACTTATATCTCCTAAAATATTTAAAGTAATAAAGGGAGATAAAAGATTCTATTGTAAACTTTGTAATCATTCATGTTTAATGATGAGTCAATATTATGATAGGACAAATGAAGAAGTGGATGCTTTAGTCCACTCAGATAAACGGGAGGGTTAAACAATGCCAGAACAAAAGCAAAAGCAAGAGTTAGATACTGATGTTATAGTAAGTGCCGTACAGTTCTGGAAAAAGGTATATGATGAAAAAGAGGTAATTATACGATTCACAAAGAAGGATGGATCAAATCGAATCATGAAATGTACCTTAGATTTTACTAAAATTCCAAAAAGAGATTACCCGAAATCTGTAAATATTGAAAGGATCTTACGTCTTATTCAGAAAAATAAAATTATGCATGTTTACGATCTGAATAAAAAAGGTTGGCGTTCAGTTCCATTTGATCGAGTTGAATGGATGGACACAAAAGACAGAAGATATTATACAAAGAAACAACCGTAAAGGAGAAATTATAAGTGACAATTTTACAGAAACTTCTCAAGGAGATCAGAAGCGATGATAACCTTGAGAAGGTCAGAATATTATGTGATCAAATATTTGAACAAGAGAAGGACAATATTAAGCATATAGCGGTACTTCCAAAAGGTCCTAACCTGCTTCTTGTATTAGAAGTTCCTGGAAGGATCAAAGGGGAGGTCGCATTTTTAGCATTAGAACGTGAAAGCGAAACTCTCTATCTAGCGGTTCTATTCGTCACAACTGAAAAAGAAATTCAAAAGAGCGAAGACAAAGAGAGTCCTTCAATAAAGAGGCAAAGAGTTTGGGAGATTAATGACCATAGGCCAGAGCAAATATTAACGGAATATGCGAAACGATATAAAATTCTACGAGGTGAATAATGTTCAATGTCAGAGATGACTTAACAGATGAAATACGAATCAATCGGAAATATGCACACCTTTATCTTGCTGAATATACAGAAACAAGTAAAGGAAAATCAACTCCTAAAATAAATGAGAAAATGTTATTAACGCCTGACTATTTAACCCGTATAACTTCAGGATTCGGGGGAGATACTCCAATAGTTCTTCCGCCAAATTGCAGGTATCTTGAGCGGATTGCCGCAGGGGCTCTTGCAATTATTGAAGAACCTCCAGCATTTAGAACGGTTACTATTAATATGTCATTTAGTGGTGAAGTCGAAAGACTAAAAACAGAGGGAAGATTGAAAGAGTATGGTTATAAAAATGACTTTGCTAGAGAAAAAGCACCAAGGAAATTTATGTTGGCATTTCCATATGTCATATTCCTTCTATATATAAATGAATATAATGAGCTAGTTACCGGCCGAGCATTTCTTAGGACTGCAAGACTTACAGGATTGTCTGATTATTTACTTAAAATTCCTTTGTTAAATATATCTGAAAGTCAGCACGTTTGCTTCGGAAGTGATGGACACGGTAGACAAGAAACACTAAACGCATCAATTGAACGAGCAATCAACACTTTTTGGAGTGCTGAATTTAATACCGACCATACTTGTAATTATAGAGCGTATAGAAATATTGCTGGAGTTCATGCTTATATGGAATGGCAAGCACTATCAAAAGCAAATCCGATGTTTATTTATAATGTTGATTGGATTCGCACCTCTATGAATTTAGGAAAAACTATAGAGGAGACAAAAAACCAATATAAACTAAAAAACAAAGCCTCTATAGGATATAACAACCTTTCTGATATATTTCACAATCCTGCAGATACAGGTAAAGATGTAAAACCCACCAAAAGATCTAGAAAGAAATTCAGATTATTTTATGATGTTGCAGAAGGAACTTTTCTAGATGATACTTTCTGTATTCATGTTGGAGATTCTTTCCATATCAAAAATGGTAAATCTCTTTGTCGCGTCAACTCATTCGTTAGTTTCTTAGATAGTGGAGATATAAAGTATATAAGAATTGAAAGAGATGATGGAAGACTTATTATGCACAAGAATACCAAAAAGTTCTCAGCCTACCTTCTTACAGAAGCAAAGAAATTGAGGTTTGAAGAAAAAGGAATTCTTAAAAATGGAGTAGAGATTAGAGAAGGTAATATTCTACTTATGAAAAATTCTCTTGGAAAAGACGTATATAGAAAAGTTTCTTATATTCGTAAATCTCCAGAAGGATTTCATGAAGCTAGATTTGGAGATGGATTCTATATTTTGGAAAATACAGAAGCCGAACTATTCAACATAGAAGCTCCAAAATATGATGGTATTCTTTTAGAAAAAGACAAACAATATGTCTATATAACGAATTTCCAGGGAGCACCAATGCATCCAGGTGCCGTTGTTACATATGACCAAATTGATGTTAATAGCACAGGTGTCTTATCTATTAGTATGTTGCATAGTGACGCACCGAAAATGAAAAGCCGCCCGTATCATCTTAAATTAAACTCCACAAAAAACAGTGGAACTCTATTTAACATTGATGAGGTCAAACCACTTCCACCATTATTTAGAATTGGCCGAAAGTTATTCATGTTAAGAAAGTCTAGTTCAAAAGAATCAAACGGCAAGGTGTTCGGTACTCCTTCTGGAATTGTATATGATACATTTGCCAGTCTTGATAGACCAAAGGTTCCGGACATACAGAACTATATGTTGGGAAAAGATAAATTTCATGTCAAAAGTTTTGATATGGACATTGAATTTAATATAGGAGATAAGGTAGTTGTGTCAGATTGGAAAGTTCCATCTAATATGCTGTCCGTCAAAATGATCCAAGGATTCAAATTTGATGAGTCCATTGGAGATATTACTTTCATATTAGCTGATAAAGAAGGAAAACTATATCAGGAAAGATATGTTGATGGACAGAATGGAGTTATTTATGTTGGAAGAATAAGGAAGATCACAAACAAACTTGGTAAACTGACAGCAGGAACAAAGATCCAAGCCAAAGAAGCCAACATTCTACATTTTCCAATGAAAGATATAAATATAATCATTGGTTTTATAACTGATACTGATGGTCCAGACCCACTGGTACTATGCTCAAATTGCTGTACTTTGTGGTATAGTGATGTAGTGGAGAAGTTCCAAAAGACCACAATGAAAGCAAAGAAATGGAAACAGTTAAAACATGTCCCAATTGATATAGCTAAAATCAAATTTCAACCGGGCGATGTTCTACAGGGTAAAAGCGGTGGCAGTTATGTAAGCCAAATGGGGTGGTTAGTTTTCAAACCCCACAACGCAACTAATCTTAGAATATTAGATTTTAAATATTATTCATCACATCCCGACTATTATATTTTGGATAGGTACGTTGCGGCAAATTCTAGATTAGATTGTATTCCAAATCCAAGAATTGGACCAAAAATTCAAGGTGAAATGGGGTTTATTGCTGCATTCCCCAATCTCCATGGTTATTCTTTTACATGTGAAAGATCTACATTTAAGTTTATAAACGATGAAAGGAGTATTATTAATGTTCAAAGTAGTCCTGAATGATGGTCAGAATGAAATGCCTGAAGATGATATATTTTATATTATTGCAAAAGAGGGCGTATATCTTAAAAAGAAACTTGGAGTTATGGAAAGTATTGCACCTGTCAAGCAGATCTCTATTCTAGAGAGTGTTAACTCTATGGCTAAAATGCATATTACAAAGATTCCTGGCAGGTGGATCGCTAAAGTCATAAGTTTCTTTCAGGCAGTATATGAACAACACAAATCAGAAGCTATTGTGCTCCTATTTTATGATGAGGAAACAGGAAAACATAGAATTGTTCCTCCTATGCAAAAAGTTGCAGGTGCATCTTGTGACTATGATAAAGGTATTACTATTGAGGGAATGACAATGATCGGCACCATTCACAGTCACGCAAGAATGTCAGCATTTCACTCAGGTACTGACGATACAGATGAAGAGCATTTTGATGGTCTTCATATTACATTGGGAGATCTTGATGAAGAATATCCCAGCATGTCAGCATCAATCGTGGCAAATGGTTATAGAGTTATGGTTGACCCAAACGATTATATTGAGAACTTAGCTCTTATGTCTGAAACAAATCCAGTTGAAGGCAAACCATCAAGAGTAGTTTATAGATGGATCGACAATAAGCTGGTCAAAGATGAAGAAGCAACATCAAAATATACATACACCTATAAAAAATTTGATAGACGTTATGATGTGCTTGCATCTCCACATGAAAGAATCTTTAATAAAAAATGGCTCAAAATGGTGGAGAAAGGAGTTTATACTCATAAGAGTTGGCGTGGTCGCCAAGGATCGTATGGTTATAATGCTCACGGTTATAGTAGACATGGTCATAGTGTTCATGGATGGGGTCATAATTATGATCCGAATGCATGGACACATGGTAAACACCCTTTACTTCCAGGAGCTCAAGCAGGAACGAGAGTTCCCCCGCAAAATGTTTGTCAATCAGCAAAAACACCATCTAAAGATATCTTTCCACATACATCAGATGGTGAGTATATTCCTTGTGTCACATGTGTTCATAGAGACTGTAAAATGACAAATGAGTTAGAAAGCGAGGAGTTTACAGACTACATATTCTTATGTATGAATTGTGGTGAAGTGGTTACAGACGAAGACGAGGAGATAAAGTGCAAAGAATGTAAAACTGATGAGCACTTACATCTTTTGGATGATGATAGTTTGTCCAGTGGATACATTCCGTCTGATGAATTTGATTATCTATTTGAAAAAGATCAAAAAGGAGTCGTCGAGGAGTCTAACTATATAACATGTGCGACATGTGGTAATGGATTTCATCTACCTATTGACGATGCAATATGTCCTTTTTGTTATAATCTAGTTAAACAAGTTAATAACCCATTAGTTCCTTCAGAACAAGTACTTTCTTCAGAAGATGTATTAGAGAGTCAAATGAAAAAAGATTCAGGAGCTTTCCTAAATGCAGAAGCGGAAGAAGCTAATGATGCTGCAATAGAAGCAGCAAAAAAGGTAGATGAAACTATTGAGAGGATACCAGAACCAGGTTCTAAGTCTATTCCAATCCCCGAAACTACTCACCAGACTATGTCAATTAAAGACATGTTCAGACGAGCGTTCTGGAAGGAGAGGTAATGACTAAGTTACCTATTACTATTATTGGTCTTGGCGGGGTAGGTTCTATTCTTGCCGAAAGACTATGTAGATTTCTTAATTATTCAAGAGAACTGACTGCAGATATTTTATTAGTGGACGGAGACACCTACGAACAGAAAAACTATGAACGGCAAGAGTTTACCCGTATGGGAAATAAAGCCGATATTAAAGCCACTGAACTCGAGATGAAGTTTAGCGAACTGCAGTTTGAATCTTATGAGGCCTTCATAAACGAGACGAATATTATTGAAGCTATAAGAGAAGGCGACATTGTATTTCTATGTGTTGATAATCACAAAACCAGAATGATCATTTCTAATTACTGTAAAAACTTAAAAGACATTACCTTAATTTCTGGTGGGAATGAATTTACAGATGGCAATGTACAGATATATGTCCGGAAAGAGGGAAAAGATTTAACTCCGGATCTATGTGCTTACCATCCTGAAATTGCAAACCCTGACGATAAGTTACCCGAAGAAATGAGTTGCGAAGAACTTTCGAACTCAGACCCCCAGTTGTATTTTACAAATTTAGGGGTAGCAACATTGATGTGTTGGTCATTTTACAATGTTGTTGTAAAAGAACAGTATGAACGTTCTGAGGTCTATTTTGATATGTTGAATATGACCACAGACGCAAAAATCCGAATAGTGAAATAAAAGGAGATCACTTATCATGGGAAAAACTTTTAATCGTGCAGAACTTGAGGAAAAAAGCAAAAAACAACTGGTAAGACTTTGTGTTGATGAACTCGGTATCGTCGGTATTACCAAGAAACCGAAGGAAGATATTATCAACGGCATTCTGGCCCTATACGGAGCCGATGCATCAGCAACAATCGCTAAGAAGAATGTTAGCGGTCCAGTTACCGGTATTGAGTTCACCGGCCAAAGCACCTTGACAAAACCAGGTGCTCCTTTTGGGGAAAGAGCTACTACAACTATCCACGTATCCTGTGGGGCATCTTCAGGTAATTTCCCAGTCGAAGGGAAGACAGTGAAAGAGGTTGGAGACTTCTTAAGAGAAGTTCTTAACGTTGATCGTCTGTCCACCGGTCTGGTAAATGGAAAGGAAGTCGACGCTGGTTATGTTCTTCAAAACGGCGATAACCTGGAATTCCTGAAACCAGCAGGAAAGAAGGGTTGTTAGTTTAACTGTTTGGGGGGGGTCTTTGGACCCCCCATCAGATAAAGGATTAAAAACAATGAATGAAGACATACGAAAAATTCTGGAAGAGAACGATGTTGATAAAATTTCATTTTACTATATTAACAGTCCAATTGTAAATAACGCATTTACAACTTGTGTTCTCATAAACTCCTCAAAGCAACGAATTGAGGCACGAGGAGTTGCCATTTGTTCTCTCTTAGATACATTTTCTAAATCTCAAGGGAAGAACAAAGCATTAGGTCGTGCTATTAAAGCTCTTGTTAGAAGACAAAACACCTGGAAAATTAATGGGTCTGGTCGTGACGACGAGTTTGCAAGACGTGGTTTTAAGATAAAAACACAGGCTGATGAGGAATATTTTATGGATAAGATTCAAGAAGAACTCATGCGAATAAATGCAGATGTACAAATATCTATCATAAGCACAAGAAGTAAAAACGTCGCAGAATATAAAAGATATTCATATGAGATCCCTATGAGTTATCCTGTTAAATTAGCTAACTCGTTTTATAAATATAAATCTCAATATAGACCTCCTCCGGTTGGTGATGAAGAACAAGAGTTGATAAGAAAGTTAACTATATTTACAGAACCAATTGAAGATCATCAAAATATTGAAGAGCTTCAAGATTGTTAAGTATTTATGGGGGGGTACTTAACCCCCCCAACTAATTTGTATTAAAAAGGAGACTATAAAACGTGGCGTATAAAAGTGTAGTAGTAATTGGTTTAGGAACCCTTGGAGGGTTCACCGCAGAAGCTATTTCTAATTTAGAAAGCACCGAAAAGTTAGTCATAATAGACCACGATATAGTTGAGCAGAAGAATCTAAAAAATTCTATCTACAGACAGATTGATATAGGAATTCCAAAAGTTGAAGCTCTGAAAGATATTTTATTACACCAAAATCCAGATATAGAAGTTTGGCCATTTCAAACCGAATATATTGAAGGTATAACAAAACTTACACAAGAAGATCTGGTGATTGATTGTCGAGACTTTATACATGATCGAAAATCTGAAATTGATGTAAGGTTTTATATATCATCAAGATATTTAATGGCCGATTTTAGAAAGAACGTTACTTATAAAGAACGGCAAGCCGGAAAATATATCATGGAATTGACAAAGAACGATTTAAAATATGCTGCATCAATTATTTCAATGATGATTCACAGCAATACAATCGAGGCTCTTATAGCAAGCCAATCTGTCCAAAAATACGAACTTGATTGCATAAAACATATTGATAACCATTGTTATGATGTTGTTTATGAAAACACAGTAGGTGAAGAAAAATTTGTAAATCTACCAGATAAGATCGTCCCAATTCTGGATATGAATAAACATAAAGATGTAACTGTATTTCTTGGGAGCAAGGGGTATCCAGTTGTTGAGAAAATAATCCCAATGAATACTCTAAAGAGTAGCAAAGATGTCATTCTAAATCTGGCATCTATTGTAAGTTGCCAAAAAGATTTTAACAATTTTGTAGTATCAGTTTTCAATGAAGGTACTAATGTTTATATTGAACTGATTCCTGAAACAGGAGCTGCATAATGAAGATACAAAATATTGAAGTAATAGAATTTATTATGCCTAGAAAATTGATTTACAAAAATGAGTTATACCGAATTACAAAACTAGCGAAGAAATTTGAAATTAAAAATTATATAGTCAAAACTGTCAATGATAAAATTGATATGGTTATTTTAAACAATGCACATCCAAATGCAATTCCAAGGAATGGAGAGTTTTGTATTCCAAACAGTTTAAGACAATATAAGTTAACAAAAGAATCGAACTCAATGATAATTAGTATGTTATCCTGCTTCAATTTAGATGATTGTTATTTTACACCTTGGGACGAAATAAAATATGAAAGATAGAGGTGTTAGGAGTATGGAAAAGAAACGATTGAGTGATGAAGAAATGTCAAATCAAGTTACAACTCTTATTGATAACGTTGTAAAATGTTGTAAAGAAACTGTTAGCTCATTCTTTAATTTGATGGTTAAAAGAACTGAACAAACAGCAAGTGATTTGGTTGATAAAGGAGTTGACAATATAAAACAAAAGATAGAGGAAACAGAGTCAGATGGCAAAGAAACCAAAGAGTGATTTAGATCAACCATCATCAGTAGAACAAGAGATTGTTCGTATAGTCGAAAAAACTATAAAAGATTCACAAATACAGTTGGCGGTAGATGATATAAAAATAATTGCACATGAAGTAATGCCCGATATAGATAGGTTAATTGCAAATAAAATTGCCCAACATTTTTGTGAAATAGGACAGTTGTTGACTGACAAATTCAAACTGGGAGATTAATAATGCCTAAGATATTAGATTATGAAACATTTTGTGAGAACTTAGACGAAGTGACGTCTCTAAAAACATTCGGAAAGAAAAAGTTTCACCCATTTGGATTATTCTCTGAACAAATATTCGGTCCGGTAAGAAACTATACTTGCCAGTGTGGAACATATTATGGAGTATCAAAGTCTGGGGGTAAATGCTCTATCTGTGAAGTCGATATTATAAACAGTGATGCTCGAAGAAAAAGGTTTGCAAAAATCACAATACCAATTTCAGTTGTAAATCCATTATTTTATGACCTATTGGTTGATCTGGGTGGAAAGGGTTTGAAAAAAGCTCTTGACGATCTTATGCGAAATGATAAAAGTGTCCTCTATGTAAGTGATGGTGATTTTGTCGTTACTCCTATTCCCGAGCAAATTCCACAGGGAGCACAAACATGGGAACGTACACAAGCGATTAGAGTTCTTGTCGAAGGTGTTGCAACAGAAATGATTGAAAATGGAGTTTCTGAATGGAAGTTTATTATGGATAATATTGATAGTCTTCTTATAGACAAGATCATTGTATTGCCTCCTGACTTAAGACCAACATCAAAAAGTTCTGGGGAAACAAAACAGTTAATGGATAAGATCAACCGATATTACGTCCAAATACTTACCAAGAAAGAGATAATGAAGGAAACGGTTATTAATATCCTACGAGATAAAGCTCTCTACTACACTTACTTCAAACAATTACAAAAAGATGTAAGTGAATTATATACCAGAATTCTTGAGAAAATGGCCAAAAAAGAAGGGTTAATTAGAGGGAATATCCTTGGTAAAAGGATTGATTTTTCTGGTCGTGCAGTTATTACTCCAGATCCAACACTCACATTAGATGAGTGTAAACTCCCATATATAATGGTACTTGAAATGTTTAAACTTCCGATTGCCAAGAGAATTATACAACTTGGCAAATTCAAACTTCTCAATGAGGCGATTGACTTTATAGATCAATGTATTGACAGTCGATCACCTGTTTTACTAAAAGTTTGTGAGGAAGTAACAAACGAAGAATACTGTGTCTTAAACAGGCAACCATCCCTTCATAGACTGAGCATGCTTGCTTTTAAAATTAAGATTACATTACATCAAGTAATAAAAATACACCCGTTAGTTTGCCCCCCGTTTAATGCAGATTTTGATGGCGATCAAATGGCAGTTTATATTCCAATTACTACCGAAGCTAAAGAAGAGATTAAAAATAAAATTTCAATTTCTGCTAACTTAAGTAGTCCTGCGAATGAAAGTTTAACTACAACCCCGAGTCAAGATATAATATTAGGTATTTATTATTTAACATCACCGGACTTCTCGGATAAGATAGTTAAATATAAAGACAAAGACATTCCTTGGGGACAAGCTGAATTTAATAAACAACTTCCAAACGATTATCCTATAGTCGAAGGAACTGTCATCGAGGATAACCTTCTTGATATTCTTAACGACGTTAAGGATAAATATCCAAGTAGTATAACTATGCAAGTTCTTGATAATATTAAAAAGGTAGGGTTTAAATTTGCTACTCTGTATGGTTGTACTATGTCCTTAGAAGACTGCTCAATTGAGGGTTTAGAAAAAATAAAAGATGAAATATATTCTCATGATGATATTGGACAGCAAATTGATGCATTTTCAGATCCCCATTTGGATGACGAACTTAGGAGTAAGTTTAAATATTCATATATGATAGAATCTGGTGCAAGAGGGAACTGGGATCAAGTTAAACAACTTGTGCTTTCAAGAGGATTTATTTCAAATTTTGATGGAGAGATTTTACCGTTACCAATTAAAAACTCTTTAATTGAAGGTTTGACCCAAGAAGAATTTTTCTACTCAACATATGGATGTAGAAAAGGTCTTTTGGATGTTGCACTTAACACAGGCACGAGCGGTTACTTATCAAGAAAACTCATTTTTACATGTGCCAATTTACAAATTGATCTTGATCTTGAAGATTGTGGAACCACAGATCTCTTAGAAGTTGATGTGAAAACAAAAAGAAAGGGTCGAATGTTGATAAACAGATGGTACCTTTCAGAAGATGGATCATCATTACATAAAATTACTAGAAATAATTATAAAGAAATAATTGGAAAAACCATCCATATACGAAGTCCTATTTTATGTAAAACTCCTAAAATATGTAAGGTGTGTTATGGAGATTTATATAAAAGTTTGAATAGTCGTTTCATTGGTATTATTGCGGCTCAAACATTGGGCGAAAGAGGGACTCAGTTAGTTCTAAGAACTTTCCATACTTCAGGTTCAGCAGTAACCAAAAGAGAAGAAAGTACAGGAACCTCCATGAAGCAAAGAGATATTATTGGAGATCTTGCATCCGTTGCTGAACTCTTACATAAATTTAAGGGAAAAACATATACTATTATAGTTGATGAGTTATTCGATGTATATGATAAAGATATATACCACGTCCATTTTGAGTGTGTTGTTGCTCAATTAATGTGGAAAGATTATGAAAAATGGAGATTGTTGAAAGACAGAGAAAAGATTTCTCCGAACTATTACAGTATTCAGTCTGTTCCCAATCGGGAGAGTTGGATATTAGCAATGGCATTCTCGAATCCAAAAAGGTCAATCTTACAAGGAATTCTATATGAAGGAAGGTATTCGGGCGTCATGGATAAGATACTTAAAGGGGAGAAAATCACATGAGAGATCCAGCTCGAATCGAACGCATTTTAGGATTGGTCGAAAAGATCTGGCGTCATGAGCCAGACTTTCGACTAACCCAACTTATAATGAACGCTTTAAACATAACCTATGATCCTTATTATATCGAGGACGATGAACTAGAGAAAGCTTTAAAATCATTTTGTGATAATTATATCAAAGAATAGGGGGATTCAGCATTGAAAATAATTAATCCAATATCTACAATTCAAAATGAAGATAGGAATATCTTCACAATTCGACAACTAGATTATGATAAAATTTTACCTATCGTAGAAGAAATAGTTAAACCTGTTGAAGAAATTGGATTTCAAATAAATGAGATCAATCTCAAAGATTCTAGATTCTCATCAGGAGAGCTTGCCAAAACTCTCAAACAAACATTGGCTATTAAATTACAAAAGGGCAGTTCTGAAATTGACTTAAGTATATTTATTCCCAAATTGGTTGATGGGAATTATGTTTATATCAATGGAAGAAGAAAGATCCCTTTATTTCAACTTTTCGATACTCCCATTGTTACCAGGGGTGAAACTATAAAGCTACGAACAAATGTAGCAACCATAATGGTATTTAAGAGTAAAGAAGAACCATATATTCGCATCAGTTTCTTAGGTAAAAAAGTTCCGCTGTCTTTAATATTATTAGCATATCACGGTATTGAGAGAGCTACTGAGAAATATAATCTTAATATTGACATTGATCCAAATACTGATAATCTTTATGATGTATTACGATACGACTTGAAAAACTATTGTGAAGAATCAATTGGATATACAATAGATGATTTCACCCTTGAACTTGGAAGAACATATTCCAGATATAATGCAAAATCAAAGGGAGATGATATATTATATGCAATTGATTTAATTCCTAAAGTTGATTTGATTACGGCACAATTTATGGAACATGATTCTATTTTAGAAGAGTTGACTGAAATTCTTAAAACAGGATCAGTTGATGATACGTTATTCACGAATAAGCGAGTGAGATGTTTTGAGTATGTTGTGATTGCGAAAGTCTCAAAGATTATATTTGATCTATGTTTTGCAAATAGGACAGCAAGACAACCAAAATTTAATATTAACTCTACCCAGATTTTGTCAGATTGTAATGTTTCGGATATTGTTCAGTTTGATTTTTCAATAAACCCGATTGAAGAGCTGACAAAACTATCAAGAATAAGCCTTCTTGGGCCAGGTGGTTTTAAAAGGGAAAATATTCCAAAACATTTAAGGGATATATGTCCGACTATGTTTGGTCGCTTATGTCCAGTTGACACTCCAGATAGAGATAACTGCGGAGTCTTACAGAATGTAGTTCCAAATGTACACCTTGATGAAAACTTAAAGTTTACAGATGACATTTGTGAAAATCACCCAATTTCAATACCTGTTTCAATGACTCCATTTCTTAAGCATGATGACCAAACAAGATTACAAATGGCGGCTTCACAGATGAGGCAAGCAATTATGTTGAGGCAATTTGATACTCCTCTAATAAGCTCTGGGTGTGAAGGTTTATATACGCAGTATACACAGTTCATCAAAATCGCTAAAAAAGATGGAGAGGTAGTTCATATTGATAAGGACTACATTATTGTTCTATATGGTGATAAAGATGCTGAAATCTTTGATATTCGATATAGAAAAATCTATGTTGAACATATGGATTTTATGAACATATATGTTAAACTGGGTGATAAAGTTAAGGCTGGAGATATCTTAGCAGAGAGCAATTTCTGCAAGGATGGTAATATAAACATTGGAAAAAACCTGCTCACAGGAGTGATGGTATATTATGGAAACAACTATGAGGATGGCATTGTAATATCAGATAGACTTGTCAATGAAGACACTTTAACATCTGTTCATTATAAAGATTTGTCATTTACATTAACTCCAGATAAAGTTCTTCTTTCTTTAAAAGAGGATGAGTATAAACCTTTGCTAGAAGAATTTGAAACAATCAACGCAGGTGAACCATACGCCATTCTTAAAAAGTTAAATTCTGACGAATACTATTCAGTCTTTTCTGAAGATATACCATTACAAGCTAGAAAAAACTATATAATATCCGAAGTCAATTTGTATGGTAACTCATGGAATGAAGAGTTACCAGAATACAGAGAGTGGGTTGAGGCCAAATTAGAAAAACAACAAGATAAAGAAAAAGATCTGCAAAAAGTTCTCAAAAAAGTTATGTCCAAAGATCAAGTTATAAGAACTGTTAGAGAACACGGTCTAGATAAATTCTCATTCGTTGGTAAGTATAAACAAAAACGTGAGAGAATAAATGGTATGCATGTCGAAATGTATGGAGTTCATTTTAGACGTGTACAAGTGGGTGATAAAATGGCAAATAGGCATGGGAATAAAGGAGTGATCTCTAGAATTGTTCCTCATAACAAAATGCCACAACTGCCAGATGGACGACATTTAGATATCTGTATTAACCCTCTAGGTATCATATCTAGAATGAATATTGGACAGTTATATGAAATGCATTTAGCTATGACAGTCGATTCTCTAAAGCAGTCAATGTTACAAATGCTTGAAGAAAATATTACACAAAAAAATATAAAGCAATACTTACTAAAATTTATACAAATAGTTGATTGTACAGAAGGCGGATGGTATTATGACCAGTTTTCTAAACAGCTCCCAAAAACAATAACAGAGGATTTTATTCAAGACTTAACCATCATTCAACCTTCATTTCAGTCGTGTAAGTTAGAGCAAGTTAAAGATGCAATGGAATACATAGGATCAGAATTTAAATACAAGATATATGATCCGTTAGCCAAAGTTCATCTAGCAAATCGGATTGCTGTTGGGTTTATTTACTTTTTCAGAATGGTTCATATTGCAGAAGAGAAACTTGCAGCAAGAGGAATTGGAGCATATGCAAGAAGAACTTTACAACCCCTTGGAGGCAGAAAAAACAAAGGGGGACAAAGATGCGGTGAAATGGAAACCGCATGTTTAATTGGTCATGATGCTCCACATAATTTACATGAATTTCTGACAACTAAGTCCGACTGTATTGATTTAAAAAATAATTATATCCGTAATTTCATTGAAACTACTCTTACCGATGAAAGCAAAGAGTTAGATACAGTGCCTGAATCTGTTAAATTACTCAATTCATATCTCACAGTAATAGGAGTTGAACACAAATGAGCACATATCATCCATATTATTGGGATACTTATATTTCTTCTACAGCTGCTAATTCTTCAGGTAGTGGTAATATTATATCTAATAAAATACCTGGAGTAAAAGTAAAAGAAATAGAAAAAGAAGAAGAGGAAGATAAGAAACAATATTTCATGTTTGATGTAAAGGACTTAGATATATGAGTGTTATTCATGGAGAAGTAGAAAACCTTTGGGGAGAGGATCTTAAAAAGATTTTAGAGGACTTAAATATTAAGAATTATCGACGAGAGGATACTTTGAAAGAGCTCGAAAAAGCAGTTCAAGATAAAGAACTTCCGTCAAAGAATCCCTTCCTCTTCGATCCAAAGGAGTTGGATATATGAAAAAAATGTATTGTCCAGAGTGTGGTGGCGAAATTATGATCACCAGACAAGTTCCAGAACGTTCGTGGACCATTAAAGAAAACTCTCTTGAGAAAGCTGATAACAATATAGATAATGATCCACAACTATTATTTCATTGTGATAATGATAGGGAGCATAATATTTATCCGCTAGCAAGCTCTAGTAGTGCTAAGACTCTACTTAAGTTTGGTCAGTGGATGGAAGAAGTCGAAAAATTTTATGAAGAGAATGTGTTCCCACATTTATGATAGGGGAAATATATGACAACCAATGACAATTTACCAGATATTCAATGTACAGAACCTAACATTAAAATCCCCATTATGCAAGTAGGGGTTGAGAATGTTGAAATACCATTCAAGCTTGAATCCAAGTATGGTGGGTTTCATCAAATGACTGCAAACGTCGCTCTAAGGACTAGTCTTGATGCTAACACTAAAGGTATCTCAATGTCTCGACTCTTACTTACATTAAAACCATATTTAGATTTACCATTAAAAAGCAAACTAATTAAAGAGATTTTGAAAAATATAATTGAAAATGTTGGATCTGATAGTACTCCAAACTCCAGTGCGGCATATATGACGTTCGACTTTAGAATGCCAATTATCAGAAAATCAATTATATCTGATAACCAATTTCCTATTTATTACAAATGCAGATTTGAAGGACAAATAATCGACATTCAAACAACAGACAAAGATAAAGTCACAAAACGAAGGGAATGGTATTTTAGATTCTTTCAAGGAGCTACAATTCAATATGCTTCATATTGTCCATGCTCTGCTGAATTATGTAATGCGCTTCAATATTCCAGAGGATTCCCACACAACCAAAGATCATTCGCGCATGTAATGATTGAAACTGATACTTATAAAGATCAGTACATTTGGTTGGAAGATATTATCGAAGCTGTTGAAAGAGTAATACCAACACTACCATATCCAATTATCAAAAGAGTTGATGAACAAGAGATTGCTAAAGTTGCAGCAGAAAATCCGATGTTTGTTGAAGATGCAATAAGAGCAATATCTCAATCAATATCAAGCATTGATGGAGTCGTTGATTGGATTGTTAAATGTAGTCATGAAGAATCCATACATACATCAGAAGCAATTGCAGTTAACTGGAAAGGAGTTCTTGGCGGATTTGACGGAAGGCGATATTTATGATTAAAGTTGCAATTTCATATGCTTTTGGAGAGGATAGTAAATATCATCTTGAAGAGATCCCTCCAGATATTCAATTAGCTATTTTTAAATATGAGGCATTCAAAAAGGATGAGAGACAAATCGTTGAAGCTCTTGAAAGAGCAGAAACAAATGTTTTAGTTGTGCACTTACCGCTTGATATACTTAAACAAGACGTAGGTGATGTATTAGAACTTATATTCATGCTTAACCAGAAGTTTCGTTGTGAAAATTTCATCATACATCCAAATAAAATGTTCATTAGCTTTCTCCATTACTATTTAGAAAATAGATATCGTCAATATATAAAAGGTGTTCATGACTACAAATTATGTATTGAGACATTTCAGTGGAGAAAGAAAAAAGAGGTAAGGAGTCCTCTGGACATTTTAGAATATTGCATAGAGGACCCAGAAGTAAAAATATGTATTGATACAAGTCATATAGAAGATATATGGTTTGACCATAAAATAATGCGTACACTTTTACGATTCACAAATGTAATACACCTATCAAATCGAGCAAAAGGACACGGTTCACATCTACCATTTAACTCGCCAAAGGGAGAATTAAACCTGGTAGGTTTTGTAAGAAATTTGAAATATAGATATAAATGGAAGGGTACTATTGTTCTAGAATACATGCCAGAGTATCAACACAAACTACTAAAAAGTTACTATTATATACAAAGGTTACTGGAGTAATTATGGAACCTTGGGAACATGAACAATTTAACTCTTATTATGATAATCGAAGAATGTGTTGGGGAATGCTACATTCTTCTAGTCATCGTACAAGGTACGAAACAGTAGAAGATTCTGAAAGATTAGCTACTAGAAAAGGAGATATAATCAAATTTGGTTCTGGTTATTATGAAAGAGGTTTTGGAGATTGGAGAGACTGGTTTCTAACTAGAGAACAGAAGAAGCAGTCTTGGCAACGAAGACAAGACATACCGAAATATGCTATACAACAATTTGCTGTAGTTGCCAATCGTTATAGATGGATTAAATATAAGTCATGTTATATATATCAAGATTATGGTGTAATACTTATGTTTGTCACAGGTAACAACCCTTGTCAAGTCAGAAAATATTACACTGGAAGACCATATAAACGTGTGTCTTATTTTCCACATATACGAAAAAATGGTATATATGTTAAAATGAAAAAACCATTTAAAGTCGTTGACAAAACATGGTTCCTATTTGATTTCAATCTTTCAGAATTTATAACTGATATACTAAAAAAATATGGAGACACAGAAGAGTGTCGAGATATGTTTCTCAAAAAAATAAAACAACTTTGGGAGAAAAATATATGAGCAAAAGTAAAGAAGTTGAAATTATGAAATTATACTTCAAAGAACGAGATTATGAAATCAAAGTCTTTGGGGAATATTCAGATGACAAATCTTTAAGTTTTCCCAGTTTCATTCTATTCCTACAAAGATATGTTGATAAAGCTGTTGCAGCATATACAGGGAAATGGGAAAGAGAATTACCTCCATGGTTAAAATCATGTAAAGAATTTGAAAATCATGGAGTCGCACCAACAAAGGCATATGAAGAGCTTATTAAAATCATGGCTCTTGCAGGAGCCGCACTTGAGACATATACTGATATTGATGCCGAAAAATGGAGAGAGAATCCAGAAGAGGATTCAAAGAAGTGGCAAGACTAATCCAATAAAGGAGATTTAACTAATATGAATGAGAATTTGTCTCAGATGGTAAAAGAAACAACACCTGAATCTACTACATTTTCAAAAGCAGATTTAGACCTGCCCGAAGAAGAGACAGTTGGAGTTGAAGAAACTCCAAACCTCCCCAATAAGATTGACATTGTACCTTTATCTGATTGGTTCGAACGTAGTTGTGAACAGTTCGATAATATCAATCAAGTAAAAGTTATCATTAGAGGTGTTGATCCAGCAAAAACTTTGATTATGGCTGTCAAAGACCCAAGCGGTGAGCAAGATACCGAAGGCAATGATAAAAGAAATTTACGAGTATTTGAAAATGCTGATGCATATCCAGTTCTTAATCTTCCTGGTATTTTGATGGATGTGTATAACAATGGTTTCAAAATTATCTATGAGCATGAGAACAATATTTTCATTAAATGTTATGGGGTAAGAACAGGATTGATTGCTGTTTTCTGTAACAACATTGATGGAAATATGATTCCATATAATATAACCAGAGTTAAAAGGAGAGACACCGAGATTGAAGTTGCCGCACAAGATGTTGATGCAGTATTAGCAAAACTATCGACTAATGCTGATTTAGAAACATTACAACTTCTCTATAAGCAAAGTGTAAAAGCAATTGATGATCTTACAACTAACCAGGACGTTGTAAATTGGTTGCTCGAACGACAAGCAGAGGTTACAGACATTAACCATCATCTTCAAATTGATGGTGTTCTTATCGACATCTTAACATAAGGAGCTTGGGTGGGGACGGGATGAAAATCCCTGGTGGATAAAAATAGCGCCCAGCTTTATGTCTTTAAAAAGTCCCCACCCATTTCTTATTATGAATATAAATAAAAATGTAAAACTCATCTTAAGAGATATTTATCTCTATGACATTGAAGCATGTCATTACACAATTATGACAAAACTTGGAATGGACTTATCTGGTATTGATCGAGATAATAAATTAGAAAGAAATATTCAGATAGGGAAACTGATGAGAAAGAATCCGAAGTTAACATCAATCTTACAAAACACAACCAGATCAATAATTGATGAGTATATCTTACGTAATAATATCACAGATGATGATATTATTATTAGACAATATGATGGTATTATCATAACTAAAACTCTAAGAGAAACTGATATACATCATGTTCCATTAAACATAAGAAAACATTTTCAGATATTCATCGCTTCTATTGATCGAAAAAAGTATATTGCATTTGATAGCGGACATAACACAACTATAAAAGGTGTCGCATTTAGATATGATGCAATTGATAAAATCTACGAGCAAATTTGTAGAATTAATTACGCAAATAAAGATTCCATCTTCAGGAATCTACAAAGGATAAAAGATAATTTCATGACTTCAAATAATCCAAAATTATTTGGAGTTCCTCTGAAAAATGGAAAAGTTAATATCTTTTTAAAAGGTTATGGCGAAATGGAAGTTTCCCCACAAACATTAAAGATTATGGATGTGAATGACATTAATAAAGATAGATACTTTAAGTTTTATATTGAACCGTTTACAAAAAGTATCGTAACAGAATTTGTGAGGGGGTGATAATGAAAAGAAATCAAAGATTTAAAGAAGATTTATTAAATAAAGTTAAAATTAATGAAAATGGATGTTGGCTCTATGAAGATACCCCTTCTCAAAAATATGGAGAATATAGAAGAACAATAGATGGTATAAAATTTTATAGTGCTCATAAGGCCAGTTATTATTTATTCAATGGAAATATTCCAGAAGGGTTAATGGTTCTACATAGATGTAGCGCTGACCATAAAAAAGACAATCCAAAATGTATAAATCCAGAACATTTATATATTGGGACACATAAAGATAATATGAACGATATGGCAATTTCTGGAGTTAATGCTGGAAAGAACAACGCAATGTATGGTAAAGCAGGAACTAGATTAGGAGCAACTTTATCTGAAGAAACTAAACATAAGATTAGAATCAAACAACTTGGAGAAAAAAATCATATGTTTGGAAAACGAGGAATCAAAAACCCAAATTTTGGAAAAAGAAGATCAGAAGATACCAAACTGAAAATAAGTAAGTCAAGATCAGGAAAATTGGTTGGCAAAGATAATCCATCATCAAAAACATGGAAAATTATTAGTCCAGAAGGAAAAATTTTCATAACTAATGATCTTGTTAAATTTTGTTCTAAAAATAGAATTAACCATAGATCATTTAGCACTAATAAAACTTGGTATGGATGGAGATGCCAACCTATAGAAAGGAGAGAAGAATGAATACAATTTTAAATATTGCTTCTGGTAAGTTATATCCTTTAGATTTACCAGAAACTTATTTTCTAATTAATAACGACATAATGCATTATTATCATACTACTCCTGATATTATTGAAGAAGAATGGCTTGATTGGATTGAAACTCTAAATAAAACTTACTATTGTAAAACAGATATTTATGAGTTTATGGAGAGAACTAAAATAATTTTTGATAAAGTATGTATTTATAGATTTCTCGAACATGTCCCAATGGATAAAATAATTTACTTTATATATCTCATATCAACAATAACTGTTAAAGGCTCTAAAATTGATATTATAGTTCCCAACTATAAAAAATTAGCTGAAATGCTTCTTAACGAAAAAATTGATGATACATTTAATAATAACAATATATTACTAACTACAGAATTACTCAATCAACCTCCTGACCCTCACACTTCAATTTGGACTGTAGATCGTGCTTATCATTTTTGGGAAATGGAAGGAAGATTTAAAATTGAAAATATTGAATCTAATTACGAATTTGATGGTCGAGATATCTATTTGAGATTTTGGGCAGAGCGATTATGACTACTATACACAACAAAATGTCTGTAGAACACTTAACTGGCAGTGGGCTCCTTGGCTCAAGACAAGGCAGAAGCGAACGTCATTTTAGATCTAATATAGTTTTATATTTGGATTGTAAAAACGGCGTTTATATTGCAAAAAATCGCTATGGTCCACATGGAAAAGTTAGCACAAAAGAGTTAATTGATATACTATGTCATATATTATGTGAACATATATTCAACGGAAGAATGCAACTTTTTCAAGAAGGGATGAAGTGGAGACTCAAAGGAGCGATTAATCGAATAATAAAAAAGGGGTGATTTAAGTGACACCGTTTCACGAAAGAGCAGAACAAATGGGTCTTGATACATCATTTGCATATAGGGGTATGTATTCATATACTGATAGATATGGCGAGATTATATATCGTCAACTACAAACTGGAATGCTTCCACATCATGATGCAAATATACCACACCCAACAGATGGTTTATTAGTTCCCAAACTAGGTATCTTTACCAAAGGACCAGATTGGGTAGATTATAGATATGCTGGATACGTATCCGATATGTATAAGTTCATTGGCAACGATGTTCTAAACCAAAGAATTCGAGAAGCAATCAATTCAGTTGGTATGCCAATTATGACAGAGAATACTATTATGAGTGATAACCTTTCAAGAATGAGAAATGAAATTATCATTCAAAGTTCTCAAAATATTCCAAATGCTGGAGATGTGTTACCTGTTATGGTTGTTAATAATAGTTATGATGGCACAAGAGCTGCAACTATTGCTTTTGGAATTGCCATGAACTATAACAATGATAGAGTTATCTTTGCATTTAACTTGGGAGAAATGAGACAAGTCCATATTGAAAGTTCAATAACCAGTATGGTATCTGCCGTAAATTCATATATGGGAGTGTTTACAGAAAACATTCTTGATATGATCACTCAAAGTTTTGAGAGTAGATTGTCAGAGGATGAAATGTTAGCAGTCCTAGATGTTATTGAAGGTTATGGTAAAAAAAGAAGAGAAAGAGTTTCAGCTCTTCTTGATGAAATAACTAGTGAGTCAGGACTTCCAACAGCTTGGCAGATATTTCTTGCGATAGTACGTTATAGCAGTTTTGAACCTCACCTGAACATTAAAAGGATGATGGAAAATGCTGCGGAAAGCGTACTTGTAATTCCGCCACGAATGTATGAAGTTTTAGAAAGACTTTAAACGGCATAATCCTTCTTAATGCCGACGGATGGGGAAGTTTTATGAGGATTGGACTTCCCTATCCAATTTTTTTTTGGAACAAAAAATAAAAGGAGACCAGTAATGCCAGAAAAGCAAAGAGTATTTTCTCCTAACCGAACGTACGATATTCAAGTCAAGATAAAAGGTTTAGATTATACAAATGACTTGATACGAGTTACGCTCGGTTCATCACTTTCAACTGCATATCAAGTTATAACTTTAACAATGCAGATTGATCCAAATGATATAATAATGGAGGATCTATTTGGAGGAGAACCAATCAAGTTGAGTATAACATTGCTTAGGGAGCAGCAATATCCTGGTCCAAAAATTGATATTGAATTAATGTATGTATCATCCAGTTTTCAATTAACAGGAAAGGACGAGTTATCTATAGCAACCCAGAAAGATAGAACTACATTGGCAATTGTAACTGTAGCAAGACAACCCTATACTATTATGAACTCTCTTGTAAATAATGTTTTCATAGGCACAAATCTTCCATCTGTGATAGACAGTTTAGCATCTCAAACTGGGGCATCAATAGAATATGATACAGATGGTCAAAATAAAGAGTGGATTGATCAACTTTGTATTCCCCCAACGACTTTTTATAAAGTTATTAAAGAACATGCAAGAAATGACCCTGATGTTTTCGATGGTTATTTAGATCAAAGATTTGGATTGTTTGATGGGGTTCCTGGTGTTTTCTGTCAATATGATAGTACTGTCTATATTAAGAATTTAACATCAAGACTAAAAAAAGCTCAAACATTTACAGTATATGATTTAGCTGGAATGAGAGATCCAGACGAAATGAATAGAATTATAGCAGAGTGTGCATCTGGAGATGTTTTTTATACTTACAATCCAATACAAACTGATTATTCTGGTAATGCTAAATTTGCAAAGTTAGCAACTTCATTAAAACATCTCGTAAGACCAAATGACACAATATCCGCAACACTTTCACAAGAATTAGAAGATGTAGCTGAATCGTACTCATTACACTATCAATCAAAATCAATTTCAAGTCCACTATATATAGATTCAGCCATAACAAGAACTAGATACTATAATGAAGACACAGGATTTAATCTTGTTCCAACAATATTCAATTCTAGATTTGGTAGAACAGTTGCTGATTTATCTACACTTTCAATTGACCTACAAAGGAATTTACCAGTTTTAAGTCTTATTAATGTTGGGGAATGTGTAAAGTTTAAACCAAAGACTGTTGAATATGCAGATTTTGAAGGAAAATATATTCTTTGGAGCTCGGTTATTGACTTTACACGGGAAGCTAATTGGGATACTGCAGCAACAGTAAATTTAGTTAGAACAAATAAGAAGAATTAGTGGGGAAACCCCCACCCTAATTAATACCACGTCAGTAAGGAAGTAAAGTAATAAATATTTGAGTATATTTTATATACTCTTGAGCCGCTCTTCTTCATTTTTAAGTCTCCTTTCATATGTTAAAAAGTTACTAGCAAGTTCCTATCATTAATTAATATATATAGATTGAGATATATACCCTTATTTAGAACAAAAATAAAAGGAGAATAGTATGGCAAAACTTCGAGTTACTGAAATCCAAGGAATGGCAGATGAGTATGTATCTGAATTCTTAAGATGCAAAACTGATTTTGACTACTTCTGTCGTACCTACATATTAATAGAAGTTCCTGGTAAAGACGTTCTCCTAACACCATACAAGAAACAAGTAGAACTTGTAAATCTAATTGAGAAAAAAAGATATGTTCTTGTATTAAAGAGTCGTCAAATAGGAATTTCTACAATCATTCAAGCATATTCTACCTGGTTAACGGTATTCTACGATAATGCGGTTATTGGTATTATTTCAAAGGACGGAAAAGAAGCCACTGACTTTGCTCGTGGAATTAGAGGAATGGTTGAAAAACTTCCTGATTGGATGAAACCACCGAAGGGACCTTTGGGAAGAGGGTTTGCAAAAAGAACAGAACAATCATTTATTCTTACAAATGGAAGTAAGGTATTTGCTTCACCCGTTAATCCAAATGCACCAGATAAAACTCTTCGTGGTAAGGCAATTACTTTTCTAGTTATCGACGAGGCAGCATTCGTTCATCATATTGATACTGCTTGGACTTCACTGGTTCCTGCTTTATCAACGAATCAGATGCAAGCCAAAAAAGCAAAAGTTCCATATGGAACTGTTGTACTTTCAACTCCAAACAAAACTATTGGAATTGGAGAATGGTATTTTAAAAGATATAGCAAAGCGGTTTCAAGGGATGATATTTTTGAACCATTTGTTATTCATTGGAAAATGATTCCAGAATTAGCAGATGATCCTGATTGGTATAGTACTCAATGTAAGTTATTTGATTATGACCAACGAAAAATTGCTCAAGAATTAGAGTTGAAATTTTTACCATCAGAGGGATCATTCTTCGAACCAGATACTATTGAGAAAGTTCAAAATGCTGTGATGGAACCAACTGAAAGATTAAGACTATTTAATGGAGAAATGTGGAGATTTAGAAATCCAGTTCCTGATAGATATTATATAATGGGTGTAGATACAGCACCTGAGCATGGACACGATAAGTCCGCAGTAACAGTATGGGATTACGAAACTCTTGAACAGGTTGCTGAATACCAAGGAAAATGTAAGGTACTTGATTTTGTAAAAGTGGTTAAAGTATTAGCGACACAATATCCAGGAACAATTGTTATAGAATCAAACTCATATGGAAATCAAGTTGTTGAGCAACTCAATAATAGTGAGTTTTCATTTATGATTTATAAAGAGAAACGGGGTAAACAAAAGAAAACAATCATCCCTGGTTTATCAACTAATACAAAAACTAGACCTTTAATGATTGATGCTCTCTATTCTTATATCACACAATTTCCTGAGTGTGTTAATTCAGAAAGATTGGCTCTTGAATTAACTGGTCTTGTAACAAAAACAAATGGTAGGGTTGAAGCAGACACAGGATGTTATGATGACTTAGCTTTATCTACATCATGTGTTTTCTATGTAAGAAAATATGATCCTCCAATGATGATTGATACTCAAGAATATAGTACATTCTCAAATGATATGGCAAATATTATTTCAGGAAATGTACGGATAAACTCCGAGTTTACTAATGAAGCTATTATGGGACATGTTAAAGATAAGATTGATGAAATGGGTGGCTTTGTTGATATTTTAAGTATGTACGAACAAATTTAAGGAGAAAATTAGATGGATGAACAAATTGCACAAATTACTGAATTATTTGCTGCTCCAAGAGGAACCCTCCAGCTTGCAATTAACTATGGGGGAGTTAAGATATATACATCTTCTGTATTAAAGCAGAATTTTATGAAAGCGATGAGTAAATCTTCACGAACTGCTCCTGTTGTTTCAACAATACTTAAACTGATAGGAAAGGGAGAGTTTCTTCCTTGTTATTTAACTGATACAATTATTAAAACCATCTTGAAAAAACAACCTCCTGAATTTAAAGGATATGCAGGTCAAACAATCGGAAGGTATATTCTTGTATTTGTCGATAATGATACAAATATTTTTGGGTTTGCATCTAATAACGATTTATCAATTACAACGTTACATGAATTAATACACAAAGCATCAAATAAGTTTCCAAGACAATTTTATCAAACATTTAAATCAGAATTAACGACGTTTTATAAAAATTATTGGTCACAACTATTTATGGTTGAAAAAAATAGACTTGATGATAAAAATGTTGAAAGAATAATCAACTTTATCTATACTAATACAGAAAAGGGGATTAAGTCTAATAAAGTATTAGTTGAATATCATAGAATGTTGTTAGAAACATTTAAAGATATATCTACGTTACCCCCCAAGAAGTTACAAAAGATGGTTACTGATTACATTGTTGTTATTAAAATTGTATGGAAAGCAATGGCAGCTGGAGTACCATCTTTAATTGTAAAAGTTATTTTTGCTAATAGACAAATTATTGTTCCATTATATACATCATATAAAACGACGTTTGGTATAAATGTAAAGCATATTAAGGAGTTGTGTTATCAAGAATTATATGCACCATCTGAGGTAATTTCATTACCAGCATTAATCAAACGTCCAAGTCAAAAAGTATATAAAATGGTCAATAAACTGTAAGGAGATATAACATATGCCAGATGATGAAATCATGCGACCTGGTACAGATCTACTAATGGAAGGCGCTACAACAATGGCTAGCGATAGAGCACGTAGAATAAGCAGTCTACATAGATCTACTGATGACCTAGTTCAAGAGCAAAACAGAAAAAGACTTCAAATTTCAAATGAGATTGACGCGTTAACAAAACAACAACAAAAAGCTATGGCACAATTTAAGGTTGAACATGGCGATATAACAACTGAAACAGCAAAGGGTTATAGTAATGTCCTAAAAGGATTAGGACGTACAATTGAATCTCTAGCAACAGGTGTCAAAACTATTACAATTGATACAAGCAAAGCAACTTCACAAGCTATTGGACAATATGGAAAAGCAATCAGTGAAGATATTAGTATAAATAAAACGAACACTATTGCCA
>SDBT01000368.1_pt1 | contig 69308 bp, 72 predicted proteins | sample 2277101 | NCBI WGS metagenome assembly SDBT01 (sample SAMN10404973, study PRJNA504765) | marine sediment metagenome | isolation source: marine sediment core GS10_PC15, 103 cmbsf | place: Arctic Ocean: Southern Knipovich Ridge | collected 2010
GATGGCCACCTGCTCCTGAGGCTAAGCTATCTTTAACTCTAACATCTCTAACATAGGAAGTGGACTCCTTGGTGTGGGCAGGTCAGGTAGGATAGAAAACTATTTGAAATTCTATTCTGATTAACTAACTGAGCAAAAGAAGGGAGACGATAAAGAGAACTCCAACACACATATCCGGTGTTCATGCAGTAGTGTTTTCACTTTATAGAGAAGGTAAACGGTATCAAGAATTCGTACGCATCAGTTGTCAGACATCCCGATGTTTGTTCGATGGCAGCTGTAGGCGGCAGTTTTGCATTCCGTCGCATAAATTACAAACTGACCAATTTGGGAAATATAATTACCTTTGGCTGACTCTAAACGAAAGTCTGCTGACTCAGAAAGTTGAAAATCTGAAGCTAAGGTGTGGTAATATTATTACCCTTGGTGGAGCTGAGGGGACTCGAACCCCTGACCCCCTCCGTGCAAAGGAGGTGCTCTCCCAGCTGAGCTACAGCCCCATTGGTGAGACTATTATAGCAATAAAAACTTTCGATGGCTAGAAAGAAGGTTAAAACGGCACTTTTATCCGAGGCCCAAAAGAACACCCAGTTGATAAATGAGAAAGGCTACTACCCAGGCTAAAACGATAGTATAGCTTACCGTGAAGGCGGTCCATTTCCAGGAGTTGGTCTCACGTTTAATTATGGTAACAGTCGCTAGACAGGGAATGTAAATTAGGACAAAGGCCATGAATGCGTAGGCGACCAGTGGTGTCCAGCCGAGTTCGGTTGCAATAGCGGTTCCCAAACCTGCTTCGCCGATACCGAAGAGGGCACCGAAGGTCCCGATGATCACCTCTTTAGCCAGAAAGCCAAGGATTAAGCCCACCGATGCCTGCCACTGACCAAAGCCGAGTGGACTAAATACCGGGGCAAAGAAACTGCCAATTCTCCCCAGCAGGCTTTCAGCGCTGGCATATTCCACTCCCCAGGGCATACTTGAGAGAAACCAGACAAAGATAACGGCAACAAAGATGATGCTCCCGGCCCTCTTCAGGTATGCCTTAACTCTTTGCCAGGTATGTAGTAGAACCCCGGTTAGGGTGGGAAAATGGTAGGGTGGAAGCTCCATAACAAAGTGGCCGCTTGGCCCCTTAAAGAGCCATTTACGAAGTACCAAAGCGGTGATAACAGCCAGTGCAATGCCAATAATATAAAGGGAATAGACCACCAGCCCTTGGTAGGCGGTGAAGAAGGCGGCGGCAAAAAGCATATATACCGGCAGTCGGGCGCTGCAGGACATCAGGGGGCAAATCATGATGGTGACCAGTCTATCCCTTGGGTTTTCGATGGTTCGGGTAGCCATAATTGCCGGCACATTGCAGCCAAAGCCAAGTAGCATTGGAATAAAGGAACGGCCGTGAAGCCCAATTCGATGCATTACCCGGTCCATAATAAAGGCTGCCCGGGCAAGATAGCCTGAGTCCTCAAGTACCGTCAGACCAATGAAAAAAAGAAAAATAAGCGGCACAAAGGTAAGAACCGTACCAACACCGGCAATAATGCCATCAGCTAAAAGTGAGCCAAACCAACCGCCGATACCTGAAACCTGCCCGGCCAGCCAGCCAAATCCCTGGTTAACCCAGTCTATCAGGGGTGCTGATAGGGTAAAGGTGAACTGAAAGAGGCCAAACATCAGCGCCAGGAATATTGGAATACCCAGCCAGCGGTTAATGACTACCTTGTCAATGACATCGGAAAAGGTGAGCCGCTCGGTGGCTGGCTTCTTTAGCGTCTCTTTAAGCAGGCCACCAATAAAACCGTATCTTTCTTCAGCGATTATGGTTTCAGCATCGTCACCTAGAATTGCTTTAAGATGGGCAATGCCCTTGTCCTTGGCTTCGAGTATCTCCTTGCGATTCACTGCCACCTTCCAGTATTTTTAATACTTCTTCATCCTCTTCAAGTAGCTTTATTGCCAGCCACCTTGGTGGGAACTGTCGTGAAAGCTCTTTGTCCTGAGAGATGAGCCTTTCAAGTTCATTGATATGTTCTTCCAGTTCACTCCCGTAGTAGAGCTTGACTTTTTCTGGGTTGCTTTTTCCCTCAAGTACATCGGTTATCACTTCCATCAACTCTTTGGTGCCTTCCTTGCGGCTGGCGACTATCGGCACTACCGGGGCACTCAGGAGCTTGGCCAGGCGGTCAATGTCAATGCGATAACCTCGGGATCTGGCCAGATCCATCATGTTCAGGGCAACGATAAGGTTGGTCTCAAGCTCGATTAGCTGGACTGTAAGGTATAAATTTCGCTCAATGTTTGAGGCATCCAGAATGGCAATTACCGCGTCTGGCTTCTCGTAGAGAATAAAGTTTCGGGCGATAACCTCATCAAGTGAATAGGCAGTTAGACTGTAGGTACCCGGCAGGTCAACCACCTTGATATTGTAATCACGGTAGCGGTAATTTCCTTCCTTTTTCTCTACCGTTACCCCTGGCCAGTTGCCAACATGCTGGCGGCTTCCGGTAAGGTTATTAAAGACCGTCGTCTTGCCTGAGTTGGGATTGCCAGCCAGGGCGATGGTTTTTTTCTTAATCACGCCTCAACCATAATTTTCTGGGCGATGCCATAACCTAAAGCCAGCTTTGAATCCCTGACCTTGGCGATAATTGGTCCGTTCATCGGGTTATTGACAACCTTTATGGTCACTCCTTGAGTCAAACCCATGTCGGCCAGCCTTCTTAGGAGTCCTCGGCCGGCTCTGATGGTAACCACAGTGACCACTGTGCCTGAGCTTACCATGGCTAGTGGTATCTGCTGGTTCATTCCTCGTTTACCTCCACTGCTATGTTAATAGCTTCTTCTTTCCGCAGCGAAAGGTGGTAGCCCTTTATTTTGATCCCAATTGGGTCTCCCAGCGGGGCAACTCGCTCAACCCCAATTTGTGCCTGTGTAACCAAACCCATATCAAACAGACGGTGACGAATACGCCCACTTCCCCTCACTTTGACCACTGTGCCCTTCTGCCCTGGTTTCAGGTCGCTTAACAGTTTAATTGACAAGCCCTTTTTCTCCTTTCTTTATCGCTACGGGTCGGAGATAACCTGCCAAGACCGAAGTCAGATATACAAGGTAGGCGCTCACTTCTACTAGAGAAGGATTGGCATTGTAGCCAAAGATGGCAGTCAGGAATCTGCCCAGTGTTGATTTTTCAGGAAGAATGTGGTTGATGTCCCATACCTGCTCCACTATCGGGGGGATGAGCCCTGCCTCATGAAACTCGTGGATGCCGTGAGCCAAAAGTCCGGCCGCGAAAATGATAAGCACTAGGCTGGTGACATTGAAGAATACCCTGATGTTGAGCCTTGATGTACCCTTATATATGCCGTAACCGATTAGTACGGCTATGGCCAGCCCCAGAAAACCGCCGACGGTAAATAAAAGAGGTGATTCAGCTACTCGGGTGGCGGCAAAGAGAAAGAGCACCGTCTCGATACCTTCTCTCACTACCACCACAAAGGCAATTACCACTAGGCCCAGTGATGAGCCACCGGTAAGTACAGATTTTATTTGAGCGTGCAAATGAGCTTTTATATCGGCAGCCTGCTTGCGCATCCAGAAAATCATCCAGGTTAAAACACCGACGGCAAGAAACATGGCAAAGCCTTCGAATATCTCCTCAGCCTGGCCGGTGAACTCTCCAGCCAGGACAAAGATGGCAGTGCCAGCGATTAAACTGGCCACTATTGCCAGTAAGGCTCCAAGCCAGACCGGTTTGAAACCCTGACGGTTGCCAGTTCTGGCGAGATAGGCCAGGATAATCCCGATAATCAGGGCGGCTTCAAGCCCCTCCCTTAGTGTTATTAGAAACGAACCTAGCATTTGAGTTGTAGCTCCCTTCTTTGATTGTTCTTCAGTATTAAATACAAGTGCAACTTATTTGCAATAAGGGTGTCAAAAAAATTATTTCTTCTTCCGAAGGCACTGGGGGCAATAGCCGGTCATTCGAACTTCAGCACTGGTAATCTGGTAGTTTTTGAGCTTGGGTACTGCTTTCTTTACACAGCTAGATAGGGAGAAGGGGAATTCAATCACCTGGCCGCAGCCAAGGCATACCAGGTGATGGTGCTCAACCGTCGGTTTGGCTTCATAGTAGTGATGCAGCTCATCAAGATGTAATTCCTCAACCAGTCCAAGCTTCTTGAGCATCCCCAGCGTTCGGTAGACGGTGGACAGGCTTAAACGAGGCTTTTTCTCCCTGGCTTTAAGGTAAATTAAGTCAGCATCCAGGTGCCCCAGACGGATAGTATCTAGAATTAAGGCACGCTGACTGGTAAACCTCAGTCCGGATTTATTCAAAGTCTTGCGGCTATCTTTGAATAACTTCATCGCACCAACCGTTAACATAGTTGTTACAAATGCGTATCATTTGCAATAAGATTATAATAATATAAAGGCATTGTTGTCAAGGCTTTTTAATTTGATTTTTAAGTGGTTCTGGATTATTTGAGGAGCTTTGATATAAACTTGAACTCTTCGGTGCCGGCTTTGGTAAGAAGCTGGAAGATTAGAGTCTCAGTGGTGGTAACGATGGCACCGGCCTTATCAAAAAGCCTCAGGCCTATCTTCCAGTCCAGTTTACGTGGGGAGCAGGTGGCATCGGCCGGGACATAAACCTTCCAGCCCTTTGAGAGCAGGTCGAGTGCTGTTTGCAGCATACAGACATGGGTTTCAATGCCGCTTAATATTATTTCTGAGGCTGGTTTGAGCCCTTCAAGTCTGGATTTGAATCCCTCATCGTCCAGGCAACTGAAGCAGAGCTTCTCAATCGGCCTGTAACTGGCCAGCGATGCCTGTATCTCAGTAACTGTCTTACCCAAGCCTTTAGGGTATTGCTCAGTTAAGATAGTTGGCAGGTTGAGTTTTCCTGCCAGGGCAATGAGCAGTTTGATGTTGTTTATTACCTTCCTGAAAACCTCTGGATTCATCACCTTGGTAAAACTATCCTGGACATCGATAATTGCCAGGGCCTGCTTGCCAGTTTGCGGGGAAAGAGGGTGACGTTTCTCCTCCATTGCTTGCTCCTAAAAACTAAGGATTTAGGGTTTTTAGCTTTCTTTTTATCTTGGGTATCGCTTTTTGGGCCGCCAGTTCACCTTGTAGGATTAAATCTTTGGCTCGACGAAAGTCCCCCGGCCCAATATCAGCTACCTGGGGTTGGATGGTAATATCAGCTTCCTTAAGGCTCGATTTTACCAGCTGGCTGGCAGTGATATAGGTGGTTTGAATCATGATACCGAAGATGTTTGGCTCTTTTTCGGCGGCAGTTTTTTCCAGTTGCAGTCTTTTGCTTACCTTGGGTGTCACATTTACCGCGATGGTATAATCAGCCCCCATAGCTTTCACCACATTGACCGGTATCGGGTTTACCAGCCCGCCGTCAACCAGATACCTGCCTCTCCACTTAACCAGGGTGAATATCACCGGAAGGGAAATACTGGCTCTGACCCCTTCCAGTACCGAACCTTGATTTATTACCACCTCTTCGCCGGTGTTGATATCAGTGGCAACACAGGCAAAGGGTATTTTCAGGTCACCAAAGTTAATATCATCGCCGATAACTAACCTTAGAAGGTCTTTAATCCTTTTGCCTGCAATAAAGCCAGTTTTGGGTAGAGCCAGGTCAATCAAAGAAAGCCTTTGCCTGAACTTCAGTTCTAAAGCGAGCCTCTTGATTAGGACAGCATCCTTACCTTGGGCATAAAGGGCGCCGATGGCCGCTCCAGCACTGGTTCCGGCAATCATATCCACCGGGATGCCCTCTTTTTCCAGAACCTCAAGCACCCCAATGTGAGCCAGTCCCCGGGCGGCACCACCACCCAGTGCCAGCCCGACCTTCTTCTTTATTGCCACAGCTCCTCAATATCCTTGGCTATCTTTTTTTCAAGCCCGGCCTTTTCTTCGCTAAACTCTTTGTAAGATTCGGCGGAGCCGTATTCCCGTGGCTGGAAGGCTACCGGCATGGGTATCGCATGCCCAAAAATGAGGGCCTGTTGTTTTGAGGCGAGCTTGGAGAGGACTGATTTGAGTTCACTTTTACCCGATACACCCGCCAGCACGCTATCGATATCCCGTTCGTTGTCCAGGAGGAAGGTTATCTTGGTCCCGATTTGTGACATTACTTCCTCATCAATGCCGCTTGGTCGCTGGTCAATTATAAGGAGGGTAACATTGTACTTGCGCATCTCACGGGCGATGGTGCCAAAGATGGTTTGAGAAGCCACGCCGGGATTTAGAAACCTGTGTGCCTCCTCAATGGTAATCACTAGAGGGATGGGGCGAGCTATGTTCTCGCCCATCGCCTTCTCCACCCTTTCCCGGTATTGAGCATAGATTCTGCGGGCAAGTAAATTAGCCACCAGAATATAGGCGGTAATATCCTTATATCTGCCGAACTCAAGAACCACGTTTATGCCCCGGTCAAGGTATTCTAAGATTCGTTTTACCGGATTTTCGTGGGCTTGAGGCTCAAGAAAACCAAGCCTCGAGATGGCAGCCAGCCCTCGCCTTAGGTTCTGGTAGGTGCTCTCGTGAATATCGTAGTCCTTTAATAAAACCCTGATTTCATCGGTGTCAGCTAAATCTAGAGTGCCCTTAATCCAGTTTCGGCCAAATCGGCGCTCGAGTTGATATGCCGCTTCAACCGCTGGCTCGGTCAGGTTCAGGGTCTGGCGCAGCAGGCTGATGTCTCCGGGTTCAATCTCGCCATAGCCTATCCTGACGGTAAAGTCGGTTGATACCTTGCGGCGTCTTGAGCTTTCCTCATCAAGGGTAAAGACAGCCACCTTGGACGGGAAAAGCTGCTTTAGGGCCTTAACCATTCGTCCACCCTCTCTGGTGCCTGCCCAGCCGTACTCACTCTCCATATCAAAGATGAGGTTCACTGCCTTTCCCTTCTGAAGCATGCCAATTAAGAGCTGGCGGGTGAAAAAGGTCTTGCCGGTGCCGCTCTTGCCGAAAACCCCGCTTGAACGCGCAACCAGTTTCTCCATATCAAGGCAAAGCTTGGTTTCCATATCAAGGGGATTGCCAATACAGAACCTTTCCTCATCTTCCTTGCCAAAAATGAGTTCTATATCCTGCTGTGAGGCTGTCTTAACAATTGAGAAATGACCGGGGATGGTCTTGGCTGGTTGGGGACCTTCAAGCAGGCTCGTCGCATCACTGCCAAGGGTAAGGTAGGGTGAGACGCGTAATATTCCATAGGTGCCGGTGCCAGTCAGAACCTCAGATATGAAGGTATCCGAGGTATCGGGTGGGGTCAGGGTGATTTTTGGGTCAATCACTCCCAGGCTGATATCAGTTATCATGCCGAAAAAGCGGCATTTTTCTCCTTCAATGGTGGCGTAGCGTCCGACGGCGATATCCTCAATTGAAACCGAGCTATCGAGTCTGACCTCTACCCCTTTATCCAGGGAGCCAGAGATGACGATGCCCAGTTTCGACTCATGCTCAATATTATTAGGCTCAGTCACTTTTAATCCTCTCCAGGATGGCTTTCAGCCGGTGAAACTCACCACCCAGTAGCTTGGTTAATTCCTTACCGGCGGTAATAAGAAAATTGCGAGGCTCCCCATGCACCTGGCTCATCTGGCGCAGGCAGGCGGAGACAAGCTCCTCCAGGGATACCGGCAGGCGGGTATTTACCAGTGTGCTCAAAAAGCCCAGGGACTGGCTGAACTCTTTTACCTCCTCAGATGGACAGAGATAGACAAAGCTGTGGATTCGGGACGGCCTGGGTGGCAGGTATTGATGTAACTGGTTACCCTTCCTGTGCCCGACCACCAGAGCGTCAAATTCGCTGCGAAAGAGTTTCGAAAGCTGCGGGTTCTGCCGGTAAAGCTCTTCCTCACTTGTCTCATCCTTGCCGCGGGCAATTGGGCGCCTTCCCGGCTCGATACTGGTGGTTGAGGCGTGATAGACAACACCGTACTGCTCAACCTCACCGTCTCGGGTCTTAACGAGACTCCCCAGGGGCGGCAACTGGTAAAGCTCATAAGACTGCGCCACAAAGTCGGTTGAGCTGGCCTCAATAACCTCGCCAACGCGTTCAAGTTCAGCCATTTTCAGGTTTCCCTATTTTTTCTTATCCTTCTTCTGCTTGGGTTTTTTAACGTTCTTTCTGCCTTTGGTGCCCATTTTACCTCTCTTTGAATTCTAGCACTCTGCCGCTATGATGTTGTGATGAGCCTATCTAATGCTTCCGCCTCTTTTTCTGTAAGGTGGCAAGCTCCTCCTTGGAGATGGAGCCATTTTGCTACTCGTTTGAGTTCTGGTATTGTGATTAAATTCCGTTCTAGTATTGGACTGCGTATTTGGGAAATTTCAATGTCAGTTCTCCACCTTTGCTTTGCTGCTTCTTCAGGGCTTACCCAAAAATCGGAGTCTTCCCCTGCGAAAATTGGCTTTAAGGTCACAGTTGCTTTAGCGTAAATACCTGCTTCCGACCCGCTTAACCCTATATAGAGGGTATCTCCGGCCTTTGCATTTTTGCATATTGTCCACCTGCTATCTGTGGGATGTGTAGCCAAGTAATCTTTCAATCTAAAAGTGTTTGGGTTTGATTTGGTTAGGTAGTACTCCATTGTTTCACCTCCTCTTTTTATCCTTTGCTTCCTTCAAGGTCCTTTATTTACGGGAAGTTTGAAGGGGTGTGCCCCTTCAAAATCTCTACTTCCCCCTCTCCTTTCAAAGGAGAGGGGGATAAAGGGGGTGAGGTTAAAAACATCTTAATTAAACCCACCTTATCCTCTTACTTATAATTGTTTTCCCTTCTCTATCTTATCCAGGGCTGTCATTGCCGCATTTTTGACAAGGGGCTTCCAGGTCCCCCTGGCTAAAAGTTCAATTAATGGTTCTATGGCTTTAGTGTCGCCTAGCTCGCCTAAGGTAATGGCGGCGTTTTTTCTTACATCCCAGTTCTTATCTTTCAGGGCTTCTATCAGGGGGTCTACCGCTCGTTTGTCCCTAAATCTTCCCAGGGCTAATATCGCTTCCCTCTTGACAATGGTATTATTATCAGCCAAGCATTCCAGTAGAAAATCTGCGGTCGGTTCTTTTGCTAGGTCAGCATCTGTCAGCCTGCCGTCCTCCTTCATAGCCGTAATAATATAAGGGTTGACTGAGTGGAGATTCGGGAAATTAGGGTTATTTATTATGGTCAACTTCTTAATCTCCGAAGCTTCAAGAAGGGTTACAACCTTGGAGGGGACTCTTCGAAATCGTAATTTTATCGCTCCTAGGAGAGACACGACCGTATCATGCACCGCTCCGCAAGACCGGCAGTAGATGCAATTATGCTGTATGCCATTGTAGTCTATATACCAGGGAGCATGCACAAAGGGGGTCTCTCTGGAGAGTTCTGCAAGCCCGCTTTTCTTGCAGTTTTTACAGGTGAATCTAAGTTTCATTTTATCCTTTTCCCCTGCAAAGAGTATAATTAAGATTGGTAAATTCCATCTAAACCCACCTTATCCTCTTGCTCAGGCTCTTGGCTGAAGTCATGTTTGGCAGGCGTTTACCTTGAAGGGTTAATTCAACCAGTTGCCAGAACTCTTCTCTATCAGCGCCGCTCAGGACTGCCTTTTCATGGGCTTCGGTGAGCGCTACCGGGTAGCCCTGCCCGCGGCGGCACTGGTCTAAAACTAAGACATGGACCAGCTCAACTAAGCTCTCATCATCCGCCACCCACTTCGGGATTTCAATGCGGGCAACTTCATCACCAACATTGAGGTAGAAAAAGTGAACCCAGTGGGGGCCGTAATATTGTTTAACGATGGATGATTGATTTAGAAAGAGGGCAGAGCGTTCCCCGGAGCCGAGCAGACTTGAGAAAAGCTCTCTATCTTGAACCCCTCCAACCGAGTCACATTCCCGTTTCTGATTAGGTGGGCAGTAGCGGTCGCAGTCAGGTGGTTGGTGAGGGCAGATTGCCACTCGAAGGGCATTAACCACATCGCTGCTGCGCGGAAAGCTGATGTAACTTGCCAAAGCCAGCCGCCGACCATTATTTAACTTTCTTAACCCGTCAAGATATTTGAGAAACCCGTTTTGAAGCAGTGTCTCGGTGACAAACTGGGGATAGGCTTGTCCTGAAAGTCCCCAGAGGATAAGCGAGCCGTCAAGCAGTGCCAGGGTTGGGCTATCGTTTTCAAGTTGGGTAGCCAGGTGAGTTAGTGCCTGGCATTCATCGACACTGCGCTTGACCCCGAGTAGCGTGCCCTCTATCAGTTGCTCCTGATTTTTGGCCCCGGCCGTTGTGATGACCAGCTCCTCGTCTTCGGAATAGAGATGAGGTGAGCTATCGAGGGTAGCAGTGGGAGAAGTCCCGTAGTGAAGCATGACTGAGCCGATATTGACCAGAAAACATCGGGTCAGCCGGTGCCGGTCAACATCAATGTGGGAGCCGTCGGTTGAGATGACATCGAATTCAGTGAGAACGGCCGGTGTCTGATAGTGTTGAGCGAGCCCGTCGGTTAAGCCAGCCACGAGCCAGGTGGTCTTAGAGAGTTGAATCTTTCTTTTCAGGGAGTCGAGGTCAATAGGTGGGCTGGAAAGGGTCTCGATAGCTTTTAGAAGACGCTCTCTTTTTTGCTCAGCCTCAGCCTTGAATTTCGAGACCATGCCTTCAACCTGTGCTACTACCTTGATTAAATCCAGTGACATTTCTTTAGTTGAGTATAAATCATTAAACTATCGAACTCAAGCAGGGCGTGAGCTTAAGGTGAGAGCAGTGCTATAATAACGGGAGTCTATGGTTGTTTTTTTGTTGAGCGTGGCTTTGATTTCACTCTCGGGGGTGATGATACCCGGTCCCAACTTTGCCGTGGCGGTCGCCAAGAGCTACAAATCGCCGCTGGCTGGTACCAAGGTGGCTCTTGGGCACGGACTGGTTGAAGCCCCGGTGATTTTTCTCATTTACTTTGGGCTGGCCAATTTTTTTCAGAACGAACTGGTACAGGTAGTCCTGAACCTGCTGGGTGGCGGGATGCTCATCTTTATTGGTTTAAGCTTGTTTAAGCGGGTTGCCAGTTCCGATGAAATGGCAAGGGATTTACCCTATAACTCAATCGTGGCTGGGGCAGTCACCAGTGCCTTTAATCCGATGTTTATCCTCTGGTGGGCGACGATTGGCAGTATGCTCGTTATGAAGTCCCTTAACTTTGGCACGGTTGGCTTTATCCTGTTTATTCCGGTTCACCTAGCCTGTGATTTTATCTGGCTTTCCTTTATTTCCGTTCTCATCTATAAGACCAAGTCACTCTGGGGAAAGAAATTTCAAACCGGACTGCTTTCTGCCTCAGGAATTTTGCTTGCCGGGTTCGGGGTCTGGTTTTTAATCTCCGGGGTGAGGATGATGTTCTAGGTTGCGGATGAAACTCTTAAAAAGGGGATACGATGAGTGTCGGTTATGTTTATGACCCGATATATCTAAAGCACAACACTGGACAGCATGTTGAAAATGTCCGCCGGCTTGAGGTAATTACTAATCATCTGGAGAAGACAGGTCTCAAGGATAAGCTTGAGCTTATTTTACCCCGGGCAGCTTCAGTTGAAGAACTGGCTTTGGTACATCAAGAGCGGTATATTTCATATATCAGGGAAGTAGCCGCTAAGGGTGGTGGCTGGCTTGATGCTGATACCGTGATGTCAGCCGATTCCTACGAGGCCGCCCTTTACGCCGCTGGTGGCTTAATTCAGGGAGTTGAAGCTGTCCTTGAAGGGAAGGTAGATAGTGCCTTTGCCCTGGTCAGGCCACCCGGGCATCACGCTACCTTCCAGAGGGAGATGGGTTTCTGCCTCTTTAATAATGTGGCTGTTGCCGCCAAATATGCTCTGGCTCATTATGGGTTGAAGCGTCTGTCTATTATTGACTTTGATGTCCACCATGGTAATGGTACCGAGGAAGCCTTTTTCTATGACCCGAAGGTGCTCTACCTTTCAACTCATCAGTTTCCTTTTTACCCGGGAACCGGCAGTACCGAGGAGGTGGGTGTCGGGGAAGGTGAGGGAACCACGGTCAATATACCGCTACCCCCTGGCTGTGGTGACAGAGAATATTTAAAGACTTTTCGTGAGATTATTGTCCCTCTGGTTAGGCGTTACCAGCCTGAGCTTGTTCTGGTTTCTGCCGGCTACGACCCGCACTGGGCGGATGAACTGGCCCTAATGCAGGTCACTATCGCAGGTTTTGCCCAGATGGTGAAAATTATAAAAGGGCTAGCTGATGAACTTTGTTCTGGTCGGCTGGTCTTTACCCTTGAAGGTGGTTATAACCCGCAGGCGCTGGCAGAATCAGTTGGGGCCACTTTTCAGGTGCTTCTGGACGATAATAATATCGGGGATAGTTTGGGCACGCCACCCCACCCGGTCAGAGCACCAAATATAGCTCCACTTCTAAAGCAAATAAAGGAAGCGCACCAGCTGTCTTTAGGCTAGGGGTTCTTTTCTCGTATGTCACAGATAATCGAGCATTGAGAACATTTCCCGTTGCAAGGCTCAACATGAATCGTGATACTGATATTTGATAGTTTTGTCTTTATGTGCCGCTCAAGGTGGTTACACATCCGGTGTGCCTCCTCAACACTGACGTTCCTGGGCATTACCAGATGCAGGTCAATGTGACGCTGGCTTCCCGCCTTGCGAGTCCGCAGTTTGTGGACACCAACTAGCTTACCAGCGTGCTCCATAATCAAAGAGGTTATTTTCTCCTCTTCTGCTTTGGGAAGTCTCGTGTCCATCAGCCCTAAGAACGACTTTCTGGTTATATCATAGGCTGCCTTGATGATAAGCAGGGCTACTATTAGAGCAATGATAGGGTCAAAAAGGCTAAGTCCGGTTAAACGTACTGCAACCAGTCCAATAAGGACACCAAATGAAGTCAAAACGTCGGTGGTCAGGTGACGGGCATCGGCCTCAAGGGCAATCGAGTCAGTTGAACGTGAGATCTTGAGCAGATGGCGGGAGACGACTATGTTGACCACGATTGATACTGCCATAACTCCAATGCCAACCTCGACAAGCTCAACTGCACTGCCGCTAATTAGTCTTTTTATTGCCTCATAGATGATAATGCCAGCGGCAACAAAAATTAGCCCTCCCTCAACAACCCCACTGATATTCTCCACCTTGCCATGTCCAAAGGGGTGGAATTTATCCGCCGGTTTATCTGACATGCGGACACTGATAAAGGCAATGATTGCCGCAATGAGGTCAAGCAGGCTGTGGATGGCTTCAGCCAGGATAGCAATGCTGCCGGTTAAGATACCGGCTGCAATCTTAAGCAGTATCAGCAGGCTGTTGGAGGCAATGGAAAGTCCGGCCGCACCGGATTTGGTGGAAAACATCAGCTATCATCCCCCTTTGGCTAAGGAGCGCCTGCCAATAAATCTACCCCACTCACCCTTCTCCCAGACTACGAGCAGGGTTGGGGCAATAAAGAGGGAACTAAAGGTTCCAGCGATGATACCAATAATCAGGACGACAGCAAAATTCTGTATCGAGACACCGACAAATAACAGTAGTGCCAGTACCACGAGCAGGGTGCTTAAAGAGGTGTTAATTGAGCGACCCAGAGATTCCACCAGACTCCTGTTAACCACCGTCTCAAAGTCTGGACTGGTACCCAGGGTCAGATTCTCTCTGATTCGGTCGAAAACAACCACCGTATTATTGACACTATAACCAATTACGGCTAGCGTGCCGGTGATGAACATCAAATTGATTTCCCAGTCAAGCACGGCACTGATGATTGAGAAAATGCCCACGGCTACCAGCACATCATGGGTTAAGGCGATGATGGCGCAGGTACCATAATGAAATGGTTTCGGCATGCGCCGAAATGCCCAGGTAACATAGAGAAGGATGCCGATAGCGGCAATGATGACAGCAATCAGGGCGTTGCGTGTTGTTTCCTCGGCAATCATCGGCGAGATTGAATAGAACTCCGCCTCGGTAAACTCACCAAATCTGGTTTCAAGGGCAGATTCCAGTTTTAACTTATCTTCGCCTGAAAGTTCTTCGGTGCGGATAATGAAATCTCCGGAGCCAGTGCTCTGGATGAGGGCATTTCCGTGGCCCAGGGTTTTCAGTTCTTGTCTTAACTCGTCTTGGGTTACCTCCTGCTTGAAGCTTAAGGTGGTCATCGAGCCAGAACTGAACTCAATCCCCATCTTAAGCCCGAAACTCGAAAGGGAAATAATACCAAGCAGGATAACCACCCCCGAAATTAAGAAAAACCAGAATCTCTTGCCAACAATATCCATCATCGTTTCCTCGAGTACATAGTAAAGAGAGCAGTTTTCGGTGCCAGTCGGGTGCCAACAAAGAGGCGGAGCAGGGTTCGGGTAACCACGATGGCGGTGAACATACTCGTGGCAACGCCGATAAATAAGGTAGCGGCAAAACTTGTTACCGGGGCACTCTGTATGATACTGCTACCTAACCAGTAGAGGATAATACAGGCGATGAAGGTGGTGATGTTGCTGTCCCTGATGGCGGTCCAGGCGCGGTTAAATCCCGCCTCAACGGCGGCACCGAGTGTCCGCCCGGTTCTGAATTCCTCCTTCATCCGTTCGAAGATAAGTACATTGGCATCGACCGCCATACCAATCGACAGGATAAAACCACCCAGTCCAGCTAAAGTTAGGGTTACCGGGATCATTTTAAATAGTGCCATCACCAGAGAGCCGTAGAAAATCAAGGCTAGACTGGCAAGTAGTCCGGGCAGGCGATAGTAAGCAATCATGAAGAGCATTACCAGGATGATGCCGATAATTCCGGCTTTAGCACTTAAGTCAACGAAATTGGCGCCCAGTATTGGAGAAATAGTTTGTTCATAAATTGGTTTCAGGGGAACGGGGAGAATACCAGCATTGAGCAGCTTGGACAATTTGGTTGCCTCATTTAAACTCAGGCCTTCAATCTGCCCGCCAGTAGTAATTACAGCTCGGATAATCGGGGCGATTGGCTGGCCGTCTTCTCCCAGCAGGTGCTCACCACTGAGGAAGATACCAAGGGGCTGGTTTAAAAGTCTTCCGGTTATTTCCTCGGATAGCTTAGCGCCCTCTTCATTCCATTCAAAAAGCAGCACAACACCCTGGTAGGGGTCATGGCTTAACTGGGTACTTTCTCTAAAGTACTGGCTGGTGAGCACCTTCTCCTGGCCATCGATGGTTGCTGTTGCCGGTATCCACTCCGCTTCCCCCTCCTCGCCGGTCTTTAACTCTCTGAATTCAAGCAGTGCCGTTTCACCGATGAGCTTTTTTGCTTCTTCTGCTTCGCTAACACCTGGTAGCTCGACCACGATTCGGTCTTCGCCCTGCTTTTGGATAACCGGGTTTGTTACCCCAAAGACATTGATTCTTTCTTCAATAATGAGTATGGCACCATTAATGGCTTCAGCCTCCTGGCCCGGTTCAATACCGGAGAAATCAGCCTGATAAACCAGGTGGATGCCACCCTTTAGGTCCAGCCCCAGCCTTATCCCCTCTCGTCCGAACCGCTCGCTATCCAGTGGCAGAAGAACCCCTAAAGAAGCAGCTAGTAGTGCCAGTATTAGTCCGAGAGTTAGCAGGTTCTTCCAGGTCATATCTTTTTAGCTTATCTTACTTAGCAGGTGGTCGTGGATATAAGCTAGAGCCTCCTCTCTGTTAGAAATTTCCCCGGCGGCTTGGGCTTCACGGATGGATTCAAGTATTTTACCGAGCCTTGGCCCAGGGCTCAAACCGAAGATACCGATTAAATCATCTCCCGAAACCAGCTTGGGTGGTGAGGTAATATTATCTCCTTGAAAGTGCTGGGTCAGGACATATTCTACCATTTGAGCGTGCCTTTGCCAATGAGTCAGAATTAGATTCGGACCCCTGGTCGCTAAATGGTCGGCTAGGCTTAAGAACAGGGTATCAATACCGGCATCAGCGCAGTCACGGAAATAGCGATAGATGGCACGGTTGCTTGGCATGCCTTCCTGGCTTAATTGTCCTGGTCTCAAATGATGGCTGACCATCAGTTCCACCAGTTCAATTTCCTTGCCAGAAAATCTTAGCCTCTTTAAAATGTCAGCAACTTTCTCTGCCCCGACCTTGGCATGTCCCAGAAAGCGTATCCGCCCGTCTGGTTCAATGGTTTTGGCCTCAGGTTTGGCAATATCATGCAGGAGTGCTGCCAGTTTCAGTAGTGTTTTTCGGCTGCTGACACCTCGTACTTCTCTGTCAAAATACTGAACCAGTCTCTCCGACCAGGGGACGGCATCGAGGATTTTACCTTGGTCGTACTCCCAGGCTCCTTCCCTCATGAGGAAACTTACAGCAGCTATTACCTTAACCGAATGTTCAAAAACGTTCCAGAAATGCTCTTTGGGCTGTTCAACCCCTTTAGTTTTAACTAGCTCGGGGATGAGATTGGTCAGAATGCCCAATTCATCAAGGTAGAGAACAAAATTGCCGGCCTCAGGGGATGACAGAAGCCGAATTAGCTCTTCCCTGATTCGCTCACCGGCGACACTGGCGATGAGGTGAGCATCCCGTCGGATTAAGGCCTCGGTAGCTCGGTCAATTTTAAAGGTGAGTTCAGCCGCTAGCCTGACCGCTCGGAGCAGACGGCTGGCATCTTCTAGAAAGGTTTTATCCCCGATGGCTTGAATCTTCTGTTTTTTTAGGTCTTCCAAGCCATCGAAGGGGTCAATAATCTGGATGTGAGTAGGGTCTTTTACCAGTTCGCTTAAGTTAATCGCCAGGGCATCAATTGTGAAGTCGCGGCGGGCTAAATCCGGCTCTATCTTGCCCTTGAAGGTGGTAAAATCAAGGTGCCACTGACCACTCTTGGTTGGTGCATCCTTGCTTTGAAGAACCACCCTTGTCACCCGGTTGACCCGGTCGAGTAAAACATACTTGCCGCCCAAGACTTCGGCTAGGCGTGGGGTGATTTCCAGAGTATCCCCGCTGATAGCGATATCAGTGTCGGCACTGTCAATATCAAGCAGGGTGTCACGCACAAAGCCACCAACAAGGTATGACTTTATGCCCTGAGCGGTGAGGAAATTATCTACCTTATTATATATTAGTAAGGCTTCAGGATTAATTTTTAACTGCAAATCTGCTTTACCCTCGAAGATACCTAAACTAAAACTATACTCCCAGTTGGCGGGTTTTTCAAGTGGAGGTTTTAATAAAGAGGGCGCCAGGTGTCTTTGCACCTGAGTGAAACTGGAGAGCAGCTGATTATTCCTTAACCAGTTTAAACAAGTTCAGAGCAAAGCGGCACTCAACCCGAGACTGAAACTGTATAAGCAATCAGATGTCTCATCTTCTTGCTTTAATCAAACCAAGACTGAAACGTGGCGTTTCAGAATAAGCATTCAATGATTTGAGGTTATTTGAATGAGGCGCACCCAAGATATTCTAGTCTTTTTCCATTTGTATTCCCTTGGCTATGCCCTTTAGGGTGGTGAGAATAGCCACCACGGAGCGCTGTACTTCCGGCGGCTCTTGAGCTAGTACCCTGGCCACATAGGGGTCAAGCCTTGGGGCAATATATTCAGGTTCCACCTCGGCAACGCCGGGTGAGCCCGATGATAAAAAGCCGGCTAATGTAAATATTTCAGTTTCATCATAACCCAAGGGCTTGGCGATGCGGCGTAAAATTCGGGCCGACGGGAAGCGCTCTCCCCTCTCAATACGGCCAAGGTGTGAGGCAGATATCCTGGCCGCTTTAGCCACCTCACGCAGTGTCAGCGGTATCGAGATTCTCCGCTGGTTTAATATTCCACCCAGATTTCTCTCGCTATTTGTAGTCATCTTCACCTTCTCTCACAACTGTTCAATACTATTATAATTATAATTCGCCAAATGGCAAAATGTCAACTGGCATCTGACTTAAAGTCCTTCATTGAGGCAGTTGTCTTAAGTCAAATGGCCAGAATCTATCACATCTCATCTTCTTTACATTCCAAGTTTAGCAGGAGGGTGTGAAAACTCGCGTGTCCAATGTGAGCAGATTTGTGAACAGGGATTGAGATCTAGTAAAAAGGTGCCACCAGGCGGCATATATTGACAATTGTCATTTTTATTGTTACAATATGCACAATTGTCAATAAAGAGGGTTAGCATGCTGCTTAAAACCAGGGTTTTTGACATCTGCTACGGTCGTTATCAGAATTTATCTGAGTTAGCCAGGGCAATGGGAATCTCGGTGAGCCAGGTTTATCGTGTTCGTGAAGGCAGGCGCGGTATCAATCAAACTTTCATCATCGGGGCGATAAGGGCATTTCCCGGCTATAAACTTGATGATCTTTTCCGAATTGTCCCTGAGTCACCATCAAAAAATGTGCTTAGGACAAATGTCAACATCCGCCATAACTACCTGGTTCAAAAGTACAGTAGATTAAGTCTGCGTCAGGAGCCAGGGGAGAAAGAGATCAGGGTTAGGGTTCGAGATGAGATAGGTGAAGCCTAGTCTCTGGCGGGCAAGCCTGATTTAGAGCGGATGTTCCTCAAATTCAATCCTGCGTAGTTTATCGGGATTTTCCAGACGGTCAATGTAAAGCAGGCCATTGATGTGGTCAATTTCATGCTCCAGGGCTTGTGCCAAAAGCCCCTCGGCTTTAATCCGTATTTCCTTCCCGTTCAGGTCGCGCCCTTTAACGGTAACCAGTTCAGAACGTTTGACCTCACCGATATAGCCAGGAATGCTGAGACAGCCCTCAGGTAACAGATATTCCCCGCTCCGGCGCACTATTTCGGGGTTGACGAGGACTATTTCATCTTCTCCCGGTACGCCAAGAACAATCAGTCGCAGGGAATTACCAATTTGAGGTGCTGCTAGTCCGACGCCTTGGGCGTGATGCATCGTTTCAAGCATATTTAAGGCGAGGTGTTTAACTGAACTATCGAGTATTCTGATTCGCTTTGACTTCTGCTTTAAGATTGGGTCGGGAAAAGTACGAATTGGAATAATCGCCATCTTGAAAATTATAACTGACTTGTGGGTTGGTTGTAAACTTTAACTCAAACCCACCGGGTCGACGTCAATTATCCAGCCTCGGGGAATTTCTATCTGTGAGAGAAGAACGCTTGGCTCTGCGCCGCGAAGGATTAGCTGCCAGCGATACCTTCCCCTTAGCCGGTGAATAAATGCCGGGGCGGGGCCAATTAGGCTCAGGTCAGCAATTCCCTTGGCTTCTAACTCCTGGGTAAGCTTTTGTCTCAATTTTTCTGCCTCGCGCTGGCAGAAAGCATCACTGGTGTGGCTGAAGGTGAGGGAGACGAGTTTGCTGAAGGGTGGATAGTGAAGCTCTTGCCGGTAGGCAATTTCCTGAGCGTAGAAGCCAGCATAGTCGTGGCTGGCTACCGCTTTAATCGCATAATGTTCCGGGCAGTAGGTCTGAATGATGACTCGTCCCTTCAAGGTGCCTCGCCCGGCTCGACCGGATACCTGACTTAGGAGTTGGAAAGTTCTCTCCCCGGCGCGGAAGTCAGGCAGGTTTATGGCAGTGTCGGCGTTAACCACTCCTACCAGGGTAACCTGAGGCAGGTCCAGCCCCTTGGCAACCATTTGGGTCCCGATGAGAATATCAGCCTCGTGTTTAAGAAACCTGTCTAATATTTTTTGGTGGGCTTGTCTCTGTTTGGTGGTATCGCTGTCCCAGCGCAGCAGCTTGGCTTGAGGAAAGGTGAAGCTGGCCTCCTTTTCCAGTTTCTGCGTGCCGATGCCCAGGAACTTGATGCGGCCGCTCAAGCAGTGTGGACAAATTTCAGGGGCGGGTGTTTTATAATTACACTGATGACAGACCAAAACATCCTCAGCCAGATGATAGGTCAAGGCTACCTCACAGCGTCGGCAGCGCAGGACAAAACCGCACTGGCGGCATTGGACAAAGGTGGCAGTGCCCCTTCGGTTAAGGAATAAAATCGTCTGTTGTTGACTGTTTATTGCTTCAGCGATGGCTTGTGATAACAAGCGACTGAAAAGGCCTCTTTGGCCAGCCTTAAGCTCCTCTCTCAAGTTTACTACCTCAATATCGGGCAGGGTTGCACCTTGTGGAACCCGCTGGGGAAGCTCAAGTAACCTGTATTTGCCCTTTTGAACCTGGTAGAAGGTTTCAACGTCAGGGGTGGCACTGCCCAAAATCACCACTGCCCCGGTTAACTCGGCTAATTTTATGGCGACACTGCGGGCGTGATAGCGGGGCGAGGTATCATGCTGCTTATAGGTCCATTCCTGTTCCTCGTCAATAACAATCAGCCCAAGTTCTGGCTGAGGGGCGAAAATGGCGCTGCGTGGACCAATAACAACATCGAATTTCCCATTTTTTATTCGCTGCCACTCATCAAATTGCTCGCCCAGGGAAAGCTGGCTGTGCAAAACAGCCACTTTTTGACCAAAACGCGAAACGAACCTTTCTATCGTCTGTGGGGTCAGGGCAATCTCAGGGACAAGAACGATACCCCTTTTCCCCAGTCGTACCGTTTCCGCCAGGGCCTGAAGATAGATTTCAGTCTTACCACTGTCGGTAACGCCGTGAAGTAGAAAGACTGAAGGCGGTGATGAAGGCTGCCTCTCTTTAGCCTCAAGCAGGCTTGACCTGATTGCATCGAAGGCAGTCTCTTGCGCCTGGCTTAACTTTAGCGGCTCAGTTCGGGTAATGCCTTGATAGGAGATTGGCTGGCGTCTTACCTCGACTGCTTCAATTGTAACCAGCCCTTGTTTTACTAATGCGTCGACTGCTGATTTTGAGCTGCCAATCTCCTTTCTGGCTTCCTGAAGTGGCGCCGGCCGAGCCACTCTAATCAGAAACTGGAGGAGCTCGGCTCTTTTGGGTGGTTTACCCTGCTTGAGCAGCCTTGTTACTTCTTCTTGCGCTTCCTCGGGTGTTACCACGAGCTTGAGTTGGAGTATTATCTTGGGTCTTACCTTAACCTTCTCCAGTTCGTAACTTCGTACCAGAAGCCCCTTCCTGACCAGCTGTGAAATGGCAAGCGTGGCTTGTTTTACCCCCAGCGACTTTTGAACATCTTTGAGGCTTACTTTAGTCTCTCTTTGAGCCAGATGTAAAACACGCTTTTGCTTCTCAGTAAGGGTGGAGGGGTCATAATCGGGGGCGTCAGCCGGGATTGAGATGAAAGTTACTGGACTTCGTTCAAATCCCGGCGGCAGCATCAAAGCAACGGCATCAAAGATGGGCGAGAGATAATAAGCGCTTATCCATTGGGCTAGCTTTACATAGGTTGGTGCGAGCAAGGGGTTGGGTTCAATAATGCCAGCTATCTCTTTGGTATCTTCAACCGAGGGGTAGTCGCTTAAGGCAAGGACAATGCCTTGAAGGGTTTTATCACCGAAGGGAACCCATACCGCCTGTCCGGCTTCAATATTTAAGTTAGAGGGTATGGCGTAGCTGAACGTCCGGCGCTGTGATACTGGCGAATTAACACTGACCTCGGCATACCTCATCCTAAGCTCCAGCGAGGTAGCTTGGGCTTACCCTTGACTTGCTTCCTGATTGGTCTCCTGGCTTACTTTCTGAGTTATCTCTTGACTTGTTTCCTGACTTGCTTTCTGGTTTGTCTCCCGGCTTACTTCTTTGGCAACTCGTTTTTCTTTAATCCGGGCGGCCTTGCCGCTTAAGCCGCGCAGGTAGTAAAGCTTGGCGCGGCGTACATTTCCGTGTCGTACTACCTCGACCCGGTCAACCAGTGGTGAGTGTAGCGGGAAGGTTCGCTCGACCCCGATACCGTGGGCAATGCGTCGGACGGTAAAGTTAGCGTTGTTCCCGCCATGTCGAATCTTGATGACCACCCCTTGAAATATCTGGATGCGCTCTTTTTCCCCCTCCTTAATCTTGGCGCTGACTTTTATGGTGTCACCGGGGCTAAAGGAAGGAATGTTAGGATTTGACTTAACTTCAACTAATGATGCCAGATTCATTTTAGATACCTTTCTAGCTCAAGATTTCAACTCGTTAATCAGCTCTTTTTCCTTATGATGTAGTTTTATTTTTTCCAGGAGCTCTGGTCGCCGTTTGAAGGTGCGCCGCAGGCTCTGCTCCCGATGCCACCTGGCAATCTTCTCATGGTTTCCAGAAACTAAAACCTCGGGGACTGACCACCCGCGATAGACCGGGGGTCGCGTATACTGTGGATATTCCAGCAGCCCATTTGAATGGGAATCGTTCTGGGATGAGAGCTCTGAGCCGAGGACTCCCGATAGCAGTCTGGCTACTGCGTCAACTACTACCATGGCGGCTAGTTCGCCACCAGTAAGCACATAATCGCCAATGCTGATTTCATCGCTGACCAGATGCTCGCTAACTCGTTCGTCAACCCCTTCATAGTGCCCGCAGATGAGCATCAAGTTTTTGCGCTGTGATAGCTCAGAGGCAATCTGTTGAGAGAAGAGCCGACCTTGCGGAGTAAGCAGAATTACCGGTATGGCCGCAACCTCTTCATCAGTAATCCTTTCTCTGGTGGTTAACTCTGATTTTACTGACTCTACTGCCTCGAAGATTGGTTCTGGCTTTAAAACCATGCCTGTGCCACCGCCGTAGGGATAGTCATCGGTGGTGTGGTGTTTATCGTGAGTGTAGTTGCGGATATTGTGAATCCCAACCCTGAGTAGTCCCTGGCTAATAGCCCGTCTCAAAATACTGGCATTGAACGGGTCCCCAAACATCTCTGGAAACAAGGTGAAAATGTCAATGCGCATTGCTCTAACTCTTCCCGATATCAACCGTATGCTCGGTTACTTCTCCCTTGAGAATCTCGATGGCATGGGGGATTACCGGCAATATTATCCCAAGGCATTCCCTGACTGCCTTGGGACTGCCCGGCAGGTTTATGATAAGACATCTTCCTCTAACCCCGGCCACAGCTCGGCTGAGGATGGCAGTCGGTGTCGCTTTAAAGGTTTCCCCTCTCATTGCTTCGCTGAGCCCGGGCACAGTCTTATCGATTACTGAAAGGGTAGCTTCAGGGGTAACATCACGTGGCCCAAGACCAGTACCCCCCGTGGTTAGAATAATATCCAGACCATCTTCATCTGCCCAATCGGTGAGCCTGTTCTTAATTGTGGCCAGTTCATCAGGAATAACCTCATATTTAATGATACGGCCAGCTTTAGACAGGCTATCTTTGATTACTTGGCCACTCGCATCGTGGCGTTCCCCGCTTGAGCCTTTATCGCTAATGGTCAGTATGCCCAGATTCAACATATTAAGAGCCTCTTTTAATGGTAAGACTGATTTAAGAGCAAGGCATATTTTACCACATACTTAAGTACCAAGCCAAATTTTTGGAATATTTTTACTCAGGGTATTGACAAATAGCAATCTTGGTGTTATAAAATGGTAAGGAGTGGGGAATATTGGTAAATCGGGGCAGATAAGGGCATTTGATGTTTTACGGTGAGTTCGAGTACAAAATTGATGAAAAGGGCAGAGTATCCCTGCCGCCTAAGTTTAGGGATGACTTAAAGGCGGGTGTGGTCTTAGCACCAGGAATCGAGAAATGCATTAATGTCTATCCTGTATCGGAATGGAAGAAAATGGCTGAGGCACTGACCTCCGGTTCAATCACTCCAAGTAAATTGAGGCGGCTCAACCGAGCCGTTTTTGCCACCGCTTTCAAATTAGGCCTTGATGCCCAGGGGAGGATAGCCCTGCCGACTCCTTTAAGGGAGCATGCCGAAATTGAAGATGAGGTGATTGTAGCTGGAGCCAATAATTATCTTGAGCTATGGGACAGATCCAGGTGGGAGCCAGAAAAGGCGACCAGTCTGGAGCAGGCCGGGCAAATTATAGAAAGCTTAGAGAACCGCGGATGAATTCGGAGATACTAATAAGTGGACATACCCCGGTTTTACTTCAGGAAACGATTCGGGCGCTGGCTGTTGAGCCGGGCGGCCGCTACGTTGATTGTACCCTTGGTGGTGGTGGTCATGCCGCGGCCATCTTGGAGCATAGTTCGCCTGGAGGTCAGTTGCTTGGTATTGATGCTGACCCTGAGGCGATAAAGATGGCTGGGGTGAGGCTTCAGGCTTTTAAAGGTTCAAGCCTTTTGGTTAACGGAAACTTTGTCGATTTGAAGGCAATCTGCACCAAATATAATTTTTTCCCGGTGCATGGTATTTTGTTTGACCTTGGTCTGTCTTCTCTCCAGCTTTCAAGTCAGCGTGGTTTTAGTTTTCAGCATAATGACCCTCTGGATATGCGTTTCGGTCCCAACCAGGAACTTACCGCGGCTGATATAGTTAATACTTACTCTGAGGTTGAGCTAACTCGTCTTTTGAAGACTTACGCTGAGGAGGAGTACAGTCGCCGGATAGCAGGGCAGATAATTAAGAATCGACCGATAAAGACTACCTTGGATCTTGCTCAGGTAGTTGAGCAGGCTATTGGTAAAAGGAGAGGCAAAATTCATCCGGCCACCAAGACCTTCCAGGCGCTCAGAGTTGCGGTTAATCATGAACTGGAGTATCTGGAGTTGGCTCTTGAGCAGGCCCTTGATTTACTTGGGGTTGAGGGTAGGCTGGTCGCCATCAGTTATCATTCGCTTGAAGACCGGATCGTCAAACAGTTTATGAGGCAGGAGTCAAAGGATTGCATTTGCCCTCCAATAGTACCAAGTTGTGTTTGCCATCATAGGGCTCGTCTGCGGCTGCTCATTAAGAGGATTATCATCCCTTCAACGGAAGAGATCAGGCTTAATCCACGCAGTCGTAGCGCTCGCCTGAGGGTGGCTGAGCGTATCATTAATAATGAGAGTTGCGACCCGGTGGCTGAGCGGAGTTTTGTAATCGGGGGATGAGTAATCTGAATTAAAAAAGCTGAGGCTATGCAGAAACTACCGAAGGGGGGCTGGTAAATGTGAAAGATGAAGCAACTTTGCAAGGTAACGGTTTGTTGAGAAAGGAGGGGACTTATGAGAAATCGAAAAGTATTAACCTCGATTGATGTTGGCACCACCAAGGTATGTACCACTGTTGGTGAAGTGGACCATGAGGGTAATGTCCGGGTGGTAGGGGTCGGTATTACACCATCCCGCGGTTTGCATAAAGGCTTGGTGGTCGATATCAATCAGGCAAGGGAATCGATTCGCGAGTCGGTGAAGAAAGCCGAACAGGCCAGTAACTATAAGGTAGAGTCGGCTTATGTTGGCGTTACCGGCAGGCATGTTAGTTCGGTGAATAATCATGGCGTGGTGGCGATCACTCGTAATGATCGATTGGTACGCTTCGATGACCTGAAACGAGTCCTTGCCAGCGCCCAAAATATTCGTATTCCGACTGACCGGAAACTGCTCCATGTGATTACCCGTGGCTATGCGGTTGATGGCCAGAGTGGAGTCAGAAATCCGGTGGGAATGCATGGCTTCAGACTGGATGTTGAAACTCATGTGATTACAGCGGCGGTAGCTTCCATTCAAAATCTGGTTAAGTGTATTCGTAGCATTGGTGTTGATATTGAGGACCTGGTACTGGAGCCACTGGCCTCGAGTGAGGCGGTACTTACTCCTAACGAAAAAGACGCTGGGGTAATACTGGCTGATATTGGCGGTGGTACCACCGATATCGCCGTATTCAAGGAGGGGAGCATCTACCACACCGCTATTCTGCCAGTAGCCGGCTATCAACTTACTCGAGATGTCTCCATTGGCCTTGGGTTGCCCTTTGATGTTGCCGAGGAGATGAAGAAAAGGTATGGCAGTGTCATACCGGTTTACGATACCGATATGGACAGCAATAACGTCATCGCCGCTGATGGACATGGCATTTCAAATAGAGATTTATGTGATATTATCCGGGCTCGAATCGAAGAAATCCTTCGGCTCATTATGCTTGAATTGCCGCGTTCTGATTATGAGGCATTGGTCCCGGCTGGGCTGGTGCTTACTGGTGGTAGCTCTAATCTTACGGGTATTGAAGCCCTTGGGCGTGATATCCTGCGACTTCCAGTAAGGGTTGGTACACCAACCAATATCTATGGTATCGCTGATGCCCTTCATGACCCGGCCTATGCCACCAGCGTTGGTCTCCTTTTGTGGGGGTCAAGGAATGACGGTGTTACCAGATGGAAGTCTCGCGGATTGGGCGGTGGTATCAAACGTTTGGTCTCGGCATTTGCCCGCCTTTTCCGGTAGAGGACCACTGGAGAGAAAAAACTTATTAAGGAGGGAGGAGATGGCCAGAACAAGTTATATCCCTAGCCCGGCTAAGATTAAGGTTATTGGTCTCGGGGGTGGTGGCTGTAACGCAGTAACCCGTATGGTCAGGGAGGGAATTCAGGGCGTGGAGTTCATCGGCATGAATACCGATGCCCAGGCTTTGGGTATCACTGAAGCCCCGATACGTATTCAACTCGGTGAGCGACTCACCCGGGGACTGGGTGCTGGGGGTGACCACAAACTGGGACAAAAGGCAGCCGAGGAAAGCCGAAGTGAAATCAAAGACCTGCTGGCTGGGGCAGATATGGTGTTTATTACCGCCGGTATGGGTGGTGGTACCGGTACCGGGGCAGCTCCGATTCTTGCTGAAATAGCTAAGCAAGCTGAGGCTCTTACCATTGCTGTGGTTACCAGGCCATTCGCATTTGAAGGTAAACGTCGCAACCAGGTGGCTGATGATGGTATCCTGCTTTTGCTGGAAAAGGTTGACACCCTGATTGCTATCCCCAATGATCGTCTGATTGACCTCTGCGAACAGCAGACGGCGGTGGATAATGCCTTTAAGATGGCTGACGATGTCCTAAGACACGGTGTGCAGGCTATCGCTGAGGTAATTACCGTTCCCGGACTGATTAACCTGGACTTTGCCGATGTAAAAACAGTGATGAAGGACGCCGGCCCAGCCTGGATGTCAATTGGTATTGGCCAGGGCAAAAACCGGGCTACCGATGCGGCTAAGGAGGCTTTAGCCAGTCCTCTGCTGGATGTTTCGATCGAAAAGGCAGAAGGGGTGCTGTTTAATGTCGTTGGCAGTGACAGTCTTACCTTGTTTGAGGTCAATGAAGCTGCTGAGGCAGTCAGGCAGGCGGTTAATCCTGATGCTAATATCATCTTCGGGGTTGCTCATGACCCGGCAATGGAGGATAAGGTCAGGATTACCTTGATTGCTACCGGCTTTGACTGCAAGATTGGACTTGGAGGCGCCAAAGAGGAAGATGAATTAACCCGGCTTCTCAAAGGTATCAAGAATGAGGATGAACTGGATGTGCCGGCTTTCATGCGCCATCATTTGTTCTCTCGACGCCAGGCGGTAAGCAGCGTCGATAGGATTACCAGGGCACGTGAAGAGAAAAAAGTCTGGTAAAACTCTCAGGGAATCCGCCGTTTTAATTTAGGAAAACCCTGGGGTCAAGATGGAGGCTGTAGGTCATATGACCTACAGCCTCAGTGTTTATATAGTATCTTGACAGATACCATATCTTGTGGTATTATAAGCGCATTCTACAATATAGCGGGTATTTTTAGATGAACTGTCCTTCCTGTGGTCATTATGATTCAAAGGTAATTGACTCGCGTGAGGTAAATGAAGGTATCCGGCGTCGCCGTCAGTGTTTAGGCTGTAGTTATCGCTTTACTACCTATGAGCGGCTGGAGCCAATTAGCCTTTTTGTGGTCAAAAAAGATGAACGGCGTGAAGAATTCAAACGTGAGAAACTGCTTGTCGGTATTCGAAAGGCTTGTGAGAAGAGACCGTTGCCGGTAGGTGCGGTCGAAAAATTGGTTGATGATATTGAAGCTGAGCTTTACAGTTTCGGCAAGAATGAGATGCCAAGCGCTGCTATTGGGGATATGGTTATGGAAAGATTAAAGCGGCTGGACCACATTGCTTACCTGCGCTTTGCTTCGGTCTATCGGGAATTTACCGATATTACTGAGCTTAAAGAGGTGGTAGACAGTTTAGCTGGTAGTGAGGCCAGGGTGTCCCAGTCAATTGGTCAATTAGTGTTGCTCCCTGATAATAACCTTGAGGGGTCGGTAACGAAAAGGAACAAGAGCCATCGGATAAGTGGCTTAGTGAAAAGTCGAGCTAAAACCAGGAGCCGAAAATGAACCCAGCCAAGGAAGAACGCTTGACAGCGGAAAGTCGCAATCAAATCCTGAGGACGGTGGTGGCTGATGCTGAGTCAATGGGTATTCGTAACCGAAGGCAGATAGAGAAATTAACGAGACAGGCAATTAAATGCCTTGAAGAGCCAGTTGCTTTACCCGGGATGGAGGAACTGGTAGCCAGGGGTCAGCGGACCAGGAAGCTTGAACCTACGGATATTGAAATACAGGCTATGGTGCAGGAAATCTTGACTGAGGTAAAAGAGTCTGAAAAAAAGGAGCCGGCGATGATAATCAAAACAGGAGAAACACTGGAATCTACCGGTATCAATCTCGGTGAAAATGCCTGTCAAGTATTGAAGAGAAGATATCTGAAGAAAGATAAGGACGGGCAGGTGATTGAAACACCGGAAGAAATGTTTCGCCGAGTCGCTGGGACGATTGCTCAAGCTGAGCTTATTTATAACCCTCAGGCAGATGTTAAAAAGTGGGAGGAGGAATTCTATGGCTTGATGACCAGTTTTGAGTTCCTGCCTAACTCTCCCACCCTGATGAATGCGGGGAGGGAGCTGGGGCAACTGTCGGCCTGTTTTGTCCTGCCGATTGATGACTCGATGGAATCGATTTTCGACGCTGTAAAACACACTGCCCTGATTCATAAAAGTGGTGGTGGCACCGGGTTTTCCTTTTCCCGCCTCAGACCGGCAAAGGACCGGGTTGGCTCAACCGGGGGTGTTGCCAGTGGGCCGGTTTCATTCATTCGTGCCTTTGACACTGCCACCGATGTCATCAAGCAGGGTGGCATGCGCCGCGGTGCCAATATGGGGATTTTGAGTGTTGATCACCCCGATATCATGAGGTTTATTACCTCTAAAGAAGACCCGACTGCCCTGACCAACTTCAATATTTCGGTGGCGGTAACGAGCAGGTTTATGGAAGCAGTTAAGGCCGATACTGACTACGAGCTAATCAACCCAAGGACAAAAGAGGTGGTTGATAAGCTTAGTGCCAGAGAGGTGTTTAGCAAGATAGTCGATATGGCATGGAAGCTCGGAGACCCGGGGGTGGTCTTTATTGACCGAATAAATGAGGATAATCCAACCCCGCGTCTTGGAGAAATTGAGAGCACCAATCCCTGTGGTGAGCAGCCCTTGCTTCCCTATGAGTCATGTAATCTGGGTTCAATTAACTTGGCCAAGATGGTGGGTACTCAGGATGGCGTTGCTGAGATTGACTTTTCAAGGCTGGCTCAGACGGTAAAGGCGGCGGTCAGGTTTCTGGATAATGTCATTGATGTGAACAAGTTTCCCTTACCCCAGATTGAGGAGATGACCAAAAAGTCAAGGAAAATCGGACTCGGGGTAATGGGCTTTGCCGATATGTTAATTGGGCTTGGTATCCCCTATAACTCGGAGGAGGCACTGAGGGTTGCCTCTCAGGTCATGGAGTTTATCAGTAGTGAGGCAACCAGAGCATCGGTTGAGCTGGCTTGTGAGCGCGGTGTTTTCCCGGCTTTTTCGGGGAGTATCTATGATGTCCCTGATGGGCCCAAGGTAAGAAATGCCTCTCGCAGCACTATTGCTCCGACTGGCACTTTAAGCATCATTGCTGGCTGTTCTTCCGGTATTGAGCCGCTTTTTGCCCTGAGCTATACCCGTAATATCCTTGATGGCGCCCAGCTAATCGAGGTAAATTCCTATTTTGAGGAAGCAGCCAAGGGTGGTGGCTTCTATTCAGAGGAACTGATGCAGAAACTGGCCAGTGGGGCTCACCTCAGTGACGTTAATGAGGTTCCAGATGACATCAAACGAGCCTTTGTCACTGCCCATGAAATCAGCCCCGAATGGCATGTCAGGATGCAGGCCGCTTTCCAGAAATCCACTGACAATGCCGTCTCCAAAACGGTCAACTTTCCTAGCGAAGCAAGCCGGGAAGATGTGTCCAAAGTCTATATGATGGCTTATGAAGAGGGGTTAAAGGGGATAACTATCTATCGGGACCGAAGCCGTGAGGGTCAGGTATTGACCACTGGTAAAGAGGTAGAGAAGACTGAAGAAGGCCTTACCCCAAGACACCGAGCCAAGGTAACCACCGGGACCACCGAAAGGGTAATTACTGGCTGCGGCAATATCTATGTTACGGTAAACTCTGATGAGCAGGGGATATGCGAGGTCTTCTCAACCCTGGGCAAGGCCGGGGGTTGTGCCTCGGCCCAGCTTGAAGCCATCTGCCGCCTCATCTCTCAGGCACTCAGGTCTGGCCTGGATGTCGGCTCGGTGGCAAGGCAACTCAGGGGTATCCGCTGTCCTTCCATTGCCTGGGAGAAGGGCCGGGCGGTGCTTTCCTGCGCCGATGCTATCGCCAGTGTTCTGGAAAAGCACATTGGAGGCGATGAGAAGCACCGGGGAAATGGTGATAAGGGAGAATCTAAATCTCCCGATTACAGCCGCCCGATAAACCTGGCCGGGCAGTGCCCCGACTGCGGCAATCTACTTGTCTATCAGGAGGGCTGCTTTATCTGCCCGAGCTGTGGCTATACGAAGTGCTAAAACAACTAAAGGTTATGAAATAGCCCTCTAGCTGAAGCAGAGGGCTATTTGTTTTCTCCTCATTCGCAATTTCCCCTTTGTGACTATATAATGTGAGGGGTAATTTTGTTATTTTTAGGGAGTTAACTGTGCCTATGAAAGAAACAGATAAGATGCGGGAACTCGTGGCGGTGGCGCTGGGGGAGAAAGAGGCTGATTTAGCCATCGTTAATGGTGATATCGTTAATGTCTATACCGGGGAGGTTTTAAAGGGGGATAGCGTCCTCATCAAGGGAGACAAAATCGCCTATGTGGGTGGTAATACCGGCAGGGCTATCGGTTCTGGAACTGAGGTTATTGATGCTAAAGGGAAAGTGGTTGTCCCCGGCTTTATTGATGGTCATACCCATATTTATACCATCTGCAGCATTGAAGAAACGATAAAGTATGCCATTTTGGGCGGCACGACTACAATTATCACCGAGACCTCGGAGATGGCTAACTCTCTTGGCTATGAAGTAATTGAGGAACTACTGGAGACAGCCCAGGACCAACCGATTAAGATATTCTTTACCCTGCCGCCAATGGGCAGTATCAGCCCAACGATAAGTGAGCACGCCATCACCACCGAGGGATTGCGGAAACTGCTGAGAAAAAAAGAGATTATTGGTCTGGGTGAGTCCTACTGGGCGCAGATAGTCGGGGGAGACGAGAGGCAACTTGAACTGATTAGTGAGACTAAAAAGTGGGGCAAGAAGGTTGAGGGGCATGGCTCCGGTGCCAGAGGTAACAAGCTCCAGGCGTATGTAACTACCGGGGTATCCTCATGCCACGAGCCGATTACGGCTGATGAGACCCTGGAAAGGTTAAGGCTGGGTTTGTATGTCCTGGTACGCGAGGGTGAGATTAGAAGGGAGCTTGAGGCTATCTCCAAGATAAAGGACGAGGCTATCAGTTTTAACCGACTGGTAATCTCAACCGATGGCTTGGGTCCAAAGGAGTTTGTAAGTGATGGCTACATGGATTTTGTTGTCCAGAAGGCGATTAATCTTGGCTGGAATCCGTTGCTGGCCATCCAGATGGCGACGATAAATGTCGCCCAGCACTTTGCTCTGGACGACTCTATCGGCGGCATTGCCCCGGGCAGGTATGCCGATATTGTTATTGTTCCTGACTTAGAGACGATTAAGCCCGAATATGTTATCAGTAACGGGCGGTTGGCAGCTAGGGCCGGCAAGCTCTTAATTGAGCCGAGAAGGTATAATTACCCGAAGTCAATGAGAAATAGTATTCATTTGTCACGGAATTTTACGGCTGACGATTTTGTTATCCCGGCTCAAAGTAGCCGGAGTGAGGTTAAGGTAAGGGTGATTGACCAGATTACTGACTTGGTTACTCAGGAAGCGGTGATGGGTGTTCCGGTGTCAGATGGACAGTTAAAAATAGATGCCAGCCGGGGTTTGCTCAAAGTGGCGGCGGTTGACCGCATTTACTCGCCGGGCAAGACCTTTGTTGGCTTGATTAGAGGTATTGGGCTCAAATCGGGTGCTATCGCCACCAGCACCCCTTGGGATTCGTCTGATATTATCGTCATTGGTGCCAGCCAAGCCGATATGGCTGGGGCAGTAAACAGGATTAAAGAGCTTCAGGGGGGTATCGTGGTTTGGGCTGATAGTAGGGTACTGGTGGAGTTGGCTTTACCTTTGGGCGGCATCTTTTCTGCGGAACCGATGGAAAGCTTAGCAAATAAAATGGCTGATATTCAGCAGGCGGCGGCTCGTTTGGGCTGTGTTAGTTCTGATATCAGGCTTACCGTGTCGGTTCTCTCCACTTCAGCCATACCTTATCTCAGAATCTGTGAGCAGGGGCTTTTCAATATTAGAGAGAACCGATTCGTTGACCTGGTTGTGGGGTAAATACTCTGATGCATTGGGACGAGAGGCGCAAAGCCAGGGAACGGCTTTTACGGGAGCAGGGCACCGTTTTCAAAGACTGGGGCGGGAGGCTGCCCATCGCCCTTATCTACCCCAATTCCTATTATGTTGGTATGTCCAATCTCGGGCTGCATACCGTCTATCGTCTTTTCAATAATCATAAGAATGTTGTCTGTGAGCGGCTCTTCTGGGAAAAAGATGACCAGGAGAAAAAGCCATTTAAACTGTCCCTGGAGTCCCAGCGACCACTCTCAGATTTTCCCGTTCTTGCCTTTTCGGTTACCTATGAGCTCGATTACTTCAATATAGTTGGGCTACTTAAGGCTGGTGGCATACCGCTTTATTCAAGTCAGCGTGAGGAAAGACACCCCTTGGTGATGGCTGGTGGTCCTTGTATCATGGCTAACCCGATGCCGCTGGCGCCCTTCTTTGACTTACTCTGTATCGGTGAAGCGGAATCGATATTGCCCTCGGTGATTTCGGTGCTGACTCGAGGTATCGGGGTCAGGCGAAGTGAACTCTTAAAGGCACTGGCAGAAATCCCCGGTGTCTGGGTGCCGCATTACCATTCGGGAACCCCGGTAGTTCGCCAATGGGTAGATAATTTGGATGATTTCCCGGTCGCTTCAAGCGTCCTCACTCGTGACAGTGAACTCGGTAACCTGTATCTTATGGAGGTAGAACGGGGCTGCCCGCATGGTTGCCGTTTTTGTCTGGTTGGGGCTGCCTTCTCTCCGATGCGTTTTCGCTCTCAAGAGAGGCTAATTGAGCAGGCTAAAGTGGGTCTTGAATACAGAAAGCGCCTGGGATTGGTTGGCCCGGTGGTTTCGGATTATCCCGGGCTTGAGGAGCTGCTCTCAAGACTGCTTGATATGGGGGCGGGTCTCTCCCTGAGCTCTTTAAGGGCCAGTCCTTTATCAGAAAAGATAATAGAAGAATTAGCCGAAGGTGGTGGTAGGACAATTACCTTAGCACCTGAGGTTGGCTCGGAGCGCCTGCGCCAGGTGATAAAAAAGGGTATCTCCGAGGACGATGTTCTTGAGACGGTCAGCCGGGTTTCAAAGCAGAGGCAGATAAAAAAGCTCAAGCTCTACTTTATGATTGGTTTACCTTCCGAGACTGACGAAGATATTGAAGGAATTATCGACCTTGCCTTAAATTGCAAGCGTATTCTTGACCGGGGACAAACCGGCTGTCGCCTTGACCTTAATGTTGCTCCGTTTGTGCCTAAAGCAGGCACCCCCTTCCAGTGGCTGCCAATGGCATCTCAAGATGTCCTGAACCGCCGCTCATCTATGCTCAAGAGGAGACTCTTGCCTCAGGGAGTGAGGCTTAAAGGTGAGAGTTTAGCCTGGAGTGAAATTCAGGGGGTCTTAGCCCGTGGGGATACAAAAGTAGCTGAGGCGCTGGCGGCTATGGATGTTGTCTCACTGGCTGGCTGGCGGGGGGTAGTGGAAAAATGTCATCTTGATCTTGATTTCTATGCTTATCAGAAGTGGGATACCAATTGTAAGCTGCCCTGGGCAATAATTGACTCAGGTACTGAGGTTGGTAAGCTTAGGCTTGAGTTATTAAAAGCCTTGTCACTGGGAAAGTAGCTCGGTGACGACAGTATTTATCTCGCGCCCGTCGGCCTGGCCTTTAAGCTCAACGATTAACTTGGGCATTACCTTGCCTTTGTCACCAGGGCCGCGCGCTCCTACCTCTTGGATAACCCGACGGGCTGCCTCCGAAATCTCCTCACGGCTCATCTGTGGGGGGAGATAGACCTCGAGTATAGCTAGCTCTGCTTCTTCCTGCTCAACCAGGTCCTGGCGATTTCCCGATTTGAAGGCCTCAATGCTCTCTCGGCGTTGCCTGGTCTCCTTAGCGATAATGCCGAGAATACCGCTGCCATCCAGTTCGGCCTTTTTGGCAATCTCAGCATTTTGAATTGCCGACAGGAGGAGTCGGATGGTGGAACGCTTTCTGGTATTCCCACTCCTCATGGCCTGTTTAAGGTCTTCGATTAATTTTTCTTTTAGGCTTGCTGACATGCTAACCTCGATTGAAGTTGCTTGAGGCTTTTCTAACGACGAGACCGAGAGCTCTTGCGTTTCTTGGCGGCGGCTTTTCTTTTACGCTTAATACTCGGCTTTTCATAATGTTCTCGACGGCGGGCTTCGGACAGGATACCATGCGTTTGGACTTGTCTGTTAAACCGTTTGAGCAGACTCTCAAAACTCTCGTTCGCGTCGGCTACTACATTAGCCAAAGAGCATCACCCTTTTAACGAATATTAACGCCATCACATTTTAATTGGCGGGGGAGGCAATGTCAATAAATAGATATTCCGCACCTTTTTAAGATCTCACGGGCGGCGATGGTACCCGAAGCTGATGCCTGGACTAGACCGCGACTAACCCCAGCCCCGTCACCAATAGCAAACATGTTTGAAATATCGGTCTCAAGATTCGTGCTCAGATTAGGTCTTGAGGAGTAAAACTTAACCTCAATTCCGTAAAGCAGGGTATGAGGTGAGGCAACCCCTGGAGCCAGTTTATCCATCGCCTGGAGCATTTCCATGATGCCAGTGAGATGGCGATAGGGTAGGACGAAGCTTAGGTCACCGGGGGTAGCACAGCCCAAGCTAGGCTTTACCAAGCCCTGCTTGATTCGCTCTCGGGTGGAACGGCGGCCAGAAAGCAAGTCACCTAAACGTTGTACTAATACCCCATCACCGAGGATGTTGGCCAGTCTGGCCAGGTACTTGCCATAGGCGATTGGCTCTTGGAATGGCTCGGTGAAGGTGGTGCTCACCAGCAGGGCAAAATTGGTGTTCTGATGGCGGTGATTTGAGTAGCTATGCCCGTTGACGGTAATCACCGGGTCATCACCTCCGGTGGTTTCGGTAGTAACCTCCCCGGCCGGGCACATACAGAAAGTTCTAACCCGGTCGTTGAAGCTTTTTGATCTAAACTCTAGCTTGGCTTCATAAAGCACACTGGTGAGTCCGGCCATCACTGCTACCGGTACCTCAACCCTGACACCGACATCAATCGGGTTAATCTGCATGGCCAGTCCCAGACGTTTAGCCTCGTTAGCTAACCAGTCTGAGCCTTCCCTGCCCGGGCTTAAGATAAGGTAGTTTGTGTAAAGTTCCTCACCTTGGCTGGTTTTAATCCCACTTGCCCTGCCGTTCTCGGTGAGGATGGTACTAGCCACTGTCTTGAGCCTGAATTCCACTCTTCGAAGGAGGTAATCACGCATCCTTTTGATTACCAGGTAGCAACGCTCGGTACCCAGGTGTCGAATTGGCACCGGCACCAGATGCAATTTGTATCTGGAAGCTTGGTGGCGAATTTTATCAACCTCGTCTCCTACTCCGTAGATTCTCTCCGGAGCGCCGAACTTGAGGTAAATCTCGTCAACATATTTAATCAGGTCATAGGTGGCATTTTGACCCAGGTACTCTGGCAGTCTCCCGCCCACCACATCGGATATGGTTAATTTGCCATCACTGAAGGCGCCAGCACCACCCAAACCGCAGACCAGATTGCAGGGTGAGCAGGAAATGCAGGGGCTATCTTGCTCACGGACTGGACATTGACGCTGGTCAATGTCTTCTCCCTTCTCGATAAGCAGAACTTTAAGGTCAGGTGACTTGGATAGCTCCAGAGCGGCGAAGATGCCCGCCGGACCACCACCAACGATGATAATGTCATATTTCTTCACCATGCACCCAAGGAGATATTATATAAGATGGTGCCTTCAAAGGTCAATTTTGAGCGGTGTGGACATTGGTAGAAACATTAGTTTCCTTTGTGGACACTTGACAATTTCTTCATTTTGTATTATAAATCAAATTGACTAAAGTTGACAACAAGAATTTAAGGTTTGAATGAAGATTTTAATTATTGAAGACGACCCCGGTATTTTGGAGGCGATTGCAGTATGTTTCCGGCTTAGCTGGCTCGGTGTTGAACTGGTGTCTGCTACCAGTGGGGAGAAGGGGATAGAACTAGCTGAGAGCGAATCTCCGAATGTAATCATCCTTGATATTGGACTACCTGACACGAGTGGCTTTGAGGTGCTGGAGCAGATTCGCCTTTTCTCCGATGTCCCGGTGATTATCCTCACTGTCAGGGATGAAGAGATGGACAAGGTCAGGGGGCTTGAACTTGGTGCTGATGACTATATCACCAAACCCTTCAATCACATGGAACTTCTAGCTCGGATAAAGACGGTGTTGAAACGCACCCAGATGTCTGAACTCAAGAGTAGCCAGCCCAAATTCGTTAGTGGCAAACTGGTAATTGACTTTGAAGCCCGGACAGTCTCAACCAATGGTGAGGTGGTCAAGTTGACCCCAACTGAATACAAGATATTATACCTCCTGGTGAGAAATGTGGGCCGGGTGGTAACCCACCGCAAGCTGATGCATGAGATATGGGATGAAGATTATATTGAAAATACTGACCGTCTGCGGACCTATATTCGCCGCTTGCGAGATAAACTTAAAGACAGCCCCCCCCGAATTCTCCTCACCGAACACGGCTTGGGCTACAAGTTGTTGAGCCTGGTTTAAGTTTGGCTTTTGCCGGTAAGGGTCGTGGTTGGGAAATAGAGTTACCCGGTTAAGGCGAGGCCAATTTTATGTATAAACCGCCACCACCACTGCTTCCCTGGGGTTGTGTTCATCAAGGAAGATTACCCCAACCTTGCGGCCGGTAATCATTTCCCCCGCCGGTATATTCCTGGCGACACTGACATCTTCCAGGTAGGACTTGTTGCTGCCCGAGATTTGAATATCGGCGGTGTAGTCGGTGGAATTAAAATTCTTTAGTATCGCTTTTTTCAAACTCATCTTCAATTTCCTTGGCTGTGTTTTTATACCGCCCCTAAAAGGAGTCTCTCTTCATATTTACCCTGACCGGGATTATAGACTATGGTTAGCCCGAGCACCCTCCTCTTCCGAGCCTCAAGCCCGGCTCGGCTATCAGTGATATCAATGACATCGTAGAGTTGCTGGCCGCAATTAACCGGAACCAGAATTGTGCCACTAATAGACTCTATTTCGGCTTCTCTGAGGTAGGCTTCGCCCCGCTCCCCGGCTTTCTGGACGGTATCCAGATTTGAGTCTTCCACCTGCTTGAGCAGGTCATGGAGTTTAGCTATCTCGGGCCAGGAGAAAGAATCGACAATAATCGGCTTACTCGTCTGCGGGTCGTAGCCTTCAACCTGTACTCGATTGAACCCCCAAACCTCCTTTTGATACCGGCCTTCCAGTATCGGATGGGATGAGCCGTAGGAATAGACTGAATTGTCAGATGACTGGGGATTTACGAGATAGGCTTTACTGCCTTCATAAAACAGCATGTCGGGGACAAAGGATAGCAGCTTCATTATCACCGTATCGCCGTGACCGTTAAGGTGAATGGTGAAGTCAGGATAGTAGCTGGTGACGGTTGACGAGGCTGATTTTACCTCCAGGTTCAGCCCGACCCGGGCAAGCAAGAAAGTGAGAATATCCTTAACACACTTCTGGTTGCCTTCCTTGTTCCAGCGCAATTGATATCTGGCTCGCCAGCTCTTGAGTGCCTCCCAGCCCTCAGCGGCATAGAGGATCAGACCGGCTCTACCACCCGAACTGGTATGTTCATAACCATCAAGCCAGAAGGTTAAACCGGGACTGGTCTCGTTTCCTTCAGTGGTAGTATAGCCGGGGCTGATTTCAATCTCACAACCCAGGTCAAGTGTTTTTAAGTTCCCTTCCCCTGGTTGAGCGTAACGTCCATCATCGTTTCTTAGTTCTATGACCAGCCTGCCCGTACCTTGGCGGGCAAGCTCGGCTTTTATAGAGAGTACATCAGGGGTCAGGTCAAGGCTTTCTTGGGTTAACTCGGCTCGCCAGACCCCGTTTGAACTGGAGAGCCAGCAGTAGTCGCCGTAATGGGCGATAGCTAAACCGTACTCACCGGATAGGTTAAAGGGTATCAGCTCATGCCAGAGATTATCAACGAACTTGCTGCCGGTGGTGGCGTATGCCCAGAAGGGGCGAGCGTAGGTTTCAGTGCCGATAAATTTTTCGACAAAGAAAAAACGGTATACGTCCGGCTTATCCATAAATGTGTTTTGGAACTCAAAGTCGCCATCGGCTGGGGCTGAGGCTAACTCCTCAAGTTCAGACCAGCTGTCAGTACTTACCTCACCACCATCACCGTAGATGAGTGACCAGAGTTTAAAGTTGCCACCTGAATCCTTTCCGGAAACAATCAGATTCCAGTCACTCTCATAGGCGGCGGCTACCCCTGATAGGTCACCGGTTGTCTTATCCCAGGCGGATTTGCTTTGCCATTGGTCATCGAGACACTTTTTGACGTAGAGGGTAGCTTGGTCAGCAAAAAATAGGGCAATATCACCGTTTGCTTTGTAGGCGGCAGCAAGCCCATAGATGGCAGTGGTAGGGGAGTAATCAATTAGAGAAGGGTTTCCCCAGGCAACTCCTCCGTCACTACTCTTTTGCTGGTAGATCTGCTGTGAACCGTTTATCCAGAACAGGCTTACCTCACTGCCTAGGCTCAAGCAGGCTACCCTGTAGATGTCATATTGACTCGTGTAGGTCCACTGGCTGAAGTCAGACTGGGGATTGGGGTTGGAAACCCGCTGGCGGTAGAGCTTTCTACCATCAGCTGGTGGCGTTATCCTGACACGAATCAGGGAGCCATCACCGGGTATGGTCAGGGCATGGTAGTGGTCATCCTCTGAACCTTCGTATAACCTTGTCCAGTCGAGTCTAACCACACCCGAGACCCGGTTAAAGGCTTCTACCTTAAAGTAAGGGGCAGAGCTGGCCTCTTTTTGGGCGGCAAGCAGTGTCGCTGATAAATTTCTCAATCCCACAAACCTCCTTTGCTTTCTTACTGCTTTAATTCCCGGTTTGTCCTGGTATCCAGGGTTCACCCCAGAAGAGATGACCAAGCAAGATGCCAATTAAAGTTACGATGGCAAGCCAGGCGAGTGGTCTCTGGTGATAACTATCACGGATGATATAGGTCCAGGGACGACCACCGATGCTCATCCAGAGGAATCTGTAGAATCGTCCCAACAATGACTTATTCTTCTTTGGCATAATCTTAACCTTTATTTAGACTAGAGCGGCCAGAATATCAGGTAACGGTTTCCGAGCTTTTGTGTAATGACTGGCTAAGTGCTTGGCGGCAATAAGTATTTGTTCCGGGTCAGCCGAGACCCTTTGTCCGTATCGTTTCGGGGAGAGACCTATCACTGCCCTTGATATCTCTTCACAGTCAATCGTCTCCTCAAGCTCAAGGTTCCCCTTGAGTGCTCTTAGGATAGACTTGGTGTGATGGGGTAGTTGCCACGTGCTTGGGTCTTCAGGGTTGCCGGTGATGGCAAAGGCCTCTCGGGGCAAACCCTCTTTGGTGATGAGTCTTTGTTTTACCATGGTAATCTCCTTATGGTCCGTAATCGGTTGATTTGGAACGGCGCGGGTAGTAGGGTTCATAAAGCGAACGAACCCTGACCCGGTTTCTTCTGCCCAGCCTCTTTAGCTCCTGCCTAAAATAGTTGAGTTTCTCATTCCCCCAAGTGAGGAATTCTCGTGGGGTGTTTGTGCCACCGATATTGACCCGGTTGGTAGCGTAGGTTGCCCAGGCGATAGCCGCATAACCACAGACCCCGCTTGAGATTAAGTCCTCAAGCTTGGTGGGTATGGTTGAACCCTCGCTATCAAGGGTATGCAACTGGCCATAATAGATATAGCAGTTGGACCCATCGGGGACTTCATCGCCGAAAAAGGTGACTGTATCACCCCATAGCGAGAACGGCTGGTAATAGGGTGGGAATTTGTCAACCGGATACTCCACGGCTTCAATTACCACCCTGTCCGAAAGCGATGATACATCAATCTCTCTGGAACCGGGGGTGGTGGCTACGGTGGCTTTAGCAGGTAGAGGCGCTGCCTCAGACAGTTCCTTGACGCTACGAGCGATGTGTCTGTCAAGCTCATCATTGCTCCAGCGGTAGTTTTGTGCATCCTCATCCTTTAATTCACGTCTGACAATAGTTCTCATGGTGCTTAAATCCATATCTTCATCCCCCCTCCTTTACTTGGCGATTCTATCTTGGCAACTAGTAAGTCTGAGCCCTGACCGAGTTCGGCGGCGGTTAGCTCCTTTAAGAGACCGCCCGTCTCAAGTGAGGTACCGGCGTCGCCGGCAGATATCGTCACAAGCTGCGAGCTTATAGCCTCCTGCCCCTGCCCACTCTCTGAGCCAGATAGGGCGGCAGTCTGAAGCGGTACGTTCTCCGAGCCTGAGCCAGAATCGGAAGATGTTTTCGAGGTAGCAGTGGGGGTGTAGTCAACCTCAACCCAAACCTGAGTAACAAATGTCCTTACTGTTGTTGAGGGTCTGCCCTCTCGTATAGAAATCCCGATTTGCAAGGCATTTATCTGTGCCCAAGTCCAGCTACCACCACCGGGGTTTGTAGTCCACTCATTTGAGTAAAGAGCATAACTGGTAGTTACAGTTTTCTCGCTGCTCTCATAAGCAGTCCCGCCAGTTTTTACAGCAAGTTTAAGAGAACCTTGAGTAGGTTCAAGACCAGCCCTGGCATTTGCATAAACCTTTACGGAGGTTATAGTGCCTGCACCAACACCAGAGTCAGGGATATTGTATAAATCCCTCAACCAAGTCCAATTAGTTTTAACATTAGTAGTATCATCATCAGATACTGCTTCATCTACCAGACTCCAGTGAGGCTGTCCGCCAGGGCTTTCTTCGTTAATGTTTTCTTCATCACCAGCCGCATTTGGTCTTAAAACTTCAATTGACATTAGTGCCACATCCTATCTAGGGCTTCCTGGTCTTCATCACTAGCTCGGCTATTAAAGTCCTCAAAGGAATTAAAACCTAGCTCTATAGCATTTAGTTCATCACTGGCAGCGAAGAAATCCTCAATGGAATCAAAACTCTTGGCGTTCAACTTATTCTTCAAAGAGTTAAGTAATGGAGTATGCTCTTCGGGTATGCCTTTGTGCCAGCCCCTGTCATAGAGTTTAGTGTGCTCTCCGCGATACTCGTCAACAAAGCTCCTGCCAGCCAAGATATTTTCCTTCAGCTTCTCGTCCATCTTAGCTCCTCAATTTACGACAATGTAATAGAGACCTCAAGGGTCCAGGTACCGCTACTCTTTGTCCCCAGGGAGTCAACTTTCCGGTTGAGACAGATGCTGCTGGTTGACTGCTTTACTACCCATTCTTCCCAGGCATAGTTAGCATCCCCAGAGCCAAAGCTTGATTTAAAGGTGACCTTTTGGCTTGAAAAGGTTGGGTAGCCGCCCTCCATGCCCTTGTAGGTTTTATTGGTGGCTGCCTGAAGGTCAGTCTGGGTAGCATCGGCGGTGGTATTGGAGTCGCCAACACCTACCTGGGCATTTGAATTGTCAAAGTGATTGGCTGAAGCCCCCGCTACCAGCTCCCACATCGCATCAATGCCTGCGTTTAGAAGGCAATTGCCCTCACCCTCGGTGATATCGTAGGGTTCAAATAGCTTATGGAACTCATCCTCTCTACCGTGGTAGGGTTCAATATCTTCATGGTATTTACTCAGTTTAAAGTAACAGAGCCATTGGGCTAAATCCTGCTTTTCCATTTTTTCTCCTCAGGGGGAGAGGCTATCCCCTCCCCCTTGTTATTTGTTTTCAGGTGACGGTTGAGTCAGGTTTTCTTAAGGTCTTAGTCTTGGACGCCGATTAAGGCGGCCGACTTAACTGCACTAAACAGTGCCAGGGAGCAATACCACTTGAGCCTGGTTCGGGTGGCGTCTTTATCCTCAAGTGAGCCGATTGACTCCGCCTGCAGGAAACCGGGGCTGGTTAGACCGCAGAGCGCCCCTTCACCAAACTGGACGGCGTAGATAGTGGAGCAGGTGCCGTCGGTGGTCGCAGTCTCAACGCTGCCTGACAGGGTATGGGTATCTAAAACCCAGTCGTTGACGCCGATTGGCACGCCATCCCAGAACTCAACGAAATTACCCCATTTATCACGGTCGGTTTCCATCATTCCCCCAGCCGCCCGGACCAGGGCGTTTATCTTTCGCCTGGAGCGTCGGCTCATGAGGAGCAGATCTGACCTGCCACCTTTTACGGCGTCAATCAGTTCGTCCAGCTTGGCTAGTGTCAGAGTGGCACCGGTACCCCCCATGGCGATTACCTGGTCGCTTGAGGTGGTGGTATCGACGAGCATCCTTAAGCCATCAAATTGCTTCGGGTTGCTCGTGCTGTCACCATAAATAAAGATTTCCTCAAACTTGTCTTTAAGTGCCTTGGCTTTAAGCTCAATGATAGCCGACTCAAGGTCCTGGACATTGCTCCGGGTGGTCTTGAGAAAATTATCGATGTCGGCGTCACCACCCATAATCTTGAGCTGGGCCGTTTTCTGCTCAAAGGTTGGTGTCGACTCAACCCAGGTATCGCCGATGTCGTAGAAATCAATACTGGGCAGGGTCTTTTCCTGATTGTAGGTTAGACCGTTACCCACGATTTCAACGAACGGCATATATTGCAGTACCGGTGAATCTTTAACGATGGTCTCAACCACTCCTTGGAGCAAGATATCATTTGAAAGTTTGGATGCTTCAGCTAAAGTTAATGCCATTATCTTCTACCTCCGATTGCATATTGAATTTTTTCTCTTGGGGACAAAACTGATAGGTCAGGCGCTGTCCTCTCCGGGGCACCAGCCGGAAATCTGGCAAGAGAGATTTCAGCCTCAATACCCTTCCTCACCTTACTTACCAGCTCTTTGGCTGACTCAAGCGAGACATTTACCTCCTCGATGCTATCACCGGAAATCAACTCTCCCGGGATATCGGGATTTGTCGTAACTGCTTGAGCTTTATAGCTTTCAACTGTTTCCTTTAGAGTCTCTTTGAACTGACTGATAGTGTTGTTGAACTCAAATAGAGACTGCTTTAAGTCGGTAACCTCGTTCTCTTTCGAGGCTAAGGCTTCGAGAAGTTCCGAGATATGACTATCTTTAAGGGTTAGATCCTGTTCTTTTTGGATGATAAGTCCCTCAAGCTCACTAACCCTTGCCCTGAGCTTGTTTAGCTCTTCCTCAAGGTGAGTCTGGTCTTCAGGCTGGTTTAAGTTTTTATCCTCTGGCAATTTTTAGTCCTCCTTTCCTTGTGGCTCAATGCCTCCCTCAGACTCTGAAGCTCTCTCTCTCGCCTTCGTCTTTGAGGATTTAACATTCAGCTCCCGGTTCATCCTGAGTATTTCTTCCCTTTCTTCAAGCCAACGCTTAAACTCGCGCTCAGGGTCTTTAATGCCCAGTTCATCCATGGCCTGTCGTCTTGAGTGAATGCCGGTCTGAACCAGGGTCTGTTCGTTTGAAACCAGTCTGGTTAAGTCTTGGGGTAGTACCGGGCCCCACACAATGCGCAACTGGTTCGGGCCAAAGTTTTGGTTCTGATATCTTTCAACCAGCTTCAGGATAAGTTCATTTCTCCTTTTGTAAACTGAGGTTCTGATAATCCTCTTGCGATGAATCTTTTGTAGCAGCGGGTATAGCTCAAGCTCAAGGGCGACGCCGGACATATCGCGTTCCGTGCCGCCAAAGGCAGCCCGGGGTGATTCTGAAACATCATGCAAGATTCGATACAGCAGATTAATGTAATCAATGTGAAGTCCGACCGCGTTACCATGAAGCAGGTCAAGCAGATAGGCTTTGGCATCTTCAGGCAGGTTCCAAACTGCCCCTGGTCTGACGGCGATGTCCTCTGATTCCTCCACATTCTCCAGGATGGCAATCGGGTTACCCGATAGTTCAAGGATTCGGGATAGCTGGCTCATTGCCCGGTTGAGTTCTCGTTGTGCTTCCATAACCTGGGATAAGTCAGATATACCCCAGAACTTCTTCGGCTCTCTTAAGTTAGGGTAGATGATAAATGGTATAAATCCGTAGGGATTTGGATTCTTTTGGATCCGGGTACTGTCCAGGTAAAGCTCAAATTCCCGCTCTGTCCAGACCTCAGTGATTCTGGCTTGTTTAGCTTTCGGTTTTAACCCGTAAATGATTTCCGCCTCATCAGCGCCGATACTGTATTTGGAGGCCACCCTCCATACCCGCGAGAGGTCATCACCTGACCACCATGCATAGATACCTTGAATATCAGGGGTGGTAACCCGAACTTGGCTTGTTTCGGCATCCCAGATAACCTTAAAGCAGGCGTCGCCGAGGACGGCACAGTCAATCTCAGTTTCAAGGTCAAGTTGCTCGAGGTGATTTGCCTCATATACCTGATATAGGACATGTTCGGCTCTTTTTGCTCCCTCTCTTGCTTCTTGAGAGTCATCCTGTGGGTCAACAGCGAAGTTAATCCCGGACATTAAGTATGAAGTGACCTTATCAATGAAGACTTTGGCGTAGTTAAAGGTCAGATGCCTCTCACCTCTCCTTTCTCTACCTTGCCAGTGATGACCATGGTAGAAATCGAGAAATTCTTGATAACCCTTAATTCTGTCCAAGTCACGATTGGCTAGCTGTGCTGGTAACAATGTCTCATTCATTTTTCACCCTCTTTAGTACTCTTTGTACGGTACGCCGGCTGATACCGAAATGTGTTGCCACTTCTTTGACACCCTTGCTGTCGGCGGTGAACAGTCTTATTATCTCTCGGTCTCGTTGTCGCTTCACCTGCTGTTGTCGGCCCCGGGGTTCGTCATAAATGCATTTTAGAAGGGGACAATTAAGACAGGAACTGGAGAACTCACAACCTTCATCTTGGTAATGGCAATACTCCGGTGGTAAATCAAGCCCGAGTTCTTCTGGTTTTACCCACATACGGTTTACCCCCAGGGGAAAATTACAATGTTAGAGTAGCACATATGTTCTAATAACGTCAACTGCATTTTGTCACTAGTTGTCCAGGCTGAAATTAAAACTGATTGACTTCAAGCTCAAAGCTATGTTATAAAGAGGGAGCGAGCTGATGCGTGAATGACAGGATGAAATACAGGATAATCTTCAGTATATTATCGCTTCTTCTTGTTTTACCTCTAATGGTGATGTTCTTGCCCGCCCTGCCCGCTCTGGCCGCACCTCAGGTGCATTTAAGTCCTACCTCAGGTGGCAAGGGCACCGAAATTACGGTCACCGCAACGAACTTTGCCTCTTACACAGGTGATGCCGTATATATCCTCTTTGGCGGCGTGGAAATTGCTGATAGCCCGCTGATTATTCCTGAGGACGGGACTTTTGAAGTAAGTTTTAATGTTCCGTTTGATGCTAAAACGGGGATAGCCTATGTTATTGTCACCGATGAAAATGGAATTCAGTTAGGCAGGAGCAATCCGTTTGAGGTGGTGGCGAGTGAAATCAGGATAGAACCCGAAGACGGCGTTATTGGCACTATGGTAACAATTACTGGCGAGGGTCTTTATGCTGACATGAAAGTGACCTTCTATTATTTTAGCAATGAGGCTAGGCTGAATATGGGTGCTCAATTTGCCTCTCCAACCGGGGAGTACACCTATAGCTTTACTATTCCTGATAGTGTCGGCGGAAACCACCGGATTATCGTTCAAGATGCCAGTGGTAGTGAGGTAGAAGCCTCGTTTGAGGTCATTCCTCAGGTGAGTTTGGACCCTGTATCAGCGCCGATAGGTGATGAACTGGTGGTGAGCGGTACCGGTTTTGGCTACAGGAGTGAGGTTACTGTCTATCTTGGTGACGTTGGAGTGGCAACCGGGCAAAGCGATGAATATGGTAGTTTTGAGTTTATTTTCGATGTCCCGCCCTTAAAGACGACAAGCTATGATATCAGGGTTGAAGATACCAGCGGAAATATGGATGAAGCACCGTTTAACCTGGTTGCTGGTGTCAGCTTAAGTAAGAATAATGGTTATATTGGTGAGAAAATCGCCGTCTTTGGTACCGGGTTTATAACCGGGCAGGCAGTGAATATCAGTTATGATGCGAGGTTAGTGGCTGAAGGGATTGCTGATGGGAATGGTAGTTTTTCGGTTATCTTTGGTGTCCCGGCTAGTAGGCATGGGAATCATGGGGTAACTGCCACTGATGGTATTAACCTAGTGATGGTACTCTTCAATGTCGAGTCAGTAGCCCCTGGAGTGCCGGAGCTGCTATTTCCGGTCGAGGCAACCAAGGCGAAGTCAGAGACTTACTTTGATTGGGGTGATGCTACCGACTTGAGTGGTGTCGCCTATGCCCTTCAGGTGGCAAGCGATGATGATTTTTCATCTGTAATATTGGAGAAAAGCGGGATTGGCTCCTCCGACTATCAGATTACTAAGGAGGATAAACTTCACTCGACTAAAAAAGAAGCCCCTTACTACTGGCGTGTAAGAGCGATTGATGGTGCCTCAAATGAAAGTGAATGGTCAACGCCACGGTCATTTTATGTCGGTTTCTCTTTGGACTTACCTGGTTGGGTGGTGTATATCTTAATCGGGCTTGGGGCAGTACTAATCGCTTTTATCTTTTTTAAACTGGGCAGGAGGACTGCCTATTATGAAGGAGAAACTTTTTAGCTGCATCTTTTGAAAGACGAGGGGAAATTGTAATGAAATTTAAGAAACTCTGCTTAATACTGGGAGTGGCTCTTATCCTCTCCCTGCTGGTAATGCCGATGTTGGCCGGACCAGCATCAGCGCAGTCTGCATATGCCAGCCCCAATCACGGCGTGCCGGGTGAGACCATACAGATTATTGGGAACGGGTTTGGCGGCGGGGCTATCTGGCTTTCTTATCCCGAGAAAAGTTTCGCTGACCGGTTTGCTATTGTTTCTTCGGATTTTTCTGGTGATTTTGAATATGATTTTGTTATCCCGGATGAACCCGGCGGAACTAAGACCCTGTATATTTATGACAAGGTATCATTTTTGTGGGAAGAGGTCACCTTTACCATAGATTTAGATACCGAGATTGACCTTGATAGCGTTTCCGGTCATGTCGGTGATGAGATTACCTTTGATGGCGAAGGTTTCCTTGCCAATGAGAATCTGACTATCTATTTTGACGATGAAGAGATTGGCAGTGCTGCCAGTGATGACGATGGTGAGATTGACAACGCCTCATTTACAGTGCCACCCAGTGTTAAAGGGGGTCACACCATAAAAGTGCAGGCTAGCTCAACCAATTATGCTACCACTACTTTCAGTACCAGGCACCAGTTAACTGATGTTGAACCCACCTCCGGGTCGGTTGGTGACATTGTGACGGTTAGTGGCGATGGTTTTAAAGCCGATGCTGATATAGACGTCTCTTTTGCCGGTACCGGGGTTACAACGACGGTTTCCGATGACAATGGTAGTTTCAGTACCAGCTTTGCCGTACCGATGGTTGCTAACGGAATCTTTAAAGTGAAGGTGAGTGACGGTACCAACCAAGATGAAGCTGACTTTAGCGTGGCGGCTAGTTTTAGTATTAACCCGACTATCGGTAATATTGGTACCCAAGTAACAGTTAAAGGCGCCGGTTTTATAACTGGGGGAGCAATAACTGTAAGCTATGATAATGAGACGGTGACTACTGGAACTGTCGATAATAAAGGTAGCTTTTCCATCACTCTTGAGGTACCGGCTAGCAGGCATGGGTCTCATGTTATCAAGGCAACAGATGGTACCAATACCATGGTGGCTAACTTCGCTATGGAATCACAGGCACCAGCAACACCCCAGCCAAAACTACCCTATGATGGTGTTAAGGCAGAGAGTCCGGCAATCTTTGATTGGGCGGATGTTACTGACCCGAGCGGCGTTACCTATACCCTTCAACTTGCCTCGGATAAAGATTTTAGTCGGGTTGTTCTGGAGAAAACCGGGCTTGAAACCTCAGGTTATATCTTAACTTTGGCGGAGAAGCTTGAGTCGACCGAAGAGGATGCTCCTTACTACTGGAGGGTACAGGCGGTGGATGGTGCCGAAAATGAAAGCGGCTGGACAGCGCCGGGGTCATTCTATGTGGGCTTCGCCTTTAACTTTGAGTTTACCGGCTGGATACTATATGTAGCCATAGGTTTGGGCGGTCTGCTTCTTCTGGGTATTGGCTTCTGGCTGGGCAGATCAACCGGTTCTTACTATTAATCTATTTATTGCTCTTAAGCTAACTCTCCTCTCTCTTATTTTTTAGGGAGAGGAGAGTTTTTGGCAAACTATGAATACTTTATTATCATGTGCCCCTGGCGCTGCGTGGGGAATATTGATTTGCTGCCTCAGCCAGTAGCGCTAAACTCATCATAAAATCATCGTGGCCCTCTTGTGGGTCAACGTAGAAATTTATCGTTTGGGATGGCCGATACTGGCTTCTGGCTCTCTCCATTTCAAACCAGAATTCCTGCTCTTCCGAGGCACCCCCGCCGCGGTACATTTTCAGCCGACCTGAGTTTATGGCCGCCAGTAGCTCAAAGCCCAATTTTGATTTTGATTGGCTGGTGAAGGTAAAGGGGTGAACCTTGGGGCCAATAGCCTTTCTGAGGAAAGAGCTTACCGGTTGCCCGACTCCAGTAGCATCAACCACAATCCGGCGACAGCCCCAGACATTTTTGAGGAGGTCCACTAGTTGAGGGTAGAGCTCGGTGTGCTTTTTGCCTGTCCACCAGTAGTGCTCGACAATATTGATTTTCGGCGACTTCTGGATCTCATCACGGATTGAGAAGTCGAGTTCGCCAATGGTGAGCACAGTTGAATCTTGGCGTGGCTTAAGTTGGCTTAAAATACCCTCCTCTTCAGCCTCGCCGGCAAGGTCAATGCCGGCCAGATAGACTTTACCTGCCTCAGGCCGGTGTTTTCTTTGGTGCTCACCTTGAAGCTGCGCCATCTGCTGCCGGCTCAAAAAACCGCCACCACCATGTATCGGTTTAAGGCAGTACTGGGTCAGGAAGAGGGGGTGGTCTTTGCCCAATCTTTCCCTTTCCGCCTCAACATAAGCCTGGTAGTTTGGGTTGTACTTGGCCACCTCTTGCCAATCGTAGCGGAAGTGGCGTTTAATACTATCCTTCCTTTCCAGTTCAAGATTGGTCTGCTTGATCTCTTCAAGCAGGGTGGAGTCATCCCAGGTAGTGCCGTAGTGAACCGTGGTAGTGTTGGTGACTGCCCCCATCGGCTTAAACTCCTTGGTGTACTTTTCCTTGTCAACGTCCTGAGATTCATCTATCTCCAGGAGGAGGTGGGCGGTGTTACCGACAACGTTGGCTTGTTTATCTGCGGAGAGGAAGATGGCTCTGGTATTGCCCAGACGGATGATATAACCCAGTTCAGCCATCCAGATGCCACCAAAACCAACCTCATTAAGGCGGTCTTTGAGTCGTATCATTGAGATAACTGTCTGTGGTTTGAAGGTGGGTGAGCATTTAACCAGGTTCTTCGGTTCAGCCATATATAGCGTTAGTAACAGGAGTTCAAGCTGGGCGGATAGTTCGTTTTTACCCCCTTGCCGTGCGATCTCAACCGAAAAAGTAAACCCCTTCCTGCCGAAAACGCTGTCCAGTATGGCACAAGCTATCTCCCGCTGATAATGGTATAGCCTATCTATTGATGAGGGTCTCTCCAAGGCTGATTCCGAGCGGGACAGCGATATCCCTGAGGACATTGCCGATTGCCTCCTTCAGTCCTTTTTTCTGCTCTTTGGTGATGTTATATCTGGTCTTGATGAGCTTGGCAAGGGTATTGGTTACCTGCATGATGAGCTTAATATTTTCCGGGTCAGAAGAGAGGATGGATTTTATTTTAACCCGTAACAGGGCAATCTCGTCATCAACACCTTCAACACCTGAAGCCAGCTCAAAATCAAATTGTTCCGCTTCGTCAAGTACCTTGGCATAGAAACCGTGTTTCCTAACGCCCTGTTTGCCCTTTGGGGAATTTCTTTTTCTGACCACTTTTTCTGACATGTGGCTTTTCTCCTTTTTCAAGGACCAAGACAGTGGCTAAAATAATGGTGTGCGCCGCCAAGTCCCATCTCTGGGTTTTTACCGCTAGCTTGAGTAGCCTCATCTCTCTCCTTATAGGGTAGGCTTCCAAATCAAAATAATAGCACAAATGTTCTAGATTGGCGATAGGTTTTTGTCACCATTTAGAATTGATATTTGGGCTTTGGTCGTTATAAAATAGGTTGAAAATGACAATTACCAAGCAGCTTTACCAGTTGCAGGAGCTTGACCAGGCACTTGACTTAAATATCAAGGCTCTTGAGGAAATCGCCAGCCGAATTGGTGAGAGCGAGGTGATATTCAAGGCTAAGGATGAGCTTACCTCGGAGCTTAAGCGGCTGGAAGAGTTAAAAAAGGAACAGCATGCTGCCGAGTGGGAGACTGATGACCTTAAGGCAAAGATTGCTGACGTTGAAGAGTCTTTATACAGTGGGCGGATAACCAGCCCCAAGGAATTAGCCAGTCTTAAACAAGAGGTTGATAGCTTCAGGCTCCGGTGTGGGCAGTTAGAGGATAGGACCTTGGGATTAATGGAGCAGGTTGAGGCGATGGAGGCTGGGGTATCCAATCTCAAAACTGAACTTGGGGATTTAGAGACAGAGTGGCGTCAGGAACAGAAAAGGCTGGTTAGTGAGGCGGAGAAGCGAAAAGTCTCCATCGCTGAGTTTGAAGATAAACGTGAGCTCCTTTTAGTTGAGATTGACTCTTCGGTAGTTCGCATCTATCAGGACCTCAAAAGACAAAAAAGAGGGGCGGTGGCTAAGGTGGAGCAGGGAATATGCACCGGCTGCCGGATCTCACTCTCCGTAAGTGAGTTGCAACGGGTAAGGAGTGGCAGTCTGATTCAGTGCAGCAGTTGCGGGCGTATTCTATTCTTAGCTTGAAGGTGGAACTATGAAGATAAATAAGGTGACCATATTTGCTGACGGTGCCTCAAGCGGCAACCCCGGACCGGCGGCAATCGGTGCTGTGGTGAAAAACAGTCAGGGTGAAAATCTGGTTATGATTTCAGGCCGTATCGGTCGAACTACCAATAATCAGGCAGAGTATAAAGCTCTAATTGCTGCCTTGGAGAAGGTGGTGAAATTGGGTGTCGATGAAGTTGACATAAAGCTGGATTCAGAATTGCTGGTAAGGCAGGTTAGTGGTAAGTACAAAGTCAAAGCTCAGGGCCTTAAACCGTTACATCAGGAAGTAAAAAGGCTGCTCAGTCAGCTTGGGGGCTACAGGATAACTCATATTCAAGGGAGGCAGAATGGTGAAGCCCACCGTCTTGCCCAGATGGCACTAAGGCAAGCCTCAGATTGACTTAAAGCACTGTCCATACTATAGTGGAACTGGGTCAAGTAAACCGGGTGACCGCCCTAATTTTTGGGGAGGAAAGTCCGAGCTCCACCGGGCAGGATGCTGGGTAACACCCAGGAGGGGTGACCCTACGGAAAGTGCCACAGAAACATACCGCTCCTTTTGGAGTAAGGGTGAAATGGTGAGGTAAGAGCTCACCAGCGGCTGGGTGACCAGTCGGCTGGGTAAACCCCATCCGGAGCAAGACCGAATAGAGGGACCAAAGGACGCCCGGCCTGTCCCCGGGTTGGTCGCTTGACCCTGATGGTAACATCAGGGCTAGATAGATGGTCACCGCTCTGGACTTGTTCAGAGTACAGAACTCGGCTTACAGGTTTACTTGACCCGCTATATATATATAAAAGATTTTTGACAAAATGATAAAGTTGTAGTAAAAGATAGTATATTTTGGTAGCTGGTTGTGACCAAAAAGAAGGGGGGTGGCTGATGAGTGACGATGCGACCATTACCTTGCTTAATAATGATTTAGAGAATGAGCATGGTGCCATCATTCAGTATTTAAATCATGCCTATGGTATGGGTGAGGGTGAGTTGGCTTGTGAGATTGAGGCTATTGCCCGGGATGAGATGCGCCACCTGGGTTGGCTGGCGGAGACGATAGTTAAACTGGGTGGCATTCCAAGCCTCAAGCGGGGTGAGATGAGGATGGGGGGTAAGATAGTGCCAGACTGGATGGGAAATGATGTTTTCTTGGAAGAGGGCGCCATAAGGCAGTATCAGGGGCACATTAAGGTAATTGATGACCCCAAGATAAAGCGGTTGCTTGGGCGAATTCTGGCTGATGAGCAGGCACATCGTGGTAAGTTCGGGCACTTTGTGGAGAAGGCAGGGAAAGAGGGGGTGAGGGATGTCAGGGGCAATCGCCAGGATAGGGTGGCTGAAATCCTTAACTGGGGTGTCGAGCATGAGTATACGGTGATTTTACAGTATTTGCTCCACTCCTATATGACCAGGAGCGGGGAGGCTAAAAAAGAGTTGGAAGACCAGGCAATTAACGAGATGCAGCACCTTGGCTGGCTGGCTGAAGAGCTGGCCGGCAGCAAGGGTACCCCCAAGATTGAGCATACTGAGGTGGACAGGTCAACCAGGACCAGCGATATGCTCCAGGCTGATATCAGGATTGAAAAGGAGGTAGCGGCTGAGTATGACCGTGCCGCCAATGAGGTCAGTGACCCTGACCTCAGGAAGCTCCTCCTCAGGATAAGGGATAATGAGCTTTATCACATTGATGTCTTTCAAGACCTGCTTGAGGGGAAAAAAGACTAATAAAGGAGGCAAAAGGCGATGGCTTACGAAACGAAGGACTACACAAGCCTGGTCGGGATGGATGGCTTCAGCGAGACACTGCTTAAAAACCACTTTACCCTCTATCAGGGCTACGTAACCAATACCAACAAGCTTCTGGAGCTTCTAAGCCTGATGCTGAAAGAGGGTAAGGCGGGCACGCCGGAATATGCTGAACTCAAGCGGCGGTTGGGTTTTGAGTTTGACGGCATGCGTCTGCACGAATACTACTTTGAAAACCTCGGTGGCAAGAAGCCTCCGGAGGGGTCAGGCAGGCTGGCAGGGAAACTGGCTGGGGACTTCGGTGGCTATGGGGACTGGGAGAAGGATTTTAGGGCTACTGGAGCCATGCGTGGTATTGGCTGGACGATTCTCTACGAGGACAATCTGGCTGGCAGGCTGATAAATCAGTGGATTAACGAGCACGAGACTGGCCATCTGGCTGGTTGCCAGCCGATTCTGGTGATGGATGTCTTCGAGCATGCCTTTATGATTGATTACGGACTAAAACGGGTTGATTATATCGATGCTTTCTTTAGAAACATCAATTGGGAGGCGGTTGAGGGTCGGCTCAAGTAGGGAGTAAATCACCTTATAGAAACTATTTAAGATAGCACTATATAGTTAATGAACTTTTAGGAGGTTGAAATGTACAATAAAGTACTGGTACCACTTGATGGCTCGTCATTTTCAGAGTGTATTCTGGGTCACGTTAAGGCAATCGCTACCGGTTGTAGTGTTCAAGAAGTAACATTGCTCAGGGTAGAGGAGCCAGCGACGTCGGCGGTTCATACTTTCTACGTGCCTAGCGAATGGGCTTCTCAAGTAAAAGCGGCTGATGATAAAGCTAAGGCTGAAGCTGAGAAATATCTCTCTGGTTTAGCAGGTGAACTTAAGCAAGAGGGAATCGCGGTGAAGACTGTCTCAATCATGTCAAGTGAAACGGATGGAGAGATACTGAAATACGCTACTGAGAACAAGGTAGACCTTATCATCATGAGTACTCACGGCCGGTCAGGTGTTACCCGCTGGGCCTTCGGTAGCGTGACCGATAGAGTGATACGTCATTCCACAGTTCCGGTGTTGATTGCATCACCCAAGGGCTGTCGGGTTAGATAGAGAATCTCTTTAGTTGTATTTATTGCCTCCTTTAATCCACTGGTTAAAGGGTTCTTGAGTGCTTTGGGCAGTAGCTAAAATACTGAAATCACCGAGCCACTTGGGATTTAGCGGGTCAAAGTCGAGGGTAACAAGGTGCCGGTAGAAATCTAACTTCGTCTTGGGAAAGGGAAAATTATGACCGAGAGTTTGAAGATAATTCAGGCGGTTATTGAAGCCCATCGGCGCATCAGGCAAGATATCGATTCCCTGAAGCAGAAGGCTATGGTTGACCGGGAGGCTTTAGATAGCTTGCAGAATGCCCGCGCCCAGTGGATTCCTGGCTTACCGGATGTAGCGGAAAAACAACAGAAATTAAGACAAACGCTCAATCTGGTTTGTGAAGGCCTGAAGCGGCATTTTCAATGGGAAGAAAAGGTTCTGCCTGAGGTGCTGGAGAAACAGGGCGGTGAACTCTTTATGCGAATACTTATCATTGAGCATGGTGAGATAAACAGGAAAATTGCCCAAACCATGTCAGCTGTAGCCGAGGTGAAACTAGAGGGCTTAAACCGCGAAAAATTATTAACTAAGCAATCGGATATCCAGCAGATAATTGGTAGCATGAGCCAACTGGTTGATGAGCATGTGACCAGGGAAGAGATAATCTTCGAGATGGTAGAGAGGGTGCTGAAGGAAGGGGTAGAAAACAAAAATCCTCAGGAATAGAACAGGAATAGAAATGGATTGTATCTGGAGCGAGGTTGATGGTGTCAGAGGAACTAACCCAAGTATTTGATACTGCAATCTACAAAGAGATCGCCTCTGAGGCTTTCTATATTGCCGGGCAGAGTCGGACTCAGGACTCCGGCGCCAGGGCATTAATGCGGGAGCTGGCCTCAGAAGAACTAAAGCACTCGGAGCACCTCAAGGAACTTAAAGACTCAGGTTTAAGTGATAAAGATTGGCATCAAGATAGGGTGCCTGGCTTAATGATTACTGAATACCTGACTGGGGGCGATTCCCTGGAGGGTGCCGGGCTTCAGGACACACTTATTTTTGCCATGAAGCGTGAACAGGAAGCAGTTGAGTTCTACTCCAAATTGATGGCGGTGATGGGAGATGAGGTTGCCAAACGGCTTTGTGCCAGGCTAGTTGAGGAAGAGTTGGAACATAAACTGAAGCTGGAGATATTATACGACAATCTGTTCTATGGAGAGGACTAAAATATTGAACGAGAATAATAAGATAGAAGATATTATTGCCCTGATTGAGCAGCTCTTAAAAGAGCATCAGCAGTTTTTGAAAAGCATTAGCACGGTTGAGCAGATCACCAATGACCTGGGTGTTGCCTTTCAGCTTGAGGAGGTTAAAACGTCAATGATGCCCGGCAGGTTGGGGCAGAAGAGGCAGGATTTACCTGAGCTTGGGGAGATGGTGGCTGTGCTCAAATCAAAGCTTGAAGGGCATTTCTGCCGTGAAGAGGTTGGTTTGGTGAATGCTCTTAAACAGCATGGAAACCTGATGTTAATTTCGGCGCTGAATACCCTGCTTCTTGAACATCCGCCGCTCCGGGACCGCTTGTATAATTTACAGCGGGAAATAATTGAGCTTGAAGTGGAAGGGTTAAGCCGGGAGGTATGGGAAGGGAAGGTGTGGGGTCTTCGAGCTTACATCATGCACACCCGAAGAGTGCTTGAGGAGCATTCCCACTCCGAGTATTCTTTGCTCAAGCGAGCCAAAAAAGAAATCGCCGGCAAGTAGAAAGAGCCTGTTTCGGTCATCAACCCGGCTGTGGGCAGCGTTGCTTGAAGTGCTGTCAAGAAAAATATCCTTTAAATTTTCTCTTCCACCTTTGAGGTCAAGAAAAGGGGAAGAAGATTTAAAAAACGAGGTTAGTGACGCATAAGTAGGGCCAAAAAAATGATACCAGCAACTCCAAGCGGGTTTGCTAACCTTCCCGTTTATGGCTTATAGTTAATGCTGATGGTTGAATCGATAAAAGAGCCCTCCAAGCCAGCACTTAACCCTGTAGCCCGTGACTTTATTCGCTACTGTATTGAGTGTCAAGACCAGGAATTGTTTGCCCTTTATGATATGTATGATACCATGTGCTGGGTGGCTGGTCGTCATCTCTTTAGGGACATGGGTTATGAAGGATTAAGAGAGGTGGGGTTATCCCTGGGTTTGGGTGGTATCGAGGATACCTATAAAATGGTGGATGCTGTCATCGCTGAAATTCAAAAACCCCGGGGTAGCTAGGCTTAGCAGGTTACATTCTAACCTCTACGATTCAATCTTGTTTAACTCTAAGTCTTCAGGCGAAGCCTCTTTATTTTACCTCCCAGTTTGTATTATCCTGTGTTTGGAATAGATGGGGGTGGCTCTGAGAGAGTAAACCCTTAAACTTTTTCCGAAGTGGTCGTCCGGTTCTACCCGGGCATAGTTAGAGAGGAAAGTCCGATGTCAAAGACAAAAGTCGTGGTGATAATTGCAATATTAGGTCTTGTCCTGTCCTTTGGGGCTGGCTACACTCTTGGTAACTTGGATGGTGATGCCGGACTAGGCAAGGTGGGAGAGGCTTGGGGTATCATCTTTGAGGACTATGTGGAGCGGGATGGACTTGATGCCGGTGTCTTAGGTGGGGGAGCAGTTAGGGGTATGGTTGAAGCACTCGATGACCCGTACTCTACCTACCTTGATGCTGAGACTTACCGGTTGAGTTTAAGCAGTATTCAGGGGAAATTTGAGGGTATTGGTGCCCGGGTAATGGTTGAAGATGAGCAACTGATTGTTGTTACCCCGATTGCCGGTTCACCGGCGGAGGGGGCAGGTATTAAAGCTGGTGACATCATCCTGGAGGTTAACGGGGAGTCTGTCTCAGGTTTAACCCTTATGGAGGCAGTGCTCAAAATTCGAGGTCCAAGTGGGACACCGGTCAGACTGCTGGTGCTTCATGAGGGTGAGACTGAGGCTGTGGAGATTGAGATAATCCGGGCTGAGATCGAGGTGCCAAGCGTTCAGTTTGAGATGATGGGAGATATTGCTTATATCAGGATCAGTGAATTCTCACAGCATACCAGTGAGGAGCTGATGCCGTTTGCTGAGATTACCGTTCAAGAAGCCACGGGCATCGTCCTTGACCTTAGGAGAAATCTTGGCGGATTACTCCAGGAGGTGGTTGATGTTGCCGGTTATTTTATAAGGGAAGGTGTGATTGTCAGGGTGGTGGACAACGCCGGTCGGGAGACACAGTCAATAGTTGAAGCAAATCAGTTTGTCACTGACCTGCCGATGGTGGTTCTGGTAGACGAGTTTAGTGCCAGCGGCAGTGAGGTCTTGAGCGGTGCTTTGCAGGACTATGGTCGGGCGATTGTGGCTGGCAAGACAACCTTTGGCAAGGGCAGTGTTAATGTCCTTCGCCAGCTTAAAGATGGTTCAGGGCTTTATATTACCACCGCCCGCTGGCTTACCCCCAAAGGTCGTCCAATTGAGGGCGAAGGGATAACCCCGGACTATGAACTTGAACTTGAAGGTGATGATGCCATAAGCTGGGCTATTGACTACTTAAAGCAAAACTAGATGTTCTTGACCATATAGTCAGCCTTTGGGCTGTAGCCGAACTCGGTGCGATAATATTCCTTGGCACCAACACCGCTCAGGATTATCATTTGCGTGGCTTGGTACTCACTTAAGGCAATTCGCTCGGCTTCTTTAAGTAGCGCTTTCCCCAGACCTTTGTGCTGGGCAGCTTGCGGGTCTCTCTCTTTAAGTGAAACCTCAGGTCCATAGATATGTAGCTCCCTGATGATGGCTAGGTTGCCGTTGGTTTTCTCTCCAAGTCTTGGGATGGGTTTGGACTGAACCCTCATCCTGAGTAAACCGAACAGGGTTTCTCTCTCGTCCTCGAAGGAAAGGAAGATTTCCTCGCCGCCTGAAGCCCGGTAATCTTGCCTTACCAGATTTGGCTCACCTATTGTCCAGCCATCCCGCACCCGGTGACCATATTCCCGGCAACGAATGCATTGGCAGGTAATTCCCTGCTCTTCCATTCGTGCCTTAAGCAAGGTGCGAATGGAATCCTTAAGCCCGGCGACGATAAACTTGGACGGGATATCACGCAGTACCCTTGAGATTCTGACGTATTTCGGCACCATTGTCTTAATCTTAACCAGCAGGTTAATCATGGTTTCGTCATCATAGGGCTGATATTTCCCTGCCTGGTACCATCTCTCAAGCTCAGTACCCTCAACTACCATGGTTGGGTAAAGTTTTAACCCGTCGGGCCGAAACGAGCCATCCTCAAATAGCCTCGCTGCCAGCTCCAGGTCTTTTTCCGGGTTTGAGCCCGGCAGTCCCGGCATCCAGTGGTAATGAACCTTAAAGCCGTGCTCTTTAAGCAGGCCGGTGGCTCTGGTTACATCTTCAACCGTGTGCCCCCTTCTTACCAGTTGGTAAACCTCGTCATCCAGGGTCTGGACGCCAAGCTCGACTCTGGTGGTGCCAAACTTAAGCATGCGCTCTATCTCTTCAGGCCCACAGAAGTCGGGCCTGGTCTCGAGGCAAAGCCCGACACAGCGGTGCTTGGCTTGTTCGTTGATTTGCTTTGCCTTTTCAAGGTCGGAGGACTCTTCATCGTTTAAGGCATCAAAACAGCCCTTGATAAACTGATACTGGTAATCCTTGGGGGAGGCAAGAAAGGTGCCGCCCATTACAATCAGCTCAATTTTGTCAATTGGATGTCCCATGTCGGATAGAGTCTTGAGCCTCACCTTTACCTGCTTTGCGGCGTCGTAGCCGCAGTGCCTTGCCCTCAGCGCCGCCGGTGACTCAGGGGTATAGCTCTGGGGTATATCTTGGTAGGTTGGACAGTAGATGCACTCCCCGGGACAAGCCAGGGGCTGGGTCATCACCGCTACCGGAGTAACCCCGGATATTGTTCGAGTTAATTTCTTCATTGTATACTTCTCTTAATAGAGTTTAGCAGATTTGAAACTGGACTAACAATTTAAAATGCTACCTCTGGTGTTGGGATGGGGTAACTTCAACTTGAAAGATGTATTTAACGAAATAGCATCAGGCTGGTATAACTTCCGGCACTGGTCCAGGTTTCGCCCTGAGCTTGAGGCACTGGCAAAACGCTGGCAACCGGGCAGGCTGATTAATATTGGCTGCGCTCATGGGCCAGACTTTTTGCCCTTTAAGGAGGGCTTTGATTTATACGGTGTGGATTTTTCGGCTGAGATGCTCAAATTAGCCCGAAAATACGCTCGAAAATTCAACTTCCCAGTGAATTTAACCCTATCTGACGTAACCGAGCTTCCCTATGCGAGCCAAACCTTCGACTGGGCGATTTCCATTGCCACCTATCATCATCTAAGGGATGGTTCGGCTCGGAAATCGGCTTTAAGCGAACTTGAGCGGGTGCTCAAGCCGGGTGGCGAAGCCTTTATCACCGTTTGGAATCGCTGGCACAGGAGGTTCTGGTTTAAAGATAAAGAGGTCATGATACCCTGGCAGACGAAGGGCAAGACCCTTTACCGTTATTACTACCTTTTTTCCTATTTTGAACTTAAAAGACTGTTCAAAGAGGCTGGCTTTGAGATATTAAAGTCCTCCCCCAGGAGCTTTCACTTCCCCTCTAGGTTTTTCTCTCAGAACGTATGCCTGCTAGTGAGGAAAAAGGTTGGAACCAGTTAGGTTCAAAGCAGGTATCCTGTACCTATTTGAGTAGTTTTGTTTTAACGCTTTAAAATGTGCCTTGAATAAGGCGGAGTTAATATCTTCGGTGGACATTATCGCCGCGTCCTCTTTATTGTCGGTGTAATAGCCCTTTCTTAAATCTACTTGCTCAAAGCCGTACTTTGAATAGAGGTCCTGGGCAGGAATATTAGAGATGCGGACCTCTAGGGTAATGATTCGGGCATTTAAGCTTCTGGCTAGTTCAACGACTGATATTAGCAGTAACCCCCCTATTCCCTGGCGGCGGTGTTGCTCTCGCACCGCAATGTTGGTGATATGGGCTTCGTCAGCCATAATCCAGAATCCAGCAAAGCCAAGGATATATTGTCTGGCTTTTGTGGGTGATTTGTCTTCATAGCCAAGAAGTCGCCCTATCCGGACTACGAAATCCAAAAAACTGCTGCTGAAAGCAGTTTTTGTCTCAGGTTCTTGGACTTCGGCTTTTTCATCGGCAACCACGATATAATGGGCTAACGGATTTTTCAACTCGCCTCGGAAGTCGGTTTGTGTCCACCCGGAGAAGAAGGCTTCACGATCAATTTCGTTGACCTGAGGGATATCTTCCTGGCACATCGGACGTACCTGATAGGGCAAGTCTATACCCCCTTAAAGAGAGTTTCTGGAAATCATTGTAGCACATCATCTTTTCAGGCGGTACCTTCCCTGTAGCCTGGCTTTAAAGCTATCCTTTTATGAGCTTGTTCGTTATACTATATGCACCGGAGCAAATCTTTGCCGGCTAAGTTGGGGCATAAGATTAGGTTCTCGGCTTAACTGCAGGAGTTGTCAGGTGCAAGATGAAGAGAGCTTGGTTCGGCGAGCCCAAAGGAAAGACCAGGAGGCTTTCGCCGAAATATACGAGATATACTTTGACAGGATTTATCGTTATCTAGTTTTGAGGATAGGAAATACTGGGGAGGCAGAGGATATGACTCAGCAGGTCTTCCTCAAAGTACTGGAGTCGATTGCCTCTTTCAAATGGAGGAGTATCCCGCTGTCTGCCTGGCTCTTTCGTATCGCCCATAACCAGATGGTTGATTACTTGAGAAAGAAAAGCAAGAGGACAACAGTGTCGATTGAGCCAGAACTGCTAATAAGTGGTGATGAGGATGACCCGCATCTTTTAATGGAACAGAAGCTTGAGACCGAACAGCTAATCTCGGCAATTAGTAGGCTTACTGAGGCGCAACGTGAAGTGATTTCCCTTCGTTTTTCCAGTGAGCTACCTGTTGCCGGGGTGGCTAAGGTTATGGGCAGGAGCCTGGGGGCAATAAAAGCCCTGCAGCATAGTGCCATCGTTGCCCTGCGGAAAAAACTAATCATGGCTTAGAGAGATGAAAAAACATCATAAGTTTGAAGATGTACTAAACGAGTGTCTGGAGCGTCTGCTGGTTAAGGGTGAGACCATCGGCGAGTGTCTTGAGGATTATCCTGAGCTGGCTTCTGAGCTTAAGCCGCTACTTCAAACGACCATGGCGGCTAAGGAGGCATCAGCTATTGAGCCACGCCCTGAATTTAAAGCCAGGGCGAGATACCAGTTTCATTCGGCACTGAGTGAATTATCCAAAAAGGAAGGTTTTGCCCTGTTTAACTGGCGGTCGAAGTGGGCAACGGCTATAATTTCTGTTCTTTTACTTATTCTGATTAGTTCGAGCACGGTAGTGGTGGCGTCAGGTAGTATGCCTGATGGGGCTCTTTATCCAGTGAAGTTGGCTACGGAAGAGGTATGGCTGAGGCTAACACTTTCTGATGAAGCCAAGGCCGGGATTTATGCCAGACTGGCCGATAGGCGAGTCTGGGAGATAATCTATATAGCCAGTAAAGGTAGGACTCAAGAGGCGGAGCAAACGGTCGGACTTCTGAGCACTCATCTGGCTAATATTCCAGATCTGGTCGCGGCGGAGGCGAGACCGGAGATGGCAGTTAAAGCCCCGTCAGCTATGGCTCCGCAGGCTGCTCCCCGTGCTGGTGGTAAAGCTGAGGAGGATGTTTTTGTAAAGCCTACCGCTCACCCTCGACTTCAGGCAATCCTGGCGAGGAATGCAGCCAGCCACCCGGCGGCGCTGCGAGCCGCCTTAAAGGAAGCCTCGCCGGAGATGAGGCTAGCACTTTTGAGAGCAATTCGTATCTTGGAGACCGGCTACGAAAGGGCTTTAAGTGTCGTTGAAGACTGATTTTCGTCAAAGATTTTTTTAAGCCGCCACTAACCAAGTGGCGGCTTTTTCGTTATAAGTAATAAAGCCAAAAATAGGAGGTAGAAAATGAAAGTCTGGCAGGTAACTCTAGCACTGCTTATCTCTCTTGGCCTGGTAGCAGGTCTGGTGCTCCCCGGTTTGGCGGCGCCAGATAAGCCGGGACGACCGGAGGGTTGGCCACCACTCAACATGCTTAAGGGTACTGTCATCGGGCTTGATGGGGCTCAGGAATTTTTTGTTATTGAAGTCGGGGAAGATGAGGTTACTATTCGGGTTAATGAGGAGACCAGATATTTTAAGGTGCTTTTCCCGGCGAGGCTGGTTGAAATGGCTAAAGAGCGATTAGGGCCAATCATGCCTCGGCTGAAAAATGTCGAGCACGACACGCCGCCACCTTTCGCCATTCAGAAAGTAGTCAAATCACGGCTCGAGGCTTTGAAGAGGATTCGCCCCTTTGGGGAAGAGGCTAGCTACGGAGACCTCTCTATTGATTCAATGGTGGTGGTTCGAGCCGTATCGGGAGAAAGTGGGCCTCTGGCTAAGGTTGTCCTTATTGTCGAACCGAAGACTCGCGGTCAGGTCAAAGGAGTAGTGAGTGCCATTTCACCGCAGGATATGACCCTGGCTGTTCTTCCTGGCGACGGAAGCACCGAGATTGAGTTAACCTATACCGATAAGACTCGCTTTCACCTGATTGGTGTTACCGCAGTAGAGGTAGGCCAACCAGTTAAAGTTATTTACAATGATGACCTGGTGGCTAGGATAGTAATAGTGAATCCTGCAATGGAATGAAAGCAACAATCTTATTTAACCAATTGCGTCTGGAGATAAAGGGCACCTTAAAAGGTGCCCTTTATCTTGACCAGATGCCAAGTTTTTTGTTTCTGGCTTCAGTCTCAAGTTCCTCTAAGAAGCTCTGGTACCTGGTGTCCGGCGGGTAGGCTTTGGCTTCGGCAAGCCCAAGTTTCACCAGTTCGGCATTGACGAATTTGCTATCAACATAAACGTAGCGTAGCAACCGCCCGTATCTGTCCGTCTCAGAGATGTCCCGTTCAAGCTTGACCTTTTTGCCTTCAACCAGGGTGCGGTTTGCCTGCCAGGCCTCTCTGGCCAAGGGTTCCTCTTGGGGATAAAGCTCAGGTGTATCAATCCCGATATACCTTACCTTGAAGCCGCCTTCAATAATTATGGTATCACCATCAATGACCTCAATAACTCTAGCGTTATCAGGTGGAGTATTACAACCGAATAGAGTGAGGATGAGGAGAAGGGCGGTGACTAAAAGGCAGGTTTTATTTTTCATTCTATTTTTGTGTTGGTCTGGCGTTCCCATTCGCTGTAGATACAGCCGCAGTATTGTTGCCGGTAGAGCCCTAATGGTTTGGTTAGATGGCGACTGTCTGAGTAGTGTTTTCTTAAGTCAGCATAAAGAAAATCGATACCCTTTTGTCTGGAAAGTTCGTTGCCAATCTCCAAAATCAGGTCGTGTTTCTGATGTGGACTGATTAAGAGGGTGGTGGTGAAGGCGCCGAAGCCCATCTCAAGGGCAGTATCGGCTGTTTTTGAAAGTCTGAGGCGGAAACAGTACCGGCAGCGGTCATTTTCGCGTCCTGCTACCTCACGAAAGTAACTTGTAAGGTCGTAGTTTTGATTTATTATCAGCGGCAAATTTATTTTCTCAGCCAGGGATTTCATTGACTGGAGGCGATTCTGGTGCTCTGGGTACGGATGAATATTGGGGTTATACCACAGGCTGCTAATCTCATAACCTTGCTCTTTGAAATATTTGACAGTATAGGCAGCACAGTGGGCACAACAGCTATGAACCAGGACTGAGTTTTTCTTCATCTTTCTCTATTGAGTAGGGCTTTGCTCGTTTGACCAGAGTGGTGCTTGAGCGGTTTTATTCTTTTTGAAAGGGAGCCCAAGATGATTGTAGGCAAGTTCAGTGGCTAATCGCCCGCGGGGAGTTCGTTCCAGGAAACCGAGTTGCAGGAGATATGGTTCATAGACATCCATAATAGTATCTGCCTCCTCACTGATTGAGGCCGCAATCGTCTCCAGTCCTACCGGGCCGCCACTGAATTTGTCAATAATTGTCCGCAGCACCTTGTGGTCAATCTCATCGAGGCCGATAGGGTCAACTTCAAGTTTGGAGAGTGCTTGGGTTGCCACCTCTTTAGTGGCGATACCGTCTGCCATCACCTGGGCGTAGTCTCTGACACGCTTCAGTAATCGGTTGGCTACACGGGGTGTGCCACGGGCGCGGCGGGCTATTTCATTTAGGCCATCATCTTCAGCCTGTATCTGCAGGATGCGGGCTGAGCGTTTGAGGATTGACTCAATTGAATCTTGGTCGTAGAAATCAAGTCTGAAGACAACCCCAAAACGGTCGCGGAGAGGCGGGCTTAGGAGAGCAAAGCGGGTGGTGGCGCCAATCAGGGTGAAATCAGGCAGGCTTAGCCTGAGACTCTTGGCACCGGGCCCTTTGCCAATGATGATATCCAGGGCGAAATCCTCCATCGCCGGGTAGAGCACCTCTTCCACGGCTCGGTTTAGGCGGTGGATTTCGTCAATAAAGAGTATATCGTGGCTTCTCAGATTAGTCAGGATGGCGGCCAGGTCCCCGGTTCGCTCTATCGCTGGGCCTGAGGTAATCTTAATGCTAACCCCCATCTCAGCGGCAATAATATAGGCGAGGGTAGTCTTGCCCAGGCCGGGAGGGCCATAAAGCAATATGTGATCTAGTGCTTCATCCCGCTCTTTAGTCGCTTGAATGGCGATGCTCAGGTTGTCTTTGATTTTGTGCTGACCAATAAAATCACCGAGGTACTGCGGCCTCAGGCTGGTGTCGAGTGGTGCGTCCTCGGCATTTGGTTTCCCTGATATAATCCGAACTATCTTGCTTGCTCCCCTTCGATTTATCTGAATTATACCATATCCGAGGGAACTCAGAATAACTTAAAATTACTTCGTCCTCACCCTAGGGTGAGGACGAAGTAGAAGTTGCCGGGTAGTTAGACTCTAGAGAGTCGTTTCCGTAGCATCCTGGGGAATTTCCGCTTCTACTGTCTCTCCTTCACCAGTTCTTGGTTCTTCTTCAGTTAGCGGTTCTAGTAGCCCTTCTATAGCAGTTTCTGCTTCTATTAACTCTTCATAACGCGGGTAGCGTGCCGGGATTAGTTTCCCAATAATTACATTTTCCTTTAGCCCTTGCAGTTTGTCCACCTTACCATTAACCGCAGCCTCGGCGAGGACTCTGGTAGTCTCCTGGAAGGAGGCGGCTGCCAGCCAGCTATCAGTGCTCAGTGAGGCTCGAGTGATGCCCATGAGCACGGTATGGGCAGTAGTTGGCTCACCCCCTTCAGCCAGTACCTTGGCGTTAATATCCTCGTAATGGAACTTATCAATTAGCTCGCCGGGTACCAAATCGGTATCGCCGGGGGAATCGATACGAACTTTGGTCAGCATCTGGTGGACGATAACCTCAATGTGCTTGTTGTTGATGTTTACTCCCTGCGAACGGTAAACCCTTTGAACCTCATCAACCAGATATCGCTGGCAGGCGTCCTTGCCAAGAATATGCAGGATATCATGGGGATTCGGCGAACCGTCAGTTAGCTGTTCTCCTGCCTTTATGGTGTCTCCAGCCTGAACGCGAATATGGGCGGCCGCCGAAATAGCATATTCCCGCTCTTCAATTTCCTTATACTTAATAACTAGTTGACCGTCTTCAATGACCACCTCACCAGCAACACGAGCCAGGATGGGTTGAGTTTGGGTAGGTAAAGTTACTGTTGTGGTATCAACTTTAGTCTCGGTAGCTGGGGAAGCCAGTGTTGTACCGACATCTACCCATTGGCCACTATCTATCATAATCTGGAAACCCTCGGGCAGCGGGTATTCATCGTGGAACTCCTCGATGCTACCGACCTTGACTATTTTCCCCTCCTCAGTTTCGAGAATTTCAACCGTACCATCTATCTCTGAGATAATGGCTTGACCTTTTGGGATCCTAACCTCAAAGAGTTCTTCTATTCTGGGTAGACCGCTGGTGATATCAAGTCCAGCAACCCCGCCGGTATGGAAAGTGCGCAGGGTTAACTGGGTACCTGGTTCACCGATACTCTGAGCTGCGATGATACCGACCGCGGTGTCGGGGTCAATCAGATGTCCACGGGTAAGGTCTCGACCATAACATTTTTGGCAGGTGCCATGCCTTGACTGGCAGCTAAGGGGCGACCTGGCATGGACCTTGGTTATGCCGCTGGCAATGATTTGATTTGCTTTCTGTTCATCTATTTCTTCGTTGCGGCCGACAATGGTTTTCTTGGTTTTGGGGTTAACTATTCTGCTTGCAGCTAACCGACCGATGATTCGTTCGGTAAGCGAGGGCAGCAGCTCTTTTTCTTCTCGTTCAGTAAACCAAATCCCGTCGCTCGTATCGCAGTCCTCCTCCCGGCTAATAACATCCTGGGCAACATCAATTAAACGCCGAGTGAGGTAACCTGAGCCTGATGTTCTAAGTGCCGTATCCGCCAGTCCCTTGCGGGCACCATGGGTAGAGATAAAGTATTCTAAAACGCTGAGTCCTTCACGCAGACTCGATTTAATCGGGAAGTCAATTATTTTACCTGATGGATTAGTCATTAAACCCCTCAGCCCTGCCATCTGTCTAATCTGTGAGATATTACCTTTGGCACCTGATGTAGCCATCATGTAAATACCACCGTTGCGGTCAAGCGTACTGGAGAGAGCTTCAGTAATCTTGTCGGTGGTGTCCATCCAGGTTTCGATAATACTGTTATACTTTTCGTCATCAGTGATTAAACCACGATGATATTGGCTTTCAATAATGGTCACTCTTTCTTCAGCTTCAGCTATGAGTTTCGGTTTGCTCGGTGGAACCTTGATATCGCTCATGGCAATGGTGGTTCCCGATTTGGTGGCATAGGTAAAGCCAAGAACTTTAAGGTTATCCAGTACTACTGCCATCTCCTCATCGCTTAGTGTCTTATGGCAATCAGCCACAATTTGTTTTAAACTTGACTTGTCAATTACTTTGTTGAGGAAGTTAAATTCAGGGGGTAAAACTTCATTGAAGATGATGCGACCAACACTGGTTTTAATCCTTCCGCCTTTTTCAAGGTCTCTAACCTCAATCTCAGCCCTGAGGTCGACCTTGCCAAGTTCATAGGCAAGCTGGGCATCTCTAAAATTGCCGAAAACTCTGCTGTCTTCCTTGGATTCAGGTTTAATGCTGGTTAGGTAGTAGCAGCCTAAAACCATATCTAGGGTTGGGGTTGCTACCGGTTCACCGGAGCTTGGCAGGAGTGTATTGTGAAGGCTAAGCATCTTCTCTCTAGCTTCTCTGACGGCAATTTTAGAGAGCGGAAGATGAACTGCCATCTGGTCACCATCAAAATCAGCATTGAAGGCGGTGCAGACAAGGGGATGGATTTGGATGGCACTGCCATTAATTAGTACCGGTTCAAAAGCCTGGATGCTTAATCGGTGTAGAGTGGGGGCCCGATTTAGGAGCACCGGTCGTTCTTTGACAACCTCCTCCAGAATGTCATATACCTCTGGCTTGTGTCGGTCAACCAGGCGTCGGGCACTCTTGATGTTATGGGCAAGTCCAAGCTCCATTAATCTCCGCATGATAAAGGGCTTAAACAGTTCCAACGCCATTTTACGGGGTAAACCGCACTGATGAAGCTTGAGTTCTGGCCCAATAACAATCACTGAGCGCCCACTATAATCAACTCGTTTGCCCAGTAGGTTCTGGCGAAAGCGTCCCTGTTTACCTCGGAGCATATCAGAAAGTGACTTTAATTTGTGATTGCCGCTGGTGGAGACAGCCTGTCCTCGTCGGCCATTATCAATCAGCGAATCAACTGCTTCCTGAAGCATACGCTCTTCATTATAGATGATGATTTTTGGTGCTCCCATTTCAATGAGATGGCGCAGTCGGTTATTGCGGTTAATCACCCGGCGGTAGAGGTCATTTAAGTCACTGGTGGCAAACCTGCCCCCGTCAAGCTGGACCATTGGTCTGAGGTCGGGAGGTAGGACTGGTAGTACTGTTTGGATCATCCACTCAGGTTTGTTGCCACTGCGGCGGAAGGCTTCTACCAGTTGGAGCCGTTTACTTGCCTTTTTGCGGCGCTGACCTGATGTTGAGCGGGTTTCTTCAATTAGCTGGTTATGTATTTCGTCGAGGTTGATATCCCTAACCAGGTTGAGGATGGCCTCAGCCCCCATGGCGGCTTCAAAAACTTGGGCAAACTTGTTTTTGAGTTCGTGATATTGAATTTCGGTAAGGAGCATACCCTTTCTGAGGTCTTTTAATTGGGCGATGTCACTGGAAAGCTGTTCATCTGCCTCAGCCTCTTCCTTGATGAAGTTGCGTCGGAGCTCGTTTACCTCCTCTACCGTTGCTCCCTCCGACTCCGTTTGGTTAATTTTAGCCTCAAGTTCATTTTGGCGCTCGGCTTTCTCAGGCAGTTTGCTCTGTTCCAGTTTTTCGGGGAACTCTTTTCTGGCCGCATCATCTACGGAAGTAATGATGTAATGGGAAAAATACAGAACACGTTCCAGATTTCGTGGTGACAGGTCCAGTAGTAGCCCGAGGCGGCTAGGTATTCCTTTGGCAAACCAGATGTGGCTCACCGGACAGGCCAGCTCGATATGTCCCATGCGTTCCCGCCTGACCTTGGCTCTGGCGACCTCAACACCGCACTTATCGCAGATAACTCCCTTGTAGCGTATCCTTTTGTACTTACCGCAGGCGCATTCGAAGTCCTTGGTCGGGCCGAAAATTCTCTCACAGAAAAGCCCGTCTCTCTCTGGTTTTAAAGTACGGTAGTTGATTGTCTCAGGTTTAGTTACCTCACCATAAGACCAGCTTCTAATCTGCTCTGGTGAAGCCAGAGAAATGCGAACAGCATCAAAGTCATTAACTTCAAGCATTTTCTTCTTTAACCTCTTCTTCGCCTGGCTCGTCAGTAGCCTTGGGTTCAGTTTCAAGTTTGGTAGCTGCCTCGGTCGGGATTACCTTTTCCTCTTTAACCTCTTCTTCGCCTGGTTCGTCAGTAGCCTTGGGTTCAGTTTCAAGTTTGGTA
>SDBT01000369.1_pt1 | contig 69289 bp, 72 predicted proteins | sample 2277101 | NCBI WGS metagenome assembly SDBT01 (sample SAMN10404973, study PRJNA504765) | marine sediment metagenome | isolation source: marine sediment core GS10_PC15, 103 cmbsf | place: Arctic Ocean: Southern Knipovich Ridge | collected 2010
GAAGCACCAGCTCAAATTACCGACAGCGTAAAATCGTATTTGCGCGATATTGGCAAGATTCCGCTTCTTAACAAGAAAACAGAAAGCGTTATTGCAAAAAAAATATTCGATGCAAAGCAAGAGTCGATTGAATCAATCGCCCGCTTTCCATTTTTGCACAAAGAACTCATCGCCATTAGCGAAAAACTCCAAAAAAACACATTGCCCCTCAAAGACGTCATACAATTTTCTGAGTTTGACGAAGACAATCTACCCAAAATAGAGCAGGAACAAACTACCCTTTTAAAAACGATCAAGAAAATCAAAAATCTTGTTGAAAATGAAGAAAAGATCTATCGCAGCTATCGCGACAAACTACACTCAGCAAAAGAAAAACAGCTGATGCTTAAAGAGGTACAGGATAACAAACTTGCTATTTTTGAGACCGTCCTCGGTATTAAATTTTCGAATAAGCTGGTCAGAAAATTTGGCAAAAAGATAGAAAAATTTATCAAAAAGATTAATGAACGAGATGAGATCATTCGTACAGGCGAACAAAAGCTCAAGGAATACCGAAGAATAAAGAAACTCTCGCCCGAGCTTGAACAAGCCATGTTTGAAACAGAAAAAAATGTACGTGTCGCCACAAAATCAATCAAAAAGGTTGAATCCGAAGTTGGTCTACCGAGAGACCTCATTTTCAAAAATTACACACAATTAATGCACGCGCAAATTAGAGATAAAAATGCCAAGGACGACCTAGCCAAGGCAAACCTACGCCTTGTGGTTAATATTGCAAAGAAGTACGTCAATCGTGGCCTACACTTTCTCGATCTTATCCAGGAGGGAAACATTGGATTGATGAAAGCGGTGGAAAAATTTGAATTTGAACGTGGTTTTAAATTTTCTACGTATGCAACCTGGTGGATCAGACAGGCAATCACACGAGCAATTGCCGATCAATCTCGTACCATTCGCGTACCAGTTCATATGGTTGAAACACTAAATAAAATCAATAAAATCAAACGAATTTTTATTCAAGAAAATGGCAGAGAGCCTACTTATGGCGAACTGGCCAAAGAACTCAATCTTGATGAGAAAAAAATAAAAAATATCATCAAAATATCACGCGAGCCCATATCCCTTGAAACACCCGTGGGAGACAGTGAAGACGCTACGATCAAAGATTTTATCGCAAATGAAAACGAATGTTCCCCTTCAGAGACCATTGCAAGCAATGATTTAAAGGAGCGGGTACGCGAGGTGTTAAAATCGCTGACACCTAGAGAGGAAAAAGTACTAAAAATGCGTTTTGGTATCGATGTTGCATCTGAACATACACTCGAGGAAGTGGGCAAGGATTTCTCCGTAACGCGAGAACGCATTCGCCAGATTGAAGTGAAGGCGCTGCGCAAACTGCGAAACCCATCTCGAAGCAAGAAGCTACTTTCTTTCTTTGAGAAAGATACCGTATCGCTCCCTACAGATACAGATGATGAATTAGACGATACAAACGATCAAGATGAGGACATCGTGGCATCAGATGATCAAGAATAAAGAACACATAGAAAGGATTTTTCGATATATATGGCTCCATTATTAGCTAAACTAAATTTATCACTTGTTTTATTCTTTATTGCACTATTTATTCGTGCAATATTTGCGTTTTTAGAAACAAGTATTACGGCCTTGCGCCTTTTTAAACTAAAAGAACTTGCCCAAGATATGGGTGAACGCTATGAAGCGCTCTTTCAATGTCTTGAGAAAAACCCACATCGGGTTCTTATCACCACATTGATTGTGAGCAGTTTTTCTGACGTAACATGCGCTGCTATTGCAACCAATATTATGGAAACTGTTTTTCAACATTTCCATCTCTCTTCAGGCCTCGGCTTTTCATTCGGTATTGGATTTGCAGGTATTATGATTATCTTATTTGGAGAAATCCTACCGAAAAATCTCGCTCGATCTAGTGGCGACCGTCTTTTTAAATCAAGTATTTGGTTGATCAATATTGTGTACTATGCACTCTATCCGCTTGCATCAATCCTGATACGATTTTCCGATAGTATCCTCTATCGTGTTGGAGGCCATACAAAAGACGCCAGAAGCCATTGGGTATCTTCTGAACAAGAAATTCAATTTTTGATCAATTATATTCATGCACAAGGTATTCTTGAAAAAGAAAAAACCGAAATGCTGCGCAATATTTTCGATCTAGGACACACCCCTGTCAAAGACATCATGGTTCCGGCTACTGATATTCTATCTGTCGATGTTACAACTTCGATCACCGATGTGCTCGCGATACTCTCAAAATATCAATTTACTCGTCTGCCAGTGTATGAAAAGAAAATGGACAACATCATCGGCATGGTTCACCAAAAGGACATCTTTGTCATGCTCTCACACAAAAAAGATAAGCCTCTTCGTGACATTGTACGACCAATCTTCTTTGTCCCTGAAACTGTAAAAATCAATCAGTTACTACGAGAATTTCGCGAACAGCATATGCACATTGCAATCGTACTGAACGAACATGGCAGTGTTACGGGCCTGATAACCCTGGAAGACGTGCTGGAAGAAATTGTCGGAGAAATAACCGATGAACATGAACCTTCCACTGAAAAAATTCTATCCATGCAGCCTGGGGTTTGGCTTGTTGATGCCAGTATTCCAATTGAAGATCTGAGCGACGTACTCGACATCACATTTCAAACAGAAGATTCGATCACTCTCGGTGGCTTTTTAACCGAAAAACTGCAGCACTTGCCACAAAAAGGTGAGCGCATCCTTTACAAACGTCACTACTTCCAAATTCAAAAGGCAAGCCCAAAGCGAGTCAAACAAGTGCTTATTTTTGAAGAGAAAAAGAAGCCAACCGAATAAATATTGATCTCATATACTCCGAACAGTATAGTTGAACAGATCGCACGTCAAAAACATATAAAAAAGAGGTAATTCATGAAAAAATATGCCCTCATAGGGATAGTACTATTCAGCACAATCTCCCTTCACGCACATCCAGTAGTGTTTGATCCAACAAGCAGAGAAACATCCGCTATCGAGCAATCAACAAAGCCTACACTCTATGCTTCTTTCTACAGCTTGATATGCAACCTCTCATCTCTCGTTGTCAACCCATCGATGTGCGGCGTCAAACTTGTAGAAGAAACAATGACGAAAGCAATACAGACAGCGTTCCAGCTCATGCAAACCGGTGCAGACACACTAACAATCCACAAAGATGGAAAATTGCATGTGGATATAGATCTAGACGTTCAAGAAGAGATGATGGAAATTATTGCGCGACAAACAACACGAGTCGTTGTAGCACAATACTCCTCAGACAAACAGAAGCAAAACGCTGAAGAGGAAGAGGATCAAGTGCTCTCTAAGTTTGCTGGCATCGTAGGACACTTTATGCAACTCATCCAACGTCCAAATGACCCAACAAACGTAGTACCAAACCTACTTGGTATGGTTGGCGGCATCATAGAAATCGGTAAAGAAGTTCTGAAACGAAGTAATCTCAACCTCTATTCCGAGGAACAAGATATCGTTCAATATGTGGCACAACTTGATGACACATTTAAAAACAATATGCTCAACATCGCGACTACACAATCGCAATAAGCGTTTAGCTTGCGGTATTATTACGTAAATCGTTGCACTACATGTAACGCAGAAGAACGCCGCGCCACATTCACCATTTGTCATAAATATTATTTTTTAAAAACATATTGCCTTCTTTTTGTTTTTGTGGTATAAAATTCTATAGTAAGCAAAATGTAAGCAGTGTACAAATCTCTATACCATCATCTTCAGAAGGGGTAACGCCATGGTTAATCAACACAAGCATTTCAAAAGCACCATGCCTCACACACACCACATAATTACATCGTTGAGTTATTTATATACTCCTTTTTCAATTACTACACGCGCGCCCTTTAGTGTTGGGTTGCAGCGCATGACGCAATAGTCACGCAAGACCTCGTCGCAATCCATAATTCCTAACTAGCCATACTTGTAAGATTCAGATTGATACGATCCATGTATCATTAGGAGTAAGCCATGAATCGAGAACTATTACTAGCTGGTGTGCTGCTTTCAATCTCAACAGTGCTCAAAATCTGCTCAATCGTCGTACTTTGCCAGAGTCCTGCGCACCTTGATGAGGTGGAACATCGCCTACAGCCATTGTCGAAAAAGAGCTGCCAGACATCCCATTTGCAAGTCTGATCACTATGATCAGCCAGCCGCAAGAAGGAAACCACATACTAATGAGTGTTTATATTGCCTATTTTTTGACGCAAACTGTGTACTTCTTACCCATTATTATGGTATATTTATGTATGAGGATGAATATGAAGGTAAAGCAAGAAATAGGAGTAAGAATCGTGGATGCGCGATACTTGATGGCAGGGATAATGCTCTGCTCTCTTATGATAACTCAATCTCACGCAGCAGTTACAAAAGCTGATATCGCAAAAAAGGCTCAAACTGCTTATACTAGAGTAAGTGAGAATACAGCTGAAGGTGTGGAACGGCTAAGCAAAAGCGCATTTATCAAAAGAGCAAACAGTATGTTTGCAACTTTAAAAAATGATATGCGCTGTATGTATAAGTGGAATTTCACGCCAGAGCAAAAACGAAGAATTAGAAACACAGCAATTGGAATCGTGGTACTAATTGGAACAGTCTATTTTGGACCAAATATTAAGAGGTGGTTTAAACCTAAACTGTTGAGGATCAACTAATGCCATTAAGATCAAACAACTAAACACAGGGGGATCGTATGAAAAGAACTATAATTGCAATATTGTTACTTGCATCGTGCATGGCAACATATCAGGCAATCAAGGCAGATCGTCGAGATAATGAGCCGAGGTACGACTACTCGACTCGATACAATTATTCCAGAGGCAAAGTATGGGTCGGGAAACAGTGCCTTGATGGATTGGAAAATATATTTAACCGAACAGAATATATGTTTGACCTTCGTTTCATAACCCCACGAGAGCTGCAAGCGCTGCAGGGATCCATATTTGCCAAGTTCCTTACTCCTGGCCAGCAAAAAACAATCGTATATATTGTTGATCTAATAAAAAGCGCGCAACGCGATATGAATAAATCTGCTACACACCAAACCGCAGAAAAAGAAAGAGCCATGGCTCATCATCGTCTTTTCGAATTGATTAGTGCTCTTGGACTTGAATTAGAGATAATTATTGAGAATCAATGTAATGCACAGCACCGCTAAAAAATACCCCTTTCAACAAGTTTCTTTTTTCTAAGATTCTTCGAAACTAGCAAGCAACCGTTCTCTGGTAAGCCCTATCGACAACCACTAGATTTTTGCATCTACATTTTCTACGTTGTACCCATGTGAAGCAAATAAAAAAGGCAGGTAGCATGAAGGTCAGCTATAAATTGAGTTTGATCACATGTATGCTCACAATGTGGCATACATATTGCTATCATAAAGTAATTAAAAAAAAACTCGTCGTTTCATATCCCCTGCACACAAGAAAACAAAATGCTCACCAACCATCCACTCCTCCCATAACCATCTGGGTTCATGGCACTCGCTTTATCCGGCGCCCACTTTCCAAGAGCGTGTTTCATGACGTGCCCAAACTCAAGCTTGCCAAAGATGTACCTGACGATCATTATCTTTACTCGATAGCCAAAACACTGAGCAAAATTGACCCGGAAAAATTTCCATGGAATACATTCTATCTCTTTGGCTGGTCTGGAAAACTCAGCGCCCAAGCACGAGAAGAAGCTGCCTCCTCCTTATATAGAACACTATCCAACCTCGCCATCGCATATAAAAAACGGTTCCATACGGATCCGGTTATCAGAATGATTACACACAGTCATGGCGGAACTGTAGTGCTTAATTTGGCAAAACTAAAAAAAACCCACACTTTTCAAATCGCAGAACTCATTCTGCTCGCTTGCCCCGTACAGAAAAGCACGAGAACCTTTATCAACGACCCATTATTTAAAAAAGCATACGCAGTCTGTTCAAGTCTCGATATGATTCAGGTTTTAGCCCCACAATTTGTCGGCAGTGTGTATCGAACAAAAAAAGGGCACGAGCGCAATCAAATGCACTGGCCACCCTTTTCGCAACGAACATTTCCAATCAATCCCAACTTGACGCAAGTAAAAATCAAAATGAATGGACGCGCACTCTTTCATGGCGAGTTCAATAGCAAACCTTTTGTTCGCATATTGCCACAAATTATTACAACCATGAACAGCTGGAAAAAACAGCACCTTATCGATACAAACGAAACCTATCTGCTTTGTATTTATACACCAAAAAAGAAACGTCTATCACGAAATCAAGCTTCGCACCTGTTGCATAATCGCAGTCGCATCAATCCCAGCATCAGCTAAAAGTTCTTCTGGCTTGCCTGATCGTGACAGTTTTGAAACGGCCAGTCGGGCAATCTGAATATCATCGTCACACAACGCAGCCGCCACTGCCTCACCTAAGCCACCTTGTTCGTAATGATCCTCAACGGTGATCATTTTTTTTCCGGATGCATTCACCACTTCACGGACCGTATCGAGGTCAAGCGGTTTAATCGAATATAGATCGATCACACTGATAGCAATACCTTCTTTTGCAAGCTGCTCGTGTGCCTTCAATGCTTCAAATAGTGTCACACCAGCACCAATTACACAAAGCTGGTCATTGTCGGATCGTTTTACGACTTTGCAACCTCCAATTGGAAACTGCTCGTCGTTTTCATAAATAACTGGTGTTTCCATGCGCGTTGTACGCACATAACTGATCCCGGCATCATAGTTCGCCATTTCATACACAAGCTTATACGTGCTCACCGCGTCACAGGGATACAGCACCACAGAATCAGGAATAGCACGCATCATTGCAATATCTTCAAGTGCCATCTGTGAAGGCCCATCTTGTCCGATCGAAACACCCGCATGAGAACCAACCAGCCGCAATGCTGCCTTTCCAATTGCAGCCATTCGTATTTGGTCATGTGCACGAGACAAAAATGCTCCAAATGTAGAGATAAATGGAATCTTACCTCTGCGATTAAACCCAATACCCATGCTCACCATATTTTGCTCTGCAATAAAACATTGGAAAAAGCGATCAGGATACTTTTCCTCAAACAACTCCGCGTATGTTGAATTTTTAACTTCCGCATCCAAACTCACCAGATTTTCGCACACACCGCCAACACTCACAAGCGCATGCCCATATACTTCTCGTGTTGCCATTTCATCACCAATCGTAAAGCTCGGTGCTGGTATTGTCCCAATCGTGCACGGGGTCAGCGATGGGCCAGATTCTGGAAGTTTTGGATTCCAGGAATACGAAACGGCATCAGCATCTTGTTCAAACCGTTTGTGCAGTTGATCCAATGCCTCATCAATCTGTTCACGATTGATTGCTATGCCATGATACCCTTCCTTGTCTTCCACCATATCAACGCCGTATCCCTTTTTTGTTTTAGCGATAATAATAACCGGTTTGCCTGATACGTTGTGTGCTCGATCCATCGTTTCTTGCAATGCAGCAATGTCATGACCATCAACAATAAATGGCTCCCAACCAAATGCAGCAAACATTGTTTTAAATCGTTCCGGTGCATCTCCTTCAAGTGCTTCCATTGTTGGCGTCGTTTGCCCCAGGCGATTGCAATCGATAATGCCAATCAAATTATCGAGTTTATAAAATGATGCGATCTGCGCAGCTTCCCACACACATCCTTCTGAAACCTCACTATCACCCATCAACACGTATGTTTTATATGGCCGCTTATCCAGTTTTGCACACAATGCTTCTCCTGCCCCAATTGAAAGTCCAATACCAAGTGCGCCCGTTGCAGCTTCAGCATATGCAAATCGTAATGTTGGGTGCCCCTCCAACGTTGAATTGAATGATCGATATGAAAGGAGATCTTCTTTGCTGAGCTTGCCAACTTCCTTCCACACCGCATATAAAATCGGAGCAGCATGCCCTTTTGATAAAATAAAACGATCGTTATTTGGGTTATTAAAATTGTTCGGATCATATCGCATCGTATAAAAAAACAACACGGTCATGATATCGGCAGCAGAAAGTGACGAGGTAGCATGGCCAGAACCAGCATTCGTCGTCATGAGTAATACCCAACGACGCATTTCATAGGCCGTATGTTTCAAAAACGGTAGAATGTTCATTATTTTTTCTTTTCCCGATTACCACGCCAGTTCTCTCCACGCGCCCATGTAATAATACTGTCCACGTACTGAGCTCCGATCGACATACGTTTGCGGGTTGAGGACATCACTCTGCCCCAGTATTGGCGCATTGTTTCTCTTGTTTTTCCAATCATTTTTTTCATGTTATTTTCTCCTTTTTTATCCTTATCATATCATCTACACACTCACAACTACAAGACGCTTTATATTTTGCCAAGAAGAAGTAAGCCTTTTTCCTTCCCCGCCCTCCATAATTCCGCTACACTAAAGCACATGGGAATACGATATGCATCAGTTGTTACTGCAGTCACACAATATATAATTGTTCATCTTTTTCTCACACTCGCATCACTTCCTATTATCGTTGCGTGGGGCTTGCCACTTTCGCGCCTTGCGCCAATAGGTAATTTTCTTTTTAGTCCAATCATTTTTTTATTTTTATTGCTTTCATCCGCCATCTTTTTCTGTGAAATTCTCCACGTCCCATACGGTTTTATTATCTGGCTTCTTGAGAAAACCACCTCGGGCTGGCAATGGATTTTAAAATTTCATGGAACCGATACGCTCTATGGCTTTTGCAAACCACCCTATTGGCTGCTTATCGCTATCACAATTGCCACGTTTCTCAGTGTGGTACATCCACGCATGCGCACACAACGCAGACGGCTCATTGGCTTGCTGCTCCTGCTCTGCCTCTCCATGATCGCAATAGAAAAAATATCGCAACCTCAAACGATACAGACGGAAATTCCCTGCCATGGAGGCGCTGTCACACTAATACACCGCAATGGAAACACTGTTCTTATCGATCCGGGATATATGGGAAGAAGAATATCGGCACCCTCCTGGGTTTCATATACGCTCGTGCCCAAACTTATCACACAAATAGGTAACCTCACTATCGATCATCTCATCATCCTTAAGCCTGGAATCATGGTGTTCGATGCAGTCAAAACATTGTGCGATACAATTACCGTCCGCAACCTATACATCCCCTATATGTATGGCACACTTTCGCCACGACTACGCTGCGCATGGGGAAAGCTCTATTGGGAACTACAAAAACAAAACAGTAACATAGTACGCATCTATAAAGAGCAGCCACTGACTGTACATATTGATGATGAAATAACGATACACATTACACCGGAAAAAGAAGCCACATACCGAGAGATCAAATATCAACAAGCACAAATTACGGCGCAACCGGTTGATTTCTTACAAAAAGTAATGGATAGTAAATGAAATATAAAATTTGATATCAAAAAAGGATACACCGATGGCAAGTGGAAATGTACTCTTTATCATCGCCCATGAAGGCTATCAGCCAATCGAATACGCCGAACCAAAAAAGATTTTGGAGGATGCTGGCTTTACCGTTATTACCGCAAGCAATAAACCAGGAACCGCAACAGACAAGGATGGGGGTAAAACACAAGTCGATCTCACACTCGATGAAGTGAAGGTTGATGATTATGATGGCATCTTTGTAATCGGTGGCCCCGGAGCACTCGAGAATCTCGACAATGAACAAACATATAAAATCATCAAAAAAGCATCCGAAAAACATTTGCCACTTGGCGCCATCTGCGCCTCCACTCGCATTCTGGCCAAAGCAGGCGCGCTCACACGAAAACGAGCAACAGGCTGGGATGGGGATAATGAACTCAAAGAAATCTACGAAACTTATGATGTGAAATACATGCCCGAACCAGTTGTCGTAGAAGAAAATATCATCACGGCGGTAGGCCCTACCGCCGCGAAAACATTTGGACAAGAAATTGTCGCGTTATTGCATAATAACAAGGGATGGGGTTAGCAGGCTATTTTCACTGCCGCCATCGCATAATTCTTTCCTCGCGTTCTTTTGCTGCTTTTTTCTCTGCTTCTTGTAACTCTCTTTGTTGTCCCTTTTGACGTACTCGTGCTTCTGTTTGTCTCAATCTTTCATCTACCACCCTCAACCGTTGTCGCCCTCTTGCTTCTCTTGCTTCTCTTGCTTCCCGCGTTGTTGCCCGTGCAACAGTCTCTGGGGTTGATTCTGGCCCTGCAAATATAGATTCTTCCCGTAGCTCAACTACAGAAGGAACTCTTGCAAATTTAGCCATAGCTAAAACAGCTAATGCGGAAGTAACTAAAGTTACTAATCCGGCAGCATCTCTTCGCACCCTGCTGATCAGCTCTGGAGAGCATGTTCCTGCTTTTCGACATTTACGAAATTTTCTGACATCTTTGGCAAAATCTCTTGCCTCTTTTACAAGCTTATCAAGGGTTGCTTCCTTCGCTTGGGCTGCTTTTTCTCCAACCCAACGGCCCGCTCGGCGCATCCTTCCTTCACCCTCCATGGCACATGCACCATTTTGAATTAATAATGCAATCATTCCGACTGCAACTACATAATTACGCTTCTTCATAACGTTCTCCTCATTTATACGACAGCATTATTTGAATTCTTTTAAATAAATCGCTCTTCTCACCCTGTACTTTTCTTGCAATTTCTAACGCTGCACGCAACACATTCGATTGATATAGTTTTTCAGCACCTTGAGTGTGCCTTAAAATCCAATCACCTGAACGTGTAGCAGCGCTTTGAAGGAAATCCCTATACCGCTCATTACTCAGATCAACGTAATATTGTGCAGCATATTCTTGGATTATTTCAGCTCGCTTTGCCTGAGAAATAAAAATACTCGGCAGTTTTGCCAAACAGATGCACTGGACTACGCAAAGCATTAAAACAAAACTCTTGATCAGATATTTCTTCTTCATATCCCCTACTTATCCCACCTGTGGTGTCTCACCCTCTGAACTTTTCACTCCCCACATTTGCCTAAAAATTTCTTCTAATTCTTCTCTCTTCCCCCCATTTACTGTAGGTTTTTTCCGTAGTGCTTCAAGAGGATCTTCTTCCACTTTTTCCTCTACAACTACTTGCTCTTTCTGCGCATCTTGGTTACCACGACCTCTTGTAGTCATGTACACAGTGGCCGCAGCAGCGGATATCACAGCAACGGCAACGACAATTTTTCTGGCCAGAGAGCGCAATTTTTGTTTTTGTTCCGCAGGACACGTACCATTAACCAAGCATTTCGCATTTTGTCTTAATGTTGCAAGCAGATCACTCGTAGCCTGACTGACCTCGGAAATCTTTCGTTGACCAGCTGCCTGCAATGTCCCCTGAAATAGGCCTACCAACACACATATAAAAAGAATTTGCTTTGTGATATTCATCTTCATAACTACTCCCCTATTTTTTTAAATTCTCTCCTTCTTCATTAGTAATCGTAGCAAATATAAAGCGGGAAAATAAAGAGTTTTTTGAAATTGAAATCAAAACAATGGCCTACAGGGCACCCGTTAATAAAATTGCACGTGCTGGAGCTGCTTCCAAGCCAATCACTGAAATCGGCAAACAGACCAAGAAATAGGTGCCTGCCTGCACGTGACTCAGGCGCAGCCCTTCGATAATGGCAATATCAGCTTTCATAAACATGGTATGAACCGTATGCTCAGGGTCACCCCGCTCAATACCAAGATAATCGATCCCCACCGCCTTGATCTTCTTTTGCATCAAATACCGCGCTCCTGAGGCGTGAATATATATAAAACTTTTCTCAAATGGATCGGCTGGCCCGTAGGCACTATTGGCTGTACGAAAGAGCACGATATCACCTTCATCAATCTCGTATCCCTCAAGATCCTCGTCGGTGATTGAATCTCCAATCGTCAACATATCAAGCACCACCGCCTTACCTATCAAACGGTCCAAATGTATCTCATCGATTGTCTTACCATCCCTTAAAAAATGGGACGGTGCATCAACATGAGTACCCGTATGCGCACTAAAACAAATCGCTGATTCACGCGATCCATCCTTTGCAAACGTTTTAATTTGCGTGCATTGAACGGTCTTTTGATCTTTATATGCAGTGATTGCCTCACTAATAGGCCAGCTTATATCAATTATTTTCATCATCAGCCCCTTTTTCTCTTAACTGCATGGCCCCCAAACTTATGACGCAGCATCGCAATCACTTTAGTAGCATAATTCCCACCCGTCTCGCGCGACCATGCACGCACTTTCAACGCATGTTCAATTGCTGGAACCGCAATATTATACTTATTCGCTTCCTCTACCGTCCATTTGCCCGTACCGCCCTCGGCAATCTCTCCCTCAACTTTATGCAGCTCCTGATCCTCTTCAAAAACTTCATGCGCAAGCCCCAATAAAAATGAGCGTATAATGGATCCTTCATTCCAAATTCTGCTAATTTCCTCAAGATCAAGCGCTTCCTTTTTAAATGTGCCTTCTTTTATAATCTGAAAACCTTCAGCGTATGCCTGCAACAAACCATACTCAATGCCATTATGAATCATCTTCACATAATGGCCTGCACCTGATGGCCCCACATGGCCAAGCCCACCCGGTGCCGCAATAGCAACGAGCAATGAATGAATTTTTGTATATGCAGCATCATCACCACCAACCATCAAACAAAAACCTCCTGCGCGCCCTGCAATGCCACCGGAGGTACCGCAATCTAAAAAGATAATCCCATCTGATGATAGAGAGGTTGCACGACGTATTGAATCTTCATAAAAGCTATTGCCACCATCAACGATAATGTCATCAGCTTTCAGATGCGGTTTCAGTTCATCCAGTATTGGATCAACGGCAGCGATTGGAACCATAAGCCATATCAATCGTGTTCTGCTCGCAAGATCAGCAATGCCACTCACAATATCAACACCCATTTCACGAGCATCATCCCTTGCCTCTTGATCAGGATCAAGTCCAATCACCGTATGCCCTGCTTGCAAACAACGAAACGCAATCACGTTTCCCATTTTGCCCATACCAACAATTCCTATATTCATGATCGCCACCTCATTCCATGTTTCTCTTCAAACTCTGTTTGCACTTGCTCCGGACCATCCGTCTCGCATGGATATGCATACAATGGAAATGCCCGCGAACGCACCTCGTCAATAATCTTCCATGCATATTCAATTTCATCAAAACGAACTGAAATCGATTTTTCGCCACGGATGACCTCTTCAATAACCACCTCATATGATTTTGGTGTTATCTTCCCAAAGAGACAACTATGACAAAATTCCATAGAGACCGGTATAACCTCTTCACTATATCCCGGTTTTTTAGCATTCAAACTTAATGAAAATGTTGCTTCGGGAGAAACTTCAATCGTCAACCAATTTGAAGGAACGGGACAACTATGTGTTAACAAACAATCAACCTGTTTAAATTTTATGTGAATGACAGTCTCTTTTTTTGACAAACATTTTCCCGTCTTCACATAAAACGGCACGCCTGCCCACCGCGGGGTATCTACACGAAAATACAGCGATGCAAACGTTTCTGTTTTTGAAGTTGGCTCCACGTTTTTTTCTTTTGTATACCCCTCAAACTGTCCCAACACACCGTCAACAACTTGTACTTGTTTGAGCACATCAACACGGCGCGAACGAACATAATTACCTGACAGTTTCTCCGGCGCCTCCATCGCAATCAGTGCTAACAGTTCAAGCGCGTGATTTTGCACAACGTCTGCAAGCGCGCCGTATTTGTCATAATATGCACCGCGATTTTCAATTGCGATCGCCTCACTAATCACAATCTGCACATGATCAACATATTGATTATTCCAAAGCGGCTCAAAAACACAGTTGGTAAATCGTATCAATGCAATGTTGCTCACCAACTCTTTTGTAAGAAAATGGTCAATACGATAAATCTGACTCTCCTCAAAATGTTCTTTGATGCACGCATTAATCTCTCGCGCAGAAGCAAGATCGTGGCCAAACGGTTTTTCATACACAATACGCTGCCATGGCGTTTCGTCTTCAGCTTTTCGAACAACAAGATTTGATGTAGCAATATATTGCGTAATCTGGCAAAAATATTCCGACGCAGCCGCAAGATACACGAGTCGGTTGCCACTCATATTTTCTTTTTTTTCTACTGATGTAAGCCATGTATTGAATGCCGTAAAATCCGTTTCTTTGCCAAAATCTAGTTGCTTATAGAGCGCGCGTTCACTAATCTTTTTCCAAACCTCATCATCAATCGGATTAATAAACTCCTTTGATCGATCAAGCATCTCCTGCGCAGTTACATCATCAAGAGCAGCGCCAACAACAAGAAATTTTTCTAACTTCTCTCGCACAATAAGTTTATATAATGCTGGCAACAGCTTGCGCCGCATCAAATCGCCGGTTGCACCCAAAATTACAATCGTTACATCATTCATGATCTAAAATCTCTCTCGTTTCTTTCTTATAGAGTTCAACCTGAGGCTGATCAAACGGATTAATGGAAAATAAAAAACCAAGATACATAATCTCTACCATATGAAGCTGTAGCACCTGACCAAGCGTGTATGCAGATATTTCTGGCATCGTCATTGTCATAAAAGGACGTTTATCTTTTTGGTATGCCTTTTGCACTCCTTGCTCAATAGCAGACATAATTGTTGCAAAAGATTTTCCTTGTATCATCGGGACAAGCGAATCAAACGGCGTGCCATCTTCAACACGCAATGAGTCGGATTCTGGTCCAGCAAGAAAGGTTGTGATTCTATTGTATGGGCCCGCAAGATAGAGCTGCGCAACAGAGTGTAAATCCATAGTACCGATTGAAACCGTCGGAGTAATTCCAACGTGCACAACTGCTCCGGAACGATCCCGCTCTTTGCCAATGCTTTCACCCATCAGCTGCCGATACCATTCAGCAACACCATGCAATCGACATGAAAATATAAATGTATCGTGAATCACAAAACCAGCTTGGTATTGCTCATATAGTATCGTTGCACGCAGTGCCGCAGGATTGTTGGTGATCACACCCTCAGAGCAAGCATCTTTCATGCTCTGCGCGCCCGCACATAATGCTTTGATATCAACTCCCAACATACCAAGCGGGAACAGGCCAACCGCAGAAAAAACTGAAAACCGTCCGCCAACCAATTTTGGAACATGAAGGCAGCTCATTTCATCTCGATGTGCCGCTTTACATAAGGGTGATCCATCATCGGTTATGACAACAACATAATCCTTATATGGTTTTTTATATTTCAAGAGCAGTTTCAAAAAAAGTTGAGCGTTTGCAATCGTTTCGGTTGTTGTCCCTGATTTGCTTATTACCGTAACTAGAATAACTTGACCATTGGCAAGAGCAGCTTCACACCTTCTATACACAGGATAAACAGCGCAGCTATCGACAGTAGTAACAAAATAGCAATCAACTTTTGCACCGTTTCCATCAGTGCCCAAGGCCTCGTATATGGCACGAGCACCAAGACTAGAACCACCAATACCAATAACAACCAAGACTGCGGGAGACAACGCCTGCTTCTCAGCAACGGCCTCTTGAACCATTCGAAGATACTGTTCATCTGATGGTAAACTTAAAGATGCATATTCTGTTTTATATCCCGCACCCCATGCAGCACGAATTCGCTCACACTCTGGATGCAACTGTTTACTACGCTTGGCAATGACATCTGGAGAAATAAGGGAATTTTGCCACGAAAAATCTATCTGCTTCATTCTGATACTCCGATCGTAGATGTTTCACCAACTATAGAGAAATTGCCCCAAGAAGTAAACCTGCGATCATGGATCACAGCCATGCCTCTACTTGACAAAAACCGCCGAAAATATAGGCTTGTTGAGTGATGGGACATCGTTATAATATTGCTTCTTGTTGCAACGAAAGGGTTAGGGGAGAATCTCTGTGAACATATCTCACGTTATCCGATGTTTGTTTGTCATGATTTTGTGTGCCCTCGTAGGGTTGCTCCCAAACTGCAAGAAAAAACAAAATAGCCATTCTCGATTGCGTCCTCTCACCTCATATATTGATTATCAAGCAACAAAGCAAGGTATCACCGTTTGTGTAAAACAGTTATGCCAGGAAGACTGCAAACCGTTGCTTGGAAATCGCGCGGGGCGCCTCTGGAAAAAACATCGCCGACGCAAACCAATTATTCCACTTCAGCTTGCTATTACGAATCAAACAAATCGTCTGGTAGCACTGCAACCACAAGATATTGATTTAAAACTTACTCCGTATAATACCGTTGCACGCCGACTGCACAGAAACTCGTTTATACAACTGTTTGGCGAGCTGTTCGCCGGTGTTGCAATCACAGGAGCACTCGTTGTTGGAACTGTCATTGCACTCAGCACAAGCGGTCTTCTTTTAGTGTTAATCGGCAACATAAAAGCTCTCATTCCTGCAGCAATAATTAGTGGTGCTGGACTTTTGATTCCTCCACTGTTTCTCACAATAGGCACACCTGCAATTTCAACATGGAACGTTGCACGCACTGCAAAGCAAAACGTTGCCATTAAAAAAGAACTTAAATCCTACAGCTTGAGACATGCACTTCTCATCGAACCGTATCAAACAGTCGACACACTCATTTTCGTCTCCAAAGATAACTATAAACAAGATTTTGAGATCGCAATGCGCGATCCGAAACTCCCACAAAATCGCATTCCATTTAAAGTAAAATTGCAAGATCATTAGTCAACACCCCCCCCCGTTCGTGGTGAGTGTTTTTTGAATGCAATGAAAAAAATGTATCGAACCATTTTTATAAATACCCTTCGATACTATTTCCTCCGTTTCCTCCTTCGATAAAGCTTCGGCGGACGGGACACTCCAGAAATCACTCAGGGCGAACGGTGTTGGAAGATATATTAATATAAGATATTTTTATTTCTAACTCGACTTACTCGCACATATTCTCGATCAATAAATATGCTGCCGCTCCGTAAAGGCTCACGTTATAATCTGTAATCACATAGATAGGAATTTCATGCAGAAGGTCAGCAAGCTTGCCGCAGTTGACAAATTCGTTCATAAATCGATCTAGCTTAAACATCTCAAGATTATTTGCTGCAATGCCTCCCGCAATATATATACCAGCACGAGCGAGCACATCTAAAGCAAAATTTTTGGCACAACGAGCATATAGGGTTGTATAAAGTTCGAAGGTCGCTCTGCTATGTTCATCTCCATTGCGTGCGTTAAAAATCTCATCCGGGTGTGGTGCATGTTCCTTGCTCTCATCATGACCATCACGGGATCGTGTATGGAAAAATCGATACATACGCTGAATACCATTTCCTGAAAGTAGATCTTCCCACGAAACGTTGCATGGGCGTTGTTCTGTTCGTTGTATAAATTCAACCAAAACTAACTCAAGTTTATTTTGCACCGCAGCATCCTCATGCCCTCCTTCTGAGGCAATAGGAACATACCGTTGTACATCTTTATCCCAAATCATCATGCATTTGCCAAGTCCAGTCCCAGCACCAATAATCGCTTTGTTTGCATGTAGACGGGGCACGCCCTCATTCACACAAACCAAATCTTTCGGCGCAATCAAATCAAGGCCATATCCAATCACTTCAAAATCATTCACAACATACACACATGAAATGCCTGTTTCTTTTTTTATTTCAGTCGCGTCTATCACAAATGAAAGATTAGTTGGCTTGCTCCTGTCTTTTTCCGGTGAGACAACACCCGCAGCTGCAAATAATGCATGGTTCACTTTCATTCGATAGGATTGTTTTAGATGGGAAAGCAGTTGCTGCACGAGAGCAGGAAACGATATAATTTCTTGGCTTTTGGCATGAAGCGATACAAGTAATAATGGTTCACCATTTCGGATCTGAAACAAACCAAAGTTACTATTTGTTCCCCCAATGTCTGCGCCCAACAAACAGGTTGCATCTTGCGGCACCGAATCCACATATATTTTTTCTTTCAACTCGATCATACGTATCGTCCTTTTTAAAGCCAAATTTGCAACATGTACCATACCACAGTATATTCATCGATAACAAATAAAGCCTATCATACGCGTCATACACGGAGTGGTTCTATGCGATACTCAATTAAAACATTCTTCCCTCTGCTCATCGCCTTCTGCGCAATACTCCTCCTTACCGCAACACGGCAGCTGTATGCTGGATGGAATCTCATGAATGCCATGACCGATTTTCTGGCTGCATATTTCATTCTTTTTGGAACATGTAAACTGATCACCGTGCTTGGTTTTGCAAAACGATATAAAACATATGATCTGCTTTCGCAATACAACGCACTCTATGCGTATGGCTATCCACTCATTGAACTTGCTCTTGGCATCGCATACTTCTATCGCGTCTTTCCCATCATCACAAGCGCAATCGCATTCATTCTTATGCTTACAAACAGCATCTCTGTAGCACTTGCACTCAGTACAGGCCATGAACAAATCTGCGCCTGTTTTGGAACAATTTTCAAACTCCCCCTCACCTACATAACACTGTTGCAACATATCCTCATCACCGGGATGGCCCTAGGGGTGCTGCTGTCTCTTGTGTTGTGAGATGGGGGCGAACTAAGCACACCTTTTGACAACAAATTCCACAACCGATACGATGAGAACTGTTACAAATCAATGAAATAGAAGGATATCTTTATGAAACATATTTATGTTGCTACAGCACTTTTTTTAGGAAGCATGAGCCTAACATCCTGCACACGCGATCAAGAACCAGTAACACCCGCTTATACCAATAACGTTGTGTATTTGCATAGCCTGGTAACCAAGGCAGACAATCCAACCAACACATTCAACAATCTCATCAAACAAGGCAATGTCGTAGTTGATTTTTATGCAGACTGGTGTGGGCCATGCAAAACGATGTCCAGTGTAATTGGCCAAATCGCACCGCGATATCCACACATTACTTTTTTAAAAATTAATACAGATACATTTCCACGCATTGCTTCTGGAATCAGAAGCATCCCAACTGTTGTGTTATATAAAAACGGACAAGAAGTATACAGACAATCAGGCGCTTTAGATCAGAAAAGTTTGACATCGTTGTTGCAAAAATTCTATGCATAAATCAACCCAAATATAACGACACAAGATAGGTCGCAACACCCCCAATCACCATTCCTGTTAGAGTAAGACCGCCCTCTGCAATTTTATGTAACTTGGCAAATCGTTCTCTCTTTTTTAGGCTCTTTTGAACAACGCCATGCTGTTCCTTTAACTCAGTATGATTTTTATATAAAGCTTGATGAAGATCTTGCACTAACGTTAATATTTTCATCAAATGGCGTTGATTTTTAAGAGCAGTTTGATCTGGTTTACTGTTCCATATAAAGCTCAATATCCCTCCAGAATTCTGTTGTTCACAAAGCCTAACCCTACGGCGTTTCCCATTCTCCAAGATCTGCAAATATTGATTCTCAGGCATACCTGCCACCTGAGCTTTAACAGCAGCTATGTGTCCCTCCTCAAAGCCAAATTTGGATAACTCTAGTTGATCAATTACACGATCCACATCCCTCCCTGCAGCAACACGACCTGCTTCCATGGCAGAAAGGTCTGTCTCCACGCCTCCCGCGCCCATGCCATAGCACCGAAATAACAAAATGATTAATAAAAAAAAACCGATAACATAATAAGGCCTCATAATAACACTCCCCTTTTGAATGTTTCGGCGTACTGCATAGTTATACCACTACGACCCTTTTCACGGCAACGATCTCGTATCATTCCCACTCAGATGGTTCCTCAGAGTGATATTCACCAACACGCGTATCAAAAAATGGCTCTTCTGATTCCGATCCCATTGTCTGTTTCATCCACGACAATGGATTGTTATGCCGAAATTGTGGTTCTAAATCTATGCGTTCAAGTAATCGATCGGCAGCATATTCAACATACCCACACAGATCTTGTGCTGTGCTATCTAAAGAATTTTGCGGAAAAATATCAACTATATAGGCATGCTCCAATGCAACTGCCTGTTTGACCAACGTCGTCACCTCTTTTTGAAATGTGGCAGACCACACACCCGTATGCTCCGATTTTATGGTGTTGATCAAATCACAGCCAAATGAAACATGGAGCCCAACGTCTCTCTGCATATATGAAAAAAGGTTACCTATTCCTGATAACTTATTTTTTCGCGTAAGGGCACGTATCATCGCAAATCCAGAATGAAAAAATATACCTTCCATCACCAGATAAAAACCAATAAGGTCCTTCACAAAAGATTGGACAGTGATCAGATCTTTCATGGTTCTCGGATCATCGAGAAGCGGCTTTGCCAGTCCAACCACAAAATCCCCTTTTGCCTTCATAGGCTCCATGGTTTTATACATGCCATATATCACTTCAGGATCCAGATTGAATGTATCGCAACAGTAAACAACAGCATCCATATGCACAGCACCTTCATATGCCTGACGTAATAAATACTGTCGACACTCAGGACTCGTCACATACCGATATGTAATCAAGACCACACCGTTTGCCACCAACGATGATGCTGCAGAAAAAAAACCAAGATTGCATTCAATAAGTCGCTGCTCTGCTTTGGTGAGGGTGTGCAACCTCCATTGCTCGGCATCATCCTCCATTGAGATAGCCTCTGGCATCCAATGATTGGAAATGCCACTCTTATAATACCGACGTGCCCAAAGATATTTCATCGGCAAAATTTGATGTGAATCGATCGAACTGTCGCTGATAATCCCACGCTCTACCATCACAAACTCTCCTTGGTTACGGCTCTTACAATCTCCATCAAGGATGCGCGTCTAAAAAATATGCAAAATAAATGTGAGTAAGTAAATCAAAAAAACAACGGCAACAATCTACGACCCTTTAGCCCTTTATTGAAATGCCCATTTTATTTGTGATAGGCTTTGGTACCGATACCGTAAGCCCTCACCAAAAAGGAGACCATAATGAACCGATTTTCATATATTCTATATTTTTCATTCCTCATACTGATTCTTTCCACACTCCAGGCCAAAATCATTCGGATCTCAGATGAAAATATGTACAACGAAGCACTCAGAAGCAACGAACAGCTCATCGTAGAGTTTTCGGCTGACTGGTGCAGCGTTTGCAACAATATCAAAAAACCGTTTGAAGAGATTGCAGCTGAGGATGAATTTGGCAACGTAACCTTTGCGCAAGTAGACGTGGATAAACTGGATTCAGTCAGCAAGCAAAATGGCGTTGTTGGTGTCCCAACGTTTGTCTATCTCGAAAAAGGCAATAAAAAGGTGGAAGAAATAGGGGTGCAAAACATGCCCACATTCAAGGAGCATCTCCGTGACAATTTAAGAAAAACGTTCAAGGTCGTCCAAAATGCACCGAGCGATGCAGGCATGATGCAACAAGATCCGACGATGGCGGATATCACTGATCAAGATGTCAGCACCGATGCAAAAGCAGCAGAAGAACCAAATTTTTTTGCTCGAATTGTTGATGCAGTCACCTCGTTCTTCATGTTCATCATTGTGAAAATCAAAGATTTCTTCCTCATGATTATTAACGCAATCAAAGGATTCTTTGGTAAATAAACAAACCTAGGGAATAATCATATACGGCACAGGTTCGTATAATAATGAACTCTGCAATCCTTTTCTGAACGAATTCAAACCTTCCACAACATGTTGAGCCAACTGATTTCGATCAGTTTTTCCAAGATAGAGTTGCTTGACCAGATAGGTTCCTGTTGCTTTATCAAATAAGTTTGAAAACGAGAACTCAACGCCAGCGTTCTGGAACAACTGTAACAGATCCAGCAGTAATCGGAATGAAGCTATTCGTGTAATATCGGAAAAATGCAACCGAAGACCATTATACAATTGATTGCGCTTTGTAAACGTATAGTGATTTGTCTGAATACCATACTCATGGAGCAAGCTGCCCAGCTTCCCCCATTCATGCAAAGGTAATCCACTCGAATCTGGCAAAGAAATAACCTGGAATGCATACGTCGTACCAACACCAACATCAAACGGACTCACTTCGCCAAGGAGTCCTAAAAAACTGTAGCCATAGCACGCCTGCAAGGTTTTCAGGTTTGGAGACAAGGGCACAAAATGAGCCAGCTTCATTGTCCGCCTGTATGCTTTCATTGTCACCACACGTAATCGAGCAGATTTTTTGAGAATATGTTTATTGAAATAACGAGCAAGCTCACCAATCGTCATACCATGCCGCAGAGGAATGGGCACAAGAGAAACAAATGATTTCAATTGCGGATCGGGGTCAACAAGCGGCCCCTCCATATGTGGTCCCAATAAATTCGGCCGATCAAAAACAACAATTGGCTTTTCATGCGCTGCTGCAGCCTCAAGAGCAAGTAACAAGGTTGAAATATACGTATAATGCCGCATACCAACATCTTGCATATCATAACAAAGCACATCAATTTGGTTCATAATGTTCGGATCAAACCGTTTTCCATTGATCGAGTAATCTCCTCCCCGACCATATACGCTCACCACTGGAATACCTGTTTTTGTATCTACTGAATCCACAACCGGTTCTCCTCCAGGCACAGTTCCATCTATCCCATGCTCAGGCGCCAGAATATGTGAAATGAGAACACCTTTTTGACGGAGAAGATCAACCGATCGGTTACCCCTCTGATCGCACCCGGTCTGATTTGTCACCAACCCCACCTTGCAAGGTGCAGTCGTGCCAATACGAAGCGACTCTAATAATGATCTTGAAATATTTTCAATACCTAAAGAAAACGGCCATATGGGTATGACCGTAAGCAGCGCAATACATGGTATAGAATTAAAAAACCTACTTCTTGCGTGACTATTCATGGATCCCCCCGAACCCTGCATCGTCCTTATTGCATAGTACAGAAGATATCATAGAGGCATCACGACACACAAGAGTTATAATCATTCGGCGAGCTTCTGGCATATCTCCTTTAACTCATTCAATGTTCAAGACCTAGTGAATACCAACAGCCTCGTTCAATTTCTTCATCATAGCAATTTGATTTGCCTTTTTAACCGTCAGAACAGTTGTCAAATAGTTCAGAGAAGATAATTGTTTGAAATATATATCCGCCGCGGCATTGTAGAGCTTAAGCAGCACTCGAATGCCCTGCTGCATTTCACGGGAGTATTTTTTTGCAAATGCACCATCGCTCAACGTACGATAATCAGAAACTATTCCTTTCCAGTTTCCGCCAAGAACTTTTTCGTTAAATGCTAACAGTCCTCGCTTGATATCAACTCTATTGCGACGCAACGCAGCTCTCAAAACAACGATCGCTCTATCCTCTGATGAAATCCCATACCGTTTTGCAAGAATTACAGGCGCTAATCCGCCATACTGCTTAACGCGCTGTTGAATCGAACTCAACGGCAGTCCTAATTTCTTGGCAGCCTCCATCAGGTTCGCAATCTCACTAGGAACTTTATCAGGAACTTTTAGACCAAGCTTTTTACCGACATCGCCAAGCTTTTTTCCAAAATCAACCTTACTTTGAACACAAAATGGCGTGATAAGTAGGGACATGGATACGGACAATAAGAGTTTCTTCATCATACACTCCTTGTATTGATAGATTATTTATACCTTCCTAATCTCAGTAATACCAAAAACAGCCCCCTAAAATCAACAGTTTCCACATAAAAAGGCCCGAATTTCGGGCCTTTTTATCATGTTTAGTTGAAAGCTTTTTAGCCAATCAGCACCAAAAGCAGGGATACAACAGACATGAGCTTAATCAGAATATTGAGCGCTGGACCAGAAGTATCCTTGAATGGATCCCCCACCGTATCACCAATAACAGCTGCCTTGTGAGCATCGGAGCCCTTGCCGCCTAGATTTCCTGATTCAATATACTTTTTCGCATTATCCCAGGTGCCACCACTATTTGCCATCATCAATGCCAAAAGCACGCCGACAAGCGTTGCTCCCACTAAAAAACCACCTAGTGCAGTTACACCAAGGGAATAACGCATAACAATCGGAAACCCAACAGTAATCACACCCGGCAAAATCATTTCTCTCAACGATGCCTTTGTACTGATCATGATGCAGCGTTTGTAATCAGGCTCAGCTTTACCTTCCATAAGACCAGCAATCTCTTTAAATTGACGACGAACTTCAAGCACCATTTGCAAAGCAGCTTGCCCTACTGAACGCATCGTAAGCGCAGAAATCAAGAATGGCACCGTCGCACCAATAAACATTCCAGTCAATACGAGTGGCTGAAGCAAATCCAAACTAGCAATACCGGCTTCCAAGGCATATGCGGAGAATAATGCCAATGCAGTGAGCAATGCAGATCCAATCGCAAATCCTTTTCCCATTGCTGCAGTTGTGTTACCAAGAGCATCAAGTTTATCGGTAATCGCACGAACTCGAGGTTCAAAACCAGACATTTGAGCAATACCACCAGCATTATCAGCAATCGGGCCATATGCATCCACCGTCATTGTAATTCCAACCGTTGAAAGCATCGAAACAGCTGCCAATGAGATACCAAACAAACCACCCCCGTACATATGAGAAACCAATACAATGCCAGATAAAATAATAACTGGTGCTACGGTTGACTCCATACCAACAGATAGCCCATCAATCAAATTGGTTGCAGCACCCGATTGAGAACTTTCAGCAACCCGCACTACCGGTTTGCCACCCGTATAATATTCAGTAATTAATCCAATCACAATTCCAGCAACACAACCTAAAAAGATAGAAACAAATAAATTTTGATCGATTTGGAAGTACTGCATATAATAGTAGGAACAGATAAGCAGGAACGCTATCGCAAAATAGGTTGCATTTCTAAGCATAGAAGCAGGATTGGTTTTCAAAACAAGATTCGAAAGCAATCCAATAAGCGAGCCCCCGAGCCCAAATACTGCAAGCATTAATGGTAATGAAATATATGGCAATGCATGACCATACGCACTCAATCCCAAAATAATAGAAGAAACCAGCGCACCAACATACGACTCATAAATGTCGGCACCCATGCCAGCTGTATCGCCAACACAATCACCAACATTGTCTGCAATCACAGCAGGATTACGTGGATCATCTTCTGGAATCCCAGCTTCAATCTTTCCAACTAAGTCGGCTCCCACATCAGCAGATTTTGTGTAAATACCTCCCCCAATACGCGAAAAGAACGCAACCAAACTTGCTCCTAATGCAAAGCAAGTCAAAAGCATTACAAAATCAGGGCGTGTCGAAAAATAATAGAGAAGCGTACCCACACCAAAAAGACCAAAGCTTGCTACTGCAAACCCCATCACACCACCGCCAAACAGGGCAATCAAGAATGCCGCATGCTCGCCATCATTTTTTGCAGCCATCGTAGTTCGAACATTAGCCATGGTTGCGGCACGCATACCAAGCAATCCGGTCATGGAAGAAAACAGAGCACCACAAACAAAAATAGCCGCAGCAAGGGGAGAAAATAGATAACTTAATACTCCTGCAACTACTGCAACCGCAACGGCAATGAGGCGATACTCTTCTTTTAAAAATGTCATTGCGCCATCACTAATAGCATTCGCTATATGTTTTGCTTTCTCATTGTCTACTTTTATCGAGCTAATACGACTCAATAAACCTACCACCACCATTAAGCCACCAATGGCTGTACCAACAAAAATAAGAAAATAATGCTGCAATAACATAAAAACTCCCAATGTTAAAATATACGAACGTAAAATACTGGAAATACTGGTTTATCCTAACATACTGAGCTTATTTGTAAAGTCTCGCAAGCCCGTTACTACCTCTGGAACGCTCAAATTGAAAGTAGTATCGTTCTCTCACTGAATGGAACTTTCGATCTGCCCACCACTTGATACTCTTCAGACCCTTTACCAAGCAATGCGATGATCGATCCGGAATCTGCCATCGAATACGCTGTATGAATTGCGCGTTCACGATCCAACTCAATAGTGATCTTATATTGCTCTTCTTTTCCAATGCCACGGCAAATATCCTCGGCAATGTGCATTGGATTTTCGCTTCGAGGATTATCAGCCGTAATAATCACACAATCAGCATACTGAGCTGCAATACGCCCCATTTCTGGCCGACGCCCCTCATCACGCTCTCCCCCCGCCCCAAATACAACGAGCAAATGTTCCGTGTGTGTTCTCAACATCGAAAGCAATACCTGAAATGAAAGCGGATTGTGTGCATGATCAATAAGAGCGGTTGCGCCATTCGATAGAGCATATCGCTCGAGCCGACCGGGAACGCCACGAAATGTTGCTAATGCCTTTTGTATTGCAGACCATGCAACGCCTGCATCTAATGCTCCAGAAACTGCAGATAAAACATTGTACAAATTATATTCACCGCACAGTACCGGACATGAAACTGCATATTCTTTTCCATCATGTGTGATTACTCCCAATAGCGCATGCTGCTCATTTTTCTTCAATGCTCCCCTCATATGAGCATCACGGTGTCGCAGTCCAAACCAGTGTACATTTTTTTCATCAACCAGTTTCAACTTTTCATCATCAGAATTCAGCCATGCCGGCGCACCCTTTTTTCGGAATGATAAAAGTTTTTTCTTCGCTTGAATGTAGTCAATCATAGAGTGATAAAACTCTAAATGCTCACGCGCAATATTTGTTATAATAACTACATCAAACGCAATGCCATCTATGCGATGGAGAGAAATTGCCTGTGCTGCTACCTCCATTACAACCCACTCAACATCATTCTCAACACACTGTTTTAAAAATTGATGCAAGTAATCGGGCTGCTCGGTTGTTAGTGAAGCATTCAATACATAATCCCCAATTATGTTGCTCACAGAACTTAATAATGCAGTTTTGTAGCCAGCTTCTTTCAACATATGCTCAATTAAATATGCAGTGGTTGTTTTGCCATTTGTGCCCGTAATACCAATGATCTTCAGTTTTTCTGCAGGAAAATCCACAGCGTGCGCACTGAGTTGAGCAAGAGCTTTTCTGGAATTTTGTACACGTTGAATCGTCACATTGTTCTTGTTGGCAAGCTCCAAAACATCTTGCGCAAGACAATCTGTCTGCTCAACAACCACGCGCGTTGCCCCTTTTTCAATCGCAAGCGTAATAAAAGACACACCGTTTTGGGCAAGCCCTTTGATCGCCACAAAGGTTGAACCTTGGCCAATGTGATCAGTATGACAACTGACCGGATACTGTTTCGGAAACAGATCCATACTACACACTTTCTTTCATGCTTTTACGGACTGCTCGCGTTAACCGCGGCATTAACCATAGCAATCCAAAGAGGTTTATCACCAATAACAGCGCATTAATAATCTCAACCGCCTTCCACACCACGTGTACATTCACCACGGCACCAGCAAATGCTGCCGCACAGTAAAGCATGGCAAACAGTTTCTCATATTTGCCACCGGTAAGACAAAACCACGCCGCTCTGGTTATATATGCATATGAAACCAGTACACCGACTCCAAAACTAATAGAAAGGAAACTGACAATCCACCCTCCCCACTGGCCAAACACGGTATAAAATGAAGCGATAGTCAAAGCAGCACTCGTCAATCCAGAATCCCATACGCCGCTGATCACAACGCAAAGGGCCACAAGAAAACAAACTATGCTACTGACAAACGTACTTACCATCCCCATCAAAGCACTTTTCATTGGATCTTTGCTACCAGTATATCCAAACAAGATAGCGGCCGTACCAAGACCGGACTCGGTGGCAGTAATAGATAAATTCATACCCGAACGAATAGCCTGCATTACGGAAAAACCAAAAAAGCCTCCCGCAAAAGCCATCGGACTAAATGCACTCGAGAATATGAGTTGTAATGCTTTTGGTAGGCCACTGCCGTGGTATCCAATCACCGCGAGTGCGGAACCAAAAAAAACCAGTACTTTTATGGGAACAATTTTATCTGAAACTGCAATGATACGTTTCGCTCCGCCAAACACGATATAACAAATAAATACCGCCAGCCCCAATGCAATAATAAGTGAATCCACACCCCACGTTGTGGTAATGCTCCAACTAATTGAATGTGTCTGCATTGCATTGCCCACAATCAAACCGAAGAACAGACAAAAAAGTGCATAGAGCCAGGAAAGATATTTTCCGCCAATCACATCTTTCAAATAAAGCATCGGCCCACCAAGCACGGTATCCTTTGGCGCATGTTCCCCATACAATGTGCTCGCATATACTTCTGCAAATCGAACAGACATTAAGACCATACCAATAATCAGAACCCATAATGCTGCCCCTGGTCCACCAGTAAACACGGCAACCGCCGCCCCAACGATACTCCCATTTCCCAGATTCGTACTCAAGGTGTTCACAAATGCTTGAAACGGACTCATATCTCCTTTGGATACAGTTTTTTTTGCAGGAGAAAAGATGGATCGCCATGAACGCACAAAATAGCGCACCTGAATAAATCGGAATGCAACCGTAAATATAATACCCGCGATAACCGTGTATAAAATACGCGGCCACCCAAGCAGCCACTCTATAAATTCCAGGATCACAGAAATCATACTCTATTCCTTCTTATGAAGTTCCAATGAACTATTATTATAATGAGATTTTCACAGTATACTGTTTTTATCAGGAATTTATAGAAGGGTACATACCATGAAAATAGCAGCACTCGACCTTGGTGACGTATGGACAGGATCTGCACTATCCGATCCGCTTGGCATCACCGCCCGCCCCTATGAAACGGTCGAAACGAAAAACCTTTTTCAATTCATTGCGCAACTCATCAAAGAGGAACCAGTAAAAACCATCGTTGTTGGTTATCCCAAAACGATGAAGGGAACGGAAAGCGAACAGACAAGAAAAACAACTGCCGTCTTCGAGCAGTTGCAGCAATCCTTCCCAGCAGTCGATTGGCAATGGTGGGATGAACGTCTAACAAGTAAACAAGCGGCTCATCTGAAAAAACAAAAAACAAAGCAGGATAAACGGATGGGACACTCGGTAGCAGCAGCTTTGCTTCTCATGGGATATCTGGCATACAAAAATCATGGATAGCAAGATCTCATGCTGAGATTGACAAACTCAATCATCATTGATTAGGTTGATGTGGAGAGTGAGTAAGACGAGCAAGCGCCAAACAATATATATCCATACATACAAATTATTCGGCATATGTTTTGGTGGGTGTTCTATTTTAAAAAGGAGATAGTGATGACTTGTAAAAAATGTGGCGGCTTGATGTTGCTGCAATCGTTTTTCGATCACTTTCTCAATTTCGAGGGGTGGAAATGCCTCAACTGTGGTAAGGTCATAGTAAAGAAAGAAAAAACAATAGAATACGACTCATTTAGCATTTTTTATCAACAGCAAAAGTGTAAAAATCGCAACTAAGTTATGAATACCATTCTCGCCATACAAAATACCTACCACGAAGTCCAGATCGCGCTGATCAATAACAATCTCATTCTTGAACAAAGCGATATCGATAAAAAGCAGGCAAGCAAACTTCTTATAGTTCGCCTCAAACAACTTCTTGAAAAACAAAACCTAAGCCTCAATGAGATCCCATTCATATCAGTCAATCAAGGACCAGGCCCATTCACCACCTTACGCGTTGTCATCGCGTCTGTTAATGGCCTTAGTTTTGCACAACATACCCCGCTTGTCGGTGTTGATGCATTTGATGCAATGCTCGCCGAATGGCACAATCCCCGCTATCCAACAACCATCGTTCTTTTTAATGCATTTTCACAGGATGTATACGTTGCCATAGAACAACCTGAAAAACCAACGCGCAAAGGATACAACAACATCAACGCCCTCCTTGCTAAATGCATCGATTTACCAGGACCTATCAGATTCATCGGCAACGGCACAGAGCTCCACTATCAAAAGATCAAAGATATCTTTGGAGAGCAAGCATACATACCAGAACCTCTGCCAATCTACTGTTCGATCGCACAAATTGCCCGTATCGGACATCAGCAATGGAAAGAAAATAAAAAGGGAACAGAGCAGCTATTGCCTCTCTATTTAAAAAAGCATCCGGCAGAACAACAGCTCATCAAGGGGCCGCCTGGATAGGGGAAGCTGAGTGCTCTTGAATAATATGTTCAATCGGAGTATATCCTCGCGAAAATGAGATCTGTTTTGCACTTCCTACGGCAGGATCAAGAATAAGATTTGGTTTACCACCCTCTTTCAAAAGCTCTCGTACCATTTTTGGATTATTAGATTCCACTGCATCGATCAATATTGTATGCTTTTGATCCCTGCTATAGTTTGGGTCAGCACCCCATTCACGTATTAAAAAAGGAATCAACTCAACATGGTCTGATTCTGTAGCAATGTACTGCAGGAAATCTGATGCTTGTTGCTTATCAGGACGTATATTGTGTCCATGAAGCAATTTTAGCATTCTCAGATCACCCTCCATCACCGCTTTTTCTAATGATTTTTGACGCCACGTCTCATTAATTTTTTCATTTTTTGTTCGCTTGAGCCATGCCTGAATTGGAGCAACCGTCCCTTCATACAAGCTTAATGCGTTATAAAAAACAGGATAATCGGCAAAATCCTGTGCGAGTCGGGCAATAAGCATTGGCTTATTTACTCGTCTTTTATCGTGCTGAATTATCGCAAGCACAAGTGCAATTTTCTGCTCATTACTCAAGGTCTTGAACTGCGCATCAATCAGTGTATCTAACACTTCAAAAAATACCGGATTAGAAAATTGATGCATTATCCGAGCCACGGTATCCACATTGCCCGCAAGTAGCAATGGATCAAGATAATCTAAAGCATCCTGCCTTGTGAGCATAACATGGACCTGCCTATCGCTTACCGAAGAAGCCACAACAGCTCTTCTTCCATGAAGAACCCCAAGACTTGCACTGAAAAGCACGAGAACTACTAGTAATAATGCTATGTCATACGACCTTTTTTTCACCCTACCCTCCTTTTGACTATTGAATCATTTCAAATATAAGTGTAATGGTCTCCATGAATCAAAAGCAACACTTATTTACCATTTTATTGGTCATTTTTAAAAAAATTTAACAGAAAGACGCAATCAAAAATAATGGCAATACTACTACTGCAGCTTGAATTGCCCACTCTTTTGATGTGTCTGAATATAAAAATAAAATTATTTTTTCTGCTGTTCGCCACGCTCCATACGGCTCTTCAACCATGTTTGCATGCGATTCATCAGACGCACAACATACCGTTGGGCATATATCAACCTGACCAATGCAGTACTGCCTACCGTGCAAAATAACGTCCATAATATGGACGGCTCTTCCGGCGCTTGCGCAAGAAATGCCAACATCTCTTCATCTTCAGACGTTATGCAAATATCACCATCTAATTCCAGCTCAGGAACCTCCTGATCCCGGACTACGGATATTGGCCTATCCAGGCAATACAATGCAGGAGCAAACACACACTCCCCACACAGAAGAAAAACTAACAATAACATTCGTTTCATAGTCATATTCCTTTTACTATTTCTTACATATATATGTTCAATGAATCCCCTACTCTAGTATAGCAACTCTCCTTGCATAACCTAATGCAACTAGCATACAATGATCCAGATACCTGTACAGGTCAAAATTTAGGAATAAAGGCAACCATTATGAACAATAATACATCGGTTACCGCACTCATTATTCTTGATGGATTCGGTTATCGCAAAGAAATAAGTTATAACGCTATTTATCATGCGCATACGCCTAATTTCGATACGTGGATGCAGGAATTTCCTCATGCCATTCTTCACGCAAGCGGTTCTTATGTGGGGCTTCCATCAGGAAATATTGGTAGCTCTGAAGCTGGCCATTCCACTATCGGACTTGGACGCATTATCAAAGAGCCAGTCACAATAATCAATGAAGCTGTCGATAACAAATCATTTTTTTCGAATCCCATTTTGATCGACACACTCAAAACATTAAAAAAAGATAAAACCTTACACATTATAGGCCTTTTATCGGATGCACGAGTGCATTCTGACATGAAACAACTCTATGCGTTTTTGGAGGTTGCAAAACAGCTCGGAATTACTCATATCGTCATTCATCCAATTCTTGATGGCAGAGACACACCTCCTCAATCTGCTGGCCGCTATCTACAGCTCCTTGAAGAAAAACTTAAAGAAATAGGCCTCGGCAAAATTGGTTCCATTCAAGGCAGGCTCTATGGAATGGATCGAGACAAAAACTGGAATCGCACGGAACAAAGCTATCGTATCCTCACTGAGCCACAACAAAAAATCTCTCCTTCATGGTCGCAGGCAGTCGAACAATATTACACAACCAACACCACCGACGAATTTATACCGCCCACCCAACTGGATAAAGACGCCTACATTAAGGATGGCGATGGCGTTATCTTTTTCAACTTTCGTCCCGATCGCGCACGACAACTAACGGCAAGTTTTGTCGATCCTGATTTTGATGCGTTTAAAACAAAACCACTCAAACTAGCATTTTTTATCACACCAACAATGTACAACGAAACATTAAAAACAGATGCCCTCTATCCCCAACAAAAAGATGCCAGCAATGCACTCAAAGAGGTTCTTGTACAGCATGGAAAAACGATATTTTCTATTGCTGAAACAGAAAAATACGCACACGTTACCTATTTTTTTGATGGCGGCAAGGAAGACACGCTTGCCACAGAGACACGCGTTTTAATTCCATCATTGCACACAAAGCAATATGATAAGCATCCAGAAATGTCTGCCGGTGCGATCACAAAGCGGGTGATCAAATCACTCGAAACAGATCCATGCGACTTTTACCTTATTAACTATTCTAATGCGGATATGGTTGGCCATTCAGGCAATTTTGGCGCAACGATTAAAGCAATAGAATATTTAGATACTCAGATTGCTCTCTTATACAACCAGATTGTCGAAAAAATGAATGGCACGATGTATATAACTGCGGATCACGGCAATGCAGAAAATATGTATGACGAGGAGGCGCACCAACCACGAACGGCACATACTACAAATCCCGTACCATTCATCATGTTGCGTAAAGATTTAAAGGGAAAAGGGGGTGAAGAACTTCCGCTCACACAACTTTCAGACATTGCTCCCTTCATTCTCAAACATATGAATCTGCCTGTGCCAAAAGAGATGCAGAAATAATTCGAATCTCTTAGCCCCCGCCAGAATCCGCACCCTACCGATCAATCACGCGCTCCATATACACAAAGATATCATCAGTACGAACCTCACGAAAACCAAGATGCTTAAACATGGCTCGCGACTGAAGATTGGTATGACGAGTCTGGCCGGTTATTTTTTTTGCACCACGCTTGATCATATCATCGACAGCATATTGGGCCATTTTAATAGAATAGCCTTTACCCCGAAACTCCGGTTTGACTGCAATAAGATTTAAAAAGCCATGCTCGGGACTCCTCATGTAATAGGCCAAAAATCCGATAAACTCGCCTTGTTTGCGTAATACTTTTATGGTCAAACGTCCAGAATACATGATATTCTGCTGCGGCGCTTTGTAATCCATCATTAATTCTGGAGAAAAAGTGGTGCGATCTCCTGGAATCAACCAGTACCAATCACGATCAAAAATTTCTAAAATTGCGTGTTTATCGCGCTGATCAACGAAGTCATACAACAATGCAGAAGTGTACCGATAATACCAAACCGATAATCCGATTGTTCCACCAATAACAAGAGTACCAAGCAGTATACTAATACGTTTTTTTGACCAAAATCTCATCGTCGTTCTCCATAAATAATCTTGCGCAAAAGCAATCCTTTTGCCAGTGCTATCAGAAACTCTGGATGCATAATACCTGTTTTTAACGCCATTTCTATATCAGTATGTGTCACACGATCCCCGGATGCAACAGACAACGCTGCTCCTACAATACGCCGCACCATATGACGCATAAATCGTTCACCAATTACTACAACCCTATAAAGCTGATACTGCTGCACATATTCCAGCCGAATGGAATCAATCATACGGACAGCATCATCACGATCATCACCCGTATAAAACGCAGAAAAATCATGCTCACCCACAAATAACTGCAACGCCTCATCAAAACGGTTCTTGTCAAAAACATGCCCAACATACTCCCCATATCGAGCGATGAATGGCAATGGGCGCTGTGTAAAAAAATGATAATAGTAGATCTTTCGTTTTACATAATAATGGGGATTAAACAGATCATCATGCTCCAACGATCGGATCAAAATTGAAGATGGCAGCACATTATTCCACGCAAACAACATCTGTTGAGTGTCAAGATCAATGTCATCTTTAAAAACAGCAACCTGGCCAAGCGCATGCACTCCGGCATCGGTTTTTGAAGCGCCAAGTAGCGAAATACGTTTTTTAAATACATGTGCAAACGTATCTTGTAACGTCTGCACAATCGATGGACAACTTTTTTGTTGAATCCACCCCGCATACGCAGTGCCATCGTAGGAAATAACTAACTTGTACTGTTTCATCTTCAACACAAAACCCATAAAAAAGAACCCGCCTGATGCGGGCTCTTACAATCACAATGCGAAATAATTACCCCCCGTTCGTGGTGAGCTTGTCGAACCATACGAACGAAAAAACTTCGCTCCCTTCGACAGGCTCAGGGCGAACGGTAAGAGAAATTTAGATTGCTAATTATATTGAGCTACATATGGCAACAAAGCCATACTGCGAGCTTTTCGAATTTCCTTTGCTAAACCTCGCTGATGCAATTTACAGTTTCCTGAAATACGTGATGGCAAAATTTTGCCACGCTCAGTCAAAAATCCTCTTAAAAACCCAGCATTTTTATAATCAATACCCTGTGCCTGCTCTACGCTCCCACAAAAGCGACACTGTTTTGCTGTTGTCGCTGACGCACGCCGCATACGCTTCTTGGTCAATCGGGCACTAATCTTTAACTTTATTTTCTTTGTCATACTCGTTTCCTATCCATAACCAATTACTGTTCCACGTCCGACACTTCAGCTTCTTTCTCATCATCAGAACCCTCTTGCGATTCCTGCTGACGTTCCACAGGTTCAGCAACAGCAGGCTTATCCTCTTGTTTATCAACAGATGAAAGAAGTCCGCCCATCTGATTTTCCCTTAGAAAGGTATCAACATCTCGAGACGTTGATGAATCTTCAAGAGATTTCGGACGTTGATATGCAAGCGAATCGCCTTCGACACGCGCAATAATATAGCGCATTGCAATATCGTGTAATTGGACAGCAAAAAACTCACGCATATCATTCACTAATGCACTTGGAGCCTCAAATCGCATCAAGCAATATACTCCGTACTCATTACGACGAATAGGATATGTTAGTTTAAATTTTCCCCATCGTTCAAATGAAAGAGTCGCCCCTTTTGCATTCGCAATCAGTCGATCTAGCTGACTCTCCATCTGTTTTAATTCATCTTTGGTGATTTCTGGTACTGTCAATACGAGTACCTCATATCGTTGCATCATAAAACCTCATGCATACTAAATGGAAGTGATATTATCAAACACTATAACGCTGGAAATGCCGCGTTATTTAGCACGTCCCCTTGTAGGAGATACATATAAATGTACCAAAAAAGCCAGTTTTTGCCAGTTTTTAGGCACATTCTTACAATCTATTGCTTAGAGCACTATTAGGCCAGCTTCTGCTGCCTTTGAATGACACGGCCAATAATGCGAAAATGGTCTTTCCCGCGAACCAATGCAATCGGAGGCTGCTTATGATTGACCGACTCCAACACAATAAAATCCTCGGGGTACGTTACCTGCATAATAGCCTTGACGAGCGTATCGTTGCCATATTCTACTGCAGCAATATCACCCGAACGAGTCCAGATTTCAGGAGAAATAATGACACAATCTCCTTTTACAAAATAAGGAGCCATAACGTTACTCTCAATACATAATGCAAACATGGCACTATCATTTGAGTTCAGCACCGGCACAAACACATCTTTATACCCGGTCGTGATCTGCATTAACTGGTTATTATATGGGGAAGGATTCGATGGAATTTCTCCCAGAACGGGAACTACCTGAACTTTGAGCTCAACATCTGATTTTTCAGGCATACTCACATTTTTATCAATATTATCGGTACGCTGGCGACGTTCGGCAAACATTTCAAGTGGACTCATTTCAAATGCATTTGCCAATTTGCGCAATGAATCCTCATTCCAACGCCGTGTACCGTTTTTAATATGTGTCAAATAACTTTCAGACATGCCGGTTTTTTCAGCCAAAACTTTCGTTGTCCACCCCTTTTCACGTAGAAGTTCCTTAACTCGCAACTGAGTCGAAGTTGCCATGAAGCGCTCCTCTTATTAGACTTGTAAATCGAATGGTTATTTATCTGCTTATTTCTAATTGTACACAACAGAGGCATGTTGTCAAATGGAAACATTTACTACCAGTCACGAAAAACAAACCGTCCACATACGCAAGAATTTCTTTGAAAAGACCTTCTGGCAGCAGAAAAAGCTCGTTGTTGGGATTGATGAAGTTGGCCGAGGATGCCTCGCGGGACCACTCGTTACGGCAGCCGCATTGTTACCAATAGAATGCACAAATCCACTTCTGAAAGACTCCAAGCTCATGACGCCTGCAGAGCGCCTCCAGGCCTATCAATGGATTATCACACATTGCCGCTACCAAATCGGCATTGTCCACCACCGAATCATTGACCAACATAATATCTGGCAGGCAACCCTGCTGGCCATGAAAAAGGCTCTCGTGAATCTGCTCAGTCAACTGAATGAGCAGCCAGGAGCTATACTCGTTGATGCAATGCCACTGAAACTTGATGATACAGGCTTTTGCGGCATACCGGTCTACCACTTTCCCAAAGGAGAACGCAAATCAAGTTCCATTGCTGCGGCCTCGATTGTAGCAAAAGTAACTCGAGATGCATTGATGGAAAAATACGAAGCGCTCTTTCCTGGTTATGAGCTCGCACAGCACAAGGGGTATGCCACGAAAGAACACCAACACTCCATCAAAGCCATTCGCCATTCAATCATACATCGAGTCAGCTTTTTGGGAGCATTTAAAACAGAGATCGAAGACACCGATACACAACAGTCCCTGTTTTGAGTTGTATTTCATCCCAAAGTAAGATAGATTCACCGCATTATGAATAAACCATTTGCGGAAATAATCGAAAGCTCTCTTCATGATTGGCTTGCACAAAGCTGGCAATGGAACCAATCGCCCCATTACGGATCATTGGTAACTGTAGAACAAAACACAATCACCATGATCGGCCTTGTGTATGAAGTTTCTACCGGGTCAATGGATCCTACGCGGTATCCATTTGCGTATCAAAAAACACAAGAAGAGCTTTTAAAAGAACAGCCACAAATTTTTGAGTTTTTAAAAACCACCTTTTCATGCTTGGTACTCGGCTATTTGAAAAAAGGGCGCGTATACTATCTGACTCCATCTCAACCAGCAACAATCCATTCTTTCATACACCCGATACCGCCAGAACTCAGTCGGCAGTTCTTTGCCAATGACCAATACATTCATCGCATCTTTGGATTGAGCAATAAGATCAACAATATCGATGAACTTCTTCTGGCTCTCCTCAATCGCCAAGCCCAAAATAAGCTGCTCAACCAAGACAAAATTGTACAGTTTATGGATACATACTCCCTGCTCACCGGCAATGATTATCGGCGAATCAAACTATTTTTGCATCGGGTAGAGCAGTCTATATAAGCAAACGGTGCCATTTTTATGCAAAAAACAAATTATCGTCTATACTAATAGAAAGAAATCATCCTCATAAAATCATTAATTTGTTGCTCTATGTTTAGTTTTATCAAAAAATCTCTCCACAAGATTTATACCACCGTAACCTCAAAACTCTTTTCGTTATTTACACAAAAAACGATTGACCATAACACGCTGAAAGAGCTAGAAATCATCCTTCTTGCTGCCGACACCGGCGTAACAACAACAAAAAAGATCTTGCAGGAATTAAGAGAACAACATGAACGAGGCATGCTGCAAGAAGGCGCGTCACTAAAATCAGCACTTCACACTATCCTACTGACTATTCTCGATAAGCCAGAACCATCAAAAAATGATGCACACATATTCATCCTGGTTGGTATTAATGGAAGTGGAAAAACAACGTTCGCCGCAAAGCTCGCACACAGCAATATCAAACAAGGCAAGAAAACGCTACTTGTTGCTGCAGACACATTTAGAGCGGCCGCTCAAGAACAGTTATGCGTGTGGGCAACACAAATAGGGTGCAGCATCGTTAAAGGAAAAGACCAACAAGATCCTGCCTCAGTTATTTTCGAAGGGTGTCAGGAGTTTGCACGCAATCAATACGACACACTGATCATTGATACTGCAGGACGCTTGCAAACCAAAAAAAATCTCATGAATGAACTCGCAAAATTAAAACGAGTTATCGCAAAACAGATGCCATCGCACAACGTACATGTGCTCCTTACGATTGATAGCATGCTGGGCCAAAATTCTCTTGAGCAGGCAAAACTATTCAAAGAATGCACCGATGTTGACGGCATTGTTCTGACAAAAATGGATGGAACTGGAAAGGGTGGCACAGTATTTGCAATTTCCGATGAACTTTCCATTCCCATTCGATACATCACATTTGGTGAGAAAATAGACCAGATGAAACTGTTTGATGCAAAAGAGTATGTTAACAACTTATTAAATACGTGAGGATAGATTATGCGTAATGCCATTCACTCTCTTTGTATAACACTCTGTATCCTTACGCTTCCTTCCTGCTGGCACCAAACTCACGATACAAAGATCGTGGAAACGAATGCAATTACAGACATATATCGCTTCATTGAACCGAACGAACAAAACAAAGATACGCTCGTCATATTTGATATTGATAACACACTTGCAACAACTCCGACAGATTTTGGCAGTGACCATTGGGTCAGTGCTCTCTTTGAACAAAAACATTCCTCTGGCATTCCATTTCCCGATGCTATTTATGCAGCATTGCCGGCCTACTATCAAGTACAAGCGAATACCTGGCTCGTGCCAGTTACATCGGAATCAGTGCCTCTCGTCAAGACATTACAAGACCAAGGAATAACTATTATTGCACTCACTGCACGAGACGTATATATCATCTATCGCACTCGTGAACAACTCCATCGCATTGGAATTGATTTTTCATGCACAAGTCCCAAAAAACATTTCGATCCATATGGCAAACCGCGCCCAATACTCTATGATGGAGGCATTATTTACGCAAATAACCACGATAAAGGAGTAACGTTGCTCAACTGGCTCAAACAAATGGAATATCAACCGAAAAAAATACTGTTCGTCGATGACAAATTAAAAAATGTTCTCTCAGTAGAAAAAGCGGCAGTTGCAGCAGGCTATCCATTTGTCGGCATTCGATATGGCTATACAGATGAACGCGTAAAAAACATTGATATGCAAAAAATGGCATCCGAGTACCATCGGTTTCTCGAAATGTATCCCGATAGTCCGGCAGTCCCAATAACACATATTACATCAACTCCACTTGCATGAGGCACCTATGTTTTCACAAACCCCTATATCTATCAACAAACTCATACAACAAAGCGCAAAAGCATTGCACAAAAAATATCACGATAAAACATTATGCACACAATATGCGTGGTGGGGCTTGCAAGCGGTAACAGCACAATCTAAGACAGATCTTTTGCTACAAAAACAGATTACACTTTCACAAGAACAGTGCGATAGGCTCACATCCTGGATAAAAAATCAGGTCGAAAATCACATACCATTACAGTATCTTCTTGGATCAGTTCCATTCGTTGAGTGCGAAATTCTCGTTGAACCACCAATCTTAATTCCTCGACAAGAAACAGAATCTTGGTGCGCTGATCTCATTGAAAAGCTCAAAGCTCTTCCTTATCAATCCTTGCGCATCTTGGATTTATGTACAGGATCAGGCTGTATCGCCACGGCAATGGCAAAAGCTCTTCCTCATGCAAAGGTATATGCATCGGATATATCAGAACACGCACTCTCCCTTGCGCAAAAAAATGCCGACCATAATAACGTAGATATCACAATGATTTTATCGGATCTTTTTACGAATATACCGAGTGGATTATCATTTGATATGATTCTTACCAATCCTCCATATATTTCAAAGCAAGAATGGCATACACTTGATCGATCCGTAAAAGAATGGGAGGATACAAATGCTTTGGTTGCACCAGATGATGGAATTGGCATGATACAACAGATTATTTCAGGCTCTATACCACTCCTTGATCCTCATCATGAGCTCATCAAACACAATATTCCTCAGCTCGTCGTCGAAATAGGACACACACAAGGAGCAATTGCGCAAACATTATTTCGTCAAGCAGGATTTGCAACCGTGCACGTAAAAAAGGATACACAGGGTAAAGATCGAATCGCAGTAGGATATACCACACATGTGGAACAAATCTAAAGAACAAAATGCTTTCATTGTCACTATTACTCCACGAACCGTCACCTGCAGCCACATCTCTCGCAAAACATCATCGTCACCTCTATCTCTTCAGTCATACCACAACAATACCTTTGATAATCTCGAACTAGAAAATCTTATTCTGTTTAATCCAACCAATATTGCACGCCACATTCACAACTACTATAAACCGATTCAATCTAAAAAAACGCCCGCTCTTATCGCCTTGCAAGGGCCATCGCTTTACACCAAAATTGTATCCGTCACAACCGCACACCCACAACTTGAACATTTCAACCTATCTCACGCACCACATTGGTTATGGCACTATAGCTATCTTTATTCGAAAGATCACCGTCACTATTTTTATGTCTGTGGCATCAAAAGAACATTATTGCTCCAATACCAGCTGCTGAGCATCTCAGCACAAATACCTCTTTGCGTAATCACCACAGAATATATGGCGCTGTTGCACCTCTATCGCCACATATTCGGCACCGCTTTTCGTCACACGCAATTAGGTGAAGCGCTTGCTGAACGAAATAACAATGTGGAACAACTTTTTACAAAAGATGATCTTTATAGAGTTCTTTCAATACCATCTAGCCAAAAAATAATAGACAAAGACCATATACCATTACTCACAGCGTGTGGTCTTTTTGTAGCAGAAGGATTACCATCATGAATCGTATCAATTTTATTAAGCCAGTCCCGCCCAGTCGAATCAGGGAGGTTCGCATATGGTTTTGGATTACGTGCACACTCTTAGCCGCCACATTGGCAATACTCGCAACGTATACTGTTGTGCAGTGGCGCGTGTATAGAACAATCCATAAAGAAAAGCATGAGCTACAACAACAATTGAACTCATTTTCATCCGTAATGGAAACAGAACACAAACAAGTGGAAGATCGAGACGCACTGCAACATCAACTAAACAAACTGAACAAATATAGTAAGACTCCAAAGAGTCCAATTGAATTTCTCTCATCACTGCGCACTACACTCGGCACAATACCGATGCAATCCTTCACACTCACAAAGAACAATTTTGAACTGCATATACTCTGCACCAACGCACAACAAGCAAACTTCTGCTTGCAAAAACTTACGCACAATTCGCTTATTCGCTCAGTCAAGCTCGTATCATTACAAACACATCAAAAACAACTTATGGCTGTCTTTAAGGGTGAGGTTCGTCGATAAACTTGGCAGCATTCTTAAAAACTTATCGTTTTTTATTTGGCTGAACAGCGAGTGAAAATCCAACTGCATTGAGTAAAGATATAATGCTGGTAAGTTTAGGATTTCCTTTTTTAGAAAGAATACGGTAGATATTTTCACGGCTGAGGTTTGTTTTTTTGGCAAGCTCAGTCATTTGACCCCCTCGAGCTTCGTGTACGTTTTTGAGTGCAAGTAAAAAAATGCGAGGATCTTCATCGGCCAATGCTTCATTAAGATAGTGATGAGCCAATTCTGGATCTTGCAAATTTTCTAGTAGTTTTTCTTGATAGTCTCTTAATTTTCTTTTCATGATAATTCCTTATATTCGAGCCAATACTGTTTTGCTTTTGTAATATCGCGATTTTGTCTTTTTTTATTTCCGCCGGTTAATAAAACAACAATCATTGTTCCTTCTTTGCCAAAATAAATCCGATAGCCAGGTCCATGATCTATGCGAAGCTCCCAAATTCCATTTCCTCCCTGAATCCGCTTGGCGTCCCCAAAATTACAAAGTCTAATCCTGTCTAGCCGATTCATTACAATGGCTTGCATTTTCTTATCAAGCCCTTCCTCCTATTCAGAGAAAGGCTCCCCTCCAGTATTTGCAGTGTAGATTACTATCTTATTCATAATTAAAGTGTAGCATAAAGGTCACACTCCTACAAAAGCACTAACTATACTTCGGCTCAGGTGGTTGCGTAAATCACCCCCTGCTGTCGCTTGCCAGCTACGACGGGCAGGTATCTCTACGCCTTGCTCACCAATGACTCTTTATAATAGGAAAAGTTTTCTACCACTTTTCCAATCCCCTGAGCAACTGCATATATGGGATTTTTTGGCACTTGTACTTTCAGACCAAGTTCCTGCTCAATGTATGGACCAAAACCTCGAAGGAGCGAGCCACCCCCAACGAGCAAAATACCATTCTTTGCTATGTCCGACGTTAACTCTGCTGGTGTTTTATTTAAAACATCACGTATTGCACTCATAATCTTTTGAATACATTCATGAACCGCATCCGCCACATCGGAACTTGTTAATACAATCTCACGAGGCACGCCGGTCATCACATCAGCGCCACCAACTGTCATTTTTTTCTCATGCAAACCTTTTTTAATATATGCGACTCCGATTTCCTTTTTGATATTCTCCGCAGTTTGATCACCAATAATCAAATTATATTTACTCTTTAAATACTTCACAATGGATGCATCCATGGCATCTCCCGCTACACGAACAGCATGTGAAACAACCGGAGCCTTTAAGGAAATCACCACAATATCAGTTGTGCCTCCCCCAATATCAACAACCATCGTGCCACGCGGCTCTTCGACTGGTAACCCTACACCAATTGCGGCAGCCATTGGCTCCATAATTGTAAACACATTGCGCGCACCAACTTCCTTGGCAGCATCTTCAATCGCACGTCGTTCAGGCTGTGTTACACTACACGGCACACCGACTACCATACGAGGCCCCCGAAAGATTCCTATCCTGCAGTCGATTGCTTTTTGAAAAATGTAATGCAACATCGCTAATGTAACGTCATAATCTCTAATCACCCCGTCCTGCATAGGACGGATAGCAGCAATGTGAGCAGGAGTTTTTCCCAACATGTTTTTTGCTTCTTCGCCAACGCACAAAACTTTTCCCGTTCGTCTATCAACCGCCACAACTGAGGGAATGCTATCAACCAATGATCCGTTGATAAAAATCACGGTATTAGAGGTGCCAAGATCAACAGCAATATCATCGGAAAAAAAACTAAACGGCTTCATTATTGATGATACGAACAGTAACAAAACTACATATCTTTTATGATTCATCGAACACCTCTCCTTGGAAAGAATGGATTGATATACACTCGACAAAGATACTATATGTAAAGATATTATCAAACACTCCCCCCACCGTATAAACAATCAACAAGTTTACAACCAAATGTAATGACAGTCTGTGCAAATCATAGTAAAATAACTGCCACATCGTAACCAAAAACACCGTGGCTTTTATGGCAAAAATTAAACAACTCTCCCCACACGAAGCACAAAAAATTGCAGCCGGTCAAGTCATTGATCGTCCTGCAAACGTTGTGAAGGAACTTATTGAAAATGCACTTGATGCAAATGCTTCACGCATAGCAATACACGTAGAAGATGGCGGCAAGCAACTGATACGGGTTGTCGACAACGGATATGGCATGGATAAAGAGGATGCCATCGCATGCTTACAAAAACATGCAACGAGCAAAATTCGTTCCGTTGATGAACTGATCTCAATCTCATCATATGGGTTTCGTGGAGAGGCACTTGCAAGCATCGCAGCGGTCAGCAAACTCACCCTTTGTACCAAAGAAGCTGATTCTACCGAAGGAATAAAAGTACACAACAATGATGATAAAATAAGTTGTGAACCAACAGCGTGTCCTGAAGGGACAGATATAACAATCGCCAATCTTTTTTATAATATGCCCGCACGAGCAAAGTTTTTAAAAAAACGTGAAACCGAAACACGCCATATCATACAGCTGTTGCAGGCAATGAGTCTCACATATCCATCGCACCATTTTCAACTGTTTGTCGATGGAAATCCCCACTTAAATTGCCCGCCGCAAGAAACACTCCTCGGACGATGCGCACAACTGTGGGGCCAGCAGACAGCACGCCATATTCTTACCGTTGAACCAAACGATTATAAAGGAGTTTCCATCTCTGGCATTGTATCCAATCATACGTGGTTTCGATATGATCGCAGAACAATATTTTTTCTTGTGAACAATCGTTGGGTTACCAATCCATCACTTGGCCGTGCATTGTTAAACGGATATTCCAATGTACTACCTCATGGCCGCTACCCAACTGCTTGCATATCCATACAGATTGATCCGGCAGAAATTGATATCAACACACACCCGAAAAAAGAGGAGGTCATGTTCGCACATCCACGCATCGTGGAACAGTTGATAGCAAAAGCCGTGCGAGCCACACTCGAGCAGGGAGTCTCAAAACAAATTAAACGGGATGTATCATTCGCTACTTCACACACCGAATATATTCCTCCTCCATACAACGCCACACCATTTTCATCATTCACACCACCGCCACAACAAACAAATACTGCACCAATAATTCAAATCCCCCATAACGAAGAACCGCTCCCGATAATACAAGCAACACCACCAAGTCAGACCGAAATTACTGCCTCTCAACATAATCAAAGCATCTCGAACGAACAAAATACAGAATCATATACCATGGTTGGCCAGTTTCATAAAACGTATATTTTGATTGAGCAAGAGAAGGGACTCTATCTCATTGATCAACACGCGGCACATGAACGAATCATGTATGAGCTATTTCTAAAACGATTTCAAGATATTCCTACAATCAATCTCATGTTTCCGCCACTCATCGCATGCAGCACTGACGATCTTGCACTCCTGGAGCCACATCTTCATATTTTTCATGATCATGGCATACAGATCGAACCATTTGGAAAAGAGCAACTGATTGTACAAGCAACGCCCGTACATTTAAAAAACTGCTCTTTTGATGATCTGATCAAACAAGTAATTGGATGGATTAGTGAATATCGCCACGTGGATCAGGAGCAATTTCTCAAAAAAATACACGATAAGCTCCGCGCACAAATGGCATGCAAAGCAGCCGTCAAAGCAGGAGACTCGCTAACTCAAGAACAAATGCGCACACTCATAGATGATCTTGCAACGTGTCCCAATCGATTCAGCTGCCCACATGGACGCCCAACAGGATGGCTCTTTTCATTCCATGATATTGAAAAGCGATTCAGAAGAACATAACCACCAAAAGAAAGATCCCGGCCAGAGGCCGGGATCCTAGCTCTGTCTGCTTCAATCAGTTATATTGAAATACCAAGTTTGGCCCAGACTGTCCATCGTTCTAACACGCCGTTATGGCTGTTTGAGAACTCATAGGAACCGCCAAGGTTACCAAATAGCGGCCAATCACGATCATCCCAACGATATCCAACGGTGCCGTACACGGTGCTTGAAATACTGGTTGGATGAGTTGCAGAGATAAGGTTCAGATCTTTCTCTTTGATATAGTTGAATTTGTAATCCAGAAGCGCGATCCTGTTCGCAGCACCCGTTATCGTTTCAAGACGATAGTTGCCTGTCATATCCCTAACAGGGTTTGTCTGACCATTGCCATCATACCTCTTAATGGCTGGCCCTTCACACCATGGACATGCAAGTTTGACACATTCTGATTGTCTGCAATAAAGATTGTACCCACCTTCTAATACCCAATTTTTCAACTTAAACACCACAGCGGTTGTCATATTATGAGAAAATCCAGGACGAACTTTTAATGGGACAGTCAAAATATTGATACCGGGGGTTGCATAGTTGTGATCCTTATTATTTGCTGTTGGCAGAGTGCTTGCAACAACTGCTTGATCCATATTGCGATACATTTCGATATATCTGCTCCATGGTTTGCAAAACAGATCAACTGAACGGCACTGTGTATTCCTAAATAGATATTGTGTGTGCCCCGAATACTCAACACGTATGTTTCTATCTTTTGCTTCATCTTTCCAGATTTCAACACCAATATGATTGCCGAATATCACACCAACATGATTACCTTGGCCAATCACTGGATCAAACATGTATTCTGCACTTGGCTTGTTGCCTGTTGGAATCAATACCCCAAGATATGATTCAAGATGAAACGGCACATGTTGAATCCACTCATAGCCGATCTTGAATTCGATATCGGCAACGCCAGTTCTTCTTCGTGCTTGTCGATCAATTTTACCAAACATCCATTCTGATTGCATGAATGCTTCTGTCATGTTGGCCATTACATAATCGTCTACACGCAAATCAGCACCACCTCCAGTGTTGATCACTTCTTCCACAAAATGCAGGTCATTCTTTACGCGCTCAATCGGCAAGGAAAGACTTGCATAAAAGCCTCGGCCTTTTTCTTCACTAACCCAGAAAGATTTTTTGGCATGAAATCCAAAACCGATGACTTCTTGCTTTGGACGAATCGAAATTTTACTACGGAAATAGCCTGTGTTGGTAAAAATATTAAAATGTCTTGCAAGTAAATCCTGCGGCTGCAACGTAGCACTATTTTTGGCCTGTAAACGCTCGTCCACAATTAAAACTGTTTTACCCCATGGGAAAAAGTAGCGAGCAATATCGTGGTCATTGTACGATTGACTTCCATAGAGCACGCCCTGCATGGCACATCCATTACCGTCTACAGGGATTTGAAGGCGATCACTTCGGAAGCCTGAAATCATTTCAGGTGAATGGGACAAAAAATGGGGGCGAACTGAAAGATATGATCTGCTTGTTATCTCGTAATCACAACTATTCTCTGGTGTGCATTCGGTACGGCAGCAATCATTATCTTTTGCTATTATCGTACCAAATAAACCTAACAGAAGCAGACAGTGTAGATACCTTTTCATGCAACTCTCCTTATAACGGATGAAACAACAGTTTTTTTCTAATCAATGTCTACCATGATTTGCCCTCGAGAGTCAATTTTTTATGACCTGATCGGGATCTTCAGCCACTCTCAGACCATTTTTCTTCTACAAATCAAGCTCTTTTCTATACTCCCCGTATCTGATACACTTAAGAGAATAAGGTATTGTCCAATCACAATTTTAGATGGGAACACCGTGCAAACTATTTCCCGAGTCAAAGGCACACAAGATTTTCTCGATCTTAAACTATATAATTTTTTGATCAATGCATTTGAAAACCATGCAACGCTCTATCACTTCAGCCGTATAGAAACTCCCATTTTAGAAAAAGTGGAACTTTTCAAACGGTCTCTTGGCCTTCACACCGATATCGTAAGTAAGGAAATGTTCCTTATCGATACACCAGAAAAAGGTGAACAAATTTGCCTGCGCCCAGAAGGCACAGCACCCACCGTCCGAGCCTTTATCGAAGCCAAGCCGCTCACACCATGGAAGGTTTACTCACGCGGCCCTATGTTTCGATATGAGCGCCCCCAAAAAGGTAGGTTCCGACAATTTCATCAAATTAATATGGAAATAATCGGCTCACAATCAATCGACCAAGATGCTCAACTTCTTACGATGCTCGACCGATTCTTCCACGAAGATCTTATGCTCAACAGCTATGCATTGCAGCTCAACTTCCTTGGATCATATGAAGATCGAACGGCATACTATAAAGTTCTACGCACCTTCCTCGAAAAACAAAAAGGAATCTGTAAAACCTGCCTTGAGCGCCGGGCAAAAAATCTTATGCGTATTTTTGATTGTAAGAGCCCTGCATGCCAGGATCTTCTGGAAGAGGCGCCTAAAATTGTTGACCATCTGAGCAAAGAATCACAAAAAGAATGGGAACAATTACAAGAAACGCTTTCACTACTCTCAGTTTCGTTCTCATATAACCCAAAGCTCGTTCGGGGCCTCGACTACTACAACAAAACAGTTTTTGAATTTGTTAGCACAAGCCTAGGAGCACAAAACGCGTTCTGTGCTGGTGGAAGATATGATCGCCTTTCAATGGAACTGGGCGATCCGCAAGAGCACCCCGCACTCGGTGCCGCAATTGGCGTAGAACGACTCTTAATGCTTCTTGAGCCCGTAGCCAATAAGCTACCCCTCAAGCAACTGCCACCACTCTATATTCTTATGCCACTTTCAAAAGAACAAAATACGCTTGCTCTGCTCATTTCGGATACGTTGCATGCAGCAGGATTGGTCACCGACGTGCTACTTGATGGCGACTCACTTAAAAGCATGATGCGCAAGGCAAACAAAATGGGTGCAACCTACGCATTAATACTTGGTGACGAGGAACAACAGAATAAATCAGTACTCGTGAAAAACATGATGAACAGCAAGCAAGAGCAAGTCTCACAGATTGATTTGGTTGATTATTTGCGATAGAAAACCTACCCAAATAGACCAACCAACGTGTTTCTAAAAATAAAAAAGAAAAAGACGGCGAACATAATGCCATCAAAGCGATCTAAAAAACCTCCGTGTCCTGGCAGCCATGAGCCGGAGTGTTTGATATGGGCCCGACGTTTAAGCCAAGATTCAAAAAGATCTCCAAAAAACGCAAGAGTGCAAACAATCAGGCAAAATCCAAGAATAATCCACCATGAAATAAGCTTGCCTTGCTCATACAACACTAAAAACGAAAGACTTATAACCGCAAAAAAATATCCCCCAACAACACCTTCCCATGTTTTTTGCGGACTAATGGACGGAGCTATTTTATTCCTGCCAAGCAAACTGCCAACGATGTATGAGCCAGAGTCATAACTCGCGACCAGTAAAAATAGTTCCAGTAAAAGGTTGTGATAGAGCGAATGTTGATTCATATAAATCAATAATGCAAAGGGAAGTACGGGATAGAAAAAAACAAGTACCCAAAAAGAAAATCGTCCTGCTGGCAAAAGTCGGCGAATCTCAAAAAGAATGATCACTAAGAGAATTCCAATCAATATTCCAGAAAAATAGATATGGGGCATATACGCAAATGAAATCCAAAAACATGAACCAAGGACAAGAGAGGTGAGAACCCGTGTTATAAATTCAGCCATACGCTCTATTCAGTAAAAGCATTTGCTATATACGAAACGGTTGTCCCATTCTTGGTTTCAATAACAAATGCAACATCAAAACGACATATCATATCATCCGGTATAGTATGCGTAGCTAAAAAATCTTTTGCAACGGCAATGATTCGTTTTTGTTTGGATCTGGATATCAGTTCTGCCGGATCAAAGAGCGGATTATATCGTGCTTTGACTTCGATAAAACACAAAGTGTCTTGATTTTTAGCAATGATATCTACTTCTCCATATTGCTTGGTGTAATTACGAGCAAGGATCTCGAAACCCTTTTTGGTGAGCCTATCAACTATAAGCTGCTCTCCTTGCAAACCAGTCTGTCTATTGCTGCGTTGTTTCATATCTCAAAATCGTGTTATCATATCAACTTTTTTTGATGTCGGCCTTGCAACCTGCGCAAGCTTAATTGAGGACTCGGGAGCCTTAAAATCACTGAACTTCATTTCAAGATTCAGCTCCAACTTTGCAAGATCAGTAGCCACTTCAGGAAGAGCTGAAAGCCACGTCGTTCGAATCGTTTCAAGTCGCTTTTGGGCCTGACTAAACTCTTTTGAATTAATAAAAAACTCTGCAACCCGAAAATCACTCGCCGCAAGCTGTTGCATACACTCACGCCTAATCTTTTTAACTTCAGCCCGATGGACCGTAAACACATCATCTCTCTTAAGAAATGCCTCGGACATTTCTAACGCTTTTTCAGTTGGAGTTTGATCACGATCAGCACTCAAAATCTTTTTAGAAAAACACACAATAGCACGATAGGACGCATACTCTACCTTATTATTACCAGGATATAGATGTGAAAATTCCGTATACCATTTTACCGCGTCATCAAACGATTGCTGATCAAAAAGTAGATCGGCCAACTCAACAATAAGTTCTGCCTTTTTATTAATATCGTCACAAAGGGTAATCATACGATCAAGGTACTTGCAGGCCACACTATAATTTTTTGAAGCCAACTCTTTTTCTTTGGCTGCATTCAGTTCTTCAAAGTTCATATCGCTGAAAGTATAATGTCTTTTATATCCCTGTAATCCTCTTCTGCTCCTTTGTAAATTACGCGACTTTTCATCGCGAAGATTCGGCCCGGCTAAGGGAACTGATTTTTTCAAAGTAAGTCCACGCGGCATCGTTGGTTTACGCACCGATGTGCCCAAAGCCACCTCAACGCATACTATAGTAAGAACCAACAAAATCAGCGCGTATCGCATAAGCTTCATAGATATCCTTTGAAAATCGGTAGAATTCGCGTACTTTACTATTGAAACCAGTATAATATAAGAAAAGATATACACAATATTTTTTCCGTTGTGCTATGGTAGATCATATTGAGCAGATCAATGCGGAGAACCAAATGGTCAAAAAAACAATCGAAGATATCCTCATCGCTTCTGGAATTGTCAATACACAACAAATAAGTGAATGCCAAAAAGAGTTAGAAAAAAATGGCAAATCGCTCGAAGCATGCTTGTTAGAAAAAAAATTTATTTCACCAGAACAGCTCGCCAAAACATACGCGGATTATGCTTCGTATGAATACATAGATCAAATCCCTGAAAAAATGGCGGATCTAACATTAATTGGCAAATTTCCCCTCCAATTTCTACGTGACAATGTAGTCATTCCAATTAAAAAAGAAGGCATCATAACAATAGTCACAGCCAACCCTCTTAACTTTCAGCCACTTGATGAGCTTACGACTCTTCTGGGTGGAGACGTTCAATATGCTGTTGCACCAGAATCAGTAATTTTGGAAAGTATCAATAGATATTATCCACTTGAAAGCAGCAAGCAAATGATCGAGGAGTTGGAAGACGAAGATAAAGATATTGCAGAATCTGTCGCTCTGGAAGGTGTTGAAGAAAAAGATATCTTAACAATGGCTACTGAAGCTCCAATTATCAAACTGGTAAACCAGATTCTCTATCAAGCTGTAAAACGTGATGCCTCCGATATCCATATTGAGCCATTTGAAAAAGATGTCCGAGTTCGATATCGCATCGATGGCGTCCTGCATACCACACAGACTCTTCCAAAAAGAATCCAGGGAGCCCTAATCTCACGAATCAAAATCATGGCACATCTCGATATTGCAGAAAAGCGGGTCCCACAAGACGGGCGTATTAACATTAAAGTCGCTGATAGGGCGATTGATATTCGTGTGTCTATTCTGCCAGTTGCATTTGGTGAACGAATCGTCATGCGTCTTTTAGACAAAACTAGATCATTCAAAGCACTCGATGCTATGGGCTTTAGTGAACGAGATTACAAAATGATCAGCTCGGCAATTGAAGAACCAAACGGCATAATTTTTGTAACTGGTCCAACCGGTTCTGGTAAAACAACAACGCTGTATTCAGTGCTATCGGCACTTAACAAGCCGGGAAAAAATATCATCACCGTTGAAGACCCTGTTGAATATCAACTTTCTGGTATCGGGCAAGTACAAGTAAAAGAAAAAGTAGGAATGACATTCGCTTCCGCATTGCGTTCAATATTACGTCAAGATCCCGATATAATTATGATCGGTGAAACGCGCGACCAAGAAACAGCACAGATTGCAATCCAGTCCGCTCTGACTGGACATTTGGTCCTCAGCACCTTGCACACAAACGATGCACCTTCAACAATCACACGTCTCATCGATATGGGCATTGAACCGTTTCTTATCGTTTCATCGGTCGTTATTGCTATGGCACAGCGACTTGTACGCAAACTATGTGATAAATGCAAGGAAGCCTACACACCGCCGCCAGAACTCATACAACGTCTTGGCTTAACCACAGAAGAAGCAAAAGGCATCACCTTCTACAAAGCAAAAGAAAATGGATGTGAAGATTGTTTGAACACGGGGTACAAAGGACGACTGGCTATCTTTGAAGTAATGCAAATGACAGATGACATTGGCCGCCTTACCATGGAACGTGCCGATACTTCTCAGTTACGAAAGCAAGCAGTACAAGATGGTATGACACTCCTGCTGCAAGATGGTATCCGTAAAATCAAAGAAGGACTAACGACCATTGAAGAAGTGCTTTCTGTTGCAACAATCGAAATCTAAACACTCAGGCTTTTCGTTACTTGAACTTTCACTCGTTCTTCTCATTATTGCATTGCTCATGGTGTTATCAGGTGCGCAAACCACATTTGTGGAACGTATACTCGTTCGCAACGAACTGGAGCAGTTGTACACAGTATGCTATTACTTGCAGCGATGTGCGATGACGCAACGCAAACCACAAACCGTCATATTTGATATACACAAAAGACAATATCGCTACCACAATACTGAACACACGTTACCAGATCAGGTATGCTTCGGGTGCGCACCAAAAGCAAAAGGACCACCAAGTTCACCCCATACGGCCATTACTCATCCCATCACATTCAAAAACAATACCATCATCTTTCATCCTGATGGCATCATTCAATCAGGAGCCGTCTACCTCACCGACAAAAACCGTCGGCACACGTATGCATTAAGTTGTGCTGTCTCGCAAGTATCTTATCTCCGGAAATATCAGTACACTGATAAGTGGGTTATTATATAATTAGTCGAATCAGGCAATATGGTTCCCCCCGTTCGTGGTGAGTGTTTTTTTAATGCAATGAAAAAAATGTATCGAACCATTTTTATAAATACCCTTCGATACTATTTCCTCCGTTACACTCCAGAAATCACTCAGGGCGAACGGAGAGGCGATAATTAAAAAATGTACATATGGTTAAGAAATTTGTCTTCGGAATCTTCTGTGGCATCATCGCCACGCTTTTCGTTATACAGTCCGATCCTTGGGTACACTATCAAATCGGTACACTCATCAAAGCAATATATGCCAAGGCGTTTCGATGTACCGTCACAGGACATGTACAATCAATAAACTTTTTTAATCCTCACATCGTGCTAACGGATTTATCACTCACCTCACCAAAAGATGGTCACGGGGCATGGTCGTGGAAGGCAAAACGATACACAACCGGATTTTCTTGGTCATTTTTTTTCAAAAATCGAGCAATTGACATGTGGATTGTTGCTGAAAATCTAACGGCATCAACTGATGTTCATGAAGGAATGCCGTCGATCGCTCCGCACGTGAAAGCCCTCATGAGTGTTCCAGATTTGCCCATCAAAATTTTTTTGAAATCCACTCAAATACGAAATGCATTTCTGACGCTTACTAATGGTGAAACGCACGGAACATTTTCTTGGAACAGCGAAACAATACGAACACCACAACAAGTACGCTCTCACTTTTTCATCAAAGATGGATCCTTCTCACACAATCAAGCGGAATATATCCGCGCACTTGGGGGAACTGTTGTGATTACCATACGGGAAAAAAACAAGGTTAAAGAAACAAGTATGAACGTAGATTGCAGAGTAAATTTGCCACATCTTGGCGAATATGCAACCTGTTTTATAGCAGGTGCATGGCAAAATAATCGCGCACGATTTAATGTACATAGTATCGATAAAACTTTGCGAATTAATCCTCTTATTATCACCGAAAAGGATAACAAGCTCCACTTTACAACATCAGCCTCCTTTCCAATTGCCTACTTTTATAATGTTCTAACCAACAGTACATCTTCGCCTGTGCAGGGCGAATGCATACTCAATGCACAAGGAACATTGGATGCTCAAGGATCATGTGAAGGATATTTTGCATGCGAAGATATACGCCATTCATGGTTCAGTGAACATTCCATTGCAACATGTTCATTTCAACGAAAACAATCAAAAACACAAGGAACTATAAATATACGACTCGGAACGCAATCATCATGGCGCGGAACATTGTTGTGGAAAGATAAAAAAGAGAAGGGCACATGTTTCCTCTACAACAATAGCCCCATTACAACAACCTATTATCCAAACTGGTGCTTGCAGCCCACCAGCGCAACCATCGATATGCAATATGATCGTGCCAAGAATTCGCTTGACGCTCATTACACCGCATTAGCAGAGAATGCCATCACCAATAACACATTTGAACTCTCCGGAAAAATCTCCAATAATGCTCAGCAACAACTATGTAGCACAGGAACACTCGGCACCCAGCGATATGAACTCATAACAACATTACAAGCCCCATATCTTTCACATGCCGCACTCTATACAGCAGACAACAAAACACTTTTTGATATAACCTATGATGAAAAACAAAAAAACCATCATAGCTCCATAACAATGCCATTCTTCCAATCGATTGCCTCTCACTTTCTGCAGCATGAAATACACGGCGAAGGAACAGTGCATATCACAAGTTCCATACAAGAGAACACGCTGCATGCAAAAGTTCATCTCTCTGATGCAACCATCCGACTGCCACAAACCTATAACTTTGTGAATGGCTTTGACGCATCCATCATCGCTGACATCCCTACAAAACAAATCACCCTCCAAAATGTTCGTTGTACACTTCATAGCGGCTCACTGCAGTCTCCTCGTGCCACGATATGGCTTAACGAAACTGGTTCTTTACAGTTTGCACACATACCACTCTTGATAGACCACTGCCTCTTTACCGTAAAACAGGATCTTTTTACGATGGTCTCTGGCTATCTATTGTTCACAAAACAACCACAATATGATACACAGCTCACGGGCCATATTATGCTCGATCGATCGCAGTTAAAAGAAAATCTGTTTTCAGAACAGGAACAGAAAAAACTCCTTCAATCTGCCAACTCATTCCGTAACACGCCAAACATTCCACTGCAATGCAATATCTCTCTTGAGACAAAAGATCCCATTCGCGTCGACACAAAATTTTTGCAAGCAAATGCAGAAGTTGATTTGCACGTTTACGATACCATTACCGCACCACAAGTATCAGGATCTGTTACCGTTCCATCAGGCACCATAAAATTTCCCTATAAACCGCTGCATATCACAAAGGGTGAAGTAACCTTCCTCAAAGACCAACTCTTCAACCCAATCATTGAGCTAGTTGCAAAGAACAATATAAAAAATCACCACATTGCCTTGCATGTTGCTGGCTCCATTCAAAATCACGCAATAGTTTTAGAAGCAACGCCACCACTTACTGAAGAACAGATTGTCAATCTCTTGCTTACAGGCGCGCATGAAGAATCACTCAATGCGGTTATCCCAGCACTTCTGATGCAAAATGTTTCCGATTTTATTTTCAGCTCTCATAAATCTGATTTTTTCGATAGATACATCAAACCGTTCATGAAGCAGATCAATGTACAGTTAAAACCAGAATTCAACGACCAAACGGGAAGAGGGGGATTGCGCGGCGCACTTGAAATCACGGTAAGCGATCGATGGCGAGCACTTATCGAGAAAAACTTCAGCCTAACAGAAGATACGCGGTTTGAACTTGAATATACCTTATCAGATGATGTAACGTTTCGAGTGATTCGTGACGAGCGTCGCGACGTGGGAGGAGAAGTAGAAATGACATGGAAATTTTAAATCCATAGTAATAATGAGGGTAGTTTATGAAGCGTTCTATTTTTATACTCGTTCTTGGCATCCAAGCATCTTTTTTATATGCCACAACACACTTTTGCATCCAACCTCCACAATGGCAATCTGAGCAATCTCCATTGGAGCTGGCACTCAACTCACCGCCGCAAAGCTTTGGAAAAACACACTTCATCGTGGGCCACCCACTGCATACTGTGGCAGAAAAACCTGTTGCTGCCACCGAAACTCCAAAACCTTTATCCAATACTCATGTACTGTTTACACCCGATAATAATGTCCGCGCAGAACTGCTACGACTCATAAACCAAGAAACTGAAGGAATTCGCGTTGCAGTATTTATAATGACCGACCCCGATATTGCACAAGCACTGTTTCGAGCAATAAAAAAAGGGATCCTGGTTGAACTGATCACCGATGCCAGCTGTCTCAAGGAACGTGCTCATAAAATAAATCAACTCTGTGATCAAGGATGCTCGGTACATATTTACAATCCTTCCTACAACAAACCGAATACTAATGGCATCATGCACCATAAATTTGCACTATTTAAAAACAATAACGGTAAGTCTTTAACATGGACCGGTTCATACAACTTTACCAAGATGGCAAGCAACGCAAACCAGGAAAACGCGTTAATCTTGGAAGATAAAAACGTGTTTAAGGCATTTTCGAAACAATTTAAACTATTAAAAAGAAGAGCATACATATATAGTCAAGGAGGAAGCTCTGCGAATTCGTAATCACAGTTTAAGGCGCTTCATTACTACAATTCCTTCTTAGCATGTGCATAATGTTATAGTTGTTTCGGAAAAAATACAAGATAAAAAGTAAAAAATTATTTTTTTGTAGTTGCACGCAATGATGTGATCAGTTTTTGAAAATCCGTAGGCGGTTCTGTTTCAAAACTATATGGCTCGCCATCAAACATAAAAGATAGATTATACGCATGCAATGCATGTCGATTAATATGTTTTGATGCAGTGCCATATGTTGTGTCGCCAATCAAAGGATGTCCAATAGCGGCAAAATGCACTCGTATTTGGTGTGTTCGCCCCGTAATTGGAGTGACTCGCACGAGCGCTGCGTCATCAAAATATTCCATCACCTCATATCGTGTTTCTGCAGAGCGCGATGTTTGTGAATCGAGCAAACGTTTGTCTGCACTCATTTTCACTTTCGTCACAGGATCACGTCCAATAGGAAACGTTATCGTTCCTGAACGATCGGGATGTCCTACAACTACTGCATAATACTGTTTTTTGATTTCACGATCACGAAACATGTTCCCAAATATGCCATGCGCATAATTCGTTCGAGGAATAATTAAAAGGCCGGATGTATCTTTATCAAGACGATGCACAATGCCAGGACGATCGACATAACCAACTTCTTTGATGTCGCTATAATGAGCAAGTAGCCAATCGACCAGAGTAATGATTGTGCTTTGTGTTGAGGGGGCATGCACCACGAGTCCCGCAGGCTTATGGATGATCAGGAAATGAGAATGCTTATGAACAACCTCTACAGGGGGCTCAATCTTAATATCACGCACCTGTACTGCTCGAGGTTTTGGAAACTTAATTGTCACCTTATCTTGCAATTTCATTATGGCGCTTGGTTTCGTTTCAATCTTGCCGTTCACCAAAATCTGCCCATCCTCAATGAGCCGACTAAAAAAGGACCGAGAATATCGGGCAAATTGAGCTGCAACATATTTATCGAGACGGCTCTCCGCATATTCTTCCGAAACATGAAAACTAACAATACTACCCGCCTGAACCAAACCCTCTATACTCATCCTGTACCCCTGTAAATTATGCTCTTTCATACCAAAATGGGCCAAAGCCCAATCCCATATCAAAAAGGGTAGACGATGAGCACTGAAAGTCAAATAAAAACGGCTAGTTGCGGGAATTGCACTCCCCGGCTACACTAAGAGATATCAAGCCTGAGCCTAGAAATGTGTAATGTGAGGATTGGCCATGCATACGGAAAAACTTTTTGCTGAAGTGAGGGACAACATCGACGTGGTCGTTGCCAAAGAGTCTGGGCTGGGAGAATCACTCTGGAAAGAATTACTCAACCTTCACCCTGTCGATATCGCGGATTTTCTCGGAACAATCAGTAAAGAACATGCAACCCAGCTTTTTGAAAATCTACCCAAAAACATAAAGATCTCCGTGTTTGAGGAGCTTTCTGATTTAATGCATAAAGTCGTTCTCGATGCAATGAGCACCCAGGAAAAGGTAGATGCATTTCGCTCTCTTCCTGCAGACGAACTGGCAGACTTATTCGATCACCTTTCTGATGAAGATTTGAAAAAATATCTCGCGCTGCTTCACAAAGATGTTCGCGAACAAGTTGTATCGCTCTTGCAATTTGAGCCAGACTCTGCGGGTGGTATTATGAGTACCGACGTTATCACCCTGATAAAAGATTTTACGGTCAAGCAAAGCATCACACTCTTGCAGCGGGTCCAGCCAAAACGAGAAATCCATCAACATATTTTTGTCGTTGATAAGGAACACAATCTCCTTGGGCATATCCGATTAGAAAGTTTAGTCCTGCACAAACCTGATGAACGCATCGAATCTTTCATGAAAAAAAATGAATTGACCGTTCGTGCTGACGAAGATCAAGAAAAAGTAGTTCAAGATATGGTCCATTATGGATTGACCACTGCACCTGTGGTAAGCGAAACAAACAAATTTCTCGGCGTGATAACGAGTGAAGAGCTGGTGGATGTTCTTGTCGAAGAAGCCACAGAAGACGTACAACGAATGGCATCCTTGCCACCTATGAAATATCCGTACTTTGAAATGCCTTTTCTAAAAATATTATATTTGCGTAGCTATGTGCTCATCGCACTGGTGATCGCAGAATTCTACTCAGGATCGCTCATCCGCTCATACGACCGTATTATTAAATTCGGAATTCTATCATCTTTTTTACCCATGCTCACCAGTGCTGGCGGAAACAGTGGTAGCCAGACCTCTGCCGTGGTAATTCAGGGAATGGCATCCGGCGAAATCACCTTTTCTAATATGTTTCGCCTGTTCAAGCGCGAGTTTTGTCTTTCTATTTTGACATCACTCATGCTGGGAGGAATCACTTTTTGGCGCGCATATTGGGTTGGAGGCCAACTCGTTGAATGCATCGCGATTGGTGGCTCACTCGCACTCATCGTCTTAGTCTCTTCGATGCTGGGAACGACTATCCCTTTTATTTTGCGCCGATTCAATATAGATCCCGCATTTTCAGCAGGGCCTTTTTTGGCAACGCTCATGGATATTCTGGGAATTTTAATCTACTGCCATGTAAGTGACTTTTTCTTACAACGCATTGCAATGGGATAATGCAACGATGATTTCCTTGTAAAAATCGGAGTTTTCCTTGACAAACCCCCACCCAATCGATACTTTCTAATAATGTCATGAAGCATATTTTGAAAAAATAATAGCATGGGCCGCTAGCTCAGTTGGTAGAGCAACAGCCTTTTAAGCTGTGGGTCGTTGGTTCGAGTCCAACGCGGCTCACCAGTCTTCGCTTATCCGGGCCTTCAGGCTCGGCAAGCTACGCCTGGCAAGCCAGTTATTCGCAAAGTAAAGTTAAATAGCGGGTCTTTTAAATACATGTCCCTATCGTCTAGCCTGGTCCAGGACGTCGCCCTTTCACGGCGAAAACAGGGGTTCAAATCCCCTTAGGGACGCCAGTCATTTTACGACCTGTGGCTTCAATCAACAAATCGAATGGCTTTTGAGCCTCCCTGGCACAAGCTTTTATCCCGAATCCTTTCTCATTTCCGCCAACTTATAGGATAAAATTACCATAAAACCTTTATTTTTTATCCCTCAAACCTCTATACTAAAGTAGGAGAAGGTAATATAAATCTATTTATAAAGGAGATCGTATGAAGAAGAATATCTCATGCCTGCAATATATTTCACGAGCATTCACCCTTGTAGGTCTTTTATCTGTACCCTATTTCATAAACACGCAGACAGCTGTTAATGGCAATACAGACGGACAAAGACTTGCAAAAGAGAAAGCTAAGATCAACAACCAAATCGCCAAGCATCAACTCAGTAAAAAGGAAGCTATAAAATTACTGAATCAATTAGACAAAATGTCTACAAAGGAAATACATCATTTCGATTGGAACTTCCAAAAACGAGCAGTCACATTGTTGAAGAAACAGATGCTATCTCTTATCAATGCCAATCAACTCAAAGCCCAGTCTGGTAACAATTTTGACGACAGGGTGGCAAGTCTGATAGAAATGAACTTCTGGGCACCTATAGAAGGCAAGATCTTTAAAATCGGCTTTAAGTCTTGGACTCAACAATTATTAGCAACAATTAAAAATGAACAAGCACGAAAGGTTGCCCTTAAACTCGCTCACGAATCAATAATCTCCAAAATAAAATTTGAGCTTGAGCAGCGGGAAGGAGCTTTAATAATTAAATTTCTAGAATTATATTTCAAAAATCTAGGCAATATCATCGAGGCCCCGAAAACATACAAAGAAATAACGGAAACGGCCTCACCCGCTTAGTTTAACTCGATACTGCCAAAAGTTCTAAAATAGTCGGCTATGGGACGCCAGTCTTCGCCTGAAGCAAATGACTGGCAAGCCCAGTTGGAGATAGCCAAGGCATGCAGGCCAGTTTTTCAGAACAAACACACGGTTTTTTAAAGTTTATTATGGAAGGTAAGCCCCTCTTAGTGGTAAAATCATGTTTTACGTTTATTGATTTGATTTTGTAAGAGGATTTATGGATGATGATTCTTTTTGTAGCGACGCTAAAGATAAATCAGAAGATGGATAGAGAAGATCGTTATTCCAATCTTTTAAATCATAATGCCACCACTCAAGCGGCCAGCCAACAAATCCTTCTGATTCCATGACCTCTTCAAGTAATTTCATATTGCTTCGAGCAATATCCGAATGAGCAGGATTGTCTCTGTATGCGCGTGTTGTAAAATCATCAAAAGCTGAAGGCATTTCTACCTCATTGCCTCTGGCATCTACCAGCGTTAGGTCAACTGCTGTTCCTCGTGTATGGCGTCCTTTCCCTTTTGCAGGGTTCATCACATAATTTTCATCTTGCACCATATCCCACATGACTTGCTGTACAGAAAGAGGCCTATATCCATCAAAGATTTTCAAGAACAATACTTTTGTAGCCAGTCTATTCTGTGCTCGTTTCAGGGCCAAGGCACAATCTTTATGGACAAAACAGGCTACAACAGGATACAGCTGCTTTTTTACGAAATTGTTTGAGGTCGCATAGCGGATATCTAACTGAATACGGGGATCAATGGAGGTGATGTCGACAAGTTGATGTATGATCATAGGTACGATTTAAGGTATAAAAATGTTTCTGCATGGATAATAGCCTATCATAAAGACCCATCATCAGGCAAATGTGGCTTAAGAAACGAATTGCCCATGGCTATAATTCTGCTAAAATAAGAATAAATACCACTCGCTTTCAAATCCAAGAAAGAAATCTATGAAAATAGCCCATTTTTTAATGCCTGCCCTCATATGGTGTTGCTCTATACTCACAACCATGAATTTTACTCAACAGGTAAAACATGATGCAAAGGGCTGGCTAGAAAGCATCACGAATCGCAAAGAAATTATGGATAAAGCTACCCATGAGCTGCTTGGAGCTCAATGTGCAAGCTTTGCTCAAGAAGCCGCACCAAAAATTGTCGACCTTGCCATAAAAAACATTCCTATTATCGAATCTTATGAACCATTGGTTGATGTGAAAGAGATGCATGATGCTCGCATTACTATGCTTCCGGCACCGAACCATACATTTGCATCACCATATTGCCATTCAGGCTTTGAAGCTGCGTCCAAAATTCGTCATACACTGTTTTTAAAACTGCAAGAGATGGTCAAGCAGCTTGATTTGTTTGCACCGCAATTTGGGTATCAAAAAGGCCAAGTTGATATCAAAGTTTTTGAAGGATTACGAGACATCAAAACACAGCAAACGCTTTTTGATAATAAAACCAAAGAAATTCATGCGGCGAATCCAGCAATGAGCGAAGAAGAAGTATTTAGTGAAGCATGCAAATGGGTATCGCCGGTACGCAATAATATTCCTGTCCATTCAACAGGCGGTGCAGTTGATATTCGGCTGTGGGATAACAAAGCACAAAAGTTTATAGATATGGGACCTTTTGGGGTTATTTGGGGCAAAAATACTATAGCGCCTACTTTTTCTGAAGATATCACTGATATGCAACGAAATAACCGCCTGTATCAGATGATAGCCGCAACACAAGCTGGCCTAATAAACTATTTGTATGAATATTGGCATTTCTCTTGTGGGGATCGTTATGCAAGCTATTGGCAAGAGCCGCAAGTAGAAAAAAGAAGAGCTTGTTATGGATCAGTATAGATTTTTGGAAGAAGGTTTTAAGAAAATGAAATGGTTTTCGCTTGAAAGTATTCAAAAAAGCACAACCGCCGATTGAGATCAACTTAACATCTGAGCCTAAATAGTTCTAAAATAGACCTCTATGGGACGCCAACCTACGCGTAAAGCTTCGTATGGCAGGCCAGTTTTTTAACGATTTTTTACACCCAAGTCAGAAAGATGAAACATCCATTTTTAGAATTTAAGCTCAAAGAGCCTACGAACAAAAAATATAAACCAAAAAAATGTTCAACTCTATTGAAGCATTTTTTTGCTAAGCATGCGAACTCAAAAGCGCCGCAGGAGCATGAATTAGAATTGATGGGTCTTCTTGATATGGTTGGTGGAATAGAATATCACCATAAAAATTTTCTTCGAATAGAAAAGGATTGCCACAAGATCTACAAAAAAACCTTCGAGGAAATGATATTTTACTCTATTCCCTCAAAAAATGCGATCCATGAAATGGTGGCTTATCTGAACAGACTAGGACAGATTTCATCGTTATTTACTTCTGGTTGGTTTAAAAAATACGTAAGAAAATCAGATCTTGCTGTTCTTTGTCCTACAATTTTAGCTCTGACTCCATTGAGAAACAAATTTGCATCTCATCGCAGCATAGATAAATCCAAAAATGAATCGTCCTCTCAACTCGCAAATCATGCGAGTTTGCCTTTTGGTCTTAGATGGATAGGGACAGCAAGTAGCAATACTAATCCTTTTGTCTGGGACATGAATACCAATATTGGGTATCAAATAAATATTTCAAAGCATGAGAAATTGAATCGCTCTCTGATACTTGAAAAGTATCATTCTTCTCCAGTGGATAAAGTAGAAATATTTACTAAAAATGAAATATGGATAACTTTTATCCCTACAAAACATCACAATAAAATTTGTAATGAGATACTTAGCGTTATGAAAAAATTTTTCCAAGAAATTACTCCGTAATCTTCACCTTGAAAAAATGCTCTAAATTTTCTCTTTCCATGATCGAATTCGTTCTTGTAAGGGGGATCCTGTGGCCTGGACAGATGGGGTGCTGTAATTCTAGACTGCTTTTTGTGGATCTGTCATAATTTCCTCCTAAATATACTCCTATTTTAACACAGGAATGTACGAGAGCTATCGCCGTTTTAGGTATAATTTTATCCCATTTCTATTGGCATATTGTTACACATTGTAAGGATTTGCCCTCATCAAAGGCCTTTTTCAGGGGAGGCTGTTGCAAAAAAAGAAGAATCTGGCAGAATGGATTTATAGGGATTATTACTTATTTTATAACGTTTTTTGGGGGTTCCATGAAAAACAGTTCAATCATTTTTGCAGGTGTTCTCATTTCTCTGGCTACAGTTGCCAATGCTGCTGATCAGACTACTCAGATTATTGATGTTGTTAATAATAGTGAGCAGTCATTACAACTCAATGCTCACAATGCTGATCAAACTTTAAAAATTGATCATAATATTGCCGCATATACCAAATCGTGCATTACTGTACAGATGGTAAAACTGAAGTCGCTTCAGGATATGCTTTTCGATGGTATTGTAGAAAATTCATCTGAAAAAATAAAATTAGCTGTTAAGTGCGGAGCAATGGTTAATAGACCGATCGATGGTCAAAAGCCGTTGTTGTGGGCAATTTTGCTAGAAAAGCCTAATGCCGCAAAGAGCCTGGTTGAAAATGGGGCTTCTTTGTAAAAGCTATAAAATGTGTTGTTTAGAATTTATATTGGCTGGCGATATATAAAGTTAGCTGGCCAATATACTAAATAAAGATTTCCTAATATTGAAGATGAGGGAGGTTATATATGAATAATCGATTTATTCAAAATAGTGTGGTGCTCTTATTGCTGCAGTTGAGTTGCATAGCACTAAGTAAAGATCAAACGATAGAGGTAGTTAATAGTAGCAATACAATATTAACTCTTGAGCATGGTGTTCCTGAATATTCAAAAGCTTTTATTGCGCTGAAGAAAATTGATCCTTTGCAATATCAACTTAATAGAGCGATTTTGAATGATTCTCCGGAAGAAATTAGGGATGCAGTAAATGCTGGCGCTAATATCCATCAACCTAAAATTGGCAAAGCTCCTCTTTTGATAGCAGTACTACTAAAACGCACAAATGCTGTAGAGACATTATTGAATTATGGCGCTACATGTGGGTCTCTTTCTGAGTTTGATTCTACACTGGAAGAATATGCAATAAAACTAGGCGATTTTAAGTCAGCATTCCTACTTCTTAATAAAGCATGTGATATGAAGAACGATCGCCATCTGAGGCATGCTCAAGGAAGATATGCAAGATTTTTGAGGGAATCGTTCGTTCAACGTAAGCCCGAGGCAGCTCTTTATCTGTTAAAACAATGTCCAAGATTTTTTGGCAAAAATGAATGGATTATCAATAAATCTTCAGGTAAAAGAGAATGGATATTAAAAGATGCTATTAGTATGGGATCAATATTTCTGCTGCTGAATCAAATGTCAGACAAACAAGAAAAGATTGAAATGAAAATATTTTTGGAGATTGTACAAGAAGTTATAGACCATGGATATGATGCTGACAGTATCTGGAATGATAAAGATGAGCGCGGCACTATTCAATATCTTCTTTATAGGTATCCTGAAATAGTGGAGTTATTCATTCAAAATGGTGCCAATACAAACTATAAAATAGAGCTTGGAAATCCTGGAAACGCGGTGCGTCAATTTACCTATCCGATTTTTCAAGCATTGAATGCTGGCAACAAAGAAGTTATAGAAGTGCTGCTAGATAATGGTGCATATCTTGATCAAACAACTAATATGTACCGTGGCACTCCGCTTGCCGTCGCAATAAATTGTGGGCATGCAGATATCGTAGAGTTATTAATTGCGCATGATGCAAAACTATAATAATTATCAGATTATTTTAAAGCGAGATTAATCTATGAAAAAAATATTTGTAATGACTTTACTTTTGGGTCTAGCAATACCTATTTTTGCCACGCAAGGCTGGACGCCTGTTTCTAAAGAACAGGTAGAATATAACATACTTAAAAAGCACATTGCTGAAATAAACCAACAATTTGTACTGATGGGAGCTTATCACTCATCTAGCCGCCAAAATGTAATTTTTCTATTTCTTAAAAAAATAGGAACGCCAGTTTCTTATAAAATTTTAAAAGAGCTTGTTGCTAGTGGGGACTTGAATAAGTCCTACTTAAATGCAGCTTAATATTATTTTAAGTACATTTTGGGGACTGCATAACACGACCGGCCCTACTTTTTATATCTCAATAAGTTCTAAAATAGTCGGTTGCCGTGCCCTGCGAAGCCTCGCGCGAAGCATGGGTGAGACGCCAGTAATTTATTTTTGCTTATCCCCATATTTGAATGTTAATTTGTGATCTGATAAAGCCATGTACAAAAAACGCAAAATTTTAAAAAAACAAAATAGAGCTGCTTTTAAGCGATTGAAGCATGAGTATTTTGTGTATTTTGATAACTCAATATATTCAGCATTAGTAGATAGAGGTAAATTGCAAAATAAGAAAGCTAATTTGGTTTCTTCTTTGATAAAAAAGCATGGCATAAGAATAAAAAATATCTTTATTACAAATAAATTATTCCTTGAAATTATTGGGCTAGGAAGATTAAAAAGTAAAATTTTAGATAAAAAAGGTGTTAGACCTAGCATTACAGTGGCCCTTCGACCAATCAACGATAAAATTAAACGAAAAGAATTAGTGTTGCGGAGTGAGGCTGAACGTTATCATATCGCTCTTAAAGAAATCTTTGATAAAGAAATAAGAGAATTATTATCTCAAGAAGACATCCTAAATAAGGCAGAAGAAGGCTTAAGGAAATATCCTTATGTAGAGCAGTTTCGTTTTTTATCATATAAAATTATTGAATTTGCTAAAAATATAGCTAATTCGAGTGAGGAGTTTAATAGGTTTATTGGTGACATATTACGCGATATGCTTATAATCAATCTATCGAAATTGATAAGAGATCGTAAGCGTATTTTTCCTAATCCAGAGGTGATCATAAATGCCATATTGGTTATCTATGTACCACAAGGGTTACTTTCCACAGATTTAATCATACTAATGTCAGTGTTGATGGAACATGCTGTGATAGAAAAGATACTTAAAAGTATGGAATTGATTGAAGATAAAAAGAAACGTGTTTTTATACAAAAACAACTTCAATGCTTTGGATTGATTAAAGATGAAAAGGATATAGCTGATGCGGAGGTAATGCATCTAGCTATTTATGGTTATAAAAAAAGACGAGTTTTAGTACTTACAGCAGAACCACGAAAAGATATCGACATAAGAAAAAAAGCATATCTTCGAGGAGTAGAAGCAATAATTAAAAATAATCTTAAATATAAAGACAGGCTTACTCAACATCCAGAAAACATTAGAATTGGAAAATTGATAGTGGTTGATTTTAAGAAATTGAATTTCTCAGGAATAACTTTAGAGAAAATTAAAGTTCCATATATCAGGTGAATGTGATGGAATCGAGTGAATATAGAATTTGTTCACGTTTGATGTGACAATGATCATGATGATTATGGCAATGTTAATTAAAATGCCACATTTTTTCGATAAAGAGTAAGCAAATTTTATTCAAGCCCCAAATTGCGATAAGCCCGTTGCATAGCCTCTAAAGAGAAATCGAACTCAATTGATCTGTTGCCCAACCCGTCCACCAGTCTTCGTTCTATCGAACTTCGTCTGGCTCGCGCCAAGCCCGAAAGAGCCGAAGGCGGCCAGGCAGGCGCCAGTCTTCGCACCTTCGGAGCTTCGTCTGGCTGACGCCATCAATTTAGGCTCCTATAGCCCTTTTATGAGGGGGCTATTGCATCATTTCTAATATGGTATATCATTATTAATAAGGTAAAAAGTCTTAATTTTGGGGGGAATCATGAGGAGGTTATTTTTACTTGCTTTACTTATACTACATACTAGCCCACAAATAGCTAACCAAAAAGGCTTTGTTGGGAGGGCTCTGGCTTCGGCAGCGCAATCAGAAGGCGCACATCGCTGGAACGAATTGGCGGCTACTGGATTAGGCTTTTCTGGATCTCCTGCATCAAAAGAAATGCAGGAACTTGCAAATGCAGCTCAGGAAGCTGTTGGAATTCCGTTTGAAAATCGTGTTCCTGTGAGGCAGGGATCAACAGATGGAGCTGCTGCAATAGCTGATTTCAATGCAATTTATATAAATCCTGAATTATTTGCTCATCAGGATAACCCACATGGGGTTAAACAATGTGATTTACATCATGAAGCGGTACATATTAAATACCATGATAGTTCATGTAGTATTTTCTTAAAGTTAGCAACCAACTTGGGCGCTCCTCTTTTGACATGTGCTTTACAGCCTCAGGGAAAATTAAAAGCATTATATCCTCTTTCTTTGTTGGTAGGAATATGGGCAGGCCGATTAGTACAACGAAATTATATGTTCTATTGCGAACGTCGAGCTGATAGCGAAGGGCATTATGCCACCGGATGTTATATGTGTGTGCGCGAAAAAGCTAAAGACATCAAGGGAACTCTTGAATGTGCACACCAGATAATACAACGTTGTCAGGAAACCCAAGATTTAAATCCTGATCAGAAGAAAGCGCAAGCCTGGTCCCATGATTTCATTAAGAGCAAGGCGCACTATTTATCTGTTGATGAAAATGAGGCCATTGCTGCAGATTTAGAAAAACAAAGAAAACTATGTGCTTTTCATAAAACAGCAGAAAGAACAAGTTAAGAAAATATGCACAACATGGTTATATATGGCTGCGTAATGTAGCTCCTTTTTATGCCTCAAAAGTTCTAAAACAAATAGATTATAAGCTTTCTTGAGAGATTAAATCAAAAAAAAGATCCTTTATTTGAGCAGATACATCAAGAACTGAATCAATACTAAATTTTATTCAAGCCCCAAATTGCGATAAACCTGTCGTAGCTTCCTACTACGCTCTTACGAGCTTCGAAGAACGGGGTTAGCGAAGCAGGAGCCCTGCCTGGCTGGCGTAGCCCTTTGGGCGAAAACTGCTTGCATAGCCTCTAAAGAGAAATCGAACTCAATTGATTTATTGCCCAACCCGTCTATTAAGTAATCAGTCTACGCCCTATGGGCGCCACTTTCATTCATTCTACGCGAACTGCCTCTCCCCAACTTCTCAGCTCAATTACACCTGTTTCGCGAAGTTTTATTGCCCGTGAGCCCAACTCATAGATAAACATCTCTAGATCGGGAATGGTAATAGTATGTTTTATAGCTTGTCCCATTACCGAAATATTTCCTTCCCATTGTTGCGCCTGCTCATCAAATCCATCAACATACTTTGCTCCGTACCTACCCCCCCCAAGGCCCTTACCATAGAGTACCAATGCTATGTTTCCATATTTACGGGTTAATGGTAATACTCTGTCATATAATCCGCGAGCCGTATCAGTTATTTGTTTCTGTCCTACAACACGGAGAAAGGTCACCTTGGTAATGCCACCAAAACTGAACAGACCAAACTTAATTTTTTGTTCTGATAAAGGCTGTATTTTCTTGAAATCAGGATATTCTCTTCTCGAGCCGTCAAATCGTGCCAAAAAATCCCATATTTTTTCCAACGTCTTATCTCGTAGTGTACTACGCACTTCATAATTAACTCGAACCCACACTGGTTCTTTGGTGAGATTTTTGATGGTGACTTGTGTTGGATATACTACACTCACACTACCTAATAACATAGCTAGTAACAGTTTCCTTTTCATATGGACCTCGCTTTTTGAATATGACTTGATATCAATTCAATTTCCTTTTTAACAAATACAAAGCTAAAACTACAAGAGTATGATGACCCCCATAAACTAGACAACCAAATTTAGGAGACTTGGTATAATGGAGCAATGTAAATATTTATAGTTTTACCAAGGGGTCAATTATGTCCAAGAAATATACCAATTATACAAATGAATTTAAGTTCAAAGTCGCGCTGGAGGCC